>Ga0100403_1001909_pt1 | contig 17699 bp, 26 predicted proteins | sample CryGeymet201501t_FD_83663 | JGI IMG/M metagenome (GOLD analysis project Ga0100403, IMG submission 83663) | Groundwater microbial communities from Crystal Geyser aquifers in Utah, USA - Crystal Geyser metaG 2015-01t | ecosystem: Environmental > Aquatic > Deep subsurface > Groundwater | place...
TAAGGATGAGCCCGTTAAATTGGTCTTAAAAACCAATCTCAAACACATTCCCATCCCTATAAATCCCCAAGTTTACCCAAACGTTGAAATAATCAACAAAAAAATGGAGTCGTGGGAGTTGGCCGATTTGTGTGGCGATTCTGATTGTTTTGTTTTTCCAAGTCGTGGAGAGGGTTTTGGTATGACACCGTTGGAAGCAATGGCCACCGGCTTGCCAACCATAATACCCAACGCTCACGGCATGACCGAGTATTTTAATCCCGATTTTATGTACGAGGTGGAAGTCGAGAAAACTTGCCCAGGTATTTACAGTAAGTACAAAGGCCAGGACGTTGGCGATATGGTGGTTTGTAGTGTCGATCACCTCCGATCTCAAATGCGCTATATTTACGAGCACCAGGATCAAGCCTTGGCCAAAGGCAGAGCCGCAAGTGAGTACGTTAAGCAATGGACGTATAAAAAGACGGCGGCAAAATTGCACGAGATATTTACCGATGTGTTTAGTAAGCCGTTACCGCCTCGAAAAGATACCAATATATTGACGGTGGAGGCCTTTTGAGCTCCAAAACCGCCAAGATCATCGGTATACCTCAAGGCTTAATCAGTATCAGGCCTGGAAAATCGCACATTGACCCAAGTAAGCGGGAAACGGTGGAAGTGGTCGAGGGTAAAGATAAAATCCTATTTATAAAAAGAACCGGTAAAAAATGAATATTCAATATGTAGGTCCCGCACTCGATTACTCTGGTTATGGTGAAGCCAACCGGCACGATATTGCCGCGCTTGTATCCGCCGGCATCAAAGTAACCACCGAGATACCCCAATACACTCCCGAAATTTGCGAGTATGGCGACCTTGGCGAATTGGCGAGGTCGTTGTATCGTAAAGCACTCCCCTACCCTATCAAGATATTGCACACCACCCCAAACGTTTACGGGCAATATATCGAACCTGGAAAATACCACATTGGCCGAGTCTTTTGGGAAACCAACAAACTCCCCGACGATTTTGCGAACGCTTGCAATATGGTCGATGAAATTTGGACGGGATCGGAGTATAACGCCCAAGCCATTCGAAATTCCGGAGTCGACAAACCCATTTATATTATCCCCGAGGCGATCCAGACACCCGCGCCAAAAGTTGACCCCTACATCGTCGAGCACGCCAATACTTTTAAGTTTTACTCGATTTTTGAGTGGACCGAGCGCAAAAACCCCGCCGCTTTACTTGAGGCTTATTGGCGAGAGTTTGAGCATACCGAAGGGGTGAGCTTGACGATTAAAACTTATGTCGATAATTTCGAGCCACACAAACGCCAGGAGATCGACCAGTATATCCGGAAATTAAAAGACCGGCTCGGGCTATCTCGCTACTCTCCCCTATTTCTTTACCGCAACCTTATGGATCGCCGGCAAATTTACCGCTTCCATAAAACGTTTGATTGTTTTGTTTCCGCCCATCGTGGCGAGGGTTGGGGCATCCCTCAAATGGAGGCAATGTTAACAGGCAATCCGGCCATTTCCACCGATTGCGGTGGAATCCATGAGCACATTAGTAGTATGATATTAGTACCTTATGAGTTAGTACCCTTGGTGGGGAATTCAAGAAATAAACAATGGTACACCGCCGATCAATCTTGGGCAGATGTCAAAATCGAGCCACTTCGCCACTATATGCGGATGGTTTTTGATGATAGAGATTGGACCAAGGTAATTGGTCGCCGGCAACAACGGGAAGTAACCGAAAAATTAAGCGTTGAGGCCGTCGGTAAACAAATGAGAGCAAGACTTGAGGAAGTTTATAAATTAGTTAAGAGGTAATATGTTTTTAATAGTTGGCGGATATACCGGCGATTTAGCTATAAAACCTCACATTACTAGAGATGATCTGATTTCGGTTAAAAATAAATCATTTGATTACATTATCGACTTAGACACAAAAAAATATTTTGATCCAGAGAAAAACGAATGGGTCGAGATTTCGGAGATATAAAATGGCCCAAGTACATGACTTTAAACCAGTAAAACGCCCAGACACGCCCGCCGGCTTCCGAGATTGGCATTGTAAAAAATGCGATTCGGTAATGCGCTACGATCAAAGAGTAACTCAATCCCAGGTTAATATGCTAATTATCCGAAGCGGTTTTTTATGTATTCCCCCACTTCCAGAGGTACAAATAATTGTACGAAATGCCAACGCCAAGAGAGCTAAAAACGCCGTGATTAAAGATCTAACGGGAAAAAACTAATGCGCCTACTATATTTATCTTGCCATGCAATCCTCGAGTATGACGAAGTTAAGTTATTCCACGAGTTGGGTTTTGACGTATTTAGCGCCGGAGTGTATGCCAATCCAAGTTACCGCGAGGGAATGTCGAGGCCAGGATTGGACCAATTAACCCACCACGTCGATCTCGAGCGGATGGCTTCCACTTTTGTATCCTCTGGTTATAACCTAGATCAAGGCTTGATCGATTGGGCGGATGTGATTGTATTTATGCACTTACCGGAGGCATTGGAGAAGAATTGGGCAAAATTGAGAGGTAAGCGGGTGATATTCCGGTCGATTGGCCAGTGTGTAGGCCACCAAGAGAGGATCCTAACCGAACTCCGTAAAGAAGGCCTCCAGATCGTTAGATACTCCCCTATCGAGGATAAATTGCCAAATTACGCCGGTGCGGATGCCGTGATCCGGTTTTATAAGGATCCCAACGAGTATCACAATTACCAAGGTACCATCGCCTCACTTTTAAACATCACTCAATCGATCGTACAACGGAGAGATTACGCCCAATATGACCAGATCCTCGAAGTTGCCAAGGGCCACACTTTGGATATTTATGGTAACGGTAACCAAGGCAATGCCAACCCGTCGGAAAATGTTGGAGTGGGTCCGGTGCGTTTTGAGACGCAATTAAGCCTTTATCGACAATACCGAGCCTATATTTACGGCGGTACGTGGCCGGCTCCCTACACCCTATCGTTTATCGAGGCCATGATGACCGGTATACCGATTATTGCCGTCGGTCGCAAGTTTGTGGAGCAAGATCGAGGATTAACATTTTATGAGGTACCCGATTTGATTACTCATGGTTTTAACGGTTTTGTGTCTGATAGCTTGGAGACTTTAAAGTTTGCGGCTCGAGATTTGTTACACGATTACGATGCGGCTATCAGGATTGGCCAACGAGGTCGCCGGCGCGCGATTGAGTTGTTTGGTAAGGATAATATTAGTAGACAATGGAGTGATTTTTTATGAGTGCTTTTTCTATCAATCAAATTTATTTAGTTGGGAATGTTTCCCAGGAGCCGGAGCTTAAACACACCAAGACAGGTACCGCCGTATTAAATTTTAGTATGGCCACTAATCGGAGTGTGCAAAACGAGAAAAAGGAATGGGATAATATCCCGACCTTTCACCGAGTTATAGTTTTTGGCAAAATTGCCGAGTTTTTAGCCGATCGATTGCACAAAGGGCATCTTGTAACGGTCCAAGGCCGGCAGGAAAATCGATCATACGAGGATAAGGATGGTGTTAAAAAATACGTGAGTGAGGTAATTGCCAATAGTATTATCCCGATGCAAGATAATAAAAACTCGAAACCAGCCCAGGAAGCCCCAAAAGCTCAAGCGGTTACGGGTGATTCTGAAATAGATAATATCGATTTTTAAATTACTAGGAGGTTCTATGAATATAATAGGCAAATTGTTAGAGTTAGATGATACTCTCGAGGTACACGACGAGGGGCATTGGTCCGAACCGTACCGAGGCATTGCCGGCCAATTTTCCTCGTTTAACGATGCCGGCGTTGAGTGTGAAACCGGAGAGTTTTTATATTCTATGGTCCGGATGCTCAAACCCGATCGAGTGCTTGAAACCGGCACACATTGGGGAATTGGATCAAGTTATTTAGCTTTTGGCCTCAAGGAAAACCAAAAAGGCAAGCTAACAACCATCGAGTTTTTACCAGAGATACACCAAAAAGCGGTTGAGCGATTTAAGCGTTTAGATTTAACTAATTGGATTGAGTCGCTATTTATGGATGTAAGGGAGTACGAACCCTCGGAAATGTTTGATCTTATTTTGCTCGACACCGAACCCCAAACCCGCTTTGCCGAATTGATTAAGTTTTTCGATCACTTGAAACCTGGGGGCTTTGTTTTTATCCATGATTTACACCGTCACCTTGGCCAAGTACCAAACCAAGAGCACGGTTTTGCCTGGCCTTGGGGTGTGGTACCGCTCCAAATGCGTGCCTTGGTGCAAAGTGGCTTACTCCGACCCATGCACTTCCCTACTCCGCGCGGCTTAACTGGTTTTTATAAATCACACCCCGACGATTTCAAATGGTCCAACGAAGCATACTAGTACCGGCAACCGGCGATCCTTTTTTACTTGGGCTTTGGTTTAGTCAAGCCCGATTGTTTATCGATGAAGTCGATGAGATTGTGGTGGCCATCGATAGGAAAAGTGACGATCCCCTATTTTCCGAGCTCAACGATAGATTGTTAAAGTGGCTTAATTCGATGGATAAAGTCCGAGCATACGTTACCGAGTCCGCCGGAATGGTGAGAACTTTTGAGACTGTTTTGGCAGAGTGCCGAGGTAAATACTTTGCCATCATTCAAGAGGACGCGTTTGTTTTGAGATCCGGAGAGATCGATCGCCACTTTTGCCTACTAGAATCCGGCCAAGTTGACGTAATAGGCACGCCGATGTATTGCTATAGTGCCGAGATTATCCCCGAGATAAACAAATACGTCGACGACTACTCGAGGGAAATGCTAAACACTCGAGGATATTCATTGTGGCAAAACTTCCTTTTTGCCAAGTATGCCGACTATGTGGGCACAAATCAAAAAATAGTCCCACAATCATGGCCGGCAAATATCAAAGTGCCCTTTTTAGATTGGAAACCAGAGAGTACCGTGGTGCTCGATCTTTTTGCTTCGGTAGTATTCCAATGGCGGGTACAAGGTAAACGGTTTTATTACGTCGATCAACACTTATCGACCTCAAACGAGAATTGGGAATGGTTTGGGGCTCCAAATTATTGGATCCACGTTAACGCTTTAAGTAACGTTATGGTCGAGATGGTTAGCCCAAGTAATCAAGGTGAAATTACGATAAACAACCAACTTACAAAGGAATATGAGCGGCGTTTGGCCTGGTGGCAATTTGCCATGATTGGCGGCCCCGTTTGGTTGCAAGTTTGGGGCGAGTTTAGGGATAAATATAATCATACACTCGATCTATTCAGTAAAAATTATAAAACTAATCCGGCGCGTATCGATTCACGAATCGCGGGTATTTGCCGGCTAATGGGAGGTTAGTATGTTTAATTTATTTGGTCCTAAGTGCCCCAAATGTGGGAGTCGCAATATTGGCAAAGTAAAAGAGCCTTGGTATAAAACCGTTTCTCGCCTAGCTTTGCACGTTGTTTTTTTTATCACGATCCTATTTGTTAAGGGCTCCAAGCCTCTTATGGTGTGTAAGGATTGTGGGTTTAGTTGGGAGAAAAGATAATGAAAATTCCAGAAAAAATGCGAGTGCACCCAATTATTGATTTAAAATATCACATAAAATCAAGGGAAAATCTTGGTTTTATTATAGGCAAGGCTATAACAAAATTTGGTATATGGATAATGAGTAAAAGTGGGGTCGTTGTTTATGTTGATGCAACTATAGGGGGGAAGCTATGAGCCGCGCCGCAATACTTCCATTTCCGGGCGATGCTTATTTACTTACATACTGGTTACACTTGTTTCGTACGGTCTGGTATGACGAGATTGATCGGCTTTACATATACTTTAATAGCCCAATCGAGCAAAAAGCCGTTGAATACGTCCAGGCGTTGGCAGATGATCCAAAAATAACCCTTTATTACATCCCCCGCCAAATTGAGCATGGGGAAGCGATAAAACACGCCGTTAACGAGCTTGTGCAAGAGGATTACACCATGCTCGTGGAAGATGATGGGTTTATTTTCAAGCCTGGCAAGGTGAATCAGTGTTTTACCATGATCGAGGATAAAACCTTTGATATTGTGGGATCAAAGCGTGGCTCATGCTCTACCGAGCTTTACCAAGCCGCTCTCCAACACTTTGGGTTAACCGATCGAGGTTTGGGAGATAATGGCCCGAACTTTTGGCCATGCTTCTTTTTTGCCCCTACTCCCCTACTCCGACAGGTTGAAAACTTCGCCGCCAAAGCTTGGACTAAAGGCCAGGTCGTGCCGTATATCAATCACACGGTAACCGACGACGTTATTGCCTCGGATACTATGGTTGAGGCTTCTTTGCAACTCCGCTCGTTGGTACCGGCATATAAAATCGGTTTGGTACCGCAATACCACGGCCACCCCGACGATATGGATCATTTCCAAAATAAACAATACTTGTTTGATGGCCAAGCCCTTTGGTGCCACATTGGCTCGTTAAGTAGTGGAATTGGTGGGATTTTAAAAGACGATCAAAACCGACCACTTACGCGCCGGTTAATCGATCCGCCGGCCGGCTCCACGGTGTTGGATCACAAGCCCACTACCGATTTCGAAAAACGCGAATACGAGCGACGGGTGCAATGGTGGCTTACCTTTTGGCAGTTTTATACCGATTCGGTGAGTGGCAATAGCACCATGCCCGAACTTACCGACCTATACCGTTTAGCGATCGATCGGATAATTGAGCAATATAAATTAAGCCCCAAACGAATTACGCAACGACAAGAAATTTATAGGAGTTTAGGCTTATGAGTTTACTAACCACCGACCTAATTGTTACGTGGCCAAACAATTGCGATTATCCAATGTGGCGACGATTTTTAAAGTATAACCGGCACCGATTCGAAACCGTGGTAATTGCTTTTATGGAAACCAACACCGGCACCAATTACATGGATTTCGTGATCGATCAAATGAAAAACGAGCGCATCACTTTCATTACTCCAACGGCTTTGGAGCGACCCGATTGGCGCGACGATGCGATCCACAAAGCGCTCAAACATTGCTCGGCTTATTGGGTTTGGTTTACTGAACAGGATTTTTTAATTACCGACCGTGAGGAGTTTTGGGGTGATGTTGAAGTTTACCGAAAGCACGTTAAAACCGGAGCCGTTGGGGTGTACCAAGGTGATCGATTGCACCCGTGTTGTCTATTTATTAAGCGATCGATTTTGGATGCGATAAAGCCCGACTTTGGAATTGTCGCCGGCAAGCTCGATCACTTCGGATTGATAGCCCAGCAATTGGGTAGGAAGCGTGTGCGAATCGGCAAATTAGACGAGGCCACTTACTTCCACTATAACGGGCTCTCCCACAATTGGAGGTTAGTATCGGAAGGCCAACCACCGGTATACCAAGCCGATCGTTTTATCACTTACTTACGTCGTGTCATCAACTCGGGTATTTATTTGCATCCTGATTTTGAGAGAGTGGCAAAAGAAGCCATCGACGCTCATTTCCGCAAGCAAAAAACCGATGCGGAGATGCGAAACAAACCCGAATAGTTAAATCAAAAACAAGGCCGATTTAGCGTACATTTTGTACTCTAACTCCCCTACTCCACCACTCCCCTACCGTTTTTCACTCGGGGTAGGAATCAAAAAAGTGGTAACATAGGGCGAAGTAGGGGAGTGGCTATAACAAAAAGAGAGAGGTAATGATTATGGATAAGCCAAGAGTGTTAGTAGACTTTCACCATGCGGGGTTACTAAGGTCGATGATTTTACTATTCGAGCGGCGATTTGGTGGGCAAGTGTGGCGACCAATTGGGCGAGATTGGTGGGAGCAAGGCTATTGGAAAGTGTACGATCATCCGGCTACTGTATCTCAATTTTTGGATATTGGTGGAGCTACTCCCGACGGCACCGAGCCGCTAAATAATGTTATTGGCAATGGCGCTCAAATCGGTAACGATGGCAAGCGTATGCCGGTATATCATTGCTTCGATATCGACTCGCGAGAGAGCAACAAAGGCATTACTTTGGAGGGGTTTTTAAACACCTCAATCGACTTTGTGATTGCCACTATCCCCGCCCACGTTAAGCCGTTTTACGATCTTTGCCAACGCCACCCAAGCCGGCCAAAACTGATTTACCAAATCGGCAATGCTTGGAATATCGCCGACGAATTTACGAGCTTGGTTGATGGCATAATGGCCTCCGCCCGCATTGATAGGGTGAGTAATAAGCCGATGGTTGAGTACCACCAAGAATTTGATTTAGATATTTTTTACCCGTCCTTTAAATCGATCCCTGAAAATAACATTTTTTCGTTTATCAATTGTTTTAACATCGATCAGCTTTTTGCAGATGATTGGCAACTATTCGAAACAATGGAGAATTTAATGGCTCCAAATTGGAACTTTAAAGCCTATGGTGGCCAATGTCGTGATGGTGCCGCGCACGGTGCCCGCGAACTTTCGACCGCTATGCGATCGGCAAAGTTTATTTGGCATACTAAGCGCGGCGGTGATGGTTACGGCCACGTGGTCCACAATTCGGCTGCCGTCGGCCGCCCCACAATAGTTAATCGATCTTACTATTCGGGCAAGCTCGCCGAATCGCTTTTGATCGATGGAGAAACGTGTATCGTGATCGATGGGCTTGGTCCCAATGAAATTAAAAACAAAATCGATCACTATAGTCAAAGGAGGGAGTATTCAACACTCGCCCATAACGTTGCCGACAATTTCCGGAAAGTAGTTGATTTTGATGCCGAATCAAAAACGATTCGAGCATTTTTGGAAAGTTTGCTATAGTTAGTATTGCAATCCACTTTTTTATTTACCATAATGGGGGAGCCATGTTTAATCTAAGAGTTACCAAAATCAGTAAGGAAAGTAACGTCGAAACCGGAGAGAGATTTTTGGATGTGGCTTTTGAGATTTTTACCGAGGACGAGGAAAGCGAAGTTGTAGCAACTCGCCGGCTCGGATTTCCAATCGAAACAACCCCGAAGCAAGTAAAGGCAGAATTATCAAAGTACCTCGCTAACTTTAAATCATCGGAAGCTCGCAAAGCGGATCAATCGATTATTGACACCGAGGATAAAAACGCCGATGATGTTATAAGTAAATTGGAGGGACTCGAATTATGAACCACGACACCGATAAAAAAGCCAAAGTCGGCTTAAAACTAAACGTTAATTACCAGATTTTAGACAAAAATGGTAATGCAAAAAAGCTTTGGGCTAACAACGCCTTGGGTAACTTTTTGCTAAAAACCATTCGTAAGTACGTAAGGCCTTACGATGTTGCCGGTAACGTCAAATCCGGACTTTTACCAAAACTAGCCCTTTATGGTATCCAAATCCCAGTTTTAACGGGTTTTTGGGTTGGTAGCTTGAGTGTGTCTAACCTTATTACCACCGCCGGTAAAGCAGGTGTAGCTTCCCGAATCAATGGATCGGGTGCCGAGGATCCCTTTATTTATATCGCCGTGGGTACCGGTACAACCGCCGCTAACGTGGCCGATACTACCTTGGAAACGGAAACCGCCGCATCCGGATTGAGTCGTGCAAGCGCCACCGCTTCCAGAGTAACCACCGATACTACCAACGACACCGCCCAACTTTTATATACCTTTACTGTTACCGGCACCGTTGCCGTTACCGAATCGGGCGTACTAAATGCCGCCTCTAGTGGTGTATTGCTAGCTCGCCAAACATTCTCGGCCATCAACGTCGTAAATGGCGACTCACTCCAAATCACTTGGAAAATCGACGTTGACTAATCTTGATACCTTTTAAAAAATAAACTCCATCGGAAACGGTGGGGTTTTTGGTTTATAATCTTTTTTATGAGGAAGTTGTTTTTGTTACCAGAGGAGATAGTGCCAAGTGAGGAGTTTGGGACGCTAAGACAACCAAAAGGCATCCCGCCCGGAGTCAATTGGGCCGCAACCGACTTGGGCACGCATTTTCTAGTTGTTGTTGATGACAAATTAGACACGATTGGAGAGTTAGAAGGTGGGTTGGAGATAAAGAACAAGGCAGAGTTTAAAGATATTTCCAAAGAGAACAAAAAAGTACCTCAAAAAATAGCCCTCGATTTAGCCGTTACCATCACCGATTACGAAAAAGGTAGGATAAAAATATAATGGCTAATATATTTTCGGATAATTTTAATCGTTCGGACAGCTCATCTCTTGGCGGTGATTGGAATGAGGATGGTGGCGATTTACAAGTTAAATCCAACAAACTTTCCAACGTTTCAATATCAATAAACACAGTAATCGCGACGGCCGTGGGCGGCACGCCTTCGTCGGCGGATTACTCAGTATCGGCGGATGTGCAACACAAAACCAACACAAATCCGATTAGCTCGGTTGGTCTAATTGGTCGAATGACATCGACCGCCGTTTTTTATCATGGCCGCATAAACTATAATGGTCTGGCCACGGCTTTGCAGTTGTATGTATTCAATTCCGGCGCTACCCTTTTGGGTAGTTATGCGGGCGACAGATCATTGGACACCGAATACAATATCAAGTTACAAATGGAAGGCTCCACCATTAAGTTTTTCCAGGCTGGAGTCGAAAGAATTAGCGTAACAAATTCGGCACTTACGTCAATTGGAGAAGCTGGGGTGCGGGCCTTTGTGGATGGCGACACAGGAACCGATGGCCTTACTTGGGATAACTTCTCAATCGATACCGTCGGCGGGACCGCTCACGAGGAAGAATATGTCGAAACCGTCACACTGGTCGACACCGTAAGCAAGTTGCCCAATAGAGTATTGACCGAGGCCGTCGCTTTGGTTGACGTGCTGGCTAAATCCCCATCTCGCATCCTTTCCGATACGTTAACCTTGGCCGATACCGTAATAAAAACCGGATCTAGGGCATTTAGTGAGGCCGTTAGCTTAGTTGATAGCGTCGCTAGCTCACTTTTGCGCTCCGCCACCCTAGAGGATACCGTAAGCCTTGAGGACACTATACAAAAATCCCAATCTCGGACTCTAACCGACGCCGTCTCTTTGGTCGATAGTGTTTTGCGAACTACTAGCCGGACCCTCTCGGACGCGGTAACGCTTGTGGATACCAATTTAAAAAGGGCCGCCCGAACCCTCTCGGAGGAGATCTCTTTAAACGATACCGTCACTAGCGCCAAAGTGGCCGTAAAAGAGTTGTTGGAAAGTCTAAGCTTGGCGGACACTATCGATAGGACTATAACCAAAGTTTACTCAGAAAGCGTTACTTTGGTGGATACTGTAAACAAAACCACCGCTCGCATTTTTACCGACGCGCTCGAATTGGTCGACAATGTGGCAAAAATGCCGGCCAAGGTTTTTGCCGAAGCCGTTACCTTAGTCGACAGTTTTGCGAGAATTACCGAGGTGTTTTACGAGTTAACATTATCCGAAATTATTAACGTGACCGACTCAATAAGTAAAAGAATCGCCAAAACATTTACCGAGGAGATATCTATAAACGACACCTTAACCCGATCGATTAAGTGGTTTAGGCGTATTGGCGCAAGTTGGTACAACAAAGCCGGCGGGTGGTACACTAAGTTAACAAATAGTTGGAAACAAACACTAGAGGAGTAATATGTCGATACAATCAACCTTACCAACATCGAGGCGGGGATATTTAAGCAAAGAGGAATTATCACAATTTGCCAATATCAACGTTACCGATAGTGTCGAGGCCGATGATGTAATTAGTCAAGCCGAGGAAATGATCGATGCTTGGGTGGGATTTCAAGATAAATTTATGGAGTATGAGGTCCAGGGCAGGGCGTACGCCGGCGCTTTGGGCTCTATTACCCTCCAACTCGACCAACAAGGCACTTACGATGTCGACTTTTTCAAGTGGTGCGAGATTGAAATAATCGGCGGGGAAAACGTTGGCGAGCGCCGACGAGTAACCGGAAGCACTAAAGAGGGTGTTTTAACAGTCGATGAAGATTGGAGCACGGCACCCGACACAACCAGTTTTTACAGGATTTACCAATTGGGCAAATTCCCACGTATATGCGATGTAGTGGCCTATAGCCAGATCCAACCAACAACTTACTACAAATCGATACCGGAAGCCGTTAAACGATCCGTGGCGGCTCAGGTTGCCTATATTATTGAGATGGGGGATCCTTTCTTTTCCGGTGATGGATCCGAGAAGTTAAGCGAGCGTATCGGTGATTACTCATATACCAATCGCCCAGGAGCCCAGGGATCGGTACGTTTAGTGGCACCCAAGGCCCGTTTATTACTTCGAGGTATTAAAAGCCGAGTCGGGAGAATCGTGTAATGAGCGTATCCGGATTATTAAACCAAACCGGCACCCTTTACAACCGATCGACTTACGGAGCCGATGGGAGAGAGGCATTTGGGGCGGGAAGTACGGTAAGGCTTCGGATGCAACCCAAGGCCAAGCGCTTACTTATGCCCGATGGGAGCGTTTACACCATCGATGCGATCGCCTATATCGGCCCTTCGGTTGTTTTGAGTACCGATGATAAGTTGGTTTATAACAACATAACTTACAAAATACTGGATATTTACTTGGTGCCAGGTCGAAACGGCCAAACCAATCACCAGGAATTGAGGTTAGTAAAATGGCTATAACTTTTGATACAAGCGATTTTGATAGGGGAGTTAAGCGCCTTGAAACGGTTATTTTGGATATCCGGAGAGGGATTGCCAATAAGATCGCCACCGAGGTATTGAGACTCTCAAATTTTGAGGTGCCACACGATAAGGGGTTATTGCAAAACTCCGGCCAAGTTGAGCCAGATGGTGAGGATTCGATTGTGGGGTATAACAAAGTGTACGCGGCAAGACTCCACGAAAATCCACAATTTAACTTCCAAAAAAATCGTAAGGGTAAATATTTAGAGGATCCTATCAAACGCAATTTGTCGGTATTTAGAAAATACTCGGAAGAAACTTTAAACCAGGGATTAAAATAATATGAGCGTTATATCAGATGTAGCCCAATATTTGGACGATCAAAGCATTGGTACCTTGGGTACCGATCTTTTTTACTCGTATATCCCCGATAATTCCACCGCTCCGGTTATTATGGTCCGAGACACCGGCGGCCCAGAGCCCGATCAATACATCGGTGATATTAAAACGCCGACATTTCAAGTTTTTATCAGGTCGGCAGATTATGCCACCGGCAAAGACTTACTCCAACAAATTCGCGACCTACTCCACCCTACTTACAATACTTACTTGGTTGGTGGGGGGGTGTACTTTCGCCGGATCCACGCCCAATCAGAGGGAGGGCATATTGGCCGGAATGAGGCAGGTATGGACGAATTTAGTATCAATTTTATTGCTAGCGTCGTCGAGCCATGATCGAAATAAATGGAAAAACTTACCGCGAGCTCCGATGCCCTCATTGCCGGAAACTAATTTGCAACGAGTATATTTTCGCCGGTCGAATTGCTTTTAGTTGTGCCCGATGTGGTGAAACTTCGACTTTTACTTTTAAACATCTAAAAACTAAGCCTAACGATGCTACAATGGATAAAGAATTTGTTATAAACCAGAAGGGGGGTGAATAAAAAAATGCCCGACGTTTTGCAAGTAGAACTAGGACCCGTCGACGTACAGATCAACGGAGTTGATATTGGCCACTGTAAAGGTGGTGCCGAGGTTATGTATGAGGCTAATTGGAAAGAGCAGTCAGTGGATAAGTACGGAAACTCACCAGTACAAGCCGTTTTAACCGGTGAAAGAATGACCGCTAAAATCCGCATGGCCGAATACAACATACTTAATTTGAAACGTGCTATGCCGGCCGCAACTTATGCGGGGGCCGCTAACACTCGGATCCTTTTGGGATCTAAGGTTGGCAAGAGAGCAAGTGATAATTTTGTGCAAGTGGTGCTCCACCCAACGGCCAACAACACTCGAAAACACGATATCGTTTTATACAAAGCCCTTCCAATGGGCTCGATTGTGCTTAATCACACAACCGAGGACGATAAAGTTATCGAGGTTGAATTTTTAGCGTTTATCGACGAGTCGAAAAATGACGGAAATTACTTAGGTCTAATCGGGGATTCAACAACTTAGTTGATTCCAGGCATAGTGTGCACAGTCGCCGCCTACCTAATTGACAACTATCTAAGACATATATACACTTAGATAATGAAAACTCCCAGAAAGTTTAATTACTCCAAAGAATGGTTTATTGAGAATTATTTAAAGACTGATAATAGCCTTGCCGAAATCGCTAGATTGGCTGGTTGTTCTTATTCCGTTGCCAGAAAATGGATGTTTAAATATGGAATAACTCCAAAACCTAAGTATCGCAAAGCTTTATCAAATTTGATTTTGTATCAAAGTGGAAACAAGCCTTGGAATAAAGGCTTGGGTTTGGAAGATCCCCGTATGAAAAAAGCTGCAAAAAAATCGGGAGAGACTAGATCAAAAAGAGGAACGCACAAGGGAAATAAACATCCTTCTTGGAAGGGTAAAGATGTAAAATATAAACCGCTCCATAAGTGGATTAGTTATTGGAAGGGTAAGGCTACAATATGTATTAAATGCGGATCTAGTAAACACGTTGAATGGGCTAATATCTCTGGAAATTACAAAAGAGATCTAACCGATTTTTTCTCTCTGTGTAAAAGTTGCCATACTAAATTTGATAACAAAAGAAGAAGGGAGGTGAATAAAACCAATGTCTAAATCAATAACTGTTAAATTAGAAAACAAAACCGTCGAAGTTAAAAAGTTGCCGATCGGTGATTATGCCGAAATTTTGCGTGCGATTAAACAATTGCCCAAACATTTTAAATCAATCGAATCGCTCAACTCTGAAACTTTGATGGATACTCTCCCTTTATTATTTTCCGACTGTTTACCGGATGTTATAAGCATCCTCGCGATTGCGACTCGTACCAACGAGGAAGAAATTAAAGAGCTTGGCTTATCTGAAATCGTCCAACTGATCGAAGCCGTGTATATCGTTAATTCGTACGCGGATGTGTATACGATCTTAAAAAAAGCCCTAGCCCACCCAGAAATGACAGCGTTACAGAAAACAAAGACGAGCTAGATTGGCTTTGGTGGGCGGTCGACCTGCTAGCCAGTGAGTACGGTGGTGGCCCTCGTGCAATACTCGAGGGTGTTTATTTGGATGAGCTGATCCGATTGGTTGATAAAATTAACCGCCGGAAAATTGTTGAGTGGCAAATGCAACTTGCTATTGTTGAAAATCCCCACAAAAAGGATCCGCAAGAACTTTGGAAAAAGTTAAACGAGCAAGCAAATGGCGCTCAAAAAGCCAATAAACTCGATTCTGCGGCCTTCGAAGGCCTACGGTTTGCGATGAGCAAAAGCCCGAGTTTTGTTGTAAAGTAAATTAAATTAGTATTGAGGTATAAATGGCTTTTAATGTTGGATCAGTAGTTGCCAAAATAACCGCCGATGTAAGCGAATTTCAAGAGGGAATTAAAAAAGCTAAAGCCGATGTTAGTAGTTTTGGCGATGGTGTTGGTAAGGTTGTGGGCAAGATTCAAGACATTGGACGTGCCGCGTCTGTATTAACCGGTGTGGCCGGCGCTGGTTTGGCGTTTTTCTTAAAAGATTCAGCGGAGCAAGCCGCCGAATTTACTAAAGCAATGACGACCTTGGATATTATTGCCGAAAGGTTTGGAGAGTCGGGAGAAAAAGCCCAACAATCGGCAAAGGATTTGGGGAGAGAGTTAAGAATCGGACCAGGAGCCGCCGCCGATGCTTTGCAAAACTTGCTTAAAAGTGGCTTAGGTCTGGACCAAGCTAGTGATTTGCTCAAAAGGTTTACTAATGAAGCAATGACCGGAAAATCCGCCAATATATCACTTTCCGAGGCGGTTAAAAACCTATCATTTTCTTACGCCACCAACAACTCCGCTATTGGTAATTTGTCGGGTATTTCGGAAAACTATGTCGACATTATCAAACGGGGAAAGGATGCCTTGATTGAGGAAGGGGTAGCGGTTGGAGATATTACCGACGACATGGCCAAATACAAAGGCATGATCGAATTAACTAACTTGACTATGGGATCCGCCGAAAGGTTTGCCGGTAGTTATATCGATAAGCAAGCCCAACTCCAACAAAAAATCGATGAGATAAAAGTATCGATCGGGAGTATTTTAATTGAAGCGCTAACACCGTTTATAACCAAGTTTGCCGAATGGGCGGACGGTTTGGCGGTATGGGTTGAAAATAACAAAGAGCAAATCAAGGTGTGGGCAGATCAGTTATCAAATGCGGCAGTGACCGTATTGGGATGGATCGAGCGGTTTGTTAATTTTCTTATCAACAACAAAGAGTTGGTTTTGGGCTTTTTTGCTGCCATTGGATTGGCCATTGGTGTATTTGTAGCCGGCTTAATTATTGCCAACGCCGTTACAATTCTTATTATAGGATCGCTTACCTTACTATTTACCTGGTTATTTAAATCAAAAGATGCCATTATTGCCTTCGCTTTAGAAATAAAAGCCAGGTTTGAGGCCATTGGAGCTACAGTAACAACAACCGCAAACTTAATTAAAGCCAAGTGGGAAGATTTACTGGGAAGATTGGGAGACCTTAAAAACAAAATGTTCGACGCCATTACTTGGCCGTTTACTGAGGCTAAAAAGAAAATTGAGGGGGTCGTTAATTGGATTAAGGATAACCTCGACTTTACAAAACGTCACTCGCCAAGTGTGGTCGATATCGTTAATAAGGGTGTACGTGAGGTAAATAAAGCTCTCGACGGTCTTAATTTTGGGGTTGATATTATGCCTAAAACCGCCGTGGCTACTTCGATCGCCGGTCCCAACGCTTCCAACATGGTTAACCAGATTCACGTGGATTTAGCGGGTGCTTTTATTGGTAACGAAACCGTTGCGGAGCAAATCGGCGAGCAAATTGGTGACTCGATTATCAGAAAATTACAACTTAACATTAGATTTTAATGGCCGCCCCAACAATCACAACCCAACCCGCCTCGGGCATAGGATTAAGAAGCGCCACCGGAAATGGAAACATTACAGCCACCGGAGGATCAAATGCTACAAGGCGAGGATTTCAATACAACACGGTAGAGTACCCAGATCGGGAAGTTTACGAGGATGGCGATTTTAGTACCGGCGCTTACACTCTCACGTTAACCGGCCTTATCCCTGGCCAGACATATTACTATCGTGCCTTTGCTACCAACCCAGACGGTACCGATTATGGAGTTTGGCAATCGTTTATTGCCACCGCACCAACTTATAACATCACCATCGACGGCATCGACCGAACCGGCGACGTAATCAATGGATCCCTCCGAATCGAGGACGTTATTAACGATCAGCAAAATACGTGTCGATTCCAGTTGGTCGATCGAAGCGGTAACGGCATACCCCAAACAGACGAGGAGATCGTAATAACCCTAAACGATAGCACCATCATTTTTGGGGGGTATTTAGTCTCGCTTAAACTTTCCAGTAAAAAACAAACCGGCGACGTATTTGCCGAATATCAGGCGATGGATTACGCGCGCTTACTTGATAGTAATTTGGTCCACAAAACTTACGAGGCCATGACCGACAAAGAGATTATCGAATCGATCGTATCCACATATTGCCCAGGATTTGGCATAACCACCAACAACGTGATCGAAGGCGTGGAAATATCACAAATAAGCTTTAATTACTTACAAGCCTCCCAATGTATTCGAAAAATTGCCGAAATGACCGGCCGGAATTGGTACATTGATTACCA
>Ga0100403_1001911_pt1 | contig 17684 bp, 16 predicted proteins | sample CryGeymet201501t_FD_83663 | JGI IMG/M metagenome (GOLD analysis project Ga0100403, IMG submission 83663) | Groundwater microbial communities from Crystal Geyser aquifers in Utah, USA - Crystal Geyser metaG 2015-01t | ecosystem: Environmental > Aquatic > Deep subsurface > Groundwater | place...
CAACAATCCAGCCCAGACGCCAGCCGGTCATAGCCAAAGTCTTGGAGCAAGCATTGACCGAAAACAAATACTCGGATTCTTTTTTTGAAAACAAAGAAAAAAGAGACACGTGTGACTTGGAGTCATTCAAGACAAGTCTTTCGTAGAGCTCGTCATAAATAAGATAAACTCTCTTCTCGATGCACCATTTTCCAATCTCGCGAAGTTGTTCCGCATCAATCATGCAGCCAGTTGGGTTGGACGGTGAAGAGAATACGAGCGCCTTAACTTTTGGGTTATAGGCAGCATCGAGTTCAGCAACTGTTGGGAAATATCCGTTAGCTTCTTGAGTTTTCACAAAATTCGATTTTCCACCAACCACTTCCGTGATTCCGGGATAAGAAACCCAGTAAGGAACTGGAATCATGGCTTCATCTCCTGGCTCCAAAATCGAATCCAACAGAAGATACAGCCCCTGCTTGGCCCCACCAGTCACAAGCACATGCTCAGCTTGCACCCAAGGAGCGTTCAAACGATCACGAGCATCCCTAGAAACTTCTTCCCGAACGTTGGGTTGCCCTTGGCTAGCCACATAGCGAGTATTCCCAGAACGCATGCTCTTCTCAGCAGCTTCAATCACTTGGATCGGAGTATCAAAGTCGGGTTCTCCGGCTGCGAAGGAAACAACGTCTTCCCCGGCGGCTTTCATCGCACGCACTTTACCGAGTAGAGCTAGGGTTTGGCTTTCTTGAACTTTTTGAGTGATCATGCCCTTTAATTACTGCAGAAATTTTATGCTGTCAGCGAACAAATTCAATCTTACGCGGCGCCTAGCCACAAAGAATTAGAAATAGCGGCTTTCAACCGAAGCTACCAAAAAAACTACCCAAGAAATTTACCCCAAAAATTTACCCAAAAATTTTACAGATGCATGGCCTGAAAAGCTTTGGCTACTGGCGTCGGCACGAGTCCATCGAGAGGAGCGCCATGCTCTGCCACTTCCTTAACCAATGAGCTACTCAAGAAGAAATGGGTTTCATCGGCCATCACAAGGAAAGTTTCTAGCCCCGCTAGCAGCTTGCGATTCATCGTCGCCGCCTGCATTTCGTTTTCATAGTCACTAATGGCCCTAAGCCCCCTCAACAGAAACGAGATGTTTTTGGACTTGCAGTAATCGGCCAGCAACCCAGAATAGACATCGACTTCCACCTCACAAGGAAGATTGAGAGATTTGATGGACTCCATCGCCAGAGTTCTTCTCTTTTCAGCCGAGAACAAACATTTTTTCTGGGAGTTTTCGGCCACCAGCAAAACGATGCGATCAAAAACTCTTGCCCCTTTTTGCAGCACATCTACATGCCCCATAGTAATCGGATCAAAGCTTCCCGCATAAACAGCTGTTCGTTTGGATGGTTCTTGAGTCATCGCTCTGCAGGCTATCACAAAGCAATGCGCTCTCAAGACGAAAGTGAGGCTACGAACTTCGCCTAAATATCATCTGCCGAGAGGCGCCCTTCTGTCGGTCTTTGATGAGCTCCCAACCAACAAAACTAGGCAGGGCATCTTCCTTCGCTGCCTCCAAATAGACCAGACATTCGGGCGCAATCAAGTCCTCGCGACCAAGAAGCGACTTCAAAGCCCGCTCTCCCAACCCCTTTCCGTAAGGTGGATCACACAAAAGCAGGTCAAAGCCTTCAAAGTTTGGGGGGACTTTCTTCAAAAGCTCTTCTGTCCATTTCTCAATCTTTTGGGATTTAACGAGATGAAATTCAAACTCTAATTCAGTCTTAATGTCTGAAATGTTTTTTTCAATAGACCTCAAAGCTTCTCGATCGGCTTCGATAGCTAAGGCGAACGTCGCCCCCCTAGAAAGAGCCTCGAGCATCAGGGCGCCAGAACCAGAAAATAAATCGAGCACGCGATGATATTCATGGGCCAAGCCATTATCTAGAATGTTAAAAAGTGCCGCCCGGTGCGAATCACTCGTAGGCCTTGTGGTCATTCCTTTTGGCGCGACAATTCGCCTGCCTTTGCAATTTCCACCGGTAATACGCATGAGCTGACTATGACAGGATTATTGGTGTTGTCTAGCGTCCGCAGGAACGACCATACCGTTTTGAATCGGAGCCTCAATGCTGGAGCGAGCTCCACGTGGAGCACAGCCCATTTGTGGTGTCATAGCATAGGCCTGATGCTCACCAACACCCCTAGGTACCGCCTGATAGGCTCCCGGCTGTTGAGCGACCAAAGACCCTGGAGGCATCGCTTGCCCGCCTCCCATATAAGCTGGATTTCCACCACCATTGTATTGAGCCTGCATTCCACCCGAGAAATTCGCAGACACGGCACCCGAAACCAATAAGGCTAAAATAAAAAATGTACCCTTAACGACATTGTTCTTCATCTGATTAGCCCTCCGGTCCAAGAGTCACACCTGCGGGTTGAACAATTTCAAGCAGGTTCTGAAACGTGTTTGTCACAGCTCTAGCCGTTTCCATATCTTTTTCAGAAGCGATCTCGCGCCCCTGAGAGTTATAGACTCCGATAACTTCTCCGTTTGCAGCGTATTTCATCTTAATGATGCCTTCGCTAGTTTTCGTCTTTTCCTTGATCTCGATAGGGCGACCGTTTCCATCATAACGGAAATAGACTTGTCTTTTGGCGAGAGCCTTACCTGCTCCCACTGTCTCATTAACTACTGAAATGCGCCCTTCTGCATCGTAGTTCAATTGGAGGTTTCTTTTATCTGCAAAATCATAAGCACTTTGAAGATTTCCTTTGGCGTCATAGCCATAAGAAATCTTACGACTTCCACGTTGAACGCTGGCTACTTTTTTGTGTTTTGGATCGTAAGTGAGCGCCGTTACAATACCATTTGCAGACGTCTTTTTCTTCAAAAGACCGTCTGGAAAGTATTCAAAGTAAGTGGAAGTCTTGTTTGACTTAGCAACAGTCCAATCAAGCTTTTGCTTAGACACTCCTTTTGTCGAGTCAGGCCACTGAGAAACCACCAAAGGAGTCCCACAACACTCCGTGAAGAGTGTTTCCGTAACTACGTTGCTAATTGAAGTCACGCTTCGGTAGTTAAATTTGCTACCATCTGCACGTTTTCTAAACTCATACCAGAACTTAGAGAACTCACGATTCTGTGAGCCTTCCTGGTAGCGAGACACGATCGTTCCAAATTTATTTTCAGGATCTAAGCTATCGGAGAAATAGTCGTATTCCGTAACAAAGCCACTACGATCACGAAACTGAGTGATCCAGTCCCGAGACTTATTGTATTTCATTTCTTTGTATTCGCCGTTAGCGTAAGTGATCTTTGTGAGGTTGTGTTCCTCATCGTAATCATAGCTATAAGGAACAGCGTCAACACCGACAGCCTTAATTAAGTTCCCGATAGGAGAGTAGTTGAATGATGCCTTCAGCTCATCTCTCTCAATACGAACGATACGGCTGTGAGTTCCGAATTTTTTCCAGCTGAATTTCACCTGGTTGTTGAAGTTGTCCTGAAGCATAGAGACCAATCCGTCCTTATAGTTCAAGCTAATCTTGTTTCCATTAACGTCAGCCAAACTGATCATTTTACCTTGGCCATTAAAGCCAATGATTTTACCTAGAGCTGATGTTAGGTAATAGTTGCCTTGCTTATCTTTCCGAATAGTTTGGAGTCCATAAAGAGAATTGATCCAATTTCCCTGCTTATCCTTATTGAAACTGACGATGTTTCCACCACCGCCCTCATAAAAATCAATTTTAGCTCCCTTGATGTCTAGATATCCTTCAATTTCTGAAGACCATCCAATCCCAAAGTAACCTTTAACGTAACTAGAGCGACTGTTGTATGTTCTAGCGATCTCAACATTCAAGCCAGAGGTCGGCAGGAAGAAATCCGTATTGGCTACGTAATAGTTGCCGTTGTTTACGTTCACTCCAGCCGATGCGGGAACCGCAACAACCACAGCAAAAACCATTGTAGCCACTACAGCCAAAGTATTCATGAAACTCTTTCTCATATAAACCAAACCTCCAACAGATTCCTTCTCATGTTAACAGCAATTCCCTTACATCTGGCGTCAATAACTTCGCACACCATAGAGATCTCTTCTTTTGCACCGCACTAAACTCGAATCGTTACCATTTTCTTAATCACTATAAATCCGATGCCCTCTAAGAATAGGACTCCCATCAGAATCACCCACCCCTGGATTGTAACCAACATTGGAGTCATCAACACAGGATCGATTAAATACAAAATACCCAAAAGGCCCCAAGGCAAGGCCGACACAACCATGGCCGAGGTCATTCCTTGAGCCGTCAAAGCATCGATTTTATTTTGAAGTTTGATTCTCTCCCGAATCGTTTTAGTGATCGTTCCAAAGGTCTCGGTCATATTACCGCCCGTTTCCTTCAAAATATTGACACTTGTGGCGAACATCACAACGTCCTCAGACGGCAAACGAGCTGCCAAGTCCTCCAGACCTTCTTCAACACTTTGACCAATTCTGTTTTTGTCGAGGATCAATCCGAATTCTTGAGTAATCGGCCCTTCAAGCTCGTCAACACAGATCTTAAAAGCCTGTGACAAGTTCATCCCTGACTTCATGGCATTACCCATCAGAGTCAAACCATCAATCATTTGATCGGAAAAGATCTTAGTTCTTCTTGGTCGAACAATCTTCTCCAAGTAGAAAAGCGGAAGCTTCCAGCAAAGGAAGAAAGCTCCAACTCCAACAATCAATCCAAATATCGGTGATCCACTAAACATATAAAGACACATGAGCAAGACACCACCAGAGACACAACATTGTTCGATGATGACACCCTTCTCAGTTTTCTTAATGTAGAACATGTCTTGATAAACGTCGTAAGTTTGTTTGCTTGTAATTTTTAGCTTCGACCAAACGTTTTGATAAAGACGTTCGAAAGAGAAGTAAATGGCTATAAAGAATAGAAAACCACTCAGAATACTGATCGCAAGCGGACTCACAACTCCGAAAATCTGCGTCATGCTGCTTTAAAGATTCCTTTCGGCAGTCGAATCCCTAGCGACTCCATTTTCTCAACCATCTTCGGCATAAAGCCGGTAGCCATATGTCGTCCGATAACTTTCCTATTTTTATCGATACCTTCTTTTTTGAAGATGAAGATGTCTTGCATCGTGATCACATCTCCCTGCATTCCCGTGATTTCAGTGATGTGTGTCACCTTTCTCGAACCATCCGAGAGTCTCGACTGCTGAACCACCAAATGGACAGCTCCTGCAATCTGCTGACGAATCGCCTCTACAGGCAAATCCATTCCCGCCATCATTACTAAAGTTTCAAGTCTAGCCATCGCATCTCGCGGATTGTTTGAGTGGACTGTAGCCATAGAGCCATCGTGACCAGTGTTCATGGCCTGCAACATATCTAGTGCCTCACCGGCACGAACCTCTCCGATAACAATTCGGTCAGGCCTCATACGTAAAGTTTGCTTAACTAGATCACGGATCGTCACCGCGCCAGTTCCTTCAATGTTCGCAGGTCTAGACTCCAACCTTCCGACATGCTCCTGTTGCATTTGAAGCTCGGCAGAATCCTCTACCGTTAGGATACGTTCGTTAGCCGGAATAAAACTCGACATCACATTTAGCAAAGTCGTCTTACCAGAGCCGGTACCACCACTAATCAAAATATTTGCGTGGGTTTCCACGGCTGCCCTCAAGAAAGCTGCCATCTCCGGAGTCATCGAACCAAATTTAACAAGATCTTCAGGTCCAAGTCGCTTACTTGGGAATTTACGAATGGTAAGCATCGGCCCATCAATCGCAAGTGGAGGAATAATAGCATGAACACGAGATCCATCCGCAAGACGAGCATCCACATATGGACTTTTCTCATCAATACGCCGGCCGATAGGGTTCACAATTCGCTCAATGACCTGTCTTAGTTGGACGTTACTAGAAAAGTTTGTTTTGGCTTTTTGAATTCTGCCGTTTTTCTCGATGTAAGTTAGATCAGCGCGGCAGACCATGATCTCAGAGATTTCTTTATCCGCCAGATAGTCTTCCAAAGGCCCTAGAGCTAAGGCTTCATCCAGAATCTCTTTCATCAACTTGGCACTTTCTTCTCTAGATTTCCAGGGATGTTGCTCAGAGTTCAAAACCTCAGCAACAATAGATTGCGCTTTGCCACGCAATTCAAGTTTCTTTTCTTCAGAAAGGTTACGGTCAAGCTCTTCCTTCTTTAGATCCATTTTCTCAACAAGCTGAGCATGGACCCTCAATTTAAAGGCACTTCTAGGGTCCGCAACCCCTTTGCCCGCATCTTTGCTAATAGGTATGACATTTCCATCGGCGCCCGCCGCCACTTCGGGAGCCTTTTGTCTTTCTGGCTTTTGAGCTGTCGAGAGTTGCTCAAGCACTCGCCTATCCACAATAAAGCGACTCAAAGTCATAATCGCCTTCGATGCTGGTGAGTTTGGCGCCATCAAAATATACGGAGCACCTTTGGCAAGCGCTGCTGAAGCACTCGCAGGGTCTTCTGGAATCACTCCGAGAATTTGTCTCTTCAAACTCTGCTCAATAAATTTTGGGTTGTAGAGACTGTTGTTTGGAACTCGGTTTACTACGATTTTTGTTATTTCAGTTGGAAATAAATTGCTTTGAATTTTCTCGAGAAGCTTTCGCGTTTGGTTCAGTACCAAAATCTCAGGATTGGTGGGCACCAAGATCAACGTCGCATGATCTAAGATCTTCATCGTTGAATCGGTTAGTGTATTTCCACAATCGACAATCGTGACTGGGAAAGTTTTTCGAATCAGGTTGAAAGCCATATCGATTTTCTCTGGGTCCATATTGGCCAGAGACTCTTGATTCGCAAGCATTTGCATAGCAAACAAAGGAGCCTGAGGATTCCCCGTATTTACAGGACTCACCAGGGCTTTTAGTCTTTTTGAATCTGGAACCTTGCCCTCCATCATCGGGTCACCAAAGCCATTGGGCTGCCTAACTCCAAGAATCAAATTGATATCGCCTGTGGAATTGACATCACAATCCAAAATCAAAGGACCACGTTTAGAGTCCAGGGCCATAGCCACAGCCAAGTTGGCGGAGAACACTGACTTTCCGATCCCCCCCTTGCCTCCAACTACTGCGATGACAAACCCCAGAGGAGATGATGCCACTTGTGGGGGTCTGGCACTATTTGGCTGAGATGGATTCGGCTGATTCATAATTATTTCCTCAACCTAAATTTTCGTTTAAGCTCTGTTGTCCCTTGTCCGGGATTTTTCATTTTTATAGGAGTGATAAAGACCAAAAACTGACTCTTCTGATCTTGCAAAGAGTGCCCTCTACCTAGACCAAAAACCTCAAAGTTCCCTTCTTGATCAGAACCTGGTGACCTATCGTAAGCCACGTTGCGAGAATCTCCGATCATTCCACCAAGCGCGGCGCTTTCACCGTTTGTGACAACCAATTTAGTATCGACTGAATTGGTAAGAGTTTGTGGAACACCGGAACTACTTCCAAGGCTTTGTGTTTGCTCCGCAATGACCGCCATTTCGATCTTGTCAGATCCCGGCACTGTCTTTGCTTTGATATTAACGGAAGTTCGAATCTCTGAAGTTGCGAAGATTGCAGTTCCATCCTCACGTTCTCCGCTCACATAGGGAACCGAGAAGACTTCACTAATGACAGCATTTGGAATATTATTTCCTGTAGCATCTGGCTTGTCGACCAAAATGACCGTAGCTGATTTCAAAACACGTCCGTAACCATGAGTCGCCGCCGTCTTCAACACTGGGAACAACCTTCTAACGGTTCCCAAAAAGCCTGAAGTAAACCGACCAGCATCCGAGGTGTAGTTTAGACTTCCCTCTGCAGCCAATGTTGGCCTCCAATAGAATTCGAACTCTTTTAAATAACTTTTGTTTAAAGTCACAAAATCGGCACGAATTGACATGACGGGATCTGGCTCCGTAGGTTGTCCCTGCCGAATCCAAATGGAGTTATTACACATTTTTAAAGCCGTCGGGTCGTCTGACTGATCTACTTTGGCAGGCCTCAAGACACCATCCGCATTTGGAATGAGTTCTTTTTGCAGGTAAGCACGGCAAACTTTCAAAGCTCTTTGTCTATCTGATCTTTGGTCGACCGAACCTTCAAGAAAAAATCGACCATTCAAAGCTCTTACCGTAATGTCTCTGGGTCTATCAGGGCCCCCGGCAATCTCTTCTTCCATTTTGTCAGCGATTAATTTGTAAGAAATTGGGGACATCTCATAGAGAGACAAGATAGGAATCTTGGCTTTGTCGTCCTTCCCCGCATTAAAATTCTTCACAACTGTTTGTAGGCGCTCAAGCTCGGAAGGAACTATTATTTTTCCGTCCAAGACAACTCGGTCTCCAACGACTCGAATCACAAGTCCTTCCACTTCACCAATGAGTGCATCTAATTCCTGTAAGGCTTTAAAAATATCAGCCGTTGTTACCGTGAAGCGAAATACTTTTAGAAGTTCTCCACTCTCTTCAGTACAGCGACCTTTACCTGTTGGATCTCTAGTCACCACAAGCTGAGCCGAGCCTAACTGGTTTCCTGCTTTAATCGTTCGGGCGCTTGGCGGGTCGCCAGGCTTTCTTGGTGCATCTGGAGAACCAATGATGCCGCCGGGATAAGCCGTCAAACAAGTTGGCCCATATTCCGTCACGTCAATGATCGTCTCGGTTCCAGGTGTTAGGAATAAGTCTTCTGTTCCGTTCAACGGACGAAGCACTCCTTTTTTGATCTTTTCTCTCGTAAGTCTGTCCAGGGTTGTATTCGCGATTCCGCCCAAAATATCATTGTTCTGTCCGTCGATAATAACAGGGTCTTCGGCAGTGCCTATTTGAGCCATAGCCAGACGGCTACCAAAAAACAAAAATATAACTAACCACAAAGGTTTCACGAAATATTTAGTTTGCAATTGGAATGCCTCCCTTACCAAACGCTGAAGACGGTTTCGGCTTAACAACAGTAGGTCTAGGTACAGGCGCCGCCGCAGGAATTCTATTTTTGGCGGCTTCGAGTGCCGCTTTACGAGAGTTATCTCCAAGCACCTCATCAACTGTTGTTGTAGGTACTGAAGAAACCAAACGGTCTACCGGATTTCGCAATGTTAAAAATAACTGCGCTCCCGATTCGATAATAAAAATTGTTTTTTGGGCGTCTAGTGGTGTGACCTCGATTGTTACCGTGTTGAATTGAGTATCTCCTCGCAAATTCACAACGCGCTTATTCCCCGAAACAGGATCTTTCTCAAATCTCTCTGGAATGTTGTTCTGAATCTGCTCGCCAACAGCTAATACGTGGACGTTCTGAAGTAAGGTCTTCACCTCACTTTTCACTCCATCAGGCGTAGCATATTGAACATTGGATATGATATCTACTCGATCGCCTGGTTTTAAAAGCTTTGTCACACCCGTGACGTTGTTAACCGGAATAGAAATAGCTCTGTGGTGAATCGCAACCTGTGAAGAGATCCCCGTGTAGGCTCCCTTTAAAAGAACCTTCGTCAATAGAACCTGCTCACCAGCCTTGATAGGTGCGCCCGCAACAGAACCTTCAAAAGTTTTGATGTCTCCATGAGAATCAGGCTGCGCGAAGTTCTTAGGAACAACGGCCGTCTCTAGCATTTCTGTTTGAATTTCTTCGAGTTCATTGATGTCTTGTTTGGCAACAACAACAACAACTTCTGTTCCGTAGGTTGCCTTAATCTTGTCTTTGACGTCGTCAATGTAAACAAAAACCAAAACCATCGCTACGGCGGCGGCTATAAAACTAATTAAAAAAGCTTTCGACTGGTTCATATTTAGGTATCTCTCCAGTTTCTTTATCGGACGAAATTATTGAAATCTTAACGATTTAGTTGCAGCTTCCAGAGGCTAGACGCTGCACTACGGCATAAGTTACAAAACTAACCTCAGGCGTACGATCCTGAAAGAATGACGGCAGTAAAGTCTTGATATTTCTCTGTGCTTCGCGAGGGTAGACCTTGAAGCACTGAGTATCCCTACCAATAAATTGTTGACGGCTACGCGCAAGAAACCTCTCTCCGCCCAATCCCTTCATGCCAGGATTTGTATCCTGTGGGCTGCCGCCAATGGCATTACCAAGTTGGTCAGGCGGGGATGTCATGCTCCCCATGTTACCAATGGCCGCAAAAGCCATATTGCGCACCACTTCTTGGCGAAAGACGGCGGAACGCATGACTTTAAAATAAGAAAATGCGGCAATGATGATCGTAAAGAATAAGACGATAGCAGGAAGTAGTTCCACCAAGGCTTGCCCTTTCTGAGAAGAGTGCCCGTCTATAGCTAGCAATTGTTGTCGTCCATGCCTTTCCATGTGTCACCCCCTCCCCCATAAAACGTCCACATCGTTTGAAAAAACGTTCCACACTCTTGAACAGTAGGTTCTCTACCTAGAAAACTTACACTCTCCATCTGTATCCAGCCGAAATCTCGACTTGCTGGACCTAATGGGAACTGAAATAACGGTACTTGAAAAACAACTTTTATCTGAGCTCCCGGCTCAGGAACTCCATATCCATATCTCGTTGGAGAATTCGCAAGTGGAATTTCGATCCTATTCACACGGGCCATTTCTTTTTTTATACCTGGGATGGCAAAATATCCCTCCAAAGTAGCCCTGGCATTGGCAGCCTGTAAAGCTGGAGTAGAGTCTGAGGCCTGATAAGCCCTTGCCGCCATAAAAGTCGCAAACGAAATATATTGATGAACGCTAAAGGCAAGAATCCCATTTAAGGTCAGAAAGAATAGATTCAAAAAGATAAACGACACAAACGCGAATTCTACGACCCCTTGGCCACTCTTAGAATTTCGCTTTTTATCCTGAGTCGTTTTCACGATAAACTAATACCTCTGCATTTGTGCTTCAGATCCGTCATAGTGGGCGTTTAAAGGTTGCTCCGCGCTACTAGGCTCATAACCTCCGGTCCACCCAACGGTATTCACACTGTCTACAATCTGTGAGATCACGCCAGTGATCCTTTCATCCAGAATCGGAGTCACGAAAGTCATGATGCCTGCGACCAAGGCAATCAAAAGGATAAATTCGACAGCGGTCTGTCCTTTTTTGTTCTTGTCTTTAGCCAAGCCAAGTTCGGATGCAGATTGAATGGATTGATTTTTTTTCAATTGCATCCCCCACCTCCGCCGCCATTTGTCTGATGAGACAAACACGGATTGACTTTTGCCGGCAGATTTTCAAATCCATTTTTAAAAACCAGCCCCCCCATGAAGGAGACAAACGCAGCCGCAACGACAGAAAGGCCCGCCATCAAGAGTACATACTCTAGAAGGGCCTGGCCTTTTCTCTCATTTTTTCTAGTACGTTTTCTACAAGTCATAACTCTTCCTAGCTCTACCGCTTCTTAGGCTTTCAGGGCCATAGTCAAGGCACGACTTATAAAGCTCGCAGACTACCGCTACTTGCTGAGGTCGCTAATTCCAGAATCTACGTTATTAAACAAACTTCCAACAACTCCCTTGATTCTGTCTTTGAATTGTCCGCCGAATAAAGCGATAACACCTACAAGCAAAGCTAGAATAAGGATATACTCCACAGAAGTTTGACCTTTTTTTGAGTTTTTTAATTCACGAGTGCGCATAATAATGAGCCCTTCCTTTCTCTCATTGCCTATCGGCCTTCTCGCGAAGAACCTTTAGCTTTTATCCCTCTTAATAGAATGATAAAATTTGGGCTTTAGTTCGAGTTAAGTTTTGATGAATATAGGTAAAATGACTACTGACAGAAGGATGTGCCAGTATTGTCGACCTCAAGGGTCTGATAGATATTCGTCAATACACCGTCATCAGAGTCAGTGAATGTAGACCTCTCATCAAGATAATCCGCATCGTAGGCCTTGTACTTCACCGTGAAAGACAAAGCCATTGTGCCCCCCACAGCAGTCCCAGCTGTAAACAACCAACCAATCGGACTCCTCAACTTAAAGCGCTCTGACGGCCCACTCGCCGACTTCGCCGACTGGGGCTTATCAAATTCTGCATTTTTATAGACACCGAAAAGTCGACTCGTCTGAAGCGTCGCTAGGGCCATAATACTTTCCCCAGGCGCCAGCATCGGGATGCCCTTCGGATCAGCATTGTCCACTCCCGCAAAGCCTTCAATGAACCCTAAGGTCGGATGTTCAAAGTTATCAAAGCCAGTTGGTGCCGAAGGAGTCCCACTCATTCGGTACTCAATTTCGTAGATCGGTGTTCCCCGAAACTTTGCAGCCGTCGCATTCCACTCTGCAATCTGAGTGGGAGTAGCCGTACCGCCAAGAGCCATAGTATTTGACGAGTTTGTTATGTTTGGAAACACATAAATTGCTTCACAGCGATCTACAAATCCATCATCATTCGCAAAAGCTGTTGTACCACCTGGCATAAAAGGAGCCCAACCTAGAGTATCAGGCAATACGATCCCCTTGGTCGCAGGGTTGTCCCCAAAATTTGCTAAACGAGGATCGGCATCAAGCCACTTGTGAACCGTCTGCAAACCACGACCCTGAAGAACCTTAATGGCGTCGTCCTGGTTACACCAAGTCGACATTTCTCCACATGTTTCAAGCATCAACTCTCCAAACTTAGAGAAGGTCACATCTTCTCGATCTGGATCTTCTCCAAGTTTCACGAAGCTTACGATCAATAGATTCATCACGGAATCGAATGCTTCCGCAGTAGAGAGCGAAGCCATTTCAACTTCACAGTCGGAGTCGTCTTTGGACCCTAATGGGCAGGTATCCTCAGCTGAAAACACTCGCAAAGTATTGCCCGACGCCGTCCACACCAAATCGTACAAAGCACCCGAAAAGACACGACCAATGTCATGTGACCTTTCCAAATAAGCGCTTGGGAAAACAAGAGTGTTATCTATATCACGGGTCTTCCCATCTAAAGTTCCCACAAAAACATCAGTCAAAACTTCATAGAGGTGAAAAGACGAATAATTCATGACTGAAGTATCTCGAAACAAGGCGCCCACAAAAAAATCTGCGCTGCCCTCGAAAATAGCATCCATTTGAACGTTGATTCCAGACTCACCGCCCAAAACATCTGGCACGATAGCATCTTGAAGAGCATGGAATATCTCGTGCGCAACGATATCCCCATCATCAACTGGATTGAATTCTGAGAAGTCCGCATCCTCATAGAAAGAAATCTTCTTCGCTAGAAAAGCATTTGGCTCCTCAAAAGCAGACTCCCTCGCAGCTTCAGAAAGCTCCGTAAAACTCTGCCACCCCAAACACGCAAATCCACCATCACTAAGAAAATTTAAGTTAAAGACAGAGCAGTAATTGGTGTTCGTTGATAGAGATTCCGCTCCCTCAGGAGTCTCATTGTTATCTACAGACAAATAAAGGGGAAATATGTTAGGTGCAACAAACGTCGCTCCGGTAAGGATCGGCTCACGCCATGCAATTTGATTGTCCGCGATAAAGGGGCCTCGAAGATCGTTAATACGTTCATCTAAATAGTCAATGGCCTTCGAAGCATAGAAATAAGCAAAAAATGCTTTGTAGTTCGTATTGTTCGTCCATTGAATACTTTTTCCAGCCCAATTAAAAAAGCTTGGCGCGTATGGGTCTAAATGATTCTTCTCAACAATCAAAGTATCGCTTCGAAGAGCTGCTTTGATGTCAGATATATTTCTGAAGACGTGTGGCGTTTTGGATACGATTTTATCTAGTGCTTGTGAGGCCAAAATCTTTTGACCGGAATAGGCTTCCAAAGGCGAGCGATCAAATAGGAGTAAACTAGAACTATTTAATCCCTCCTGTTGCCCAGCCCCCGCTCGAAATTTTTGTGCAACATCAGACTGCTTACAGGAACTAAGCCCACCGCAAAGCAAGACAACACCTATACATGTAAGTGTATTCAGGGCACGCCCCAGTCTTGGCTTTGGCCAGTGAATCATCATTCTATATTATAAGTCGGCACAAACACCCAACAATTAAAGTTTGGATTAAGTTAAGAAACATCAATCAGGGGAGGCTTCCAGGTATTCTTCCATCCAACATCCGATTTCTTAACCAAAACTTAATAATACACTGTGCGCGCTTAAGTGTTGTAAGGGCGTATCTGGTCTCAGGGGCCTTTCTAAGTCATTTTAAATATTTAGATTCAGTCGAAGGACTATGGGGTGAATTGCTGGCGCCAGCCTGCAAGAGGGGAGTAGCACTCCCCTTGTCCTGAGTAATGAATCTAAATATTTAAAATGACTTAGAAAAGCTACTAAACACGATCTTGCAACACTTAAGCGCGCACAGTGTAATAATATTAGAATGGCAACAAGACCTTATCACTTGGTTCTCGGAAGGAAGACAAAGGCTGAGCGGCATTGAGAGATTCACCCGCGACCACTCTTTTGTAGAGGTCCAGAAATTTGTTTGTCATATGACGAAGTTTAAATTTTTCTCTCGCATATTCCTGGATCTGTTTAGACGAATAGAAATCAGGTTTTGACTGGATCGCCTCGACAAATTTACTAAACGACTCACAAACTAGCCCTACTCCCGGATCATCAACCAGCTCTCGAGAAGACCCATGCTGAGACGCAAGCACCGGCAACCCATACGACATGGCCACAACTGGCGCCAAACCAAAAGGCTCTGGCCAACGTACTGGCCAGAGAAAGGCATCTGTCTTTTGAAACAATTTCATTTGCTCAGCATCATCGAGCATCCCAAGCCAATGGATATTCCTAGAGAAAGACCACCCTCGCCCACCTCCAATATATAATTCAGCCTTGGCTACTTTTACGGCTCTGATGCATGAATCAAGATTTTTAATTTTCCATGAAGCCTTAGCTAGAAAAGCAAACTTTTTCCAACGATCACTATTTACAAGCTGTCCTGTCGGGTAGGAATCGAAGTCGACACCATGATGCACGAAGCACTTTGATGAATGATTGCGAGCATGAGACTCAGACGCAAACACGGTGTTCAAGGGCAGAACCTCACCGGGCTTGGCATTGCCACAGATATAGAAGATTGTTGGTTTCGGTAGATTTTCGTGGGTGGGATAGAAAAGCTGAATGATGTCGGCGCCCCCAGGGACAAGGTCCTGCCAAGGGCCCTTATTCTCTGGTATTAGTTCAACACCAATTTCGCCAACCTTGGAGCCGGGATGCCCAATCAGAGTAACTCGACACCCAAGCTTCACGAGATCCTTCATCATCCAAAACAGCAGTCGTTCTATACCACCATACTTCAGAACAGGAAGAGGCTTAGAATGTCTAAAAACCACATGCATCTAAATACTCACTCAGAATTTTTCAGAAAATCTTTGATGACTTGCTGGTCGGAGAACGGCTTAACGGCGTCTCCGATAATCTGGTAGCTTTCGTGCCCCTTGCCGGCAACTAGCAAAATGTCATTTTTGTTCTTTGATTCTATGGCCCGTTCGATAGCAACTCGTCTATCCAACTCAACAAGAACTTTTTCAGGACCTGCACCCTGAACCCCCAAGAGGATCTCGTCAGCAATGACCGTTGGATCTTCGGAACGCGGATTATCGCTCGTAACATAGATGACATCTGAAAACTTATTCGCTATCGCGCCCATAAGTGGCCGCTTTTGCTTGTCACGATCTCCACCACAGCCGAAGACACAGATGATTTTTCCACCTGGATGCAACAACTTTCTCAATGTCATGAGGACGGAACGTAAGGCATCTGGGGTATGAGCAAAATCTACGAAGACATTCTCGGCGCATCGCTCTAGCCTCCCCACAATAGGTCTCAACTCAGAGAAACATTCCACGATCTTCTTATCACCAAACTCCAGATTCCTTAAGGCCTCACATGCTAAAGAAAGATTCCAAGCATTAAATTCTCCAATCAGAGGAGTGGTAAAAGACACTCCTTTGTATTCAAATTTCATCTCTTTCGAACTTTGCTTTTCAACCACAATATCTGATTCTTCAACAAACTTTAAGTCGTATGCATTGGTAGGACTCAAACAAGACCTAACTTTTTTTGAGTTGTCATTGGCCAGACCAAGAATGGCAAATTTTTCCTTCTTACTAGAGGTGGCAAGATAGTCATTAAAAAGCTTCGCCTTGGCCTCGGCATAAGATTCCATCGTCCGATGAAAATCCAAATGATCTTGAGATAAATTGGAAAAAATTGCCTGATCAAATTCAATTCCGCTAACCCTACCTAGGACCAAGGCATGACTGCTGACTTCAGCAACCACATACTCCACTCCTTCACTTGCTGCTTGATTAAGTAAAGAATGAAATGCAGGCCCCTCAGGCGTCGTGAAGCCCATATCAACGGTCTCCTTGGCCTCCAAGAAGGAATGAGTAGGATCAAACAATCTTGCGCCTAACGTGCCGAGAACCAAAACCTTTGATCCACTTTTCAAGAAGCATTGCCCGAGAATCTCAGCAATACTACTTTTCCCATTAGTTCCCGTAATGCCAATGATATGCATTTTCTTCGAGGGTTCATTATAAAACTTCGAAGTACATTGCCCCATAAAAGCTGAGGCATTTTTTACAATCTGTATTTTTATTTCTGAAGCACTAAGAAAATCTTCCCATTCCCGTGATGCCACTACCCGCTTAGCACCCGGTCTCACTAGGAGCTCTTCTGCAATCTCTTTTTTTTCTAACCATCTATCTAGCAAAACAATTGTCTCAGAATCACCAGCATCTTGTCTCGAATCCCAAATGAGAAAACTCCCGTCTTCGCATTTTATCCTGGGGAACTTTTCAAAATGCATCATCTCACCCTCAAACGGACTGTGTCCGGCTCACCACTTTTTGATGTAGCGCGGATGTCCTGACCATCTACGATCAGCCCTTGTCCCTCTACCTCAACCCTAACTGGCAGCCCTTCAAGAGACTTTAGGGCATGCACTAGGTTCATTCCCTTCATTATAGGTAAAGAGTCAATGCTCCAGCTTTCTTTGTCCTGGCTTTTGCGTCGATAGAAGTTTTCTTTGGCAATGGTGTCTCCACGTAGACCATGAACAATAGAAAGATAAGCCTCTGTCATTTCAGCAAACAATGGCGCCGCAACTTGGGAAGCATATTTTCCATTGATTCTCGGGTTATCCACCATCACGTAGGCGACAATTTCTGGATTTTCCGCTGGGAAATACCCCGCAAAAGAGGATTGATAAGCGCCGGCAACATACCCTTTGCCGTCCTGCCTCGCCTTAAGAGATGTTCCTGTCTTGCCAGCAGATTGGTAACCCTGAATCTTTGCAAGCACCCCGGTACCGCCTTCCTCCACAACAGCTTTAAGAATTTTTTGCATTTGATCGATTGTGCGCTGTGAAAAAATTCTCATAGACTCCTGAGAATTATAATTTTCATGAGATTTAAAAATCTTGGGCTGTACACGAAACCCCTGATTAGCAAATACAGAATATGCCTTTAAAATCTGAATCGGAGTTACTGCGATTCCATGCCCATAGCTAATGGTAGCACGCTCAAGCTTTTGGCTCGACGAAGGAGAACTATAGATCCCGCGTGACTCGCCCTGAATCTCAATTCCCGTCTTTTCAAAGAAGCCTATTTTTCTATAGGTGTCTTCTACTTTGGCAAAACCCATCTTCTTCTGCAGATTGACAGTCGCCACATTACTGGAGAAGCGAATGAGGTCAGTGATGGAAAGCTTTTTATGGGCATGAGTGTTGTCGGATTCC
>Ga0100403_1001914_pt1 | contig 17662 bp, 14 predicted proteins | sample CryGeymet201501t_FD_83663 | JGI IMG/M metagenome (GOLD analysis project Ga0100403, IMG submission 83663) | Groundwater microbial communities from Crystal Geyser aquifers in Utah, USA - Crystal Geyser metaG 2015-01t | ecosystem: Environmental > Aquatic > Deep subsurface > Groundwater | place...
AATGAAGATCTCAAAAATTAAAAAAAATAGAAAGTCGGGTGCTGTAACCTTGGGTCCATGGTCGCCTGAAGTTACCGTTCTAAATATTGAAGAAATGAGAAAAAAATCGATCAATCCTGATTCGATACATTTTGAGCCTATTCTCTTTGATTATCACACCCGTCTTAAAAGTGGCTTCTATAACAACCCCAAAACATACAGGTATGCAAAGTCATACAACCAGTTTCTAAACAGATACCTTCCTCAGACTTCTAAAACGCCAGGAGGTGTTGCTGCTTGGATGAAGCAATCTAATAATGCTGAAAAAATGATGAATATGCGTTTTGGAAGCCATGGTGCCGTAGGGTATTCTGATCCTGTATCTAAAGACGCGATGCTCTCTGTCACAGGAGTTTTTGCCTTCACCACTTCCCCGCATGCTGCTCACAATGAATACCTAAGTGGAGAAATTGGAAGTAGGACGGAAAGTTTTCGAGTGAATGTAAGTCAAGTATGGAAAGAGATCTCTAAACTTGGAACCAAAAAGAAAGAGATAGACATTAGCTTCAACCAGAAATTTATCTCGTGGATTCATTTGTTGGATTCCCAGCTGGCGAATCAGTGTATTCCTCAGATCAGATCTAGAATTAAGAATATAGATGCCGTTGACGCTTATATGGCACAAGTTGCGAAACCCTTTTTTTCACCCAATCTTAAAAAGTCTCAGAAATTTTTGAGTGCATTTTTAGAGAATCGTAGGCTTTCTCAAGAAAATTCTTTCATGACTCAAAGAGACGATGTACGGCCTAAAAGCTTTAATGAGCTTTTAAGATTTTTTCAGATGAGTAGAATCGACTACAGAACGCTTTTAAAAGATATCAATGGCAACCGTCCGATATCCAAAAAAATTCATTCCCAAATTTGGAGGGAGGCTATTGTGAGGGCTGTATCTCAGCCTAAAGTTTATTCTGATCTTTCGATTTCAAAAATTGCTGGAGCTCAACGATTTTATAACAATCGAGTCGCACGGCGATCCGTTTGGACATCACGGGACGTGGATGATTCTGTACGGGCTCTCCAGCTCCGTGGTAAGGCTGCGGCTACTCTGGTCGGTATTTATGCCTACTTACTCAATACTCAGCTCAATGTAGTCTCCCGAGAGTTTCATAAAGGAAGTGGGCTTCGTGACGATGCTTCTCATCTTATCAGCTTTTTAAGAAGGAAGACTCGAGTAGGCCCAGGCAACGCTGTGTTCATGCCGAGCCAAAGGCGTCTTTTGTTTTTGATGCCGGGTTTGCATTTTACGCTGGGCCTTCGTGGCAGTAAAGTTGATTGTTCTTTGAATGATTCGAATGTCAATGGTTCTGAAAGGGCAGCGGCGGTTCTTGGAAGCATTTCAGGTAAAGATCATCTGTTGATGACTTTGCGCCAGGGAGTCGATATGCTCCCTGCAAATGCCAAAGCGACCGACACCTTCAATTTAGCCTCTTGGACAAGAGGATTTTCTTATTCATCTGACTCGTCACAGACATGGTCTCGTAACTTTACTTTTGCTCCTGTCTTTCAGAACTTCACGAAAAAGTTTAGCAACACTGATAGGGGACGATTTCTTGTTTCTAAAAGCGATCGTTTTTCGGTAGTGAAGGAAGGTTTTGAGAGTTCAATGGTTCATGCGGGTATTACTGCGGTCCCTAACTTTTTCGGGAGAAACAAGCCACTCATTCTGCACCTTCATCCCCAAGCTAGCTATCGGGCTATTAAAGAAGTAAAAAAAGACAAGTTCAAAATTGTGACTTGCCTGGGTGAGAACGGAGGAGATGCCTCGAAGGAGGGCCTGTCTCGATGTGATTACCGCTTCAATATGACCCTAGTTCCCGCGGTTCTCGGCTCTTCAATGGAGCTTATTGGGTCGCGCGGCCACAATAGAACTCAGATCGATTGGCTCTTTGAGAAAAAACTAAATCTTAGAACTAAGTCGGGAGGTTATTCCGCTCTAGCCGTCTACGGAGAAAACCCATGTTCTGCTTATGTGGCTGCCGCATTTGAAGGGCCGAAAAAGGACAAAGCCATATACCGAGGATTCAACGATGGTGTGGTGGTGCACCTTATTCAGGCTCAACAGATGATTAAGTCTTGTCTATGATTGAAAGGGTTGTCTCGAAATTTAAACCCCGTTCAAAAGCAACAGATCCTAGAACGAATACCGGGATCGTGGACAACATCGAAAGCCTCGGGAAGGTATACTTTGATTTATTCGTTCCTAGCGATTCTCTTTAAATTGTTGATTCCAGTTTTTGTATTCCCAAGGTATGTAGCTTTGTACTGATCTTCGAAGCGATTCAATGGCAATTGGATTATTGGAAACTGCATCAGTGATTTCTTGGAGAATGTTGCTTGGAGTTTCACTTCCCGAATCGGTCATTAAGCAGAGGCGGGTGAGCTCGTTTATATAACTAGAGAGGGCTTCTACGTTATTGATTTGGTGGGATTCTTGAGCGAGCCACAGACGCTCTCTTTCAAAAAGGTCTTCGATTTGATACATCGTATCGGTGCTACGTGCTCCAATAACTTCTCTGAGCAGCATGATACGTTCGGGAAGTTCTTCCCTGCTAAGTCTAGCAAGTTGTGCATCGGCTTCGACGATCAATTCGGAAGGTCGATTTTTGAGTGACAAAATTCTTTCAAGGTCCAAATTGCTTATACTTTCGTTTGAGTCCTGATCCTCGAAACTTGAAGGGCCTCTACTGGAAGAGGCTGACGATAGTTTATTAAAAGCATAGCTTAACGACTCTTTTGCATTTGGGTCATCATCTTTGATTTGACCTATTAGTGAGGTGGTAGGTGCGGAATCGCTCGCATCTAGGCTTGGAGAGTTGTCTCCATCAAAGTGTGCAGCCTCCGGGGGGGCGCTAATATCTTTTCGCATCTTCAATGCTCCATACATGAAGACGAAAAGCAGAAGCCATTTGAGCCATGACATATCAATGCTTTATCGCCATTTTTTGGACCTAACTTGAGCACGCTAAGTGTCTGTATTTCAAGGACGTAGTGGGGGAAGAATGATCTAAGCGCTAAGGGGTTTACTGTCTGGTGGCTTTGAGGCAAATTCCACTAGGAAGACTTTTGGATTTGTTTTCGCAGTCAATGACCATTTCTTCACTTTGAAAGTTCAGGCCCTCGACGTTAAATGCGTGCCGGGTCAGGTTTTCTAAAATTTTTCCAGTGAAGCCAGGCGTGTGGCAGGAGAAATGTATGAGATGAATCTCGGGATTCATGACTTCAGAAATTTTTGCCAGTAAAGGAGTCAGGCTTTCTTCGATTTTGAAGACTTGGTTTTTCTTGGTTCCACGACCATAGCTTGGCGGATCCAAAACGACGCCGTCGTAGGTGTTTCCTCTACGAATTTCTTTTTCTACAAAGGCCTGGCAATCTTCAACGATCCATCTGATGGAATCTTGAGGCACTTGTGGATTGAGCTTCTGGTTTTCTTTGCCCCAGTCGACAATTCCTTTAGCGGCATCGATGTGTGTGACTTCAGCACCGCCTTGAGCAAGTGCGAGTGAGCTGCAACCTGTGTAGCCAAAAAGATTGAGGATCTTTGCAGGACGACCAAGAGTGTTGTTAATTTTTGGGATGGTCTCAATAAACCAATTCCATTGATCGAGTTGTTCTGCGAAAAATCCCAGATGACCAAAACTAGTAAGCTTTGTGTTGAGGACAAAGGGGCCAACTTGCGTTTGCCATTCTTCAGCAAATTTAGATGTTTTTGCTTGGCCAGTGGGACCGTAACCCCAAAAGCCTCCTCCCTTATCACTGCGGTGGTGAAAGGCATCAGCTTGCGACCATTGTTTGTCACTGAGTCCGGTGGGCCATAGGGCGAGGGAGGCTTGGCGATTGATTTTTATGGGGCCGACTTGCTCGAGCTTGCGGCCTTCTCCGCTATCAAGAAGTTTGTAGGCAGGCACATTTGGCTTGGATTTTTGGTTTTGTTTTTTGTCGCTCATGAATCGTTCTCGGCTTTTAGTTATTCTTAAACACTTACTATAGACTACTGAGCTTGCGATCAAGGTTTTCGTTGAGCTTTAGTTCTTTCAATAGATTCTGCATGTCTGAGGGGAGCGGAGCTTTGAATGTCATCGGCTCTTGAGTTTTGGGGTGGGGAAATTCAAGTTTGAAGGAGTGTAAGGCTGGACGGTGAAATCTCTGACCAGAGCCCTTGGCTGCGTATTTGGAGTCGCCTAGGAGCGGGTGGCCGATGTGGTGGGATTGGGCTCTGATTTGGTGGGGGCGGCCCGTCTGGAGTTCGACGTAGCAAAGCGTCGCGCCCGATGCCTCACTATGAGCAAGCGGGGAGAGGGTCATTATGGCTTCTTTGGTGAGCGGGGCGGGATCGTCGTAGCATTGAACTTTGTTGTGTGAGTTTTTTTTGAGGTAGTGCTTCAGGGTCCGAGCTTGAGGGAATTCCCCATCGTGGAGAGAAAGGTAGCTTCGGTCGACCTGTCCCTTCTTAAGCGCCTCAGAAAGACGTTGTGCTGATTTAGTTCGTTTGGCGATGATCATGATGCCTGAGGTGTTGCGATCTAGCCTATGGATCAGGCCGACGTAGTGCCTGCCGAAGTATTCTCGAAGTTGATCTACGAGATTGATGTCGCCCGTGGCTTCGCCCTGGCTGAGAAGACCCGCGTGCTTACTCAATACAATCAGATGTGGATCTTCAAATATCACATCAAAATCGAAGGCTTTTTTGCTCATGAACTTTGGAAGTAATGATGTTTTGGCGCTATGACAAGGTAAAGATGGTGGGTTTAATGGATACAAAGGAATTTCCAAAGGTTTTTCCGTGGAAGAAGGCGATTTCGTGGGCTTTTGTTTTTCTGTTGATTAAGGTGGCCGTGTTTTCTGTGGCGACATACTTGGTTAAAAGTGCCGGCGAAGCCTACCACCTTTGCACCTGGGATTGCGGCTACTACAAGGCGATTGCTACTGCGGGGTATGATTTGTTCAAGCCGAATGTCCACTCTAATTTAGCTTTCTATCCAGGCTTTCCGTTGATCGTGAGATTTTTTATGGAGGCTACGGGCTTGGGGTTTGAGTCTACGGCGGTTGTTGTAAATCTCGCGAGTTTCTTTTTGATGACAGTTTTGGCGATGCGCTGGATTTGGGAGCTAGGGCTAAAGGAATTGTTTTACCTTCCTGTGCTTTTGTGGAGTGCGGATCGCTATACTTTTTGGTCTCACGTACCTTACACGGAATCGACCTTCATGCTGCTTGGAATAGCATTTCTGCTTCTTCTTCGGCAGAGAGATTTGAGGCAGAAGAAGTGGATTGAGTTTTTACTGCTCCCTTTGAGTGCGGGAATGCTTTCAGCAATGAGGCTTGTGGGGATGTCTGCCATCGCTTCTTGGGGGTGGGGAGAGTTTCGAAAGTTTTTAAAGTCACCTGTAAAGGGGGCTTGGGTTTTGGTTCTTGGTTTATGGGGCTTTCTCGGGCTTCTCGCTTACTTGCAAAGTTCTCAGGGGGACTGGAGTGTGGGGTTTCAAACTACCGCTAGTTGGGGGCGACATTTTGATCTTTTTGGGCTCCCGAAAAATTTGTTTCATTTGTTAAAGTTTTTCTACTTCCCAACTGTTCTGGTTGTCGGCTTAAGTTCGTACATCTTGTTGAATCCGCCTAAGGAGTTGAATTTGAGTGCGAATGAGCGATGGTTTTTTGGCTTTTTATTGCTGCTGCCCTTGTTAAACTCTATTCCATTGAGCACCACTCGATACTTTAGCATTCTTCTTCCGGCCTATGTGTATGTTGGCCATAAGTTGAGTGGCGTCTGGAGTCGTTGGAGGTGGTTTCATGCTGGTAAGATTGCGGTAGCTGTTTTCGTGGTGAGTGAATTGATGTGGCAAGTGAGGCTCACACAAAAATACTTTAGAGCTGAAGCGTTTAATTGGCTGAATTAATATGATTAACACATCAGTTGTGTGTGATAAGGAATTGTTGAATGCTTAAAATCCGAATTTTATCTATGATGCTACTTTTGGGGTGTTTGCCCGCTTTTGCGATGGCGCAAACTCCTTGCTCGAATTGTGTTGCGGAGGTTTTGCACATTGGAGATTCGCAAACCGATCTTGATTTTGGCAAGAAGATGTACGGCTTTTTAACTTCGATCTACTCAAAAAAGGAAGTCCAGGTTTTAGGTGTCTCTAGCAGCTCTCCAAGGCACTGGGCGAGTCGCAAAGGTGAGGGAGATGCTGTCTGGCTATGCTCTCAGTTTGGTCGTGTCGGCGGCAGGACTAAAGTGCGGATGCAAGGAGAGCTTTGTGATCGTCAAGAGTTTGCATCGCCTTTTGCGGAAGCTAATAGAGATACACCCAAGCACGTCTTTTTTCAGTTTCTTGGTAATTCAATGTGGCTGACTCCTAAACAGATCAAGAAAAATGTGAAGCTGTTGCTGGGACATCTCAAGGATACTCAAAAGTGTTTCTTTATGACATCTCCTCCTTACCATTTGTCTCTCGGAGAGAAGAATGAACTTCGATTGAAGACAGAAGAATATGTTGTGCAGGCTGTAGGTGGGCGTTGCACGGTGTTTCGAGGTATGACCTTGGATCAGTTGGCTCAAGATAATGCCAATTACCATTCAGACTTGGTACATTTGAACGCATCTGGTGCTGAGAAGTTTCTTGAAGCTATAAGGCCCAGCGTTTTGAATTTCTTGAAAAAGTGATTTGTTTGAAATTATTCCTTTGTATTTCCAAATTTTAAACCCGCAAGTAAGACGGGAAAAGTTTGCTCGGGGTCGTGTGCTGATTTGTTGATCAAGTATTCCACAACAATTTGAGCTCGCTCAAGTTCTGTGGCATCAAGCCAAACACCGTGTCTGTTTGGGCATTTGTCCATGGCAATTCCAGAGTGGTAGAGGTATTCGATGACTTCCATATGCTCCATACATACGGGGCATTGTAATTTTCGTCTGGCCTCTGCGGGAGGTATGTCTCTGCCGATCTCGAGAATAGTCTTTTGAATGAGTTCTTCACTGAAGTGAATGTCGTGTTTTTCAACGATTTGTCTCAGTTCGTCGTTTTGTAGCCAGGCTCCTTCGCATTTTGGGCAGCAGCCAATGTGGACCCCCTCATAAATCTCATCCACAAGACTTTGCTTCGTTGATTTGCAGAGAGGGCAGCGCTTGTACATTCTCAGATCTTTTGGGAGAAGGTGATGACCTTCTCCTCAATTTCCTTTTTTGTGATGCCAAGCTTTCTTCCAACCTTTAGGGCGTCTTCCGCCGACAATTCGTGCTTAACCATCATATGCGCTGCCATCCACGCTGCTGCGCGATTGCCAGTGGAGCAGTGAATGAGTTGCTTTTGCTTGTGTGTTTGCATGTGGATTCTCTCGAGTTTGATGACGGCTGCTGCGTCGATTTCTTCCGCTTTGTTGAACAGAGGCACGTTGTAGTATTCGAGTCCTAAGCTTTTGGCATAAGCGGCTTCGTCCCATGAGATTTCGCTTGGAGCTCTGAGGTTGATGATGACTTGGTAGCCTTGTTTTTTAGCTTCAGCCAAGTCTTCCTTGCTGGGTTGGGCCGTAAAAGACATGTGTTTATAAGAAGGGGCTGCTAGCTTTCCGATTGGAGTGCCTTCTGAAACATGCTTGAGGTATTTGGCAGCTTTGGGCTGCATCTCAGATTCTTTGCATTTTTGGCACTCACCGGAGTGGTCGGTTTTGCCGTGGCTCTTTCCTTTGTGGTGTGAGCAGTTGCTAAGAAGGACGATGGAAGAAAGGGCGAAAATAAGGCTAAGAGTTTTTGTCATCATGGGGAGAGAATAGCTAAAAACCCCGCCTCGAACAATCAAGGCGGGGTTTAACAGTCATTTTTCTTGTGTTTGCTATGCGTTGAGACGACAACTTAAACAATCGAAACGTGACGTTTGGTCACCTTTCGATTGTTTAATCCAGCTTTAATCCCAAGATAGTGCTCCACCAGTTTGATACTCGGTAACACGAGTCTCAAAGAAGTTCTTCTCTTTTCTAAGGTCAACGATCTCACTCATCCATGGAAACGGGTTTTCGTCTCCGAATAGCGTAGGAAGGCCAATACGCTCCATGCGTCGGTCGGCGATGTGACGAACGTATTGTTCGAAGCTTTCTGACTTCATGCCTAGGATGCCTTCAGGAAGGCAATCACGAGCGTACTCACCTTCAAGCTCTACGGCGACGCGAACATTCTGAATGATGCGCTCTTGAAGCTCTTGAGTCCAAAGTTGAGGATTTTCGATTTTGATTTGGTTGATGAGATCCACGCCGAAGCCCATGTGCTTGGATTCGTCACGAAGGATGTATTCGAATTGCTCCGCTACTCCAACCATCATGTTGCGACGCTTGAAGGAAAGCATCATCGCAAATCCTGAATAGAAGAAGATCCCTTCCATGATGATGTAGAAAGCCACGAGATTCTCGAGGAACTCTCCAGCCTTCTCATCTGTGTCAGTTGTGAAGTCCGGGTCGTTCAACGCTTGAGTCATCTCAAGAACAAAAGCGTCCTTTTTGTTCACACTTGGAATTTCTTGGTACATGTTGAAGATCTCGCCTTCATCAAGGCCAAGAGATTCTACGATGTAGTGGAAAGTATGAGTGTGAATCGCTTCTTCAAAGGCCTGACGAAGAAGGTACTGACGACACTCAGGATTGGTGACGTTTTTGTAGATCGCAAGCACGATGTTGTTGGCGACTAGAGACTCCGCAGTTGCGAAGAATCCAAGATTGCGCATGATGATGTGGCGCTCAGCTGGGCTAAGAGCTGTTTTTGAGCGCCATGTTTCGATGTCGCGAGCCATGGGAACTTCCGTCGGCATCCAGTGGTTAGCACAAGAGTCGATGTAGTTCTGCCATGCCCATTTGTATTTGATGGGCATGAGCTGATTCACATCGGCTCGGCAGTTTAAGATGCGTTTTTCGTCTACAGACACGCGGTTCGCGATGTCTTTAGGGTCGATGAGGTTGGCTTGTTCTGGGTTTTGAAGGTGACCCAATGCTTTGGTATTTGCTGCAGTTGCCATATCTATACTCTCCTTATTTCCTGTTCAGTAAGCCTTAGGGCTTACTGACAAGCCTCACAGTCGGGGTCCAGAATTGAACATACTTGAGCTCCAGTTGAAAGCGTGGGGCCCTTTGGCGCTGTGCTTGCAGCCTGTGTTGTCGCTCCTGCCGCTTGCACCCCTGATGGAGCCTGCGCGCTAGCGCCCGGCGTCGGCGGTTGATAGCTAGCCCTCGCTTCTGCACTAACCGGGCTCATTGGAGTCACGAAGTTGTGATCTTTTTTGTTAATCGTGGATTTCTCAATCGCTGTAGCGCCGAGTGCACGTAGGTAATAAGTCGTTTTAAGACCTGTCTTCCATGCGTAGCGATACATTTCGTCAAGCTTACGGCCGCTTGGTGCTGCCATATAAAGGTTGAGGCTTTGGCCCATGTCGATCCACTTTTGTCTGCGGGCCGCGGCTTTGATGAGCCACTGAGGCTCAATCGCGAAAGCGGTTGCGTAGATGTCTTGAAGATCTTGCGGGATTCTTGGAATTCCAACAATTTCACCATCAGTAGACTTGAGGGCGTTGATCATTTCTTGGTCCCAAAGGTCACGATCTTTCAAATCTTGAACGAGGTAAGGGTTGATGATCGTGAACTCACCAGAGAGGTTGGATTTCACATACAAGTTTTTGTAAGTCGGTTCGATGGATTGAGTCACTCCAGAAATGTTGGAGATGGTTGCCGTTGGTGCAATCGCCATCGTGTTGGAGTTTCTCATGCCATGTAGTTTGACGGCGTTGCGAATGGGGGTCCAATCAAGTTTCATCTTGCGATTCACATCAACTTTTTCGCCGCGAGCTGTATCGATTTTGGCAATAGAGTCGATAGGCAAAATGCCTTGGTCCCATAGCGATCCTTTATAGCTAGAATACGTTCCACGCTCTTCAGCAAGGATTGTAGAGGCTTTGATCGCATAATAGCTGATCGCTTCCATGCTTTCGTCAGCGAAGTCTACAGCAGCTTCAGAGGCGTAAGGAAGGCGCATTTTGTATAGCGCGTCTTGGAAACCCATAAGGCCGAGTCCGACGGGACGGTGACGAAGGTTGGAGTTCTTGGCTTGAGGAATGGGGTAAAGGTTCTGGTCGATGACGTTGTCGAGCATGCGCATCGCCGTCGTAACAGTGCTCTCTAGAAGGGCCATGTCGAGACCTTGGCCAGCCACAGTGTGTGCTGCAAGGTTCACGGATCCAAGGTTACAGACCGCTACTTCTTCTTTGTTTGTGTTGAGAAGGATCTCGGTGCAAAGGTTTGAAGAGTGAACTACGCCAGCGTGTTGCTGGGGGTTGCGAAGGTTTGATGGGTCTTTGAATGTGATCCAAGGGTGACCCGTTTCGAAAACCATAGTGAGCATACGTCTCCATAGTTTTGTAGCTTCTACAGTTTTGAAGTTACGGATTTTGCCAGAGGCAGCATCAGCTTCGTAAGCGGTGTAGGCTTTTTCGAAGTCTTTTCCGAAAAGATCGTGAAGGTCAGGCACTTCTTCTGGAGAGAAGAGGGTCCAGCTTCCGTTTTCTTCCACGCGCTTCATGAATAGGTCTGGAATCCAGTTGGCCGTGTTCATGTCGTGGCAACGGCGGCGGTCATCACCAGTGTTCTTGCGAAGCTCTAGGTATTCTTCGACGTCAATGTGCCAAGTTTCAAGGTAGGCACAGACAGCGCCTTTGCGCTTGCCACCTTGGTTGACGGCAACCGCTGTGTCGTTTGCGACTTTGAGGAATGGGACCACGCCTTGAGATTCTCCGTTTGTTCCTTTGATGTGAGAGCCAAGTCCACGAACTGGAGTCCAGTCGTTTCCTAGACCACCAGAGAATTTGGAGAGCATGGCGTTGTCTTGAAGGGCTCCATAAATTCCGTAAAGATCGTCTGGAACTGTCGTCAAGAAACAAGAGGACAATTGAGGGTAGGGAGTTCCAGCGTTGAAGAGCGTTGGAGTCGAGCTTACGAAATGGAATTGAGACAATACATTGTAGAACTCAATCGCTTTCTCCGTGCGTGTTTCAGTGTCTTTCTCAATGAGAGCAAGTCCCATACCTACACGCATCCAGAAAAGTTGTGGGATCTCGATGCGTTTTTTATCGATGTGAATGAAGTAGCGGTCATACAAAGTTTGTAAACCAAGGAAAGTGAAGTTCTCATCGCGCTCAGGAGCGATGGCATCAGCAATCGCTTCCAAATCAAAGTCAGATAATAGGCGGGCGTCGAGTCGACCGGCTTCCACACCTACTTCTAGGTATTTTGGAAGGTAGGTGGTGTACATGTCTTTACGTTCAGCCAAAGAGAAGCGAGCTCCAATGACTTCTTCAAATAGACCTTGCAATAATAGACGTGCCGTTACGAAAGAGTAGGCGGGGTCACGCTCTGTAAAAGAACGTGCTGACATGATGGCAGCCGTAGTGATGTCTTTGGATGGCATGCCTTCAAAGAGATTGTGTTTCATCTCTGTAAGAATGTCTTCAGCTGAAGCAGAGGCTTCAAAGCCTTGGCAGGCTTCCAGAATCATCTGGGCAATTTCACGGGGGTTGTAGGGAGTCTTTTCGCCCTGGGGAGTGGTGATGGTGGTGATCGGTGCTGTAGTTTCCAAGATGTTTTCCTCGTTAGTCAATTCGAAGCTTTGCGCTTGAATTGATGGTGCTCCGTCAGGAGACCCTGTTTCGTTTCTGTTCATTGTGTTTGCCCTCCGTTAAAGTACGCTTTTCAGATTCTCCCCAGATCCTGCCAAGCTTGTTTGAAGGTGAGTTCCTAAGTCCACCATCCAAGCCCGTCAAAAGCGCCTATATTTTTAATGTGACACAACATATAGTGCGTTTCAAGGCCATATACGTCTATATATGGTATCAAAGTGACCATATGTTGCCATACATACAATAATAACAATAGTTTAACTAAATTCTTAAATAATTGGGGCCCTCAGTCGTGGATAAGTGGATAGCTGAGGACAGTTTTGAGGACAGTTTTTCAGCTATTTCAGGGGGGTGAAAATGCGCTGCTCACAAAGTTTTTAAAATAGTGTTTGGAGTTAGGAATCTTGATCCTGGGGCGCCACCGCCTGCGAATCAGCAAGAGCTATTTAGAGAACTATTCATCAATGGCGCGATGAAGGCCATTAAAAGAAGTCGAAATGAAAAAGGAGCCGTTCCATAGGAATAGCTCCCTTATGGGTAGTTTTGATGTTCGTTTTAAAATATCAATCGTAAAGAGCGCGCCACTCTACAACCTTATTGTAGAAGACTCGTGAATTGACGCCGATGTTGTATTCGGTTGGAGTCACGTTTTCTTTTGTGTAGGAGTTGCCCCGAACAATAATGCCGACAATCACCATTTTGTTGTCAGTATTACGGGCCAGCAATGCACTTCCTGATTGTCCTTTTATGACGTCACAACCAGTGTAAAGCAAGTTGCCATTGTGTTCGTGGATTCCACATTTTTGTTCGAGTGTCATCCGTCTTCCATTTTCAATGTCGCCAGGAAAGCCAGCGGTTGAAATCGATTCATTATAGTCGCTTGAGGGGCTGAGGTCCTTAATGACTCCGAACCATCCGATGGTATCGCCTAGATCTTTGTCCAAAAGTAAGAGGGCCCAATCTTGATCAATATTTGTTTGGTAGTCTAAAGTTCCCCAGGCCATTCGAGTGACTTTGGCTTTGTATGAATACGTGTGGTTTTCAAAACCAGAGAAAACATAGAGGTCATCAGCGATGCTGTATGTTGTTCCGGTTTCAGTTTCTGTTTTGATTACTTTGTCGTCGATGCAGTGAGCAGCAGTAAGAACGATGTTCTTGGAGATCATGGCGCCCGAACAGCCAGTGCTGATTTTTACAATCTTCTTTGCAAATCCAGAGTCAGGATCAACCTTCACTCTATTGTCATCTCCAAAGATCACGGCAGAGCGGCCAGAGGTGGCATCAATGGATTGAATTCCACACGAGCTCATCAATAAAATAGTAGTAAGGGCGATGAATTGATTCTTGAGCATAGGCATAGGTTCGCGCACCTTATCACGGTGCGTCACAACAGTCTAGCGCCGAGTTTTATCCCAATAAAAATAATGATTTAGACCTCTGTAAGTTCTGGCGAGCTTAGAGTGAATGCTTTCGAATTCAGATACTTTGCTGGCGCAGGGGTGACGAGCCAAGGCGATTCAGCAATCTGGAGCCGAAGGCTAGGTTTTCGAGTTCTAGCGAGAAAATGGTTAAAGCCGAAGGCTAGGTATTCGACCCAAAGGGAGAATACAATCTGGAGGCGGCACCCGGATTCGAACCGGGGATCAAGCTTTTGCAGAGCCATGCCTTACCACTTGGCCATGCCGCCTTTTCTGAAATTGAAGGCTCTCTTCTATTAGCCTTAGACCTATTTTACAAGGGCACAAGGGCAAAGATAGCGTCTACCAAAAAATACAATGAAAATAGTTATTTGCATAGAAAATCAAAAATTTTTTAAGCTCTAGCCTTGACCTTCTAACTTCTGACACCAGACTTCCCGTGGAAGCAGGACTGGGGTGTTTGTAGGCAATAGTGATTTGCTTTACAGGGTCACAGAAAGTGCTATCAATAGGCGCGTGAAGCTCGGGGTCTTTGTTCTGAGTCTTTGGCCTAGAATTTACGGGTCAGCTCCGCACTAAGTGGTGAGGGGCAAGTTTGGGAAGAATTTTAGAAGATGATTTACGAATACCGTTGTCAAGATTGTGAAACTCAATTTGAGGTTTGGGCAAAGATGTCTGACCCTGCGCCGGAATCATGTCCCGATTGCTCTTCTGAAAAACTAGAAAAAATCATTTCAGCAACAAACTTCGCGCTCAAAGGCGGCGGGTGGTACTCGCAAGGCTATGGAAGCTCGAAGTCCAACAGTTCAAATACCAATAATAATACAAAACCAAAAAACGACTCAAAATCTAAAGAGTCATAAAAATCCAAGGAGGAAACTAAAATGGCAATACGTCCACTACATGATCGCGTGATCGTAAAACGTCTCGATGAGGAGCAAACAACTAAGGGTGGCATCATCATCCCTGATACAGCAAAAGAGAAACCATTCGAAGGTGAAATCATCGCTGTAGGAACTGGCCGCACTATGGATGACGGAAGCGTTCGTCCTTTGGCTGTGAAAAAAGGCGAGAAAGTTCTTTTCGGTAAATATGCTGGAACTGAAGTTAAAATCGACGGCGAAGATCATCTGATCCTTCGTGAAGACGATATCGTGGGAATCATTGAGTAATTTGATTTCCAAATACGAAGGAAATTTGAACAAGAAAAATTGAATTTCACAATTCAAAGTTAATTAAGGAGAATTATAAATGTCTAAAATTGTAACTTTTAGCGAAACAGCTCGCAAATCAATGCTTAACGGAGTCAACACTCTCGCAAATGCCGTAAAAGTAACTTTGGGGCCTCGCGGTCGTAACGTTATCATCGAAAAAAGCTTCGGCGCACCAACTATTACTAAAGATGGTGTGACTGTAGCTAAGGAAATCGAAATCGAAGACAAATTTGAGAACATGGGTGCTCAAATGGTTCGTGAAGTTGCTTCTAAAACCAACGATGATGCTGGTGACGGAACAACAACTGCAACGGTATTGGCTCAGGCTATCTACCGTGAAGGTATCAAAATGGTAGCTGCTGGTCATAACCCTATGGACCTTAAGCGTGGAATCGACCTCGCAGTTACAAAACTTGTTGAAGACCTTCGTAAGCAAGCTAAACCTGTTGCAGGCAAAAAGGAGATCGCCCAAGTTGGAACTATCTCAGCAAATGGCGATGCTGAAATCGGAAACATCATTGCTGAAGCCATGGAAAAAGTTGGCAAAGAAGGCGTGATCACCGTTGAAGAAGCGAAGTCTATGGAAACAACTCTCGAAGTTGTTGAAGGTATGCAATTCGACCGTGGATACCTTTCTCCCTACTTCGTAACTGACGCTGACCGCATGGAAGTGGCTCTTGAAGACGCTTACGTTCTTTTGTTCGAGAAGAAAATCTCTTCAATGAAAGACATCCTTCCTGTTCTTGAAAAAGTTGCTCAAACTCAACGCCCCTTCGTGATCGTTGCTGAAGACGTTGACGGTGAGGCTCTTGCAACTTTGGTTGTGAACAAGCTTCGTGGAACTCTTAAAGTTGCTGCTATCAAGGCTCCTGGCTTTGGTGACCGCCGCAAAGAAATGCTACAAGACCTTGCTATCTTGACTGGTGGCCAAGTGATTTCTGAAGATCTTGGAATGAAGCTTGATAGCATCACTTTGAATGATCTTGGTGTTGCTAAGCGCATCGTGATCGACAAAGACAACACAACTATTGTTGATGGCGAAGGCAAGAAAGAGTTGATCGAAGCTCGCGTAGCTACGATCCGTACTCAAATCGAGTCTACAACTTCTGATTACGATCGTGAAAAACTTCAAGAGCGTTTGGCTAAGTTGGTTGGCGGTGTTGCCGTTATCCAAGTTGGTGCTGCTACTGAAGTTGAAATGAAAGAAAAGAAAGCTCGTGTAGAAGACGCATTGAACGCGACTCGCGCTGCTGTTGAAGAAGGTATTGTTGCTGGTGGTGGTGTTGCCCTCATCAAAGCTTCAAATGCTTTGATTGGATACAAGCTTGAAGACGAAGCTCAAGGTTTTGGTGTTCGCATCATCAACCGCGTCACTGAAGAGCCTCTTCGTCAGATCGCTGGTAACTGTGGTCTCGATGGTGCTGTTGTTGTGAACAAAGTTAAAGAGTCTAAGGACGCTTACTTCGGATTCAACGCTGCAACCGAAGTTTACGAAGATCTTCTCCAGGCTGGTGTTATTGACCCAGTTAAAGTAACTCGTTCTGCGCTTCAAAACGCAGCTTCTGTTGCTGGTCTACTTCTCACTACTGAAGCTATGATCGCTGACAAGCCAAAGTCTGATTCTACTCCTGCTCCTGACATGGGCGGCATGGGCGGAATGGGTGGCATGGGCGGAATGGGCGGATTCTGATAGCCTTCTCCGATGGCCGTTTCGGCAGGCTCAACGTCCCGTCGAAAACCTGGCCTTCGGCCGGTCCAACTACTAAGTAACAAGACCCTGGTTCCTTTAGTGGAGCCGGGGTTTTTTTGTGGGACTTCGCAAATTTTTATTGGGCTGGTAGACTTTGGGGGTGATGCGAAGATATTTGCTCCTACTATCATTTTTAGTTTCTACGTCGATCCTTGCTTGTGGAGTCTTTTTCTCAAATGAGTTTGTGAATAACCCCTTCACGCTTTCTCGCGAAGACTCACTGATTATTTTTGACAAGGAAACTGGAGACCAACAGTTTATTCGGAAGATTACTGTTTCTGGGCCTCAGAAGGAATTTGGTTTTCTTGTCCCCATCCCGACAATGCCGGTCGTAGACGAAGTGAGTGATGATATTCTTGCTTGGATGGATGAGGAGTATGAGGCACAGCGTCCTGTGGAAACTCTGCTGGACTGGTATCCATTAGATCTGATTTTTACTTTTCTCGGTGACGACATGGCTGGAGGCTTGATCGGATCGGCAAACGACGGTTTTGGTGGGGCTCCTGGGGGTGCAATTTCTAGGAGCCAGGTTGAGGTGATCTCTCAACAGCAGATTGGAGGGTTCGAAGTCAGCGTATTGAAGGCGACAGAGGCACAAGCACTCCAAAGCTGGATCGATACCAATGCTTACAAAGTTCCTGATGAGTCTCGGGATTATTTGGATTTGTATGTGAAGCGAGAGTTCTATTTCGTTGTTTTTAATTTTAAGCCAGCAGGCGAATTGTCTAATCAGCCAACGATTCGCGATTCTCATTTCATCCGGATTCGCTACAATTATGAAGAGCCTTTCTATCCCTTTCGTGAGGCTATAAGCGCTGTTGATAAATTGGGATCTACTGATGATGATTCGTCCACAGACCGGGCTATGAAACCCGGTCTGAGAGAAGAGATCTACTCTGCTAAGCGGGATTTTCGCTTAAGCCTGCTCACAAGGGGCCCTGTGTATTACAAGCTTGCTGAGGAACGCAGTTTTGATCCTCAGAACCGAAGTTTGGAAGACGATTTGAGGCAATTCTGGAGTTCTAATTTTCACTTAAGGTTTCAAAATGAGATTCAACATACAAAGAAAAAATGGAAAAAATTTGGAGTAGAGCAGGCTGACCGTGAAAAGTGGGTGCTTAGTCAATACCAATTTCTTCATAGTATGAGGCCTCAGTCGGATCTGCTTTTTAAGCCCTATGCAAAGGGAGCAGAGTTTGAGCCTACTTTGCCACCAGCTCGTGTAAATGTGATTCAGGCTGGAGTATGGGCGTCTATAGCTTTGTTTGTGTTTTTGTTGGCGGCTATTCGTTATGTGTATGTGGCTTTGAGAAAAAAAAGAGATCGGCGCTAAGAAGATTTATGCTTTTTAATCTTTTCTTGTTGCGGGGATTCCTCCGCCTTTGATTTGCATCTGGAACAAAGTTTTGGGGAACTCTGCTGGGCAGAGACTTTTGTAGTGATCCTTAAACTGCTTGCGCACTGTTGTCGCGCTATGGTCTTGGGAATTCAATAGTTCTTGGACTTTTTTGTGAGCTTTTTGACAGCCTTTTTCATTTGGGCCGTTAAGTTTGGGGATGTTTTGCCCTATTTCTGCGGTGATCATTTGGAGTTGCCCTTGGAGGC
>Ga0100403_1001915_pt1 | contig 17660 bp, 22 predicted proteins | sample CryGeymet201501t_FD_83663 | JGI IMG/M metagenome (GOLD analysis project Ga0100403, IMG submission 83663) | Groundwater microbial communities from Crystal Geyser aquifers in Utah, USA - Crystal Geyser metaG 2015-01t | ecosystem: Environmental > Aquatic > Deep subsurface > Groundwater | place...
AAACTTTGGCAGGAATATGGTGGTCAGATTGCAAATAAATTGGATATGATCGCAACTTCAATTTCTGATGACTTCTTGAGTACCTTGTTTAATCGTATTACTGATAAAATTGTTCACGACGATGAAACCCGAAATTACGAGTTGGTGATTGCGAACTTGATTAAAGACGGCGTAATTGGTCAGGCAAGACAAGAAGAAACGATAGAAGATCAAGCATTTGATATGGTAACTGAATTTGTGAATGCAGTTACGTTCGAGTTTTTAACTGAATGGAATTATCCACCTGATTTCAAAGGAACACCCCAGGATAATGAATATTCAGATGATGAAATCGAAGTAGCTTACGATGATTTGATATATCATGCGAAAGCTCGAGTAGCTAAATTTTTCAAAGATGGCGAGCAAAATGATTATGATTTGCATGATCCCGAAGAATTTTCTGGCACTTTGCAATCCTTGGTCAATGACTTCTACAATTCTCTTTCAGAAGAAACCAAGAATATTTTTACTTGGGAAGAAATGGAACAAGAAGTCGGGAAAATTCTCCAATCAGAACTAAATCATAACGTGTGAACTGCCGTGCGTCTAAAGAACACACGGTTTTCTTAGCCAGGTAGAATAAACTCAATCTATTTTTGACAAAAGGTCCTCCTAGACTTTAATATGACAACACTTATTGAGCAAGCAAATAAATAAGATTGTGGAAGCAATTTCCACAATAGGCACAATAGGCAAAAAAAGGCAAAAAAGGCACAAGGAGGCTTAAATGACATTAGATATGAATGCAATGCGTGCTCTGCTAGCAGCAGAAGAAGAAAAAAACCAAAATAGAGGATCCGGCGGTTCAGGGAAAATTGGAGAAGGTCCAGTTTATCCGCATTGGTCAATTCCGGTTGACACAATGGCAGTCGTTCGTTTCCTTCCCGATGGCGGAGAGAATCCGTTCTTCTGGGTTGATAGAACAATCAGAAAAATCCCATTCACCGCAGTAAAGGGGGTCGATCTCGGCAACCGCCAAACAGTTGATGTTCAGGTTCCTGATCTCGAAGTATTCGAGAAGGGTCTTGATCCTATTCAGAAGACCATTTCTCCTTGGTGGAATGAAGGACGTCATGAAGAATATCGCACTTACAAGCGTCGCATGTCTCACATCTACCAGGGATTCGTTCGAGTTCATCCCGGATTTGTGGATGGCAAGGGAAATCCAGTAGACGCCGAGCAGCCTGAAAATCCAATCAGACGTTTCATCCTTTCTCCAAAAATTCATGAAACTGTGAAAGCAATCATCATGAACGCAAAGGTGAAGCATTCGCCGGTCGATTTCGATCACGGCCGAGATTTTGAAATTCATCTCCGTAAGCAGGGCCAGTTCAATAACTATGATGCAAGTCAGTGGTCTTTTGAAGAAGACGGTTTGACTGATGATGAAATCGCAGCTTTGGAAAAGTTTGGGTTGGAATCGTTGAAGGACTTCGTGCCTTCTCGTCCCGACGATGCGCACATCAACGCTATTGAAGAATTGTTCCAGGCAAGTTTGGCAGGTCTTCCATACGACTTCGAGCGTTGGGGAGAATTCTATCGTCCAGGCGGGGTCAGCTTTGAAGACACCACCAAGACCTCGGTTCAAGTCGATAAGACTGAATCCGTTACGGTCGAGGGAACCAAGACCAAGGATCTTCTTGATAAGGTTAAGAAGACTGCAGCAACAGAAGAAACGGCCGCCGATTCCGTAGAGCCTCCGTTTGAAACGGACACTCCGAAGGAAGTTGTGGTTGAGAAGAAGACGACAACGACTTCAACCTCAACTGCCGATCTTTTGGCTAAGCTCAAAGCACAAAACCAGAAAAAAGAAGCAGCTGAATAACTTGAGTGAGGGGGAGAAATCCCCCTCACTCAATGTTTCTTTGGGAGGAAGAAATGCGAGTTTTTGATTTTGATGATTATTTAGAAGAAGTTTCTACGGAGTGTGAAAATGACCAAACCAACAGATCTATCCAAGTTCAGAAAATCGGTAACGAAGAATATCGGAGGGATTTCCGAAGGATTCAACGATCCGAAGATCTGGCTTGATACCGGGTGCTTTGCACTCAATTATCTGATCTCGGGACGATTCGATGGCGGGATTCCTTTAGAAGGAAAAATGACCCTCCTTGCTGGAGAATCCGGATCAGGAAAATCGTATATTGCATCTGGTAATATTATTAAGGATGCGCAGAAGAAAGGCATCTTTCCGGTCTTGATCGATTCTGAAAATGCACTTGATGAAGCGTGGCTTCAGGCGCTGGGAGTTGACACAAGTGAAGATCGGTTGATGAAAATCAACGCTTCCATGATTGACGATGTAGGAAAGTTTATTTCCAATTTCGTCATTGAATACAAGGCTGAGTATTCTTCAGTGCCTTTGGCTGAACGGCCCCCGGTGTTGTTTGTGGTTGATTCTTTAGGAATGTTATTGACACCGGTCGATAGAGATCAATTCCAAAAGGGTGACATGAAGGGTGACATGGGACGCAAGGCAAAACAGACAACCGCCTTAGTAAGAAACGTCATCTCGATTTGTTCATCGGAAAACATCGGTCTCTTAGCAACTAACCACACATATGAATCACAGGATATGTTCAGCCCGGATGCGGTTATCTCGGGCGGCAAAGGACTTGAGTACGCATCTTCGGTAATTGTGACTCTTCAGAAACGCAAGTTGAAAGAAGACGATGCCGGAAACAAAGGTTCAGAAGTTCATGGAATTAGAGCGGCCGCTCAGGTTCGTAAGTCGCGTTATGCGAAACCATTCGAGAAAATCGAAATTAAGATTCCATACGACACCGGTATGAATCCGTATTCGGGTCTTTTTGAACTTTTTGAAAAGAAAGGACTCATTCAGAAAGAAGGAAACAAGTTCAAGCATACTTTCAAGAACGGCGAAGAAGTCAAAGAATTTAGAAAGAAGTTTACCGATTCAATTCTTGATAGAATTATGTTAGAATACGAAGAACCAACTCCTTTGTCTCCAGTTGAATTCGACGAAGAACTCGAGGAGATGAGCGATGAATGATGAACTTTTTCTAGAGATTTGGTCGCTGTTCTTGCCGTTCGTTCCAGAAAAAGAACGCGAGGTAATCGCTAGGCAATTTATCGAAACATTCGAAAATTGTGGCCAGGATATCGATCAATTTGAAGAAATTCACGGCGCTGATCGCTATATTGACGAGGTGCTAGCTGAACTGGGCTATGCAAACGAAATGGATGACTCTGAGGAGGAGATCTAATGTCCGGTTGGGTTTACAAAATTCAGGAATCATTTGATAACATCGTTCATTTTGTAAGCCATTTTGACGCCGAATACGAATCCGCCCGGAAAGAAATTCCGATAAAAGGTGAAATTCAAACACACTCGGCACAGCTCCCCGGCCAGTTCGAATATCGGTATCGGCAATTACAAGAGATCGAGGCTGTTCTAGAGTTTCTGAATATTGAATTACGTAAAGTCAAGTCAAGTCATTACAAGAGATACCTAGAAGGATATAAACGTGCACTAACATCGAGAGATATTGATAAATATATCGACGGTGAAGATGAAGTAATTCAGCTTCAAATATTAATCAATGAAGTAGCACTGGTCCGTAATAAATTTTTGGCTCTTACCAAAGGATTCGAATCCAAGGGATTCCAATTGATGAATTTGGTAAAGCTGCGAACGAGCGGCCTGGACGACGCAACCATTTAACTTTTCCAGATTCTACCGAGTTGCCATCCATTTACTATTTCAGGGTCATCTAAGGAAAAATATTTGGTTTCGTTTTTGCTATTTACGAACCATTTTTTTCCTTTTATGGCCGATTTACCGAACATACCGTTTCTCTTTCCGGCAGTCTTCCCTTTGCTAGAAATTGACATTTTTAATTTTGATTCGGAAGAATGTTGCTTTCCGGTAAAAGTTCCGGGAAGGCCAGTCAACCCTTTATTCCACGAAGGTTTTCCGGTATTAGAGGAAGATATTTTGGCCACTCTTATATCATTTTCTTTGGTGAGTCCTTTATTCCATGCTTCTTTTTTACCTTTTTGTTTTCTAGCAGCGTTGCTTATTTTCTTCTTTATGATATCCGATCTTTCTTTGCCATATAGTTCATCAAAAGATTTCCCCAATCGACGGTTTCGTCTGTTTTCGCGTTCTTGTATCGATATGATTCCGTTGGTCATGCCATCACCGCCATCTGTCATATTTGTCAATATTCCGGTTTTTAGGTCTCTCCTTCCAAAATATTGAATTAACTCGATTTCTTTGGTTTTGACTTCAATCACAGAAGTTGATTCTAGAACGATTTTTACAATAGGTGCAAGTCCGCGTGATAAAATCTTTCGAATTACTGAACGTTTGAGTATGTTGCCTTTTTTATCATTTGTACAATTTTTAGCTTCTCTTACGTGATCAGTATATCGCTCATTTTTATTATTCCTTGCGGTACCGACACCGATATAGAATGGCAGTTTATTTCTAGGATCAATAAGAACATAGGTAATATTTTGACATGATTCCTCCGAATAAATATAATGTATCAAGTGGGACAGCTTGAATCTCCGGGTCGAGCAGTTAATCGGTGCACCGATTAACTTACCACTTTTATTTATTTCAGCCAAGAAGACCACTACCCTTCAGGGTAGCCAGTAGTTCACTTAAAATGTAGCAACAGAAGATACCCAGACAGAAAATGAAGATTGATTTCCTAGATCCCGATGCGCCGAAGAAACGACGGTATCAAAATTATTTGAGGGCTATTCGCAATTTTCTGAAAAACAATAGCATCTCAGCCACGGACATGAAATTAGTCGCAAAATTTTTTGAAAGGAAACAACTTAATCGAGAAATTAGAAAGAACCCAAACCGTGTTCAGACTTTGAATTTAATTGGTTGGGTTAGGACTTTATTTCGTCTCCAACCATTTGAACAAGCCCATCGTGATTTACGGTCACTTGGGTTGAATTTAGAAATTCAACCGCATTATGAAAGAAAAATAAGAAATGAATATCGAAGAAGAAATCGACCCACCGTAGCCCGCGTTGACCGATCAGTAAAATCAACACCGGTTGTGGTCATAAGGAAGAAGCGATGAAATTAATTGAATTCCAAAACCAAATGCAAATTGATAGAGCGTCGAACGGCACATTTGCCGGTGCACGTTTAGCTGATGTCACCGTTCAAGGATTGCAGCGTTTTCAACGTGAGAATGATATTCAGAATCCAATCCCGCCTGAAAAATTTCATGTAACAATTCTTTACTCCAGAAAACCTTGTCCTGAATATGAACCTGCTGGAAAATATCCAGCACCAATTGCTGCGGATTTTTTAGCTTGGGATTTGTTTCCTAGTCAGAAAGACAAAGATGGAAATCATAGCAATTGTTTGGTTATGAAAATCAATTCACCGGAACTCCGTGCACGCCATAGATATTTAATGGATAAGCATGGAGCGACATTTGATTTCGATGAATATATTCCGCATTTGACTTTATCATATAATGCCGGCGACGTATTACTCGAGGCATTGCCTGAATTTGTTGAGCCCATCATTATTACTCGAGAATATTATCAACCGATTGATTTATCATGGGCAACAAATAATTGACAAACTGAATTCTATATCATAATATATCATATAAGGGTATCAAACTTTGAAAGGATATGGAATGTCTGGAAATCCAGAAACAATAGAAGAGACAAAGTCGAAAACGAAGATTGGCAAACCTTCGATGTATAAGGTCATCCTGTTGAATGACGATTACACAACAACCGAATTTGTCATCGCTATCTTGAAGGATATCTTTCACAAATCGGATGAAGAAGCCACAATCATTACCGCCAGAGTTCATGAAACCGGCGCAGGAATCGCTGGAATCTATACCCGTGAAATCGCAGAATCGAAAGTGGCTGAAGTGATTGTTACAGCGCGTCATTATCAGTTCCCGTTACAGGCTGTGACCGAAAAGGAGTGAAATGAATTTTCTGTCTGTGTGCAAGAATGTTCTTGCATCGAACAATAAGACCGGCTGGAAAAGCCCAAAACCAGCTATTCGAGTGAGCAAATCTCCGGCCGGCAAAGTCGCGGCCAGAGAACATGCTGTGGGTATAGTTGACAAGAACGGCGAAGTAGTTGCTAGGTTGGTATCGACGACTGATGGAACCCCAATCATAAAATGCGGCGCAAAAGTGGCATTGATTACTGAGTTCGACGTCATTCCACTATGAAAATAGTAACTGATTATCCACCCAATGTTGATGAAATCAGGTTGGTTTTTCCAATCTCGGATTCAGTTATTTTTGCATGGGGTGATACGATTTTCAATCCAGGCGGAGGAGAAATTCCTCCAGAATTGATCGAGCATGAAGAAGTTCATGGCACTCGACAAGGAAATGATCCCAAGGGATGGTGGGATCGCTATCTAATCGACCCGGCGTTTCGTTTAGCTGAGGAAGTTCCCGCCCATAAAGAGGAATTTCGATGGATAGTTCAGAATGCAAATCGCGCCGAAAGACGCCGTGCATTGCTTTTGATCTCAGAACGATTAGCTTCTCCTCTCTACGGAAAAATGATTAGACCGCAAGAAGCCAAGAAAATAATAAAAGGAGTTTTAAATGAGTGTTAGCCGTCCACCCAAAAGAGTCACAAATGCATACCGAAAAGGATGGAACGAAATTTTCGGTAAGAAAGAAGATAGACAAGTTCTCTATCTTGACACCGGTAATTTGTCACCTGAAAAAGCGAAAGAATTTGTTGACGACTATGCTGCAAAAATAGAAGTCGCGAAAGAACTTTCCAAACCTGATAGACCTCTGAACAATATTCAAAAAAATGATCGTAATTCTTGACACGGAGACAACAGGTCTCGATACTAAATCCTGTGAAATTATTGAAATTGCAACTTGTCCGTTAGGCGACGAAGAAGTTCAATCGATTTTAATTCGTCCGGTAAACCCGATTCCAAATGAAGTAATTGAAATCACGGGCATCACAAATGAAATGGTAGCTTCAGAGCCGACACTCGAAGAAGCGCTCCCGAAACTTTTGGAAATGCTGCATTTAGATGAGGACCCGATATTCGTAGCACATAATGCTCCATTCGATATGGGAATGGTTCTTCATAATTTAATGCGTGTTGGGTTCGAACAATCCGATTTGACATTTATGGATAAGAGTCGTTGGCTTTGCACAAATAGGCTGTCAAAAATCACATATGGCGCAGATCCAAAATGCAGAAGCACAAAATTAACCGAAATGCAAAAGTTCTGTAATTTGCATGTTCCAGAAAATAATATTGCTCACCGTGCAGGCGCCGACGTTTTGACTTGCATGCGTCTTCTAGAACATTTTCTAGAAAAGTACCAAGATCTTTCAATTGAAGAATTGAACGAATTGTGCTGGGGACCAATTCAATATACTCGTTTTCCCTTTGGTATGCATAAAGGAAAATTACTTGAGCGAATCCCAACGGATTACTTCATTTGGTTATTCGAGAATATCAACTCATTGAATCCAGAAGACCCTAACTTTGATGCCGATCTATACGGATCCATCGAGAATGAAATTAATAGACGAATTGCCGCGATGGCGTTTTGATTTTTTAATTGACATTCTCAAATTTTGAATATAAATATGAGAACGTAGGTTAGCTTATAGCAATTTACGCTTAGTCGAATCGTAAGGTTACGGCAAAATCGAATGGTTACCCATTCACAATGTGAGGTAAACAAAATGAAACAAGAAGTACTTATGGTATCCCGTCAGGATACTATTGCTGAGCTGACTCCGTGGTTCGATCAGCAACTCGAAAATCTCATCGAAAATCGAACGATTCTGTCTTTCCCGGATTTGGAAAAAGTCCGTGAAGGGATTGTTCTTGATTTGGCATCCTATCGGGTTCAAACCGGCATCAACAAAGTTGTTTTGGGAATGTCCGGCGGCGTAGACTCGGCACTGACCGCAGCGCTCTTTAAAGAAGCTGATTGGGAAGTGACTGGATTCCTTCTCCCCATCAACCAGAATCCGGTTGAAACTGCTCGAGGGCAGGAAGCGTGTGAACAGCTTGATATTCCTTTTATTACGGTTGATCTTTCCCACGAAGCCAATTCGCTCGCCAACCGTTTGGTGAGTATCAATCCTACCACAAAAGCTGAACTGATCCGTGCCGGTAATATTCGTGCTCGCCTACGAATGATCACTCTCTACAATGCGGCGGCCTCCCAGGGCGGCCTGGTAGCTAGCACCGACAACTTCAGTGAGCTTTCAGCCGGCTTCTGGACTCTGCACGGAGACGTTGGTGACCTTTCACCGATCCAGTCTCTTTGGAAGTCTTGGGAGGTGCCGATGCTTGCTCGGATGTGCAATGTTCCGAAGTCCATCTACACTGCAAAACCGACTGACGGCCTCGGCGTCGACAACGGAGACGAAGCACAATTCGGCTGTTCGTATCTGGAATGGGACCTCATGCTGATGTCTATTCTCAACAAATCGTTGGGTGATATCAGCTCTGAAAAGCGCGCTACCGAGGTCTATAACAGTGTCGTAACCAGACTGTCATCTACTACTTACAAGCGTTTCAACCCGGCCTACCTTAAGAACAAGGTCGACCCCGGGCGTTTCGATCAATTGGCAGGACTCGATGCCGAATGGGTACCGAATATCCTGAAATAAGAAGTAGATGCGAAAATTAAAGACGGCCAACTTTCAGGGAAGAAATTCGTCCTTTACACAGGAAACCGATTAATATACAATGAAACTGAAGATGAAAAAGATTTGGATCGAGGCATAAAATGCAAGCACCAAAACTCGAAGAAGAATTCATTGTTCGTTCTTTAATGGACGTGGATTTTTACAAATTTACGATGGGTTATTTCATTTTTGAAAACTACCGTCGTACCACTGTTCGGTTTGATTTGATTAACCGGGCAACCGAAATTCCGTTGGCACGAATCATTGATGAAGAAGAACTTCGGGCAAATTTGGATCACGTTCGCACCTTACGCTTCCGTAAAACTGATCTTTATTATCTCCGCGGAATGGATGTATACAGTAAGAATATGTTCTCTGATGAGTACATTCAATTCTTGGCTAATTTGCAATTGCCTGAATATGGTTTGATGCGAGACGGTGATCAGTACATCCTGCAGTTCCAAGGAAATTGGGAAGAAGTGACATTCTGGGAAACAATTGCTTTGGCAATCATCTCTGAACTTTATTACCGGTCCTTGATGCGCAAGATGACTCAGAGCGAACGGAATGTTTTGTACAGCAATGCAACTTCTAAGCTCTATGAAAAACTGCAAACAATCAAACGTCGTGTTCCAGATGTCAAAATTGCTGATTTTGGTCAACGCCGTAGACACTCTTTTCTCTGGCAAAAAGGCGCCATCGAGATGGCGCAGGAAATCCTCGGTGACTCGTTTACCGGCACCAGCAACACGTACCTGGCCTTTAACCAGGATTTAACCCCGATCGGAACAAACGCACATGAACTTCCGATGGTGGTCACTGCCTTGGTTCCAGACTCGGAAAAGAAACAGGCGCAATACCGAGTTCTGCGTGAATGGGGCAAACTATATGGAAACGGATTGCGAATTGTTCTGCCTGATACATATGGATCAGAACAGTTCTTCCGTGATATGCCCGAAGACCTCGCATATGATATTGCCCAGAATTGGCGTGGTATGAGACAGGATTCCGGAGACCCTTTCCGAGAAGCCGACGCGTTTTATGCATGGATTTCGAAGTTTGGAGCAAATCCAAAAGAGAAAGTTTGCATTTTCTCAGATGGTTTGGATTGGGGAGATATTATCAAATGGCACGAGACCTACTCGAATTCGATGAATGTGCCATTTGGTTGGGGAACCATGCTGACCAACGACTTCGTGGATTGTGACCCTACAGGAAACCCACTGTTCAAACCGTTTAGCATGGTCTGTAAGGTTACCCGAGCAAACGGTCAACCGGCAGTCAAACTCAGCAATAACCCAACCAAAGCCACTGGACCAAAAGATGAAATTCAGAAATATCTAATGATTTTCGGTAACACGGGGTTCACGCAGCAAGAGGTTAAGGTCTAATGCGTCTCTTTGATATTTTTCAGGAAGACCCCGAAAAGGCGCTTGAAGAAAGGTTCATACGGGAAAAGAAGCGTACAGGTAACAAGGCAATTTTTATCTGGACAAGTTCTAAGTCTACGGATGGTACCCGATATGGATCTTACAAATATGTCACCCGCCACCAACTTGAAGGTAGAAAAATCGAAATTGAATATTGGGATGGTGATATTTCACTTCTTTTTCTCGATGTAGTGTTTGATCCCAAAAATCCACGAAGGAAATTATAAATGTTTACATATGATTATCCGATGAACACCGGCGCTACAACCATGCTTCTAGTTGCAAAAGGTGAATTTTGGTACGACTCACAGTTTCTTCTGGGATTTCGTGGCAATAAAGATGTCTATGGAAATATGTGGTCTTTGCCTGGCGGGCTTATGAATGCAGGAAAAGAGAATGCCAGGCAATGCGCGTCTAGGGAAACGTATGAAGAGCTCGGCATTACGGTACTCCCCCATGAATGGACGCTTTTCATGGAAAGTTCCGACGTCGACACAGATCCCAGAGCACACGTCATCAATCTTTGCTTCATGAAGGTGTTCGATGTCGACCAGAAACCTAATTTTACGGCATCTGACGATCTCGCTGATGCACGATGGTTCGAAATGACTGAGCTTCTCCAGTTCTCAACGAGAGTCCACGGCTTCAAACCCATGGCATTCAATCATTACGAGATTCTTCAAGCTGGATTTCGTTCTTTTATGGAAACTCAAAGTTAGGGATAGAAATGACACTTAAATTTTTCAAAGATGCGTTTGTTGGTATTCAGCAATCGATCCATGAAACTCCGTATTTAGGATTCATGACACCGAACGGTACCGACAGTGCTGCGGAAAAACGAAAAGAAACCGTTCGGAATTGGGCAGAAGGCTGGTCCGGTAATAATACACATGAATACCGGGAATTCGAAAATGTTCCGATGGCAGGATTTCAAATCGTGGATTCGGTTTCTCGATGGTCAACATCGAATAAATGGTTTCGTGTGGTTGACCCACGCAATTTCCAGTTAGAAATTTCAGCCGACAACATCGTGAAGATTCTGACAAACTCGACTGTTATAAACGGCGAAATCCAAGGTGACTGCATCTGGGCCCGTGACGGCGGAACCAACGTTCTAGTTCCGGTGAATTCACCGGAATATACGGAAGCCAAAGAAAACACCGTTCGAGCCACCAAAACAGTGCGCGCTGCTATTGGCGACAAAGTCCGATTAAAAGACGGAACCGATTGGTTTTATCTGGGAGAAGTTTACGCGTTCGTATCACCGCCCTATGGAAACGACTTTTCAATCAAGAAGATGTTTGCAATTTACCAGACGAATGATGCGTATGATTCGGTAGACATGTTTGCAAAAAATCCGGTGACTGAAATCACAGAAGCCGGTGCCATGAAATTGACAGCTGAAGAAGCCTTAAAAATTATAAACGATGCTCGGTACCGTTATTCTTTTGTGAAGGGTCAGATTGAAGGAGCCTTCCTGAATCCAACAAAAATTTCTGAACTCGAAGAGTTGCTAGAACCGTTATCCGTTGACACTGTTAATACCGGTGATGTTATCGCTGAATTTGACGGCGAGCGATATCTAGTAATCAGCTACGAAACTCGTAAAACTCCACTGGTTCATGTTTATGCTCAGACTTGTGAATCATACCTTGAATTTTCAAAGCCAGCACCAGTATACCGTTACGGGATGCCTGATGTTAGAAAAAAATTCACCCGGGCTCCTGATCAGCTTTGGAAAATCAGTGTAAGAAATAAGAGCGGTGAAAAACTGCTTCTGTCATATTTACCGGAGAAAAAGAAATGAACAGAGTAGCCTCTGCAGCAATGCGCGGACAACCATTTCACAAAGGGCACACAAAAATCCTGAATAGGATGTGTGAAGATTTTGAAACTGTGATTCTTGCTATCGGATCAACTACTAATGTTCACGATAGATGGAATCCGTTCACGTTTGAAGTTCGAAAGCAGATGATCCAAAACATCTACGGAGATCGAATTCGAATTGTGCCTCTTTCGGATTTGAAGACACAAGAAGGAACGAACGATTGGGTTGATTATTTCTTAGACAAAATCAAGAAGGTAGGCTTGCCATCGCCCACCGATTATTTCACAGGTTCGATTGCTGACAGTCGTTGGTACACCAATCGATTTTATTTGGAAGGGGTTTCTGATCGTGGCGAATTTCGAGAAAATCTGGGAGAAATACCGCCACGCGGTGACATTGAGTACGGACCCAAGAGAATTTTGCATATCTTAGACCGTGATGAAAACCCAATTCCTCCGGCAACTGACCTTCGAACTTTTTTGGAACTCGGATGCGATGATTGGAAGGAATGGGTTCCTAGAGTTAATTGGGATTTGGTGGAGAAAAATTTCCCGGCCGAGTTCAAAATGAAATGAAATGATATCGACGAAATACCAAATTTGGAATCCGTATTTTGTACAGACTGTGACTGCGTATATATTACTACACCGAAATCCACTCTCGGTTGCCATCGACGGTGTTCGTGCCGCAATACGACAAAATCTCATAAATCAAATTAAGGATCAGAATGAATTGGAAAATAGAAGAATTTGAAGACGTTGGCGAACATGTTCAAAAATTCGTCTTCACGAAAGAAGATGCGGTTGCGGAAGCGGTTCTCTACCGGTATCCGACATTCGAGGAAAGAACAGTGATTTGCTGCTCGACGCAATCCGGATGCCCCGTTGGTTGTCGATTTTGTGGCGCAGGCGACGCATTTGCTAGAAGCCTAACCGATGATGAAATCATCGAGCAGGTAGAATATAGCATTATGCGAACGCAGGTTAACCCGAATACCATTAACCGACTTCAAATTATGTTCATGTCTATGGGAGAACCGTTGTTGAATTTGAAGAATTTGGTTCCGGCAATCAAAAGACTTTATCAAATGTATCCAAATGCAGCTCTTCTAATTAGCACTTCTGCCCCGGATGTTGACTACGAAATCGTGAATCAACTTAGCGTCGAGGTTCCAACCGTTGGATTACAGTTCTCGATACACGAGTCCACAAACGAACGGCGTGACGCCTTGATTCCATTTAAGAAAAAAATGAATTTGAGTCAGATAAAAGAAGCCGGGACACGCTGGGCAAACGCTACTGGCCGCCGCCCGTTCTTCAATTATTGTGCCGGTCCTGAAAACTCAAATGATGAAGACGCCGATCGGTTAATGGAGCTGTTCGATCCGTTTATCTGGAATGCGACAATCAGTGTAATCTGTGAACGAGACGAGTATCTTGAAGCTCGTAACGAATTCCAACGAAATCTAGCGGTTGACTTTTCAGAAAAACTTGTGAATCGAGGATTCGATGTGCGAGTTTTCGATCCTGCCGGTCAGGATACAATTGGCGGCGGTTGTGGCCAATTGCATTTTGTTCAAAGATGGTTTGAACAAAATCCAGATAAAATCCGGCAGTCAATTGGTTCTGGATTAGGGAAAGTTCATGCCCCCAAATGCAGTTAAACCTTTCAGGGAAACCTAATGACAAAAGAGAAATGTTATGCATGTGCATATTCAAGCTGGGACCCGGATACTGGGCCTTGGTGCGGGCATCCAGAGGTGACTAAGACCAACTTATTTGGTTATGTTCTGGGCCATAAAGAGTTAGACGCCATTTGCGGTAAAAATAGAACACTTTTTGAACAGCATCCATTGAGACCAAAATTATGAGGTCAGTCAATTCCAATTTCCGTCAACTAGTTCGGGTGTTTTATCCTACCATAATAAAAACAAGGGTTATGTTTGCACAGGGAAAGCACCAACAATTTAGTTCCATTTTCTTGACCTTTGAAAATGAAATAATTCATCACCTTATTCAAGGCTTTGGTGATTTAGAAGTTGAACGATATTTTTCGGGGTCTGATGAAGGCAAATGAATAGTTGACCCTTTTGATACCAATTTCAAAAGAATTATTCTTGACTTTTCCCTAAAAATACATACAATATAACAAAGGGAATGCCACGCGCCCTGCATGAGCAAAAGACGTTATACTCCAAAATGGAGGACTGCAATGAAAACAGTCGAAGAACGTCTCGAAATTCTGAAGAAATTTCCGTTTGTTTTTCCAGATCACGTTAGACCTCTCATCGAAGAGATCGATTCTCTCAAAATCGAGAAGAACGCTGTAATTCTGGCTCACAATTACCAAACTCCTGATATTTTCTACGGTGTTGCTGACATAACCGGCGACTCACTTGCTCTTGCTCGTGAAGCAATGGCGGTCGACGCCGATGTCATTGTCCTGGCCGGCGTGCACTTTATGGCTGAGACTGCGAAGTTGATGAATCCGACGAAAACGGTTTTGATTCCTGACGTTGAAGCCGGCTGCTCGTTGGCCGAATCAATCACTCCTGAAGATGTTCGATCCCTAAAAGCGCAATATCCTGGCGTTCCGGTGGTGACTTATGTCAATACAACGGCAGCAGTCAAAGCTGAATGTGATATCACATGCACTTCCGGAAATGCTGTCAAGATTGTCGAGTCACTAGGTGTTCCTCAGGTGATCGTGGTTCCGGATGAGTATTTGGCGGATTGGATTCAATCCGAAACGAAAGTCGAGATCATTAAATTCAAGGGACACTGTGAAGTTCATGAAAAATTCACCCCGGCCGAAATTGAAGGGTATCGAGATGTCTACGAAGGGTTGAAAGTGATTGCGCACCCTGAATGTCCGGAAGATGTTTTGCGGGTGGCCGATTTCGTTGGTTCAACTGCAAAAATGAATGAATACGTCAAACTAGAACAGCCTGAACGAGTCATGCTGGTTACTGAATGCAGTATGTCAGATAACGTCTCAGTAGAAAATCCGAACGTTGAGTTCATCAGACCTTGTCATTTGTGTCCGCATATGAAAAAGATCACGCTTGAAAAGATCCGTGATTCTTTGGTTACGCTCTCTCCGAAGGTAGAAATTTCGGAAGAGATCGTAACCAGGGCACGACTTGCAGTCGAAAAAATGCTTGACGTGAAATAAACTTTGAATATACAATTAGAATAGGAGAACGAAAATGAAAAAGATTGTCATTGTAGTCGACGCACAGAACGACTTCATGAAGGAAAATGGAAATCTTCCGGTTTCCGGTGCCGAAGAATTAATTGAGCCGATTAACGATTATCTGAGAGCACTAAAGGCTTCTGATGTCGAACTCGTGCTTTTCACGTTCGATACTCACACCGAAGAAGGTTTCCCTGGAAGCCCCGAAAGTGAACTGTTTCCTCTACACTGCGTGAAGGGAACAGTTGGTTGGGAACTTGCCGTTACGACTGAGGTCGAACCCACAGTATTCAAACTCGAAAAGGGCGTGTTTGATATGTGGGCAGAAGATGACATTCGAGTGGTTGATCCAACTGGATTCGATTGCGGCCGTGAATTTCTCTTTGAGCAGCTCAAACGGAATGAGATGATCGATGTGGAAGTGGTAGGTGTCGCAGCCGACTTCTGTGTCAAGTGGGCGGTAGATGGCCTGCTCCGTCGAGGCTTCCGAGTTACAGTGAACGAATCATTAACTCGGGGTATCGAACGGCAAATTGATCAGGTTCTGGCTGAGGATTGGGAAGACCAGGCAGTCTTCCTCGCCTAGGCTCTTTTATAAAAAACGCGCAATTTGGCCGGGGAAATCTTCCCCGGCCAAATGCGTAATAAATAGACTAATAAACCTGTATGTTGAGGTAAAATGAAATCAATCGGCACCGTTAATTCTGCTTCCTCTGATGTCACGGTCGTCCGTGCGGATGGAACCATCGACTCATTGAAAATTGGCGACCCGATTTTTGAAGGAGATAAAATTTCTACCGGATCCGATGATTCAGTAGCAATTATATTCGACGACCAATCAATTTTCAGCATGTCTGGAAATTCAACCATGGTGGTTGATGCAATGGTTTACAATGCTGAATCACAATCCGGTACCATGGTCTTAGACATGCCGGTCGGTGTCGCAACATTCATTTCCGGATTTATTGCAAAAACCGATCCGAACGCAATGCAAATCACAACACCTGTCGCAACAATCGGAATTCGTGGTACTCAGGTGGGTATTTTAGTTGACGAAACTGGTAATACCGAAGCAGTTCTGATGGAAGAAGTAGATGGATTCATCGGTGAAATTGTGGTTCAAGGTTTGACTGGACTTCAGGTAATCAACCAAAAGAATTTTGCAACTCAGGTTCTCGTTGCGGATCCAAATCCGAGTGAACCGTTTCCGGTTGAACTTCAAATGATTTTGGATAAATTCGGTGTTTCGGTTGATTTTGCTGAAGAAGCAGTATTTGTTCTTGATGCAGATATCCCGGAAATTGATTTGCCAGAAAGAGAATTCATCGGACCGCAAGATCAGCTCGAGCGCAGCATTTCACCTGAAGAAAATGACATCTTCTCTTCACCGGATTTTGATTCGTTTCAAACAGATTCTGGAAATGATACTTTCCAAGAAGATTTCACACAGGTTACAACTAAACTGGAAATTTCAAATGAGACCCAAGATATTTTTGATTCTTTTGTTACTGACATTGTGGACACCGACGGTTCAAGCACAAACGAGCGAACAGTGCGAGACCAAACTGACGATCGCCTACCAACAGGACTGTCAGGAAGCGGTGTTGCAGAAACTACTGATGTTCCTGAATCAGATTCTAGAGAAGCCGATAACTCAGCAAACGATGACTCAACTGAGTCAGACTCTTCAGGAAACGATTCGGAAATTGGAACAGACGAAGAAACCTATCCCGGGCCCGACGACGAAATAGTTTTGATATCGACCTCATCAGAAGTTAAAACGCAATCGAATTCCGAAACCACAGTTCGTTTCGAGCCTAGGATTTCTTTCGAGGAAGAAGTGTCGAATGGCGTGACAACGGTTAATCAGGTTACTCAAACCGTTCAAATCACGATAGTCACTACAACGACAGTTGAATTTGTAGAAACCACATCGATTTGGTCTGATGGAACCGAAACCAAAACCACAACTGAACCCACTGTGGTTGGTATTGATGAGAGTCATGATTCAATTGAATACGGTGAACCGACAACCGAATGGTTTAGCCGAACTTCTGAAGAATTTGTTACGACAACAACCGAGACCTGGTCTGACCCGATTGCGACTGAAACAACTGAATATTTTGATGTCATTATTACTGATCCGTCAACCGGTGATGAATATATTCAGGTTTCTAAAGTCATAACCACCGAGACTCATTTTGAAGTTACCAAAACGACAGCAACTGTATCCATTTCTACAACCGTGTATTCAGATGGACGCGACCCTGAAGTGGTGACCGGTGAACCTGTTATTGCTATTGAAACTCGAGAGACTGACCCAACTGTGATTGTAGGTGACCCTGAAATCATAACTTATGATCCGATTGAGGATGATAACCACGGACACGGCAACGACCACGATGGACATGATGACGACAACCCTGGTCAAGGAAACGGAAATCGAGACGATGACCATGATCGGGGACACGGCAACGACCACGATGGACATGATGACGACAACCCT
>Ga0100403_1001923_pt1 | contig 17586 bp, 12 predicted proteins | sample CryGeymet201501t_FD_83663 | JGI IMG/M metagenome (GOLD analysis project Ga0100403, IMG submission 83663) | Groundwater microbial communities from Crystal Geyser aquifers in Utah, USA - Crystal Geyser metaG 2015-01t | ecosystem: Environmental > Aquatic > Deep subsurface > Groundwater | place...
ACTTTGTGCAACCATCAGATTACATTTGCTTAATAGCTGGTGAATCTTTTTTAGGACAGAATCCCGCAATTGGAGCAACTATTACTACCACTACACAGAGTAATGTGTTTGCTGCTAATGAGGTCTTTAATGTTATCGCTTTTGATGTAGATCCTGCTAGAGCAGTATTCACTATTTTGCTGAGAACATGAGTACTATTACGGAATTTACGAAAGAACTAGATCAATGGGCTAAGACTATCCCAGATATTGCTGTCCGAAAGGGTGGCGAGATCATGTTCTCTCTAAAAAATATGCTGCAAGAGCAGTCTCCAGTCGAGTCAGGAACATATCGCGGAAGTTGGCAATTCCGTTTTTCTCCTGGAGGTGGTGCTACTTTATTCTCAGCAGGTATTAGTAACGATGCCCCACAAGCTACTGCGATGGAAGAGGGTTCCCAGCAGGGTTCGCAACCTTGGCCGAAAACAGCTAAGAAAACATTTGTCGGGCCTCAAGGTAGTATATACCCCACTGCACTTTTACGGAATGGTCTGCCCCTAGGACCTTTGACTAATTCTACACAAGATGCATATTTGGATAAACTAACCCAATCTCTTGCAGACGCACTTACAGGTAGTCTATAATGGAAATAAGAGAAAACTGTATAGTTGCCCTGCATAACATAGTTAAAACCAATGCAGTTGCCCTAGGTCTTAAGCGTATAGATAGGAATCCTTCTGTACCTGTGACCGATGTACAAATACCTTGCCTTTTTATTATAGAAGGTGTAGATATAATTAAAGAGAAATCAAAACGTAATAATCTCGGATATCCTGCAAAGAGGCAGCTAGAACTTACGTTTGAGATTGTAGCTGATGCTACTACTAACATCAAGACTCTTTACAGGAATCTAAGAGATTATTTGTTGACAGATACATCTCCTGTTGACGATTCGTACATAGAAGAAGTTAGAACTGAAGGTCCTTTTAGTTATGGGATTCCAAAGTTACTAGGGATGCGTTTAATTATATCAGTGTACTACATAGATAATGGAGTATAATTTTAGTAAACAAGAGTAGCATTAACACTTATTATAAGGAGATAGCGAGATGGGCATTTCACCAGATACCAGTAATTATTGTTTAGGCAAAGGGGTTTTGTACTTCGATCAGCTAGTTGGTGCTGTCTACACTGGTGAACGTGATCTTGGGAATGCCACTGACTTTTCATTTAACGTGTCCGTTGACAAACTTGAACACTTCAGTTCTCGTGGTGGTCTGAAAGCTAAGGATAAATCTGTTATTTCACAGGTTACTCCTGGTATCAAATTCACCTTGGATGAAATCAATAAAGAGAATCTTGCCATGCTGTCTCTTGGTACGATTTCTGAGGTAACGCAGTCTGCAGGTTCAGTAGTTGCTGAGTCCCTTAACGCTTATGTAGGTAAGCGTTTGGTTCTTGCACATAGAAGCATTGGTACTTACACTATCGCTCACGGTACTGTCACCAATGGTCCTTTTGTTGTAGGGCAAACCATCGCCGCTTCAGGTGCTTCTACTGGTGCTGGTAATATTGCTGCTGTCGGTTCAGGAACTATTCAGATTGCCATTACTTCAGGCACCTTTGCTTCTGTTTGCACTCTCACCAGTCAGACTACCAAAACAGCTACTTCTAGTGCTGCCCCTGTTTGGCTGGCTGGTGTATTGCTTGTCCAGGATAGTGCAGATACTGTTACGTATGCGGCAGGAACTGATTATATCATTGACACTACACTTAACGATGATAAAATTGGTCGTATTCTTATCCCTACGGGTTCAACCATCACTGATGCTTCAGATGTTCACGTTACCTACGGGTATGCTGCTGCCACTTACACAAAGGTTGCCGCCTTTACTCAGACCATTGTTGAAGGTCGTCTCCGTTTCGTATCTGATAATCCAGTTGGTGAAAATCAGGAAGTTGTTGTTTGGAGAGTTTCTTTGTCTCCAGATGGTGACACCTCTTTCATCGGTGATAACTGGTCAACTCTTGGTTTCACTGGCGAAGTTCTGAAGGATGAGACTGGTCATCCAACCTCCCCTTACATGGACTTCATTTTCGGTTAATAGTTAACTTAGGAATTGTATGAAAAAGACCTTAAAAGTAGATTGGGATACGTTATTTACTATTAAAGAGGTCGAGATTGCCGGAGTTCAACTGCAAATTACTCCTATGAGTCTTTTGCAGTTGGCTTCAGTTATGTCGAAAGTCAAAGGGTTGGTTAAGAAACTCGTTGATGGTGGTGCCTCTTGGGAGAACTTTAGAACTCCTGAACAAGTAATTAACATTATGACAACTTCCTTTGGAGAGTTACCAGAACTACTCTCAGATGCTACTGGCTACGAAGCTGAAGAGATAGCTAGGCTCCCTTTGGAAGAAAACATTAAACTCCTTGAAGCTGTTATCGATGTGAACATTAGTTCCAGGGAAAGTTTAGAAAAAAACTTCGCAAGTTTGGCCGAGAAGCTAGGGAAGTTGGCAACGCCAGTTCAGTAGAACATCAATCTACTTCTGTTGTAGATTTAGGTGATCTGTTTCAGATTCTAATAGAGCGTGGTCATTCTTGGTCAAACATTAAAACGTACACTCTAGCAGAGATTGGTGTATTTTTTAGAGCCTGTCATTACAAGCAGGTTATTGACAAGTCCGAAAGTATAACCATCGCATGGATGGGTAACAATTTAAGTAAGGAAGGTTTCTTAGATACCATTAAAGATATTACTAAGTCAATCACACCTCCAAAGACTGCTGCGGAGATTAATGCTGATTGGAAGAGGTTGGCCTCTTTCATGCGAGGACTTTAAAGCCTATTCATTCATGCGATGAATAGGCTTTTTTACTATAGGGAGTAGAGTTATGGCTGGAAATACTGTCAATAAGAATGTAGACATTACCCTCAATATAAAGAAGGGTACTTTCGAAGGTATATCAGATGTTGGTAAAGCCTTAGAAGGTGTACTCGCCAACCTTAGTATCCTCAAAGGGTTAGAACTCCCTAATCTCACAGCATTTGTAAAAGACTTTAAATCCTTAGCTGCCACTACGATAGATAACGCTAAGTTTGAGAAGTTTACACAAAATCTTACGAACCTTTCAGGGGTTTCATCAGCTAACATATCATCTATTGCTAATGTCTTGGCTCCATTTCAGGGCATTACTTTCCCTCCACTAGATCAATTTGTTTCAGCATTACGTTCTTTAGACAAAGATGTTAATAGCGGTAAGATTGCTAATAACATGGGATTGTTAACTACAGAACTTCAGAAGCTCTCTACTGTACAGCTCCCTAATACCGCAGGATTTCTGCAAGGATTCAAAGACCTTTCTCAAGTAAATCCTAATTCCAAAGGCATCAATGACTTAGCCACTTCCTTAACTAAACTTACAGGATTACAGTTACCAGACTTAACCACCTTGATTGTTGGATTAAAAGACTTTGGTAAAATAAAGGGCTTGGATGTTATTACACAGAACTTAAAAACACTGAGTACTGCTCTCAAAGGGTTCAGCACTATTACTTTACCAAACTTAGGGAGCATAGCTACAGCTCTAACTAAGATAGGTAAGATAGATGTTTCAGTAGTAGTTCCAAAGATACAAAACCTGATAGCAGCATTGCAAGGATTTAATGGTATTTCTGTACCTAATTTGTCTAAAATTCCCACAATGCTTGAACGACTCAACAAAGTAGATGTAAGCAATGTTGACGTTGTTATCAAAAAGTTATACGACCTTGTTGCAGTGTTCCAAACTCTCTCTAACAACGCTACAGTCATAAATGCCTTAGCTGTACTTACCCGTAGTTTATCAACCTTGCAGACGCAATCTGCACAAACAGCGCAAGCCGCCACTGGATTAGGTGGTGCTTTAGGAGGATTACTTTCTAAGGCTGGTGGATATGCTATGTTCAAACTGGTAGCAGATTCAGTACGGTTGATAGAAACTGCACTGTTTGCAGGAATCAGAGCCACCATTGACTATGACCAATCTCTGAAAAACCTGAAAGCAATTACAGGAGCTACTGCATTAGAGACTGAGAAGATGGGCGATGTCATTAGACGTGTATCACAAGACACGCAGTTCTCAACTAAAGAAGTAGCCGATGGTATGACTATACTCGGGCAAGCTGGTTTAACCGCTAAACAATCTATTCAGTCTATAGACGCTATTATATCGTTAGCTACTGCCACAGGAACTTCCATAGCTACTGTCGTTGACCTAGTGACTACTACATTTAGTGTGTATGGTATGGAGGCTAATAGAGCAACTTATATTTCTGATGTATTCGCAAATTCAGTTAATAAGTCTAAACTTTCAATGGAAGGATTAGCAACGGCTTTTAACTACGTAGGGCCTATAGCCGCTACTGCTGGGGTTTCATTTGAAGATACTAATGCGGCACTAATGACTCTGGCGAATGCAGGTCTACGTGCGAGTACACAAGGTACTGTTCTCCGTCAGGTTATGGCAGCTCTTGAAGACCCTAATCAGAAGTTAGCTGATGCTGCTACTAAAGCTGGAGTTTCTTTACAAGATCTTGATCTAAACACACATTCACTTAGTTCTGTATTTAATACATTAAGGACTATGATGGTTGACGTTAAGACTGGGATGATAGATAACACCAGAGTCTTTAGTACATTTGAAAAACGGACAGCTTCTGGATTAGTTTCATTACTACAGACTAATCAGGCAGGACTTCTAGTGTTTGATGGGATGCGTGATTCGCTACTAGAGTCTGGAACTGCTGCAGATATGCAGAAAATCCAAATGGAAGGTTTAGATAATTCTATTAAGAAATTATGGAATTCTATTCTCACAACTTCAATAAATTTAGGAGAAAACGGAGGACTTACTTCTGTATTTAGGGTCCTCATTAAAGTGGCACAGCAGTTATCAGATAGTATTAACTATCTTGTTCAGAATGGTTTCGCACAGTTTTTATCTAATATGGCGTTATTAGTAGGGGTTGCTGGAGCTGCTGTTTTTGCCATAGGTGGATTCAGTACAGCTATTTTTTCGGCTATAGGAGGTATGACTACAGCAGGTTTAGGTGTCAGAACATTTGCCGCAGTGTTCTCGTTACTCACAACAAATATAGCTGTAAGTATTACTGCTATGAAATCTTTTGCGATTGCTACTGCTGTTTTTATGAAAACTCCAGCAGGACTAGCTCTTACAGCTCTTACAGCCCTAGTTGCGGGGTACACGTACTTTGCGGGGGCTTCGCAACGAGCAGCTTCCGCCTCAAAAACATATAAAGATGAATTAGATAAACAATCAGATAGTTTGCAGAATTTAGGATCTGATTTAGATTTATACCAAAAGAAATTAGATAGTATTAGGAACTCTCCAGGCACAGATGCTTCAAAACTTGCACAAGAGAAGAGTCTCCTTAACGAAATCTTAAAGACACATTCAGAGATTTCAGGAGAGATTAAGAATGAGTACATAGCTTCGGTTAATGTACAAAAGGTACTTGCTGACATTAGTTCTTACAAGATAAAACAGCAGCATTTAGTAGATGTAAAGAAACTAGAAGAGGATGCAAAAGGTGTTAAAGAACTCCAAAAACAACTAGATATCTTAGAGAAAAAGAAACAAGAGGCTAGAAGTGCCACTGCCGGTGAAGGTATTTCTTTAGTTGATGTAGCTAAAAACGCTAAAGAAACTTTACAGGTGCAGAATAATATAGACAGCATGGTATCACACATTGCAGTATCTGTGATGCGGTTAAATGATGCTGGTGGGGAGGCTATAGATTGGCCTAAAATTCTAGGCATGGAGACTTTTAGGAGAGTAATGCAGCAGATTGATGATTGGTCTGTTAAAAGTGCTTCCAAAGGCAGTTTTGCTACTAATCTTACACCTAAGCAGATAAATGATGAATACGAGGCTAATAGACAAGCTCTGATACGTGAGGAAGATAAGAAATTATTAGCTCTAGATAAAGCGAGATCAACTGATTTCAAGAACTCAGAGAAGTACGATAGAGATAAATTACAAGTACAAGTATCCGCAGCAAAGACTAGAGCAGAAGCAGCGAACGAAGCGTTTTTGGCTGTTTCCAGTCAGAAGAATATAGATGTTTCTCCTGAAGAGTTAGAGAAAGCTAAGAAAAACTTGCACGAAGCAGAAGTGCAGCTTAACGACTTTAGACTTAAATCTGCTGAGAAACAGTACAATATTAAAAAAGCTGCCACAGACAAACTTAGCGATTTACAAAACAGAGCTAACGAGGAAGAACTAAAGAGCCTGAATGACTATAATAGCACTGTAGAAACCTATAATAGCAATAATGTTGCAGCACATAAGTCGTACTTAGATTCCATAAGAGGGTTACAGGAAACTACTAAGAATAAGTTAGAAAAAATAGAGCAGGATTACAATAACAAAAGTAGTGATCTTGCTAGAGCTAAAGATGCCGCTGACATAAAGAGAATACAAGATACACAAAGTAGAGAAATAGCCGCTGCCGATAAACTACAAGAAATAAGGTTGCGTGGTATTCCAGAAGAATACTTGCAAGATAATAAAGCTGCTACTGCCGATGCTAAATTAGCTAAAGGTATAGAGATGCTTAATAGAGCACGAGCTGAAGGTAATGCTGCTGCTTTAGAAAGTGCTAACAAGGTTATAAGTCAAGCTGAGGAGATGTATTCATCCCTTGCGGATAGCAATGCTGCGGTGTCAGGAATTGCTCGTGTAGGAGAGGCACAACAGGCTTTAATAGATGCTACTAAGGACGTAGAGTACTTTAATACTGATGTTCAGGAGGCTAAAGCTAAGAGGCACTACGATCAAGAAAAGATAAGAGTTTACGATTTACAGGACGAAAAACTTGCTCTTATAATGGACGAATACGTTACCAAACTTAGAGATAATTTTGATATTACTCAGAAAGAGTTAGATTCTGAAGAAAATAGACACACAAAGAAAGTAAGAAATTTGGCAAGGGAGCGTGATATTCAGAGTGGTAGAATATCTGATGCAGAGGTAAAACAGGATATTACACTTCTAACAAATACTTCAAAACCTTTGATAAATCCTGATTCAGTTGGAGCCGGATCGTTAGATGCTAGTGGTAATCTTCTTTTACCTGTTAGGATGGAACTTAAAGATGAGGCCTCCACTATAGCTCGGCTAGATAAACAGTTGGTAGTTTTAAGGGATCGTATTGCTAATTCTTCATCCACCATGAGTGAAGACACTACTAAAGAATACATGAATAGAAGGATAGAAGAGCTAAAGATTGAGTATGGATTAACCGATGAGAAACTAGCCAATAGTAAAACGCAAGTAACGACATTACGTTCTAACCTACAAATATTTAATGACGAATTTGGTAAACAACTCCTTAACTTAGGTAGTGGAGCATTTACCTCATTAGTTGGAGAAACTGCCTCATTCTTCGATACGATTATTACTGGGTCTGGTAGTGCCAGTGATGCCCTGAGAACAATGGGGATTAATTTTGTTAAGTCTCTTAGTGGTATGATTTCTCAATTACTAGCGTATAAAGTGATCGCTACTGCTGTTAGTTTCATTCCTGGTGGTTTTGCTATACCTGCCTTTGGTGGTGTGGGTAGAGCTACAGGTGGACCTGTTTATGGGCCTGGAAGTGGTACATCTGATTCAATATCTGCAAGACTATCTAACGGTGAGTACGTTATGACTGCCGCACAGACAAAGCAGTGGTTGCCTGTCTTAGAAATAATGAGGCAAGGTAAGTTTGGTGCTTGGTTGAATGGATTAAATGTCAGTTCCATCGCTCCTAGAATTCCATCTATAGCCCACTATGCAGGAGGTGGCCTAGCTACAGGTTCTACTAAGATAGAAAATGCTGGTGCAAACAACGTTAATATGGTATTTAATATTACAGATTCTGGAGTAGCTTCTGCTTCAGTTGATTCTGGTGGAGCTTCTCCTAATATTCAGCAATTCGGTAAGATGATGCAAAATATGGTCACAGCCCAACTCGTAAAAGAAAAGCGTCCTGGTGGATTGCTATATGGGAGTTAAGTAATGGCAGATTTCTATTACGTATTGAATTACCCTGCACAATTACAAAGAAAGCCAGCAGTCACCACACACAAGTTTGGTGAGGGGTACTCTCAGAGGGTAGGGAAGGGGCTTAACAGTAACATGCAGACATGGACTATTAAGGCCACGGATTTGGATTTAGACCTTGCGTCTTCTATAGATACATTCCTCTCAGGTAAAGGCGGGACAACCGCCTTTACCTGGGATACCCCACTTCTGGATACAAATGGGGCAGCAATTCAAATCAGAGTTATTTGTCAGGAGTGGAATGTTAACTTCGATGAAGACAATGATTTCTCTGCAACTTTTCAGCAAGTACCTTAATTAAGAGGCATTGGAATGAGTTACTTTGTTGGTAGGGGAGAAATCCAAATAGCTACTAGAACAACTGCATTAGGAGCTATCCCAACAGTTTTCTCCTTTATTGGAAATGTCGCAGATTTTAGTGTCGAGCCTGGAAATGGGTACGCTAGATATGCTTCAGGTTGTCCTAAACTCATTAAAGGGGGTACTCCCCCATCGTTCTCGATGACTGTTGATGAACTACATCCTAATGCTCTGTATCAAGTTTTATATGGCACTAAGTACACAGCCTCTAGTGTAACTACAATGGGGTTATTTGTAACGCACCCAGCAGAGTATTGTTGGTTACGCTTTTCAGGAATAAACATTGCTGACAATGGTTCTGCTGTAGTGGTGGATTTGATGAAAGTCAAATTGAATTTGCCAGACAAACTCCCATTACTATCCGATGACTTCCTAAAGTTTAGTTTGAATGGGCGGGTGTTTAATGAGGAACGTCTTATGCAGAGTACTTTTGATATAGCTAAGTATGGCAGACTTATGAAATTTACGGGTGTTGTGTAATGACTATTCAATCCAATATTCAACATCTTGACGCAGGGACTTTAGTCACTTTACTAGAAATAGACACCAGAGCTGTTACAGGAGATGGGGGGCCAGTTTGGTATTTTTCTCAGGCGAAAGACCCAACTTCCGGGGATGTTTTGTTCAATGGTAATACGTACAGGCCAATGGCGTTCGCCATTGAAGGTTTTGAGAAAAACTCTAAAGGATCATTACCACAGCCCACTTTAACTATTGCTGACATTTCTGGTTCTGTCTTAGGACACATGCAATCTTATGGTGATTTAGTAAGTTCTAAAGTTACTCGCGTACTTACCTTACAGAGCTACTTAGGACTAAACAGTGATGCCAGATTTCCAGATGAAGTCTTTTACATTGAGAGAAAAACACAAGCATCTCAATTTTTAACTTCCTTCTCACTATCAGCACAGTTTGATATGCAGGGGCTGAGTTTACCAAGACGCTTAGTGCTAAAAGATACATGCACTTACCTGTATAGAGTGTGGAGAGGAAGTTACTTCGAGAATTTTACAGGGCAATGTCCATACGGTACGAGTGGGGAGACTGCTATGTTTACGTATAGTGGAGCAGTTACTACAGACCCAGTACAAGATGTGTGTGGTAAACGATACTCAGATTGTGTTTTGCGTTACCCACGTCCACTAGCTCTACCTACTAGAGCCTTTCCAGGTGCTTCTCACGTTAGGGCATAACAATGTTTAATTCTGATGTCTTATCGGCTATAGTCCAACATGCAGAGGCAGAGTTTCCCAAAGAATCTTGTGGGTTCGTGTTGAACGATGAGTACGTTCCTATTGAGAACGTGCATGACGAACCTACCAAACACTTCGCTATTCATCCAAAAGAGTACATAAACGCTAATAGGGTAAGTACCTTACAAGCTATAGTGCATAGTCACCCTAATGGGGAGTTAGAGCCTTCATGGGACGATTTACAGGTGCAGTTAAAGACTAATGTGCCTTGGGTTATTGCTCCGAAGGGTAGCCGATTATTTTGGTTCGGTGAAGGAGTACCTATAGAACCTTTACTTGGTAGGACTTTCAGATTCAATGTTCAAGATTGTGCGGTTGCTGCTAGAGATTGGTTTTACGACAAGTACCAAATCAAAGTGAACCTCCCCCCACGTAAAGCAAAATGGTGGAAAGAGGATCAGTACTGGGCGTTCAATCAATTAAAAGAGTGTGGGTTTGTTGCAGTATCTGGAGATTACTTAGAAGGGGATATCCTGTTAATGACTATAGGAAGTGCGGTTATGTCTCATTTAGCAGTTTGTTTAGGAGGGGATAAGATGTACCACCATCTTGTAAACAGTATTTCTAAGGTAGAGCCTATACATAACTGGAAGTCTTGTATTGTAGCACACATGAGGTACACTAAATGGTAACTCTGTATTTATACGGATCATTGAAAGAAGAGTTTGGGGAGAAGTTTACAGTAAAAGCTAAATCTCCGATAGAGGCTATTCGTGTACTTGAGGCTAACTTTCCAGGTCGTTTTCTAAAGGCTTTCTCTGTAGGCGGTTTCTATGTGCTTAGAGGAAAGGATTTAGATAATGCAATTTCAGACACTGGTGAGACTTTAGCGTTTCAAACTGGAGATGATATTCACATTGCACCTGAAATTTATGGTAGTGGATTCTTTGACAGTGGATGGTTTAAGGTTATTTTAGGTGTTGTTATTATTGCTGCTGCTGTCGTAACATCTGGAGCAGCCGCAGGATTGATGTCAGGAGTTCCTGGAGCGTTTGGTTTTGGTATGGCTGGTGCTGGGTTTGCCGGAGTTTCCTTCAGTACTTATGCTTTATTTGGTGCGGCTTTGGTATTATCTGGTATTTCACAGATGCTAACCCCCACACCTAAAGTGGAGTCAAGTAAAACAGTAGACCCAAGGGCTAGTTTTATTTTCCAAGGTGCTGAGAATATAGTTGCTCAAGGAGTGCCTGTCCCTGTAATATACGGGGAAGTAGAAACAGGTTCTGTGACAATAGCCCTGTCTTTATCGGTAGAGAAATTTACAGGTACAGACGATGCAACTGCCCTAGATGCTTTGTACAAGAAGGCAGCGGCTATAAGGAATATATTCACATGAGTTCAGAGGCATTAATAGCTAATTTCTTAGCAGCTTGCACAGCATACGGTGTGGGGCGTTTACCAGCAGATATATTAGCTGTAAGGGCTAGTATGTACTCAGCAGGGCAAGACCCTCCGTGGGCTACATTATCCACAATGAAGCAGACGTATGATGGCAGTACCCCAGAACAGAAGTTAGTGCAGTTGCCTACCATCTTAGCTGAAGCAGATAGCTACTATGATAGAGGGTACATACTACGTGATGAAATTGCAGTCTGGATTGTAAATCTCAGAGCAGGGCTTATATAATGAAAGAGTTAGACGAGAATATTGTGATTAGCGGTTCTGGAGGTAAGAAGTCTGCTACATCACACACCCCTGTAGAAGCTGAGAATACCTTACGGTCAACTTCTGTTTTTAGAGTAATTGATTTATTAGGTGAAGGCCCGATAGAAGGTTTAGTAGGGGATGACGATTACAAGTCAGTAATGATTGATGATGTGCCTTTGAAAAATTCTGATGGGAGTCTTAATTTTCAAGGTGTTTCTATATTAGGAAGAACTGGTGAGTACAGCCAAACCCCTATAGATGGATTCCCTGATGGTGTACCTTCATTTGTACAGGTAAATGTTCCGTTCACAAATACAACTGGAGGTAGTGAGAACTACATAGGCCCTTATCAGACACTTATTACTGGGCAACCTGATGTAGACTCCATAATCCTCATTATCTCTGTTGACGCTTTATACCGTCAAGAAGTTGCTAAAAAGCAAGCTGGGGATACTAATCCTGAGTCTGTGACATTTTCGTATACGATCACACCTAGAATTGAGGTTTCTGGATCATCTTACGATGGTTCTCCAGTAACAAATGCTTTAACTATTTCTGGTAAGTGTATGTCTCCTTACCAAGAATCTCATAGAATTTCCCTTACAGACGTAGATGGAAACTACCTTAGTAATTGTGGGGAGTATAGACTGCAATTACAAAGGGTTACAGCAGACTTTCCAACTGTCACGGACGCAAATACTCCTAAGCAACACGGAACCTTTACTTTTGTAGGATATACATTAGTTCGTGATCGGAAGCTCATTTATCCAGACACTGCTTACGTTTATGGACAAGCCGATGCTCGTTTATTTGGTGGTGATACCCCTAAAAGGTCATATTTAGTTAGAGGGTTAAAAGTACATATTCCTTACAATAGCACTGGTGGGGGCGTTTACACCCCTCCTTATAAAGATGCTAATGGTAATTGGCAAGCTGCGGTAACTATTCCTAATGGGTATTGGAGTGGGGAAATGTCCCCGACAAGACATTACACCTCCAACCCTGCTTGGTGTTTGTATGACCTCATTACGAATGACAGGTATGGTGCTGGTATCCCAGATACTACAGGAAGGTTAGCTGCTGAGTTATACCCTATAGGAAAGTACTGCGATGAATTAGTAAACGACGGATATGGACATGTAGAACCAAGATTCTCATTGAACTATGTCATAAATACGCAGTCAGAGGCATATCAGCTAATCAACTCCCTTGTTTCAGTATTCAGGGGAATGTGTTGGTGGGGTTCTGGTGCTGTTGCTGTTAGTCAGGATGCTCCTAATGCAGGGAACGAGTCGATACCACAAATTCTTGTAACTCCTGCCAACGTAATAGATGGTATATTCTCTTATGAAGGGTCTGCGCTCAAGGCAAGGCATAGCACAGCACTTGTGACCTGGAATGACCCCTCAGACCATTTTAGGCCAGTTATTGAGTACGTTGAAGACAAAGAGACACTAATCAAATACGGCTACCGTCCAGTAGAGGTAGTTGGTGTTGGTTGTACCAGTAGAGGACAAGCACATCGTATAGGTAGATGGCTTTTGTACTCTGAAAAAATGGAGACAGAAGTTGTCAAGTATAAGGCAGGGTTAGATCATGCCTTTATAACTCCTGGTATGCTGATTGCTGTTGCAGACCCATACAATCAGACATCTTTACTTTCTGTCACTAACGGGCAAGTAACGACAACCTATACTGGAGATGGGGAAACTAGGGATGAACTCGACTTAAACAGAATGGGTGGTAGGATTGTGTCAGTACCGAACACAACTACTATCGTTATTGATTCTCCTATCACCTTAAAGTCAAATTTGACTCCGTATGATTACCAGATAAGTTTCCTTACTGGAAATGTTACTGGTAAATTAGATGGGGATGGTGCTTCCTACGCAACACCAAAAGTAATCACTCACCATGTGAATGTAGGTTTAACAGGCACAGATGTTCCTGTAACTACTATACGTTTAAACTCTGCTATAGCCACGCAAGACATTCCTGAAGCAGATTCTGTGTGGGTTATATCCGCACACGACACAGACGTATCACGATCTTCTAAACTGTACCGGGTAATTTCCATTACGGAAAGTGAGGGTGCCTACGAAGTTGCTGCGTTAGAGCACAGACCAAGTAAGTATTACGAGATTGAAAATGAGTTAAGTCTTAAACCTTCAGATTGGGGTACGGTTCCTGGCACATCAATCATATCTATTCCTACACATCTTCAAGTCAAACTCATTGTTTTGTACGTTGAGAACCGATACCAGAATGTCCTAGATTTTACATGGATGGCTTCGTTAGATGCCAGGGTCACAGACTATGAAGTTTCCTATCGTGTTTCAACTTCTTCCGACCTTATAGACGGTACTTGGAAAAATCACATCCCTGATTCCAATACTGGCGCAAGATTCTTTAATCTTGCGTTAGGTTGGTATGATTTTAGAGTACGTTCAAAATCACATACTGGAGGTTTCTCGGAATGGGCGTATAGTAGTTTTCTTTTAGAGGCTACCACCCTTCCTGCTGTTTCTAACCTGCACTGCGTTAATATGGGGGGTGCTCCTGGGACTTTTACAAGTGGTGAATTCCCTGTAGAAAAGAACCATATTTTTGTAGGTCCAGATGTTGTAATGAAGTGGGAGGATGGGGCAGTCACTTCAACAGGAACTGCTCTTACAGATTATACATATTTCATTGTAATAGAACCTACGAGTTTAGTAGGCGGTTCTTCAAGTACCTATGAAACACATTTCCCAACATTTACTTACACGTTATCTGCAAATGCCGCTGATAATGGTGGGTTTCCTCAAAGATACTTGAAGTTCACTGTAAAGAAAAGGATGCCTAATGGGGTTCTTTCAGATTCATACGCTGAATTTGAAGTACAGAACCCAGCACCTTCTATGGAGGGTGTAACTCCCATACTAGGAGAATCTTATAAAGGGATTACTGTTGAATGGGCATGGGAACCAAGTTCTGATGATCTAGGAGAGTTTGACATAGACCCATTGACCCCTCCTGACGATATTACAGGATTTTACATTTACTGTGACCGTAATTCAACAGACCCACAGAGAGTTTCAGCTACTGTAGGTTCTGGTGCTAGGAGCACTCTTGTCGGTGGTCTGGATACACGCTTTACTTACTATGTAAAGATCAGACCAGTTGACTCTTTTGGTGTAGGTGTTGCTTCTTCTATATCAGCACAAGCTCCTGGTGGTTTAATCGAAGCTGATGTGACAGTGGAACTTACAGAGTCTTGGTTAATAACAGACTCTGACCTAAGAGATTCCGCACCACCTAGCAGAGTTTTACAGCCACTGTACGACAAAGATGTAACTACAGGAGTCACTTATACTATAAATGGTGCTGAGAAGTGGATTAATTACCATAATCAGATAGAGACTTATGTAGATAAAGTATTCCTGAGAGTGCCAGATGCTAACGCTAAGATATATATTGCGTACACCACAGATGATGTTGTAGATGATCTGACAACAGTTTGGCACTATCTTTGTGCTGATTCCAGTCATTCCGTTCCTGAGACAACAGAGGTTGCCAATAATGGGGTACTCATTGCTACGGATGATGTTACAGTTGCCAGAGCTAATTATTGGCAGTTAGAATGTCCTTCAGCACCAATGCTGAACTTGAATGTTGGTGTGTACCCGCAGAGGACTACAGCAAGAAATTCAAGGATAGTATTTGTTGCAGGAACTTATACGACAACTATCAATGAGTTGGTGTTTGTTAGGGAGGTTATAGCAGAGCAAATAGTAGCGGATAATCTGAGTGCTGTATCAGTTAAGACAGGGTACATCTACAGTGACAACTACCGACCACTTATAGAGGGTGTGCAAACCGCTAGAGGATTCTTGTTAGATGGTCCTGGCGGGTATGCAGAGTTCAATAACATGAAGGTTGTGTTTAGTGGATCTCCTGGTGCTGCCCCTGATGCACCTACATGGGATGAGACATTTCCTGGCGGGCCTCCAGTAGATGCTATCAATTCCCCTAACTTAGTTCGCAGAGGATACTTTGACGACTTTGTGACTATAGGTGGGTGGACAAGTGGTGTTGTGGAAGCTGTAGCTGGAATGGCCTGGAAGAAGGCCTTAAAGGTATCTGTCCGTGATACTTATGAGACTCCTGGTTCATATTGTACTCCTTTAGAGTGGCTTTACACCTCTGCATGGTTGGAAGGGTCTAACTGTAATTACCCCACTTACATGGGTATCTGTTTCTTTGATAAAGATATGGGGCCTATGAGCTGGATACGCACAGGCTACATTGCGGCTGGTGCTACGTGGACTCAGACTTTTGGTAGAGTGCAAGCCCCGGCAGGAGCAATAGCTTGGTGCCCTTGGATTAACATAGACGGTATCACTGACTTAGGGTATGCATATGCTTCACAGATTACAGTTACTAGGCATGAAGTCGGTGCCACTGTTGGTGCTCCTGCTGGTACTGCTGTAGGCACAAAGCTAGCCGAAGATGTAGTTTCTGAGTTAGACACCGCTGCTGAGGATGCACTAGGGGCTAAGAATAATATCACAGATATTTTCTTAGACTCTAAGGTGACACCGGACGAGAAAATAAGACTTAATACCCTGATTACTGGTATTCGGGATGAGCAAGTTACGTTAGCCGCACAAGCTGCTACATTCGATGCTTTAACATCTTTACCCAACCAGTATAAAACAAATATCACATCTGCATTAGGTGTGTACGATACAAAGTTCCACGCAATTACTGACTTAATAGACCCGTTGCTAGTAGTTATGACTTCCACTGCTACGGTAACACGTTCAGCAGTGGATACAGCTATTACAGAGTATTCAGATGCTAAGTTAGTTTTGCTCAATAAAATGATGGATGCCACTAAGGTTATTTCTGATTGGGTGGCTATTAATGGACTACCAGATAATTTCAACGGAGTAAACATCGCACATTATGCTTACTCCTCATTTGAAAGTGGGACTGATCCTGTTTTTTATACACTAAACGGTACAGCTTCTTTATCTGCATCTACGGTGTACTTTGGTACTAAGAGTTTGCAGTTCATTCCTAGTACAGGAACAAACACTTGCACGTTAGGAACTACAGCCACAGACTACAATATAAAGTTGACTCCTAATGGTAAATGGGTTGTTAGTTTCTATGCAAGAGCTAATAGTACAGCTATCATAACGGCAAAGCTCATTACGTCTGGAACACCTACTACGTACAGTTCCAATATAACTATACTCAGTGCGAATACATGGGGTAGGTATTATTTTCTGGTGGATGCAAGTGCTGATGCAAGTCATAGTGCATTGTTATCTTTCTCTTTTAGTGCTTCCGGTGTTACTTATAACATAGATGCCGTAATGGTGGAAGCTGCTGTTCAACACCAAGATAAACCGTCTCCGTATAATGAACCTTCTGGTGGCATTGCGACTGCGTTAGTCATTAACACAAATACCACCAATGACTCCGATGCTAGTGCTATAGTTACCCCTACATTCAATGTAGATGGGTCGGCTGTGCAGCACGTAGTCAATGCGGCTGGTAGTTCTGACATTACGTTATCGTGGAATTGGACTGGTAGTGCTTCGGCTATTGATGGATTCTTGGTGTATGTCAGGGCTTCAGGTACTTCTAATTATTCGGACCTTGCTACTGGGAATAATGTATTATTATCAGATGTACAGTCAGTATTTGTGGAGCCTGGGAAACGTGCGTTAACATTGTTCTCATGTGCTTCAGAGAAATATTACTCGTTTGCAGTCCGAGCTTACAGAGCTGTTTACACCAATATCAACGCTAATGGAGTAATCTACTCTAACTTAGTCTCTCCTACGTTTGCGGATGGGGGCGGTGTTAATAAAGAGAATCCATATAGACCAAGTGAGACAGGTAAAATATCTTTTGACTGGAATCAGATTATAACAATAGGTTCTCCAGCTCAAGGAGATAAGGGTGATCCTGGTTTAAATGGTGGTACTGGTGCTCCAGCCGCAACTTTTTTTATTACTAATGCAAGTGCCGTGTTTAAAAAAGGAAAAGATGGGGTAGTAACCCCATCAGGAGGGATAGAACTTACTACAGGGTACTTAAATATAATAAACCCTTTGTACGTCTGGTATAGATTAGTTAATGGGGTTTGGACAGGTTTGGGTGTTACCGATTATAAGTATACTGTACCAGTGTCCCATTTTTCAACTGTAGTGTCTAATTCATACAAGTGTATAGTCACAGGA
>Ga0100403_1001927_pt1 | contig 17576 bp, 14 predicted proteins | sample CryGeymet201501t_FD_83663 | JGI IMG/M metagenome (GOLD analysis project Ga0100403, IMG submission 83663) | Groundwater microbial communities from Crystal Geyser aquifers in Utah, USA - Crystal Geyser metaG 2015-01t | ecosystem: Environmental > Aquatic > Deep subsurface > Groundwater | place...
AAGTCGGTCCTTCTGCGAGTAAAAGTAGTCACTCAGAGCCCTATTAAAATGGGCCCACCTTGAAGGGTTTGGACGGGGGAAGCCTTCACGTTGTCCGACATCGTTTGTACCCGTTTTGAATGAGAACGTGCGATTCGTGCCTGGGATCTTTAGGATGGTACTTTTGGAAGAGGTTCTGTAACCACGAAGCTGAGTCTCGGAGACATCGACCAAACGATGTTCCACTTTACGCTCCACCAAATAGTCCATAATTCCCCGGTAGAAACTCTGATCCATGGGATGAATCGGCCAACGCAGAAATTTCTTTCCGTTTTTTTGAAAGATAAAAAAGTCACGAATGTCTTCGGGCAAGTAGTTCGCGAAATCAATCGTGATTCCGTGGGGACCCTTCTCAGCGCCATAGATCCAATCCCGAAAACTATCGAGTTTATAAAGGCCATCATCCTCGAGGTTGATCTCAAGGTATCGAATGGGGAGCTCCTCTTGTTTGAAATTCACACCTTGCACATAGCTACCAACGTTGTGCTCAGCTTCCCAATTCAGGAACTGCATCATGGTTTGGGACTGGGCAAAACTAGCTTCAGACCAGAATGACAGCGCAGCAAAAACCAACAAGAACCTCATAAGGCCAGCATTGTACGCTTTATGACTCGTCGTGTCAACGTGGAAATACCTGAAAAATAAGGGGATTTTTTAGACTGATCTAGGCAGCCTGAAAGGCTGGATATCGTTGGGGTAGAGAAAAAATGGGGCCGCCCAGATGGCGGCCCACCCCCCAGAGATCCTAAGCTACAACGTTTACCGTTTACTCAGAATTAACTAACTATTTTGGCTCAGCTCATTTGGAGCGTAGCCGCGTCTTCGCGTATTACAATAATGATTTCTGGTGTGACATCCTTGTCCTTAACCCGTCATCAATGTTTCAACTGTAACCGGGAACTCCTACTGTAGTAACTTCAATGCCATTTGGTTTGACGAATTGGCCTGCCCAAGAACCGAGATACCTGCATTAAGCATGATATTGTTTCTCGTCATCTCAGCGGTTTCTGTCGCCATGTCCGCGTCTCGAACCCTAGAGTTCGCTGAACTCAAGTTCTCTACACTCACACCAAGGTTGTTGATCGTCGATTGGAGCCGGTTCTGCAAGGCACCAAAGTCCGCACGAACTGCGGCGACTCTTTGAATCGCTTGGTCAATTTGCGCGAGTGACTGCTGAGCATTCACCTTGGAACCTAGAGCCAGACCTTTGAGCCCCAACCCTTCAACGGTCGCATCTGCTTTCGAGGCATCAAAAACAATCCGGTCAACGCCTGGAATGTTTCGAATGCCAATCTGCAAATCAAACTGCTTGGGATTGTCGGGATCTTCATTTCCGTTCAATAATTTGGTGTTGTTGAATTCTGTCGCTTGCGAGATCCGTTCGATCTCACTCAATAGACTTTGATACTCGACATCCAGAAATCCGCGCTCTGCCTCACCAATGGTGTCAGACGCTGCCTGAATACCCAATTCTCTAAGTCTTGCTAAAATATTACTTGTTTCGTTGAGTCCACCTTCAGCAACTTGCACGAGCGAGATTCCATCCTCCGAATTTCGGATGGCCATGTTAAACCCTCTAATTTGTGCTTTTAAGTTTTCACTGATGGCGAGTCCTGCAGCATCATCGCCTGCGCGATTGATCCTACTTCCCGAACTCAACCGTTCCATTGCCTTACGCATGTCGTGATTCGTACTGCGTAAGTTCCGCTGGGCGTTTATAGACGCCACATTGGTATTGATTCTCAATCCCATACCGGTCCTCCTAACCTTCTTGGCCAAACTTACTGTCTGGCCGATTTAAATGTTTCACTCATGCTTTTGCGTTATGTTCCTCGTATGGAATCAAGTTGAGAAATCCTATCTCGCCTTGAATACTCGGAACGCAATCACATGCGCTTAGAAAACCAATCGGTGCGGGCCGTCTAAAACTTGAACAGTTTATTAAGGTTGTGTGAAGAATTATTTTTACGCAGCGAGTCTAGTGGTCGAAATTACTAATCAACAGGGTAAAGTTCGAAGTCTAAAAGATCCTCAATGGCACGAGACCGCTCAGACATACCAATAGAGTCACTTGGGTCCATCAATTCTATTTCCTTCTTCAAGGCCTCTAAATTTTTAAGTCTTTTAGCTCTAATGGCCGCCTGTTCGTTTTTGTAATAGCGCGACACTGTGGAGATCACCCCCGTTAAAGAGTCTCTAGGGTCTTGCGAGAAAGTAATCTGATCAGCCGGAGCCATAAAACTCTCAGAACGATCAGAAAACTGCACATCGATACGAACCTGATTACTATTGCCCACTGGAGTCGCGGTAATCGTCTCCGGATAGTCCTCAAGTCCATAGGCTTTAGCCCTGGATGAACTTGTCGAAACACTCACTCCTCCGTCAGCTTTCGCTGTAGAAGTTGTGGCGCCTTTCCAGTCATCCCAACCAGGCCCGGTCATATCTTTTTGAGCACGAACACTAGTAATTTCAGCTTCAACATTTCTACGAAAGGAACCAAGTTCCTCACGAACGCTACGAAGTGTCCGGTCCTGACTCCTCAAAACCGGATCATCAGCGGCCCAAACTCTTCGCAGCGACCCCTCTGCCAAATGACGAGTAGTCTCGTCCTGAAACTCGCGCACGACAGCCTGGGGTACCACTCGAGAGGGAGCCGGAACGTTAGGAGGGTCAATCACCTGCTGACCAAGCTCGCGCCACTTCTGCTCTGCACTGCCTCTCGTACCCGCACCATTGTCTAAACCTATAAAATGCGTCTTATCTGCTCCTTTGGAATTCAAAGAGGCTGTCAACTCCGCAGCTCCAACATCCCCTCCTCCCAAAAATACCACTTGATCCGCCGACTCCACATACGCTCTCGATGTCGGAGCTAGCGCATCCAAAGCCTGCTGTGCAGTGCCATTGCTCAACTGCTCCTGCATCGCCCTCTCATGGGCAGCTTCTTTCACCTTTCTTTCGGCATCATATGCGGCTTGAATCTCTGGATCGGGATCCTTCGGAAACCCGCCTTTCGGCTCAGGTAACTGCCTCACTCCCCCCCAAGAACTATCTGGAACATAAACCATTACATCTACGTTGTAGCTTTGCTTGATCCCGTTATCTCCGTACTTCAACGCCTCTTCTGAGACCACTCCCGCAGTTCTGAATCCTTTTTCTTTCGCTCGCGAATAAATCGCCCCAATACCTTCTGGCGTTCCTCCCGCTGAAATGATCACCTTCGACGGATCCTTCGGTGGAGGACCTGCTATAAACTTATCAAAGGCCGCCACCATTTGAGCCGGATCTTTATATCCCTGACCTGAAAAACCTCCGAAGGAAATGATCTCACACTCTTTGCAATCTCCCTGAATGATCTTGCGGATCTCTGCTGGATCACTCACTCCTCTTACAACTTTTTGATTCACTTGTTTCTTTACATACACAGGCTGAAGTGCCAAAGCATCAAGCTTTTCTGGCGGAACCCGTAGGCCATCTTTATCTATGATGATCTTCTTACCATCAGCATCTTTGCCTACCACTCGATACTCTTGGCCGTCTGACCCTACTTTCACGAGCAAACCATCCGTCATCTTTTCAACATCCACAACACTATCGATCGTCGCTTCTGCTCGAAACAAATCCGTTCCTTCAACTTTTGTCGGACCCTTCACACTATAACCAGCACCGCTTAAATCACTCAGGTGCTTCTTCGCAGCGGCTTCGCTCACTCCTTTGGGAGGAATAGCTTGCTCCAATATCCCTAAGGCCTTTTCTCCTTTACCTAACGAGCCTGCGTGACCCAACCTTCCCGCAGCCTTGCCCACATCATCCACCTTCGTTCCTAACTTCCCAGCTGCTCCGAGCGGAACAGCATGTCCAGGCATACTTACTAGCGATATTCCCAATGCTGCTAAAATTATAAATCTCATAAAATTCTCAATCTCCTAACTAGTGCTGCTTATCTGAACCTTTTGGCAAGACATTAGCCCCTTCATCCAGAACACGTTCGTGATAAAGGAGTGACCTTGCACCATTTCCACATCTACCGCCCGCGGACATCCCGGCTCGGAAAGCATTCTCCATCGCCTTAAAGTAGGAAGTGACGCCAAGCTGAGCGACTTTAGGTACCGCTGCAATCGTTACAAGAGAACTTCTCAATGCCGAACTAGCGAGTCCCCTAGGTTTTGCTCCTGGCAATGGCGGAGGCGTTGCGCGATTCGCTTCTCCCGGACCAATTCCAGCACGCTTCTTGACGAGGTCAGCAACTTCTTGATCAAATTTCTTGATGCTATGACCTTGTCTCGACAGGAATCCAGCTAGCTGAGTCTTTTTAAAGGAGTTATAGGTATTTTTAAACGGTGCTAGAGCCGCTCCTGTCGTTTTTCGTGCTCCTGCGGCCATGACTTGACCCGATTTCTTGATCGCATTCACAGACGCCATAATCGCTCGGGACTTGGATGCGGCATTAGATACTTTCGCAACGGCCGCCGAGCCTTTCACAGCGACAATCGCTCCTTTTGCAATTGCCCCAACAACAGCCGAGGCTCCCCCAGTTAGAAATGCGGCCGCAATTTCGCCCCCCAAATAACCTAGGGTTCCACAAATTGCATTGATCCTCTGATTGCAAGTAGCGCAATTAGGCGTCATCGGTCTGATACATTTGCCGGTGAATGGCTGAGTATCCCAAGCTTCACAACCAAAAGTACTTCCGATACCTTCTTCAATAGCAGCAATCAAAGCCTTTGCGGTATCAGACACCTTTTTGCCCATAGCACCAAAATCTGGGACCAAAGCTTTACTGTTCTCAATAAAGTCTGAATGTGACTCCAAAAGCAATTCAGCAGTGTAGGAATTATCTTTTCCCCAAAAATCATTCCACAAGAAGTCCACAGAATGCTTCGCCTGCCTAAGTCCGCCTCCTGCCGCCCGAACAGCTCTACCAGCGGTCTTCTTCATTCCACGACCAGCAGCAACCACACCTTTTTTCGCCATTCCTGGAAGCTGCATGAGACCATCTACGTTGTGCCACAAGTCTAGCAATACCCCTCTAACAAATTCTTGGGTACAGCCTGTCTTGGGCATACCTTCAATAAGCCCAAGGGGCGGGAAAGCACTTGCAGCTGCATTCTTCGCAACATCCATTAGACAAGAAGATGTATCTACCTTCTGGGGACAACCGTATTTATCCGAGCAAAGTCTATAGTATTCATCCATTAACTCCTGGAGGGCATCTTCTCTTTCTTGATATTTCTCCCTAACATTCGCGGGGCAAGAAAACTCGGGGTCAGCTAAGCGATTTTGATTATCTTTGATCGTATGTTCAAGACCGGCCAGACTTGGGTTCTCAGCGTGTTCCGGCCCCAAATTTGCCCGCCCCATCATCGACGGAAGATACGCCTCTTGGTCATCACTCATCATTGCGGAGAGAACTGCTTCTTCCTCTAAACATGAAATTTGCTCGCCCGTATCAGGGTCCTGTACGACCTGGTCTCTATAGATAAAAGGAGCCTTTGCCGACCCTTCAGCAAAAACCAAAGTCGAAACCAAAATAAAATGCAAACAAGTAAAAACTTTGGATTTACTATTCACACCTTACTCCCTTCATCAGGGACTTCATCTGAGCCTTAAAAATATCCGAGTTTTTCTTCAAGGAAAGCCCTTTGAAGGCCAACAGTTGCTCTCCACACTTTCCGAGAGCATTGATTTCAAGAAATCTTTTCCCAGACATGATGAATTCAACACCATAGACATAGTGATCAAATCTATTTTCAGGAGCTTTTTGCGGTTCCAAAAACTCAACAATCTCACCTTTATATTTGCTGAGAAAATTTTTCTTAGCGGAGCGATACCCCTCAAACTCCTGTGGGAAGCTAGAATACTCGTCAACAGATAAGTCATTTTCGGGATAAAACCGAATGACAGTCTTATTCGGATCCGACGATCCGACTTCCTTTAGAACAAAGGCTTCAGGACCATTATTTTTCTTACTCCAAGAGCTCTTAGGAAATACTGTTTCGTCTATTGATATCTGAAAATTATTAGTCTGAGATTGTGCAAGAAGATCCGGCACCGCAAACAGAAAAACGCACAAAAATAGACCTCTAAACATGATGCTTCTGATCATAAAGGTATTCCGCTTGCCGGGGGACTTTTTTTACGCGGTTCACACAATCTTAACCTTCGTCTTTTAACTTTTCTCAGGCCTTCGTACTATAACCCCCACAATCATAGATAAAACGATATCTATCCCCTATAATCAAATTTAATGAGTTCTCAGATTGAATCCTTAGCCCAGAAACCAGAACAAAAAAAAGCTCTGTTTGCCCTTATACAATCCACTTTTCCCAAAGGTGAAGCACAGTCATCGCCGAAAGACTTAGATATAGAATTTTCAGCATTGCTTAATCAGGAGAATCACAAGCGTGTCCTCTTTATTTGTGAAAATGAAAGCCCCGTTGCGAGTGTGAGCTGGCGCCCCTTCAAAATGCCTGACGGATTGATGGGGGCTGCGATTGGTCTTGTGGTGACTCACTCAGATCACCAGAAGAACGGCTACTCTAAAAGGCTTCTAGCAGAAGCTGAATCACGAGCCAAAGCTGAAGGTGCGGCTCTTGCGTGCCTTTGGTCCAATCTCACGGATTTCTATGAAAAACGTGGATATGTGCTTTGTGGCTCTGAATTAAGCTGGGATATCAGCAAAACAAATTTTAAAGAGTCTGGCGATTTTACAATCGAAGAAGCCTCCCACACTGCCATCGAAACCTTTCATTCCATATATAGAGATTTACAGGTTGGCCCCCTCAGAGAATCCATCGACTATGAAAGACAGCTAGAGCAATCCGACTCCGAAGCTTTGCTTGCCAAGAACAAATCTGGCCAGATCGTAGCCTACGCCCTCCTTGGCAAAGGCCGCGATCTAAGAAACGTTGTTCACGAACTCATCGGCGATTTCGAAGCCTTCCCCTCCCTATTAAAAGTGTGTCAGGCATCAATTCCTAGCGAATCCGACACTCCTCTACGCCTTCAATTTCCCTTTTCGCACCCACAAACCACCGCTCTCGAGCACACGTTAGGAGCCGCTGACCAGGGAGCCGTCTGCTTTGCAAAAGTTTTAGAGCTTAAACCGTTAGTAGATGTATTGAATAAAGAACTGCAATCACAGGGGTTAAAAGCTCTAAACATTGTTTTGCCTGAAATCCACGATGGTCTACAACCTTGGTGCCTAAAAAAGGCGGACGTAGAAGAGAGCCTATTCATCAGCCCTGATCCCGCTCACCTGCTACAGATCTTTGCGAGCCCTTGGCCCCTCGAGGACATCGAAGGACTCAGTGATGAAGTGAAGGCAGCACTAAGTTCTTGGACGCCCTACCCTCTATACTTCTGGGGCATGGATAGCGTTTGATTTCAAATGATTAAGCTCTGTGTAAAGTCCTTGAGAACAATTAGGCGTTGACCTCAGCCCCGCAACACCTGTATATCCCCTTCAATCTGGCCCCTCACTAGAATCAATGGAGATCACATAAATGAAACTAACAACACTTTCTATCGTCGCCCTATTCCTTCTCACTCTGTCAACAAACGTTCAAGCTTTTGAAGGGGACAAAACTTTTGATTGCCCAACTATGAAATGGTCAGAGCTCAGCTTCACAATGACTGAGTCTTTTGCAGACGAAAGACACGGTTTTGAAGTCACGATGGACATGCATCTCGGATCACGCGATCGCTCGAGCGGTGCTGGCGCCTTCACAGACGCGATTCGCCCTGTAGTTTGGGGACGTAGCTTCACGGGCCTGCAAGACACTGCTAACGGCGGAAAAGAAATCGTTATGGAATTCGAAGGCACGCAGCCTTGGAACACTTCAAAAATGGCTTTAGACTTTACTCCAGCAGAAGATGGCGCCTACATCGTGAGCCTAAAAGCCATTGGTAACAGCATTCTCATCGACGAAGAAAATGGTCAGAATAAAGAAGCGAACATCAACTTCGCGTATGATTTCTTCCAAGCTCGTTGGAACGATATCGTAACAGACAATCTCCATGAAGAGACCATCCCAGGTCTTCGTTGCACGATCCGTCAGTAGTTTTTCGATAGTCACTCCGTTAGTTCGCTAAACGTAGTTTGCTAAAGCCCCCTAAGCCATTCACAATTGAATAGCTTAGGGGTTTTTGTTTTCTTTGAGGCTGATTAACTAAAGCTTCACACTCCCAAGTGATCGACGGTGATAATATAACCCCAGATTTACGCTTTAGGAGGCTTTTCAATGATTATAGGATTACTCGTCGCAATTGGAGTTTTTGGACTCACATCACTAATTATTTACAACGCACTTATCGCCAAGAAGAACCAAGTCGAGAATTCTTTTGCCGGTATCGATGTTCAGCTGAAAAAGCGCTACGACCTGATTCCAAACTTGATTGCAACCGTGAAGGAATACGCCAAACACGAAAAAGAAATTCTCGGCCAAATCACAGCTCTTAGATCTCAAGCCATGGATCCCAATGTGGGCAAAGACCAGGAAGTCAAAATCAACAATGAACTTACTGGACTCCTTGGTGGACTAAAAGTTCAAATGGAAGCCTACCCTGATCTCAAAGCCAACAGTAACTTCTTAGATCTTCAATCTTCTCTCAACGAAATTGAGGCTCAGCTATCTGCCGCGCGCAGAACATTCAATGCGGCAGTCACAGACTACAATAACGGAGTGCAAATGTTTCCAAGCAGTATCTTTGCAGCCATGATGGGACTCAAAACAAAAACTCTTTTTGAAGCTGCTCCTGAAGAGCGTAAGAACCACAACGTCAAAGACCTTTTCGCTGCATAAAGGTCTAACTAGCAGTGATAACCAAAAGAAAGCCAGTTTTAAAGTCGGCAATAGACAAGACAGGAGAGCCTAAAGTCAAAAATGGCAACTCCGCCGGGCCGCAAAGAAAGATCTCAAAGGAAAGTCTTGTCGAAAACCTACAAAGACTCGAACCTCAGAGAATTGCTATTCGAAATCATGGCGGTCTCGGTATGGCACTAGCAGCCCCAGCCATCATTTCACACATACTAGATGTTAACCTCTTTGAGATTGTACTAGGGGACAGCATCTTACCAGTAGTGGGTTCTTGGACATTGATGATTGTTTTGGCTCTTGTAGGTCTTGGTTTCGGGATCAGCTCCTGGAAGAAATATAAGAAATACAAAAGTCAGTTTAAAAAAAATATTGTGGGGCCAATTTTTCGATCCATCGCTCCTCAGCTATTTTATCGTTCAGATAGTGCCGTTGGCCAGCACATCTACAATAGCAGTAAGATCTTCAAAAGAAAATGTGACCGGTATAGCGGAGATGATCACGTCACAGGAAAAATTGGACAGACTGATATTGAATTTAGTGAACTACACACCGAGTATTATACGACGGTACAAACCAAAAATGGCAAAAGAAAGCGGTGGCACACGATCTTTAGAGGGTTGTTTTTTACTGCGGATTTTCACAAGCATATCAATGGGGAAACCTACATTCTTCCCGATTTTGTAGAAAAACGTTTTGGGATTGTTGGAAAGTTTCTTCAAAAAAGAAACCCGTTAAAGCATGCGAAGAACCTCGTCCAACTAGAAAATCCACTTTTTGAAAAAGAATTTGCGATTTACGCTTCAGACGAGCAGGAAGCTCGTTACTGCTTAACACCTAAGATGATGGAAGATTTGCTGGCCCTCAAGCAACAATTTCCAAGATCCAAAATGTATTGTTCAATCCTGGGCAGCAAGATCCATATTGCCCTTACAATGAAGAACCAGTTTGAACCGAGAGTTTGGCGACAAGGCGCAGATCCGAAACAAATTGATCAAATGGCCAATCTATTCAAAAATTTAACCTCTATAGTGGAGCAGTTAAACCTGAATACTCGCATTTGGAGCAAGAAAGCTTCATAAGTCGACTCCCTTCTATTCACCCCTGAGTAGCTTAGGGGATTTTTCTTAACCAAAACTATACATTGAAATCCGATGAGAAGCTCTATAATGATAGAGTGATGAGGTTCTTCTATTTTTCTGCGGTTTTAGTAATGATGACTTGTCTATCGTCTTGTGAGGCCATTCTCAAGAATTCGCAAGACGACATAGATTCAGACGGATCAAAAGTGCCAGCCCCATTGGATAACCCTACACCTTCGATAGATACAAGTGGCTGGACAAGTGTGGATATTGGCCCCCTTTGCAAAGCAGGATATAATGGATGTAACGACTGGGAATGGGTTGATTCCGAGAATATGTTGTCGACAAGCGCATGGTGTGCTCCTGAAGATTATGGGGCGCCTACATGTAGTGAGTATCTTTCTACATCCTGTGATTTCGTCGAAAACACAAATAATCATTGCCAAGTCTTCTCGGATGGATCGGCTCTTTGCGAAAATGGTTCACAAAATTTTTATAATCCATACACCTGGACCCCAACCTGTGAAGACTAGCGCAAGTAGCACACTCTGAAATATATCCTTAAGTATACTTAAACAATTTAAGGGCTTTTTCTTTTTGCTCGACGTGCTCGATAATGGGGGCGGGATATACTGGATGATTCAAAATAGGCTCGTGTAGCTTTTTCACATCAAAATCTTTTAGTTCAGGAATGTATTTTTTAATATAGACGCCGCTAGCATCGAAGCGTTTGGATTGGAGCCAAGGATTGAAGATCCTAAAGTATGGCTGAGCATCGCAGCCTGTGGATGCCGCCCACTGCCATCCACCGTTGTTCGGCGCGAGATCCCCATCAAGGAGAGTTTCCATAAAATACTTCTCGCCCCAGCGCCAGTCGATAAGGAGGTCTTTCGTCAAGAACGATGCCACAATCATACGAACACGATTGTGCATCCAACCAGTGGTCTTGAGCTGCCTCATGCCCGCATCAACGATGGGAAACCCTGTCATGCCGTTCTTCCAAGCTTCGAAATACTTGGGGCTATTCTCCCATTTTAGATTTTTGTATTTTGGCAGAAATGCTTCGTTCTCAACGCGAGGATTGTGATAGAGAATGTGATAGTAGAACTCGCGCCAAATCAGTTCGCTGAGGAAGACATCGGCGCCTGATTGTTTCTTCTTATAGGGAACGAGGCTCAATTCGTGAATGATCTGAGGCACGGTCACAGATCCATTCTTTAAATAGGGCGAAAGTCCTGATGTCGCAGACAAGTCCGGAAAATCACGCTTCTCAGAATACTCCATCACCTTTTCCTGAAATGACTTCAATCGTTCGTTGGCCGCGAGTGACCCCGCAGGAGGAATAGGAACCGTCACCAATTTTTGATTTTTTTCACAGTAAGCTTCGAGATGATCAGGGTATTGCAACTTATCGGAGAAGAGTTTCTTCCAGGAAAGCTGAAAGATTTTCTCGGGACTCCCCTTCTCCAACGACTTGAGATATTTCTTAGAATTTTTAAAGACCTTCGTTCGATCTCCGTATTTTTCACTCACATAAAGCTCGAGCCATTTCCTGGAAAATGGAGTGTAGACCTGGTAACCGGTTCCATCGTCTTTTTGGAGCTCCCAAGGCTCAATCAAAAGATGGTCCCGTTCAGAAAAAACATCTAAGCCTTCAGACAAAAAATAAGTCTGGAGTCTCTGGTCGCGAGCTAAAGCAAAGGGTTCATAGTCTCTCGACCAAGAAACTGTCGCGGGCAAATCAAGGCCGTGCTTGCGAAGGTCTTTGAACAAAGTCTCGTAGGCCTCATCGGGCCCTACATCAAGAACAAGCAAATCACTCCCCACACTTCTAAGCTCTCTTTGTAGCTCTACCAAAGTGTTCAAAAAGAATTGGAAGCGGTTGATCGAAAAATCCGGCCTCGAAAGAAACTTCTTGTCGAAACAAAACAGCCCCAAGACTCTACCATCGTGCTTCTTGAATTGCCTTTGTAGAGCAAGGTTGCCAGTTATTCGAAGATCTCTTCGAAACCAATGGATGCCATATGATTTAGCCACGGATATTCACCACAACTGAACATTAATTGACTAATCACCCTAGGCAAAGCAAGATTTAATCCAGATGACAAGCTACCTGCTACTGAGCCAAATTGGATTGTGTTTGTTTATGACGGGTCTTATTTGGACGGTGCAGCTCGTGCACTACCCCACCTTCGCCTGGATTCCAGCCGACAAGTTCCCTGCCTACCCCAAATTCCACGCCTTTAGAATATTCTGGATCACAGCCATCCCTATGACCCTGGAGCTGGCGGGAGCGATCTGGCTCTTCTTTGTCGACACTTCCGAACTCGGCCTCGTGAATGAATGGCTCAAAGTTAATCTCTTTGGAGTGCTTGCGCTCTGGCTGGCGACCCTTTTAGTGAGCATGCCTTTGCACAATAAGATCCAGAAAGAATACTCTCTCGATGCTTGTCAGCAACTCGCCAGAACTAACTGGATCCGCACTCTCATTTGGACAGCAAGGTCAACGATGTGGCTCTATTTACTTTACCATCTACTAGGTGACGTCTTTGGAAGCGTTATCAGAGGATTTTTTGGATCATGAAACTAAAAATATACGGATACAATTTTGAAATCGTCTCAATCACCTTGCTACTGGCAGGTATCTACAATTTTCTGTGGGGAGCTTGGGCGATATTTTTTCCAAGGCTTTCCTTCGAGATCCTAGGAGCAACACCTCCCGAATACCTAGAACTCTGGCAGTGCATAGGCATGATTGTCGGTGTCTATGGCGTGGGATATATCATCGCAGCGACGAATCCCAACAGACATTGGCCCATTGTGCTTGTGGGGCTTCTTGGCAAAGTCTTTGGACCCATTGGTTTTGCGAAAGCCTTGATTGATGAGCGCTTCCCGCTGAGCTTTGGGATCAACATCATCTTCAATGATTTGATCTGGTGGGTGCCGTTCACCATCTTGCTCGTGCGGGCCTGGAAGCATCACAACCCTGTCGCGCCCACGAACGCCCCGAAGCTTTAACTGTGCGCGCTTAAGTGTTGCAAGGGCGCGGCCGACCCGGGGCCTTTCTAAATCATATTAAATATTTAGAGTCAGTCGAAGGACTATGGGGTGAATTGCTGGCGCCAGCCAGCAAGAGGGGAGTGGCACTCCCCTTGTCCTGAGTAATGAATCTAAATATTTAATATGACTTAGAGAGGCTACTACACGAGCCCTTGCAACACTTAAGCGCGCACAGTTTAAGGTTAAGCGCGCTTGAATCGAGACTTCGGACTTTTGTTTTTCACCGACGATTTGGACGAAGATTTACTAATGGATTTTCCAGTGGGCTTTTTGCCGGCCGGTTTTGAAGAAGCGGATTTGCCACGAGCAGGAGCCCTTCCCTTGGACGCTCCTCTCGGCGACAACTTGGATGACTTGCCTGAGGTTTTCCCGCGCTCAGTCTTCGCTGCCTTCGCCTTGGGCGATCTCACACCATCTAGCTGCATCACCAAATTACGATCACGCTCAGTCACAAAATTGATCACCGTTCCCTCACGGCCCGCACGCGCTGTTCGCCCCGCCCTATGGATGTAGTTGTCCAACTCTTGAGGCAGGTGATAATTGATCACGCGTTCAATGTGTTCCACATCAAGTCCACGCGCAGCAAGATCTGTTGAGATCAATATCTCAACAACTCCATCGCGGAAAGCTTTTAAATTCTTCCTACGCTCCTGCTTATCCATTTCTCCGCGATAGAGAGCGCACTTGTAGCCATTATCCTGAAGTTCTTCAGCGAGCTTGTCACATTGCTCGCGGGTGTTGGCAAATATCAAAGTGCCTCCACCAATTTTCTGAGCCAAGACATCCTTAAGAACCGGAAAACGTTTTCCGTCTTTGATGGGACGATTGATCGTCGTCAGCGTAGACACCGTTTTGTGGTGTCCCGAGCTTTCAATCACTTCTGCATGATGAAACATTTCTTTGATCAGAGCCTGAATAGAATCAGGAGCTGTCGCCGTAAACAAGGCCAACTGTCTTTCGCGAGGACTCGCTTTGAGAATGCGCACAACATCTTTCAAAAAACCCTGGTCAAGCATTTGGTCAGCCTCGTCAAAGGCAAGAATTCTCAGATCACTCAAATCAATGAGCTTCTGGTCCATCAATTGCCCAAGTCGGCCGGGAGTGGCAAGGAGCACTTCAAACTTGCCACTCGCATTGCGCTTGGCCACGTCCATCCCTGTTCCGCCCAAAACACTACGAACCCGAAGACGAGTGTCGTGGGTAAAAATTTTAAAAACTTTAGCGACCTGTTCGCCTAATTCACGAGAAGGAACCACAACCGCCGCGCGAGGCCTACCCTCTTCCGAAACCGGAGCTCCAAAATCCTCAAGCAATTTGAGCTTGTGCAAAATAGGAATGGCATAAGACATCGTCTTACCACTTCCTGTTTCTGCGATACCCACAACTGATTTGCCATCAAGCAAGGCTGGTATCGCCTTACTTTGAATTTCGGTGGTCTCAATAAAATTCTTTTCTTTTAGGGTAGCCTTTAGCGAGGCCAATAAATCGAGGGAATAAAAACTAATCACAAATATCTTTCTTTGTTAGGGGCGGAATCCGCCGTCCACACCCTTGGTAACGATACTCACAGCATCGTGAGCGTGAAGACTTTCGACATGACGAGCTTCGATGCGATAATCCACCACACCCTTGCTAGACTCAAGCCAAGCCTTCATACGGCGAGACGCATCTTCACAAAACATCAAGTTGCTCGCATTGAGACGAGCAAACTCTTGCTCATCTTCGCGCTTCACAGCCGTTTGCACAGCTGTCTTCAAAACGCCCTCGACATCATCAATGATGGAGAGCAAAGTCACACAAGGCGCAGCACGATCCATCACGATTCTCACATCGGCAATGCTTCTCTGACTGTGTGGAGTTGCCACAATAGAACTTTCTTTAGAAAGCCATTCAGCCACTTCGTCCACGCTAAGTCCGCCCTTGCTAGAAAAATCACTTTCGAACTTTTCTTTGATGAGTTGCCGAGACAGTGCTGCAGAACAGGGGCAAGTACTGGAGTAAGCGACTTGAACACCAAGCTCCAAACGCATCACACCCTTCGTAAGAGTTCCTTTTACGGATACAGGATAAGAACGCCAGCCACTGTTATCGCTAAGCAAAGCTTTGCGCTTGATGAGATAATCAAAATCAATAGCAAGCGAAGCAGAGTCACTCTTGCCTGCATGCGAGGAAACAAATTCTGTTAGAATTTCTTCGACAAGTTTTGGGGTGAGCTCTTCTGACTCCAACTTTTTTTGCATGCTAAGAAACAGCCGAGACATGTGTATGCCTTTGGCCGCAGAATCAACCAAGTTCACATAGGCATCAGCCTTAGCGGACAAAATCATCAACTCACCATTGCTGTCCTGAACTTTTACGGGAACCTCGATGTGAGACATCCCCACCCGGTCGAGCGTTCCTTGAATCTGGGGTCCAACACCCTCCGCAACGTCGGGCATTTGCTTGCCTTTCGGGGCATCAACACTTCTGGCTAGTTTTAGTTCTGTGGAACTCATAGATCGCCCACCTTAATGCATGGGCCATTGCGTCGCAAGTGAGGATTACGTCACAGAAAGCCCAAGGATATTAGGAGCTTTCCGTGAGTTTTACGCCCCAGCAGCCGGGCCGGATGATACGCCGCCGCTCCCAGATGTCGCACTGGTGCGACATCATTTTCACACCTAAGCTCCCATTATCATGAATTTTTCTTTGCAGGTGATTTTTGAGGCCGTCTTTGAACTTCGATCTGAAGCCTCAGATCTCTACAATAATTAGATAAGGGGATTTTATGGAAAAACTTTTATACGTATGTGTTCTAAGCACATGTCTTTCGCTCAAGGCGCAAACACCAAGAAACTTTAATGCCAACATTAATGGGGATATTAGCGGAGATATTCGTGTACGCGGACTACAGGGTCCAGCCAACACAGTGGCCGGAGCCGCCAACAATCTAGGCGGGGACATTTCAGGAGGAGCCAATACTATAAGCGTAGCCTTAGATAGCCTCGGAACCGATATCACTTCGGCGGGAGGCGCCGTAGGAGGTGATATCTTATCCGCCGGGAATGTCGTAGCCGGCGAACTAAACGCCACAAATTCTACTCTAAAAGACCTGGATAAAACCCTCGACTCCATTAATGCCAATGCAGAAAAAGCTTTAGACCCCACTCAGGTCTTTCTGTTGAGTGCAACGGCAGCTGGTGGAGCCATGGCACTTCAAGCCGGAGTCGATGTTGTTGTAAAATCACTTAGCTCCATCGTGAGGTTGGTGGATGGTTCTATGGGAGAAGATCGTTTCGCGGAAATGAAAACAGCCGCACGAAACTATGTGGATATGACCAAAGAAGCTCAAAGCAAAGAAGCAGAAGCCCAACTGTTTGAACAAGTCAGAGAAAAAGCCGCAAAATCTGGAAAGACTGTAAGACAAACCATCTACGAAGAGATGCTGGAGTTTGATGGGAAGAAAAACATATTGCTAGGACAAATGTATGTCGATGGCTACCCCGTCAATCAAGACCGTCTCAATCGATTAACGGCAATCATGAACATGAACGATACGGAATTCAATCAGTCGATGGTTCTCGCAAGAGGCGACGCCAACCTCATGAAAGAATCTGCAGCCAGGTCTCTTTCTCAACTCATGAACAAAGTCAATCAAGCTAGTTGGTTCGTCAAACAGTATGCCACCAACAATGGAAAAGACATGACGAAATTTGGTGCTGAAGTGCTTGAAAATATGCGCGATAGGAAAGCACAGCTCGAGAGGGAAATGACGACCCTTGAAGGTAAAGGAAGTCTAACAGCTCTTGAACAGCAGAAACTCGATGAACTGAGATTTAGCTGGAAAGAAATCAGCCGAATTCTCTCAACGGTTGACTATTCCTTTCCCGGGCAAGACAGCACTGACACTCGCAAACAATTTACTGCATTTTTAGGACAGCAAATTCAATCTCGTTCTAAAAATTTATATGATCGAATGATGATCCTTTCTGGAGATGGAATGATCGATCAAGCATCGGAAACATATGTCATGGAGCAAGTTCGCGTAGCGGAACCCGTCACGCCTATGGCTCCGCGGGCTGAAGTCGTTTCCACCGGAACTTTGCCACATGGAGGAAGCTCATCAAACTCATCAAATAGCAGGACTAGAAGGTCGGGTGGACGAATGAGAGGAAAATAGTTGGATTGGCTCGAACAAGCTCCCAGTTTTTTAACAATCTATCGCGAGGAATAAGAATGAAAAATTTACTAATCCTATTCATACTTTCATTAATTTTAATCTCAGAATCAGTTGACGCTGGAGAAAAAGGAAAAATTGGTAGCGTCTACATCGATGTGCTCATCAACGAGATTGGTGACGATAGCCAAGTCGTAGAATTCGAAAGCCTCAAAAACCGAATCAATGAAAATTTAGCGATGGCGGGTGATTACAAGAAGCGAAACTTATTGGAGGCAAAAAACAAAGCATTGGTCGAATTTGGGAGAACTTTGACGTGCGACTTAAGGCGAGGCATGGGAACAAAAAACAACTCGGGAAAATTAAGCTCTATTTGTTGTGATATGTTGTCGAAGGCGTGGATCACGTTTAAAAATGCCTACGCGA
>Ga0100403_1001933_pt1 | contig 17538 bp, 24 predicted proteins | sample CryGeymet201501t_FD_83663 | JGI IMG/M metagenome (GOLD analysis project Ga0100403, IMG submission 83663) | Groundwater microbial communities from Crystal Geyser aquifers in Utah, USA - Crystal Geyser metaG 2015-01t | ecosystem: Environmental > Aquatic > Deep subsurface > Groundwater | place...
CGCAGTTCGATTCTGCGAGGTGGCTCAAATAGTAGCGTAATTTTGATTGATTTGTTATGCTAGGCGCACGAAAGTTTTATCTTTCGCCAACATAGCTCAGTTGGTAGAGCGCATCCATGGTAATAAACAGGTCTACCCTGTATACCAAGGAAACGCTTACAAATTGGGCTATAATCTGGGTTCCAAAAGAGATGGGACCAGGTCTCTGTGGAAACAGGTCGGCGGGTAGGTTGAAAATTTCATATGCCATCATAGCTCAGTCGGTAGAGCGTCGCCATGGTAAGGCGAAGGTCAACAGTTCGATTCTGTTTGATGGCTCTAGAACAGTTGTGAATAAATCACAACAACATGCATAACGCACAAATTTTGTTGCAGCAATTCTGCGACTACTCAAAGTTTATTCGTGGCTACAGTCCGTATACTATTAATCGTTACCGACAAGCCATCGGCTTTTACTTAAAAAACAATGAGATACAAGACGTATCAGACATAACTGAAGCAAATTTAAGACAATTCTTCTTGAATGGCCGGATTGAGCGTAGCTGGTCCGCAAATACCTGTATCGTCTATCATAAGTCGTTTACAGTCTTCTTTCGTTGGTGTAGAGAGCAGGGCTATATGGCCGCAGGAGAGGCTCTGGTGGCCAATATAGAGCTTCCTAAGCTAGAGAAACGCCTACCACCTAAATTAACCAAACAGGATGCCCTGAGGCTCCTAGAGGTCGTTTATAACTATCCATACGACTATCACTTTCTACGAAACCGCAATCATGCCATCTTTGCTATGTTCTTGTATGCGGGATTACGTAAGAGTGAGCTTCTGCGGTTACATGTCACAGATGTTGATTTTGAGAATCTAACCATCTTTGTTAGACAGGGCAAAGGTAGTAAGGACAGGATTATTCCCATGAGTCACACACTCGCACAAAGCCTCAAGAGATATGAGGGTGAACGAAAGAGACTCAGGAAGACTTGTCCCGAGTTCTTCACTTCTCTCAATCGAAATTGTGGATTTACTGATACTGGAATAAAGCGCTTGGTAAGTAAAATTCGTACGGCATCAAAAATAGAGTTCACTATTCATAAACTGCGCCACACCTTTGCCACGCTAATGCTGGAGGGAGGTTGTGACATATACAGTTTGTCTCGCATGATGGGGCATTCTGACATAAAGACAACCACAATCTATCTTGCAGCCAGTGCAGAACATTTGCGGGGGCAAATGGGAAAACATCCATTGAATAATTTGATTATTTGATTAAAAACTATGGATAGGCGATGGTTATACAAACAAAGTTCAAAATGATATTCTTATCTTATGCAACGGACTCCAGTTCCATCATCAAATATTCGCTCAATCGGCTATGATGCCAATCAGGCGATTTTAGAGGTGGAGTTCACAAGTGGCGATGTTTACCATTACTATGGAGTGCCTAAGTACTTGTATGAACAATTTATGAGCTCTAGTTCAAAGGGTTCCTTTTTGAGTGACCATATTCGTTCCTCGTATCGTTACCAAAAGCAATAGTATGTTTACCGCTAAGACAGAAAAAATATGTACCATTGCTACTTATAGCGATACCACAGTTGCAGGCATGGATGCACTGCTTTCTGGACGAGTCATGATGTACATCGACTATGCGAACGTTCGTCCTTGGAGTAATCAGTTGCATTGGCATATTGACATCAAACGCCTCAAGCAATTCTTAGATTCTTTTGACCAGATTAAAGATGTAAATTTCTATAACGGATATCTAGCGGATGATGAGAAATCTGAAGCAGAAATTGAAGAATTAGAGAAGTGCAAATACATTGTGCGTACTAAGCCAGTGAAAGTGATGAGGTTTCCAATTGATGCTACCAGTATTGCTTCAGACTCCACAGCCTTATTGGACCAGTTTGTTCGCCGTGCGTTACTTCGTAAATTAGACGTGCAGACTGTGGAGTATATGAATAATCGACTAAAGGCACTTAATCAACAAGGCGAATTTCTGATTGAGGACCGCAAGTGTAACTTTGACGTTGAAATAGCTGTCGATATGTTACTTGATTTAGAGCGAGACAATGCCGACACTTATGTATTGTGGAGTGGCGACAGTGATTTCGCTGACCCGATTGAAAAGCTGCTACATGCTGGCAAGAAAGTTGTATTATTTGGTACATCTCGCCGTATTTCTCGTGAGTTAAATGCTCTGCGTGAAGAGGGGCTTATAGTATTTGATATTAAAAAGATTCGAGACTTTGTATGTTGGAGTAGAGAGATGACACCAGAAGTACGGGAGTTATTGAAGTAATTACTATAAACAGCAAAGGGGACCCCTAAAAGAGGCCCCCCAGCACTAGAATCAGTGACCCTAAAGTCACCATTACTGTACACTGTGTACGTATAAAAATCAAGACCGGTGGCAACGGGTGTTGATATTCGGACTTAACATAAGTATAGCTTTATAAACTATCGCTATATTAGCCATTCATTTGGTCTGCATTTTTATCTCTACGCGCTATGACCGTCTTGATTGCCTGTTCAAATATTGATTCAAAGGCAGGTATTGCTCGTTCATTGTAAAAGTCGTGTTCTGGCTCTTTGTGTACGTAAGTCATTTTATATTCACCGCTCACTTTCCTCTGTTGGTTCTTCATATAATTCTGGGTTATTTCTTTTATCTATTTTGTATAGTAGGTCAAATAAACCGACTAAATTTCTTTTACTTTCCGAGTCTAGTTCAAATTCTTTTTCTTCCATAATCATCTTGTTTATAGGTATTAGATTCAACAAGTTCAATTGCACGCATTAAACGTGACCCTTTATCATATGCCTCTTCACGACTCAGGGTTACACCATATTTTTTCTTGTATAGCTCAATGAATTTATCGAGTTGTTCCTCAGGTATTCTCATGATTATTCTCTGGGGCCAGCGTACACGATAGAGTTTTGTGCTCCTTTCTTAAATACATGTTTCACTGATTTGTGTCTGTATTTATCTCGTATAGCAGACGGAGCGACTTTACCAGTGAACCCGTGTCTTTGGTGGCCATTAATTACTTCCATGGGGGACCACTCTTTTATTTCGTAGACCTCACGGATAATGCCCAAGTAGACAGCACAGGCATATTTTGTCTTGAAAGCTCTTGGACCAACACGCCACTGCATCCTCGTTGCATCGTACACTTCCTTTGTCTTCATTCCTGGTTTATAAAGGCGATTTACTCTAATAAGTATCACTGGTTCGTCAAAAACAGCCTCAGGAGCCTCATATTGTATCTCAATGTCCTCAATGGTACGTAAGCCGAGTTCGTAGTTATAGTGTCCATTTTGCAAGTTGGTAAGGTCGTATTTCTGGACCACTTGAATGTAATCAATCATAGCGGCTTCAACTGCAAAGGCTTCGGGTTCTGTGAGTCCATGACGCACAACTACGTGCTTAACATCTTTACCTGATGCTCGTATTTCTCGAATAGTCTTAATTTTTTCGAATTCATTAACGTCTACCAGCTCTGACGCTTCAACGTGAGCATAAATACGGTTGCCTTTGCCCTTACCAACATAGAAAACCTTTTTAGTACGAGGGTCAATGAGGGCGTAAACATAGTAGCTGAGCCTTTCAATGGTAGATTGGGAGAGTCGCTTTTTCATATTACTCAGTCACTTTTTCAGCTACATCCTTGTAACCAGCATCATGCACGTATACTTTCTGCCAGTACTTCTGTGCCTGCTTCTTCTTGCCTTGTAATTCTGCAACCTCGCCAAGTTTGTAGTTGATTTCAAGGAGTTCAGCATCCAAGTTTTGTCTTCGTAGCGGTGCCGTTTTCAAGACATCCACCGCTGCATCCAACAATCCTTTCTGCTTAAAACATTCTGCAAGATGGATAATTCTCTGCATCTTCACATACTCTGGGGCATCAGGCAGTTGTTGGAACACCTGTATGGCTCCGTCATATGCTTGAGTTTCTTCGTAGCAGATACCCAACATTAGTGAAGCAACAATATCGTCAGGATTAGCAATACAGAAGTCTCTTGCTAATGGTAAAGCGTTGTCAAAAGCACCCACCATGACATAGCAGTATGATAGATAAAACTTAAGACCTGCATCATTAGGAAATATCTCAACTGCTTTAGATAATTCTGGTATTGCCTCAGAGAAATTGCTAGCTTTAATTTTTTGCATCCCAAGTCGGATGTTCTTTTTTGCAAGAGTTTCTGGTTTACCCTTCGTCATGTAGTAATACACAATACTTCCAATGGTGGTAATTACACCAACTGGAAATAGGACCAATAATAATAGTCCGTTACCAAGTATCCACCAGCCTGTATTATCTTTATATTTAGTGGTTATAGTTCGTTCTGGCAAATCTTCAACAGTGGTGTTGGTAGATGTAACGTTCTGTCCTCTAGTCTTAGCTGTTGATGATTTGTGGTATTCAAATGAAGAAATGCCAGTACCAGGAATACTGTAGCTAGAATACGTTCCTTTACTATTTACTCCAATTCTAGCCCCTTTAACACCAGCGCTCATACCAAGACCACTCTTACTTACATTGAGCTTTATTCCCGGAGCAATTTTGAATGATTTTCTGAAACGTAGTGCCATAAACTTTATTTATATTCATCAGTGAAAACTAATTCTGTAGTGGTTACACAGACCGCCTTGACTGAACCTTTCTCTATGCTGAAAGCAATATTGTATTTGCTATAGGAAATGAATTTGCTTAAACCGTCCTGATTAATACTTGTTTTGCTTGGCTCACCCAACTTATTAACAACCCTGTCTTCACTATCGTAAACACCTAATCCGAAAATATCATTGTAAAAGGCTTCTGAACAAATTCGACGAACTCTGTCATTTTCATCAAAGGCTATGAAATAATTTAGAGTAGAGTAGTCTTTGTAAAAGTAATGTTTCCATCCTTCATCATTTACTCCTTCGTCGGTCGGCTTCCCTAAATCAAGGGTGACATCAACAGGCTTCATTCCAAGGCTGACTTTTCCTAGAGTATCAACTGGTCTTGGAAGGTCTTTGTACCACTGATAGGCAAAACCGATGATGCTGATACCTACAATGAGCAAAATAAAACTAAGGACCACCTTTAACAGTCTACGCCAAATACCAGACTTCTTTTTTGTTGCTGGGGCTGTCTCTGTTTTTGTTGGAGTAGGGCTAACTTTTTGACCACATTCAATACAAAAAACGGCATCATCTTTATTCTTGGCACCACAGTTTGAACAAAACATACATTCAATTTCTTACATTAAAACAAGCTTTTAATAAAACTAATGAACTTACTAATGAGCCCTTCCTTAAAGCGAGGTACTTCTGTTGGTTCGTTGTCTTCTTGGGGTGGGGTTAATTCCTCTGAAGGTTGTTGCTCAATAGTCTCTTCCTCCTCTGCATTGTTCACGTTATTCACAACATCCTCATCCTCATCGCTTATTGTTTCTGGCTCACTAAAAGTTTCTGTAACAGGGGTCGGTTCAGGAGTGTAGGTTGGGGCTGGTGTAGGCACGTATTCCTGAACAGGTGGCGTATAGGTGTATGTTCCTATCTCATCAGAGAAACTGTCGTCAGAAGTCCATTCTACGCTCATTATGGAGCAATTTTGGTCGTGGTTAGATAAAACCAAAGTATCAAACATATCAACTGAAAAATCAGTTCCCATATTGATTACCAAACTCAATCCTTCGTATGTCTCAATGGCATAATCCCAACAACCGATACCGTACTCAATGATGTAATTCTGGTAGTCGTGCTGGCTTTGAACCAGTAACTCATCACCGTCATCACTAATGTCGAGTAGTGTGAAATAGGCGCTATTATGCTTCTTAACGCACTGTAAGTCGTCATCAAAAGTGTACCCATCGTCACATTCACATTTGTTCGACAAGCTATTGTATGAAGCATAAATACCGTGGTCATTGCTACATACCGTATCTCCGTAAGTACATTTGCCATTATCTATAATGTATCCAGCCGAACATTGACACTGGTCACCGAAGGTTGCTCTTGAATGGATGCCTAGTTGGTCCTTGCACGCTTGGTCGTCTGTTGTGCATTGACCATTGTCTCCCCAGACATAGCCATAACTACACTCACAAGACCCTGATAAGTCATCGTACTCTGAACCATATCCATACTTATCGTGACAAACACTGTCACCGTCGACACATTGCTCGTCACCAAACATATTAGTTCCAAATACGTAGCCGTATCGACATTCACATCCGCCTGTAAAATTTGATTTTGCGTTATATCCATACTGGTCCTTACACGCTTGGTCTTCACTTATGCAATACGGGTCACCAAATAGATTTGTGCCCATAACATAACCAGCCATACACTTACAGTAGCTACCACTTTCATATGCCATCCCGTATTCACTACAGGAGCCAAGCTGAGCTTTTGATTCAGTAGGAATAAGCAAAAAAGTAATAAGAAAAACAATTGATATAACCATCAGTGTCGTATGTCGAAAGGTTAAATTGCTATATCTCATAAATGTTTAATTACTTAAATACTGAATAGTTTGTGATATAGCATCTAACTCATCGTCAGCACCTTCAATCCCGAGTTGAGAGAGTATTTCGTATACACTTTGCAAAACCAGCCAGTTTTTTACTTCATTTGGATTTATTTCAGTAGCAGCTTGCGCTGCTGTTGTTGCGAGCTGCGTTGTGTCTACAAAGTCTTGAATTTCTGCATCTGTCGGGTCTTCAATAGACATCAGTTCCAGCATCCTTCTTATATGGAAGTTTGAAACACTACGAGCTTCTGAATCATCTGTGAATGAAGTAGGAACTTGACCTTGCTTGTATTCTAGGTCATAGAGGTCATTTTCAGATGTATCAACTCGACCTGTTCGTTCATAAAATTCTTCCAAGTCATCTTCTATAGCAAGGTCAAAATCAAAAACAAACTCAGCATCAATAATTTCACCAAACAACTCTTGATTCACGTCTTCATCATCGTAATAAACTGCTGTTGGCACACCGACGTAACAACCATTACTGTCTACAGCTAAACCACCAGAGTTACCACTCACAATCTTTGCTGAAGTAACAATGTATCCATCTTGAGAATACAGACTACTCACCAAACCGTTAGTGACAGTTAATGAGCCGCCACTTAATGGTGGGTATCCTAGTATTCGCAATTCTTCGCCTAGTTGAGTTGCCGTGGCAAGACATTCGTCAGTATGTTCAAAGTATGGAAAACTACCGTTTGCGACTTTGTCATAGTACCCATATAGATTGCCATCTTCATCGAAAATAGGTCTTTCTATAGCCAAGTAAGCAAGGTCGTGGCCAGTCTCATCAGCTTTGTCTGTAATAATGGTGGTCCAGTATGCTTCACGTATCAAACCTGTCTTAGGGTCAGGAAAGCCGACCATACATGCATCTTCGGGTAAGTCTTCAACCACATGATGGTTGGTAAGAATGTATCCTGAGGGGTCTACATTTGTTCCTGAGCCGTAATAAATATAATCATCGTCTTCACAAACAATTTTAACGACAGAAGCAAAGGTTCTGTTTTCATCTGTTACAGGTGTCTGTTCAACATCGAGATATTGTATATGTGAAAACCATTCATCTATATTGATGTCAGAGTCAAACAAACTTATATCATCAAAGTATCCTACGGGCTCCATAAGGGGACCCAGTTCGTTTAAGGCGGTAACGTATTCTTCTTCGTCTGAACTATAGCTGTCTAATGAGGTGTCGTATGAACCATTGTTGAGTAACATATAGCCCACAAAACTAATCATTCCTACTGCAAAAACTGCAAGAAGATATTTCGCTACTGGGAATGGTGTCGAAGAAGAAATTTGTGTTGGTGGCGTATGGGTGTCAGGTGGGACCTGTTTCACTGATACGGTTTCGCCACAGTGTATACAAAACTTATCTCCTCCATTTAATTTTTCTCCGCATTTTTCACAAAACATACTAATAGGTATTAAACTCTGCTGGATTTACACTACTGGTTTCAGCTGTACCTCCAATTACAGGATTGAGAGTAACTTCAAACCCAGGCGGATAGTAGTAGTACTCATCTTCAGTTGTAATAAAATCAAACGTTTCATCGAAGGCAGAGTAGCTCTGATTTTTGTTAAATTGCTTGGTAACTGTATTCCAGTCAGAACCTTGAGCAAACATCAGTTCATAGTAACCATCTGAAATATTTTCTATGGTGTAATCTCTATTGGCTCCGATGTAGACAGAATACACCGCAGTGTTGTCCTTAACGAGTTTGGCGACAGCATCGTATCGGGTCCCATTACTAATTTCTAGAGTGCCTTCACCAGACATGTAGTAGCTACTCTCCTTAAGAACAGTTCCGTGTGGTAGTGAGTAGTCGGGTCTTGAGGGTGTCTCTGGTTCTGAATTTATGTTTGTATTCGAGTAGGTGCTTCCTGTACTTGAGCTGGATGAACTATCGTCAGATGCGACACCAATGATTATTAGTAGAACTACTCCAGCAATAATCCATCCCCACGGATTAAATCCCTTCTTTGATTGTTGAACAGTTGTGAATGCTGGCGCAGAGACTTGTTGGGTTGTTTGGGTATGGGTGTGAGTTTCTGACCCACTCAAATTACCTCCGCAGTATTTACAGAACTTTGCATCATCATTTAATTCTTTCCCGCAAAATTTACAAAACATAACTATTTACTTGTACTAGCTCCACAGCCACCGCAGAACTTTGCATTAGGAGCAACTTGTTTGCCGCACTGACTGCAGAAACGCTTTTCAGAGTCACCTTCGTCATCTGTATTGATTTCTGGTTCGACGTCGTGAACTTTTGTTTCGTCGAGTGCGAGTGTAGTCTCGCCATTAAGAGCAAAAACCCTTCTTTCGTATTCTTCCTTTGTAATATGACCTTCAACTAAAAACTGGTTTACTTCAGCAATCGGGACAAAGCTACTAATCTGTTCTGAATTCAAAGTCATCCCATACTCGCAGATTGGGCAGGTTAAATAGTATTTGTTTTCGTATGGTATGAGTGGGATAAAAAATAGTGTGAACCAAACTCGGACCCTCGTAAGTATCCAATACTCTTCGTTGTGACAATGAGAGCACATGTGCTTGAACACGGGTCCAAAAATCTTTTTTGTTGTGTGACCCCATCCGAAGAAAATTGGCATAAAGATTTAGATTTAACTTTTAATCAACCATTTACTCTTGTCCTCACCATAGACTATAAAGAAAATGATACGTTGAATTACTCCAAAATAGATAGCAAAAGTAATTGGGAAATAAACAACACTAACCACAGAAATTATCCACCCGAAGATAAATATCAATCTATGCCACGCTTTATCTTGTCTAACTTTTGGATATATCAATGCTAAAAACTTTTGCCACGGTGTTTTTTCAGGTACATAAGTGTACACAGGCGAACTTGTAGGTGTTTTTTCACTCTTGCCATCAGCAGGGGTCCCGCATTGAGTACAAAATTTAATTCCTTCTTCTATTTTATTTCCACATTGTGTACAAAACATAAGCATTTATTTAATAAAGGTTCCCGCGACTCTTGTTGACTTTTTCATATATGCAATCCAAATAATGCTGCCAATAATGGCACCAGCCATAGAAGCCGCTTCTTCACTTAATGTGGCATCTAAAATATCTCGCATCTCACTACTTGAAGTGGTTAATGATGCAAGAAGAGCATAGTCGATAACCAAGTACGTTATTGAGACGGTCATATACCATACAAAGTACTTTGGAAATTCACTCTTCATTCCTCGGAAGAGGAAAATGAAGTAAATAACAGCAAAGAACAATGCTGTATCCATAATAATTTCAAACCAGATAGCATTAGCTAAGCCAGGGACCAGGTTATCAATTTCTGCCAATGAACCATCAGAGACAAGTGAAAATGAGTCAAATATTCCATAGGCAAGGATAAAGGGTGTGACAAACAAACCAAAACCAACAACATAGAGCCAACCTCCAATACTGTCATATCGCTCTACCTTTGGGACAGGATGTTGAACTGGTGTAGGTTGTTCATTTGCTGCCGGACCGTCTCCGTTAAGTGAAGCACCACAATGAGCACAAAACTTATCCTTCCCATCTCTCTTCTGTCCACATTTTTCACAAAACATAACTAATTTTTAGTAGAAGTTTTCGGGCACGCAGACTGTGAAGCATAAATTCTTTCATCGACCACAACACCATCGTTCCATTTATCAATGCAATAGTAACCTCCTTCATTTAAGGGGGCTGTTATTACGAAACTTGTTCTGGTGTCATTACATACATCGTAAACACCATATGTTGCCAGGTCGCTAACTCTTGCTCTATTATCTTGAAGTGCTTCGCATAGTCCCTCGTATGAATTGTTGACAGTATAAATATTCTCAGCATAAGTGTAAGCACTAGAAAGTGATTGTTTAGTAGCTGCGTCTTGTCCCGCATCACGTGCATCATTCAGAGAGGCAAGTACAACGGCTGCTAATATTCCGATGATTGAAATAAACAAAAATACGAGCAATACAATTCCAAGTGGACCCAGACCGCTTTTGGCTGCTGAGAAATGACCATTTACATCCCGAAGACCAATGAAGGTTGAGTTACATTTTGGACAGACGTATTTATGAGTTACTAAATAGTAAATTATCGTAATAAGTGGAGACAATAAGAATAATATCCAGACAGTGACTTGAGCCCAGGTGCTCCTTCCGCTTTTTCCAGGACCCACGTAATCACAATTCCCACACTTTATTGTTCCGTCATAGTATTTAGAGTTAGCATAGATGCCATAAATAATCCCAATGGGCAAAGCTAAAAATGCTATTCCTATAATGAAGGGTATTAGGACATTGTTGATGAATTCTAAAACAGGAGAAGGACCTGAGCTTTCTGCAATTAGATTAACTATTCCCCAGAATACAATGATGCCTACGAACACTAGAATCGGTGTCAGGACGTAAAAAAGAACACTCTTTGGAGGTTTTGACGGAGGCTGAGGGACAGGAGAGTGTGCCTGAGATGGAGTGTCAGCATCGTTTCCCATTTGAGCACCACAGTCTTTACAGAACTTCGCATCATCGTTGTTTTTAGTACCACATTTAGAGCAAAACATAATAATGTTAATTAGAAATTTGATTACCGCAGCTTTTACAAAACTTTGCTCCTTCACTTTGTCTTTCTCCACATTTTGAACAAAAACCAACGTAGCCCTCAGAGTTATTATTTACAACTACAGGCACTCCCGCGAGCTTACTGCGCTCCTTTTCAACTATGTATGCTTTGTATATGATAGGAGCCACAATTAAAAACCAAATTATAGAACCTATTGGACTGCCGCCAGCGTCTATTGAGTAGATGAGAGATGCTACCTTTTCTATTGTCCACAAAATAAACAATGCGATTATGGCCCACTTGTGACCTTTATATACAAAAAATAAAAGTGGAATATATAAAATCAAACTGAAGAGTACGTCCTCTAAGCTGGTTACCTCAAAATAACCAAGTAAAAGAGATAGTGCTAATAGTGCAGAAACAACCAGCACAGTCATGCCTCTATAAGTTTGAGTTATTTTTAAAGTATCGTAGCCTTCAACTTGCTCCTTCAAATCATCAGGAGAAATTTTCCAAGACCAGGCACTCGTTTTTGTCTTTTCTGCAGACATATTATTATTGCTTATATTCATAAAATAACCCTATTTACACCATTTGTCTATAAAAAATCAAGGAAAAACTTAGATTAATGAGGCTATATAAAGTTATGTATCCTCCTTTGATTTCATATGCAACCATTTCGAACCATCAACTCATCCCATTCTTGCACCGCTCCCTCGTCCGTACTGGTAGCACTACCTCGCATATAGTAGTTATACCAATGCTCGAATACTCCTGGAACCTCGTCTTCTGTGGGGCAAGTAGTCTGCCTTGTACTGGTAGCGTAAATCAAATCTGAGAGCAAGCCACTGTAATACACATCCTTAACAGCTACCTGATATTCGAAGCAACCAATCTCTCCCAACATACTGTTCCAAGCTTCAGTCCATTCCGCATCAGTTGCATTTGGGTTTTGTTGCCAGAATTGCTCTGTCCAAGTAAATCCCATATCGTAGATGTATTTCTCTCCTGGACATTCTGGTTGTGATGGTTGTAACTCGGTAGGCTCTTCTTTGGAAGCTATATATCGGTCAACAAAGAAAATATCGTAGACAAGTAAACCTGCCATGAACGCAACCACAGCGGTGATAGCTAGTTTTTTAGTAACCATAGTAGTTACGGAAATCACTTCTATTTTTTACACAAGCCTCAATAGCTTTATCTTCAGTCTCAAAACGTCCACGATTCGTGTCTTCCCAGATGTAATAACCTGCACTTGAATTGCCTCTGAAGCTGACTAGTCGGTCACAAGCCTCGTTATCTCTATAACCAACAATTGCAATCCAAGATACCCAAAGAAATACAGCAAGGAGAACTGCTGAAACTATTTTGTGCTCGTATATAAATTTTTTAATAGTATCCATAATAATTATAGTTATGAGTGGACATACAAAAAGCCCACTACCTGGTAGGACCGAAATCCATGTGACACCTTTCGGCGCACAGCTCAACGAGAGACCCCAGATAATGGGTTCTTTATTCTCGTTGAGTCTTTGTTATTCGCACCATACCGCCAGAAAACTGTCGGGTTAGGTGACTATATTGTTCCTTTATAATACAGCAAAACTAATTACCGTGCAGTATTTTAGTATTTTGATGTTTAATGACATATCTTAGCAATAAAGTCAGTAAGATGAATCCGATTGTAATACCTAGCGCAGGCGCAATAAACACAGCCATTTGCCATACATTGTAGAGAAACGAACAGATAGCATTCACTGCTGCGAAGACAAAATCAAAAAACCAGTAGGTAAGGAGTGTAAGAGCTAGCCATATTATTGCCTTTACTAAACTATATAAAAGATAAAACGGAATCATTCTATACAGCTCCTTATAGAAACCAAGATGGAATAACATGAATCCAGTTGTAGAAAATGTGAGACCGCTCCATAACTTTGCCCACGGCGGAAGTGGTGACAGAACCTCAATTGACTGCCACGAAAATGTCTTTCCAGTGACATACATCCAGACAGTCAAAACTATGAAAAAGCATACTGCAGTTGCCCCAGAAATAAGAATCTTTTTATTCCCCTCAATAATTACTTTCTTATGCCATTCCATATAAATATTTAACTTAGATTACTCTTAATTAGTTATCCAGCAACACAAATAAAGCCGACTCCAGAATTACCCAGAATCGGCCTTATGTTAGTTCTTTAATTGTTGAATCAGCTCCGATGCGTCCTCCTTGCTCATCGTGTCTAGGTTACTCATCAACTCCTCTCGCCCATCTCCTTCCGGTAGCCCCATAATTAATTCCTTCAGGTATGACTTTTGCTTATCAGTCGCCATAAACGCTGAAGCAATCTCATTAGCACCGAAGTCTTGAGTAGGGTTGCCACTGAGGTCTGGAAACTTAACGGCATTAGTAACTGCGGCAATTAAAGCCCCTGAATGTGCCCACTTTACACTCTTGCTTAGGTAACGATTCTCTTGACTCAGTACGTTTAGTCCATGCCCAATACCAAGCGTGCGTCCATCTAGTGTACTTAAGACGCAACGGTAAGCAATCAATCCTTCGTTCTTAAAGGCTTCAATGGCTTCACGGTCTTCCTCAAAGGTGGCGGTAAAGGTGAAGGTGCCGAGGTTCTTTTTAATCTCAGCCTTAATTGGATGTACTTCAGGCATTGTCTTTACTTCTGGTGCGTAGTTACCTTGGAGTCGTCGTGGTCGGGCGTAAGTAGTGTTATTCATAGTTATTCATTTTATTTAGGCGTTTTATAATTACAGTCTTTGGTTTAATGGTTACCGAAATTAGGTCACCGAGAGAGAAACCAGCGAGAGCTAGGCGTTTATCTACAATCCTGATGCATGGTTCATCTTTGGCTCTTTGCTCGCATACAACGGTCATTTTGCGGCTCATACAGGCTGTTTAACTAGTGGTTCTGCTAATTCCACTTGGACCCGATGAAACAAATTAACTGTCCTTTTAATTTTCCTAATCTCACCTGTAGATTCATCTTCTTTCTCAATAAACGTGACTGACTTAAGTGCCTTTTCACCTTTCTTTACCTTATAGCCAGCATTAGCCCAGACAGAGAATGGAGCACAGTTTTCAGTTGGCTTATATTCCTTTGCTACCTTAGGACCAAAGCGTTCTAGGAGCTGACTCTTTACGTCTTCATAGGTAGCTTCGGAGCCTTGATATGGAGTAGTTATCTTTGGCTCTAGTACCTGACTTATTTTCTTCATAATACTTATTTGTTACAGCCGTACTGGATGCATCACAGTACAAAGAATAGATGGCGTTGATAGATATATTCTTCATACCTTAAGTGATAAGAACCCTTGAATAGGCCTATCCCCGGAGTGGTGTTTAGGTACCATATTTGAAATAGAGGAACTATTTATTAGGGGGTACTCATGGACTTATTTCTGTTTTGAAAGTTGAAGCTGTGTGTATAGGGGTCAAATAATTTCCACTGTATTTTTTTAAAGTAAACGTGTTGGCGTGTCTTGCCTGCAAGTGTGACAGTCTTGCTCCAGACGCTTGACTGACGTTTTTAGTACTCTGATATGATTTTGATTAGATAGTTCTCCGAGAAGAAATACCATATCCATATTCCAATTAAATACATAAAGTTTCTTTTGTTTTCGGACAAAGGGGCAGCCATCAAAATGCTAATAAAGCTTGGTGTGTTGTAGCCATGTGCTAGCTAAACCTGGAAGGGTGTGGGACGCGAATCAAGGACCCGCCTTCTGGTTGCGGTGAAATCTTTGAATTCTAAGCCCTGATGCGACTTCGACAGCAATCGAAGTTCCTGGGAGTCAGACTGTAACAGTGTTGCAGTTTGATTCCCCGGACAGGTGACTTCAGAAGCCTCTTTGTTCGTTTGTCATAAGCTCGACTGGCGAACATATGCAGCGGTACGTCGGGGAACTACCCTCTGGTTTGGATGATATGGATACTAGAGAATGCCGGCGAGGAAAATCATGCAGTAAGTGTGTACCGATAGTGGTTGAGTAGTGTATCCCGAGAGAAAACGGAATTAGATATACGAGACAAAAGTGGTACATGGCATTCCCCAGACCGCTTTAGCCCTCTCTTGTCCTAGAAGTCAGGGATTGAAACATTGTTACCTAACAAACATATACTAGGTATTGTTATAAGGGTTGGCTACACTGGTAAATAGTAAATATAAACAAATGTATGCGAAGCGAATAGACTTACCCTGAAACACAGGAATGGTGGTAAGGAAGTATCACAAATAAATACTAAGCCCGAGGGTAAAAGGGAGGGATGGCAAGGGTAATTTGGTAGGTAAATTGGCGATATTTGTGTCTGGTTATTTACGGCTACTTCAGGTAGTATTTTTTTATGCCTCAAGGACGCCCACCAGGAATAGTAAACAAGGAAGCTTTGAATGCTTTGACGGATTTGTATTACTTGTTTAGCAAGATAGTGTGGCAAGTGCATCATAAAAGAACACTGCCTGAAGAGTCCGACATCTATTATTTGCGTCCGGGAGGCCTGAAAGATTTGATACAAAAATACTACGAACTGGCCACATTGGACCCCGAGAAGGTGGGGAGTCACGAAGAACCTTTAACGCTTGAGCACTTGTTTCCATTTAGGACTATTTCACAAGTAAATGAAGAATCCTGGCAACAAATTAGTGATATATGTGGAAGATTTAAAGAATACAACAATGCACAGGGAGCCTATGGGGCTCCAACGCCTCAAGGGGTCCTGGAGGTCTTGCAGCAAGGAAATCAAATATTGGATAAGCAAAAATTAGAGGCTGAAAAAGTACAGTCTGAAAGTAAGAAACCTACAGTATTAATTACATCTATAGGTGTTGGTGTAATGGGGAGTGCTGTAAAGTACTACGCTCTTAGAGGCGGTCGTCTAAAAGCAGTACTAAAGATGTTTGATAACAATACTGAACCGTTTTCAGCAAAAGCATGGGCACGATTGGTAAGTAGAACAAATACTGTATCCAGTGATTTTGCACAGAAAGTAAGTTCGGATGTAAGAGATATAAATAAAAGATTCAAGGAAAACCTTCAACTTGATGAGGACTTAATCATTAACCGTAATGGGTACTTATTGAATTTTGAGGAGCTGAACATTCAAAAACAAGAGGGCTAGATTCTATAACTAGTCACAGACGCATCCTCAATTATATAGGAGGGGTTATTTCGTTATTGTAGTCGTTATCCGATTATGAATAATGAATTACAAGCACAATTTGAGGCCTTCATCGCCTACAATACATATGTAAAACGATTACGTCCTGCCTCCATCAAAACATATATGGATGTCTGGAAACATTTCACCTTACAAATGCCTGAGGTCACTAAAGCGAATGATTTGTCACAGGAAGCCGTGGTGGTATTTTTCCGTCGCCTAGATAAGCGTCAACGAGTGGTGGGTAAGCAATTGAAGCGGACTGGTATTAAAGCATCGACTATTCAAACCTACGGGCGGCGTCTTAAGTGTTTCTTTGATTGGTTGGTTGTGAAAGAATTGTTGGAGCGGAATCCAATTGAACTTAATGATTTACCGAGGCCAACATATGATGATAAGCGAGCACTGGAAAAGCAACAAATTGAACGGATTATGGTGGCGGTGTTGCAGAACTCAAAAAATACGTTTTTGAAGCAACGTAATCTAGCAATCATTAATTTACTTTTATTCAGTGGTATTCGAAGGGGTGAGATGTTGGGTATTAAGGTGACTGATATTGATTTTGGTAAAGGCGTACTTCGGGTAAATGGTGCAACCTCAAAATCAAAACGTGACCGTTATATTCCATTGCACCGAGTTGTCTTGCAGAGTATTGATGAGTATATGGAGGTTAGGCAACAGCGCAAGTCTCGATGTGAGTATTTGTGGGTGTCGGATACTCGTGACGAAAAGTTTACCGAGCATGGTCTTAAGCATTTAGTGAAGCGCATTGTTGAATTGTCTGGAGTAAAGTTCCATGTACATCGGTTTCGACACAGTTTCGCCTGTGCTTTAGCAAAAGATAAGAACAATGTTGTACTTATTCAGCGCCTCATGGGACACAGCGATTTACGGTCTACACAAACCTACTTACGTTCAATGGGAGTAGATGATATGCGTGATTCAATTGACTCGCTAAAGCTTGCTACTTTTGGGTAGTTTAGTAACATGGTCCTTGAAACAAAACATATTAGTTTCAATTATCAGACAGCTGTTTTAGTGGTATATAGCCACCGACCAAACTGGAGTGAAAACAGGTCTACTGATGCACTTGAAATTATTAACATATTTGTCGAATTTAGCCTTTGTTTCTAAGAGTATTCTAGAAATATATCCACCCTACTTTTATGGTAAGGATGAGGTCCACAGTTCAATTCTGTGTGTTGGCTCAAAAAAATCGCCTGACAGTATGCTAGGCGATTTTATATTTGTGCACGGCGTGCGCATCCTTTTATCATCGAGTATTTTTA
>Ga0100403_1001937_pt1 | contig 17519 bp, 7 predicted proteins | sample CryGeymet201501t_FD_83663 | JGI IMG/M metagenome (GOLD analysis project Ga0100403, IMG submission 83663) | Groundwater microbial communities from Crystal Geyser aquifers in Utah, USA - Crystal Geyser metaG 2015-01t | ecosystem: Environmental > Aquatic > Deep subsurface > Groundwater | place: USA...
AAGTTCGCCGCACACGTTGCTGGAGAGACGACGAAGGACGTCGCCAATGCAAAACATACTGGGAAACAGAAACGTACTACATTCCTGGCGAACGTGATGTCACGAGAGTTTCAATCAGCCAAAGTGACTCTTACGAGATCAGACTGCTAAGCGCCTCTGGTGGAGTGAAGATGGATGCTGACCTGAACTACTCAGATAGCAGCTCTTACACTACTAACACCGGTCGTTGCTACGCGTACTAAGAACAATACCTAGCTACAATAAAAAGCCTCGCTCCCTAATTGGAAGCGAGGCTTTTTTTATGGAGGCAAATCCGCTTAAATCACAAGTTCAATGTGCTCATATCAATCACAAATCGATGCGAAGGATTGCTCTTAGCTAGACTATCCCAAGCCTTGTTGATTCCTCCCATTTCAATCATTTCACATTCGGGATGAATGTTGTGTTCCGCGCAGAAATCTAGAACCTCTTGAGTTTCCTTGATACCGCCAATTAGTGAACCAGCAATTCTTCGACGTCCAAACACCAGTGGGAAAGTCATCGGTTCTTCCATAGGGCCGATTTGGCCCACGAGCACAAGAGCCCCGTCAACATCGAGCAGAGGCGTGTAGGTGTTGAAGTCATGTTTTACAGGAACTGTATCGAGAATAAAATCAAAAGAGGATGCGGCCTTTGCCATGGCGGCTTCATCGCTAGAAGCGAGGATGCCTTTCGCGCCAAGCGCCTTCGCACTAGCCTCCTTGTCCTTTGAGCGGCTGATCACAGTGACTTCTGCCCCGAGTGCCACAGCAAGCTTAACTCCCATGTGGCCAAGTCCTCCCAATCCAATCACACCCACCCTAGTGCCTTTGCCGACATTCCATTTTTTAAGCGGAGAATAAGTCGTGATACCTGCGCATAAAATCGGAGCGGCTTTAGAAAGGTCTAGCTTCTCAGGAACGCTGAGGACAAACTCTTCTCGAACGACGATATGTTTTGAGTATCCACCCTGAGTAATTTTTCCAGTTGTCCTATCTTTTGAACCGTAGGTAGCCGTAAAACCATTTCGGCAGAATTGTTCTTCAGAGTGTCCACACTGATCGCAATCTTGACAGCTATCCACCATACAACCAACAGCAACATGATCTCCGGTTTTGTATTTTTTAACCGCAGTGCCTACCTCTAAAACTTTTCCGACAATTTCATGGCCTGGCACGAGAGGATATGGCTGAGGGCCCCAATCCCCATGAAGCGTGTGAAGGTCTGAGTGACAAACGCCGCTATAAAGAATTTCAATCGAGACATCATTGGGCCTCAAGTCTCTTCGCTCAAAATGATAAGGGACGAGTTCTTCTGTAGCTGAGTGTGAGGCGTATCCGATTGTTTTCATAATTTCTCCATCCTTAATGTGGGTCCAAGGTCTAAGCCATTATCTATTCAAACGGATTTTCTGGCCATTTATGTTTAGGGTATCTTGCGCGCATTTCCTTGCGCACCTCGGCGTATGACCCTCGCCAAAATCCCAACAGGTCCTCGGTCACTTGAATCGGGCGATTGGCCGGGGACAAAAGCTCCACCCGCAATGGAATTTTTCCGTTGTTAATCGAGGGATGCTGCTTCCACGCGAAGGCATCCTGTAATCTCACCGAAATGCCAACACTTCCGTCTTGCGAGTAACGCAGAGCCTTGACTCTTCCATTTGATAACACAAGCTCCTTCGGGAAAAGCCTTTCAAAATTCTTTTTCTCGCTGAAGCTAAGACCTGACAGCAGAAGACCTTGAAGCTCCTTCGAGGCCGCTAGCTCTGCAGTATTACGAAACTTAGTCTGAATAGATTCGAGGAGCTCCAGAGAAGGCGCTGGGAGCCCCTGCCCCATCTCATCATGATATCTGCTGAAGCGAATCCAAAACTGCGATAACGCAGAATCAAGTTCTACGAACGAATTCCAATTGGAAATGGCCGCTCGAAAGACAACACTTCTCAACTCCGCCTGATCTACGCTAGACGGTCTTGCTATTTCCAACGGCAAATCTTGCAAACTTTTTGCCTCCCAGAACCTCAATCCCTTCGGGGTTTCCTCGGCCCACTTTTTGATTCGGATCTCCTTAGAGAAGAACTTTAGAAGATCATCTTTCTTGATCGAGAGATAGCAGGTCACCAGTGAATCACTACTATCGCCTTCTGAATCTTTGAGATCAATCGCCACAAGATATTCTTGTAGATGAGAATGGCCCATCCCAGAAAGCAACTTTACGCCTCTGCCGCCATTCATCAGGAGTTCCATTTTATTAGAGGAAATCTGCTCGCTTGAGGATTTTCTAAACTTGCACACGCGATCCACGAATGCCCTACATAACGCCTCCTCCCGCACAATGGCCGGACTCGACTTCGAGGATAGAATATGTTTTTTGTAGAATTCGTTAATCCGCCGGAAGGTTCTAGAATTCTGCAAAGCGGAGCGATTCGCATTCACGATGGCTTCAAAGTCTCCCAACCTACCCGCGCTTGACAATTCTTCCAATGCCGCAGCCCACAAGGCGCTAGCCTCATCAATGCCATCATTAAGATCAATCGTAGCCTCCAAAAAAAGAGCTGTTCTCAAGCTCAGTGGAGAATTCAATGCCTTTTTCGAATTTGGATTGAGTCTAAATTTTTCATCCATGATTCCCAAGCTTGTGAGCTTCCTGAGTGATGCCCGGATATGAGCCTGAGGAGGAGGTTCAAACCAAGGAAACTTTTCAGGATCTCCCGAAAGCACGGAATCTAATAGAAACGGTATCTCTTCCGTTAAATCACTACGCAGGATCTCTGGAGTATCATACTCCCGCAGAAAGTTTTGGTCGTGAGACGCCCACAATCTGAAGCAGTGTCCTTCCTGCACTCGTCCAGCCCTACCTAGTCTTTGCTTGGCGGAAGCTTGGCTAATTCGAATGGTTCTAAGCTTTGGAATCAAATGAGGATGTGAAATCGATGCCTCTCTAACTAGGCCAGAATCAATAACAGCGCCTAGGTTTGGAAGAGTCAACGACGTCTCTGCAATGTTAGTCGCAAGAATAATCTTCTGATGGGATGCGGGAGAAAGCGCGTTTCGAATCCCCTCTGCTCCCAAAGAAGCGTAAAGAGGATACAGGTTCAATCCTCTAAAATTTTTACTCAACTCCAAATGACAAGCCTCAATTTCTCTTTTGCCTGGGAGGAAAACTAGAATGTCTTTCTTAGGACACGACTTCAAAGCCTCTGGAAATACCGCCAGCAAACTATTTGTCAGCTGAATCAGACTTTTAGGATCTTCAATTTTTGATTTGCTGAAATGAACCTCGACAGGAAACACTCTGCCTTCTGCCTCGAAAATTGGAGCGCCGTCTAAATATTCCGACACTCTCCCGGAATCCATACTGGCGGACATCACAAGAATTTTAAGATCCGGTCTGAGTTCAACTTTAATTTTCTTCAGCAACATCAAGGCAATATCAGAATGAATCGACCTCTCATGAAACTCGTCCAGAACAACAAGGTCAGTTTTCTCCAAAAAAGGGTCTGATTGAATGTATTTTTTAAGAAGGGCTTCCGTTATGAATACCAGTTTTGATTGATCGGTAAATTTTCGATCATATCGAATGTGATACCCGACTTCTTTGCCTAGAGTCAGAGAATTCTCGTTAGCCACACGTTCAGCGAGCATTTGAGCCGCGATTCTTCTGGGCTGAAGAACCAAAGTGTTTCCACCGAACTGTTTGGCAAGATACCAAGGAACCCGCGTACTTTTTCCAGATCCTGTCTCTGCACTCAGCACGAGGGAGCCGGAAGCCTCAAGCTTCTCTGAGATTTTCTCCAAATATGAATCAATAGGTAGCTTAAGCATAAAAGTTTTTGTAGTCTCACTTACTGTCATAGCAAAACGCTCTGAGAATGCATTAAAGAATGGAAAACAATCAACAAAGTAACACTATCAGAAAAGAACTTCTTTCCTTCAAAGGGAAGATTCATCTCATATGCAGTGACGATGAACTCTTAGCCGTTGCCGACCAACTGAAAACAGCAAAGATTCTGGGCTTTGACACTGAAACAAAGCCTAGCTTCAAAAAGGGCCAGATTTTTAAGGTGGCACTCTTACAGCTATCTACTAAAAATGATGCGTATCTGATTAGGCTTCATCACATAACTCAGTTTCAACCCCTATTAGAGGTTCTTGGAGGTGCGGAGATCATAAAAGTAGGCGTCGCCATTCGTGACGACATCAAAACCCTCCAAAAAGCCTTCAACTTTGAACCGAAGAATTTCATTGAGCTACAGGACCTTGCAAAAGCCAAAGGCCACAAAAAACTTGGACTCAAAAGCTTGGCGGAAGAACTACTCAATGGCTCCATAAGCAAAGGGCCAAAAATGACCAACTGGGAAGCGCCAGAACTAACAGAAAAACAACTGGTGTATGCGGCCACTGACGCCTGGATGGGCCTTATGTTGTTTGAGAAGCTCCAAGCTCCCGCCTAACGGCTACCGGCTACCGGCTACCGGCTACCGGCTACCGGCTACCGGCTACGGGCTACGGCCGCACTATTCGATATGAAACTTCTTTTTCAATCTGTTGAGATCTTCCAGCCTAGCTCGGACGCGGAAAATGACCCCGTCGCCCTGGTACCTCTCACCGACGACTCTCATGCTGGAGCGAATTTCTCCCACAATTCCCTTCATACTATAGGGGGCAAAGACATCTTCCTCGACCATGTCTTTTTCAAAGACTGTGATGATACGCTCGCGAAGCCTTTTGATGTCATCAGGATTCCTTGAAGATATGAGTTCAGCGTCTGGGTAGTCTCTTTTGAGGCGTGCTCTTTGAACATCGTTCAAATTATCGTCCTTATTCAGAACGATAAATTTGGGTGTATCTTCCACCCCAACCTCTCCGAGAACCTCTTGAGTCGTTTCGAGCTGAGATTCAAAAGTTGGATCCGAAGCATCGACCACATACAACAGTAACGAGGCATTCAATGCCTCGTCCAGTGTGGAATGGAATGAAGCCACTAAATCATGAGGAAGCTTCTTGATGAATCCAACGGTATCGGTGACCAAAATTCTCGGGTGAGTTTCGGGATGAAGGGCCCTAACTGTAGTATCAAGTGTCGCGAACAGCTTGTCTTGGACCAGCACTTCACTCCCCGTGAGAGCTCTCATAGTGGATGACTTGCCCGCATTGGTGTAGCCAACAAGGGCGACACACAACTGATCCGAACGAACGGATCTACGGCTTTCTTGTTCTCTTTGAACTTTTGCTAGCTCGTCCTTAAGCTCGGTGACACGATCTCTAATATTTCTTCGGTCAAGCTCAAGACTACTCTCGCCTGAACCTTGCCCTGCTTGCCTTTCACTGGGACCACCCTTTTCTCTGAGGCGCGGTGCCAAATAGTTCAAACGTGCAATTTCAACCTGCAATTTTGCGGTGCGCGTTCTCGCGTGGCGACTAAAGATTTCAATGATCACACCACTTCGATCGAGGACCTCAACGGCCAAAGCGTTTTCTAAATTTCGCATTTGTGAGGGGGACAAGTCACAGTCGAACATAACAGCTTCGACCTGAGGCTTTTCCTCCAAGTCGGAGAGATCGTCATCTCGCATGTATTCATCAGAAGGAAACTTTTCGTCGAAGTCTTCCTCGAAGTCGCTCTCTGATTCGTCTTCTTGATCTTCTTCTTTCGAGCCCGGCCCGGCCTTTGTCTTTTTGGCAAAGGACGCCTGCTTCACGTAGCCAGGACCACCAGTATAGCCCGCAAGTTCCTTGAGCTTGCCCTCACCAACGACGAGGCCCGCCAGAGTATTTGGGCGACTTTGAATCTCCTTGGCCACAACATCAAAACCCAAAGTTGTGGCTAGGCGCTCAAGCTCAGCAAGAGACTCTTCAGCTTCTTCTATGGATACTTTTGGAGTTTTAACGGAAACAAGAAGAGCCTTTGGCCTGAGGGATTCGGTTTTAATCACATTGGTGATCTTACTCGAAGTTTTTCCCCAGCGTTAGCCTTATGTTAGAAGGGCCACCACTTTATGCTCATGATTCTGAACAGTGTCTTTGCCAATCAAAACTCACCAGCTCGAACTTGAACCGCCGCCTCCAGAGCTACCCCCGCCCGAACTTGAGGAAGAGGAACTCGAACTCCTCGATGACGATGAAGAGCTGCTACTAGAGGATGACCTTCGAGAGGCTTTGTACTCAGGACTAGCGAAGTAGGTCGCCGTATATTGAAAAACCCCCGGCGAAGTTTCTTTCATGAAACCTTTCTGAACTAGTGCTTCATTTTTCTTCCGCTGTGCTGCAATATACTCATCATGTGCTTCTTTTGATTTATAGCGAGCCGTTTTGTACCTGTAGTGCAAAAAAGAGAAGAACAAACAAAGCATAAGGAACCCAACAGTGTATGCAGGGTCCAAAAGAGAGGCTCCAATAAAAATGAAAACTCCAGGATTGATACTTAGAAATAAGCGAATTCCAACAGAGCTCTGAAAGAGAGTGAATTTTTTTGGGGTGGGAAGAAAAGGATCGGAGCTCCTTCGATAGAAGGGATCCTGCTGCTCTAATCGAGCCACCAACTGCCGCTGCCTGAGCGAGGCAATAAAGGGCACGATCCATAGGCAAATGAGAAAAATCGCCCACGATAGCAGTCCTCTTGAGGAATTTCCGTCATCCCCCATAAACCCCGTATTACGAGTGAAGATCGACACCGCCTCTCTTAGCTGCGCAAACTCTCCCCTAAACTGCTCCGGAACCATATGATCAAACTGAGAATCTTTTGTTTTGTAGAGTGCCAGCGTATTGAAGACCTGAATGATAGCCTGTTTTTCTTGGCCATTCCTCATAAGAGGAGCAAGTTCATAGTCGAGAACTCTTTTGGTCGTAATATCCGGCAGGTCTCCCTCTAGGCCATAACCCACCTCTAGTCTCGACTTTCTGTCTTGCATTGAAATAACAAGAAGCAATCCGTTATCTTGAACTTTGTCACCCAATTCCCATATCCGAAAGACGCGCTCTGAGTAGCTTTCTATGGATTCACCTTGGAGACTTTGAACAATGTGAGCAGCACCCCAAATGCCAGCCTTCACTCGAATGTTCTCAAGAGCATCATTGATCTCTTGAACTTCGCCCTGATCAAGTATGCGTGCTTCATCGACGACATTGGGCTGGAACCTGGGTACCTCTTTCAAGGCCCAGATCGGGCCGGAAAAGAGCATGAAACAGATACCCCAAAAAACGGAAGCTACAAAACGACCAATTCTAAGAAACGACATTGACTTTAATTGTAGTCGATTTGAGATAAAAATGCTGCTATAACATCAGCAAGATCTAACCTTTAGCTTGAGGCAGTTCTGCCCACAATAGACACCTGATCATCACGTCCGCAATCGAATCTATTCTTCCAGATTCAGTCTGACAGATCAGGAACCTGCCTCCATGAAAAAGCCTTCCGACTTCTCAAGTCTTATCTTTGAAAATTTCTTAAGCCTATTTCGTCATTCACCCGATTCGGTGAGTACCATCCCATTACGCGAGGAGGTCTTTAGTGTCGAAGGTCTCGAACAATATGCCACTGAACTTGCCCAGCAGCTGACCGTATACCCAACAAGAAAAAAGGGACGATCCCTAAATCCCATTCTCAAAAAGCACGCTAAGGATCTTGAATCGACTTACAAAGTTTTGATTGATGCGATTCGCGATAAACACGCAATCTCACCGGCCGCTGAATGGCTTGTCGACAACTATCACATCATCGAAGAACAACTTCGCGACATTCGACTTCACCTTCCCCCACACTACTACAATGGACTACCTAAGCTTTCTTCTGGCCCGCTAAAAGACTACCCAAGAATCTACGCGATTGCACTATCCTTCCTCGCCCACACGGACTGTCGACTGAACACAGAAGCCTTGAGACGCTTTGTCGCAGCTTTCCAAAAAGTTTCTCCGCTTAGCATCGGGGAACTGTGGGCTCTATCCATATCTCTCCGTGTTGCTCTCATTGATTTTCTCAAACCTATTGCGATGCGAGTTCTGCATTCTCGAATCAATAGAGAAAAAGCCAACTCACTAGCAGACCAAATATTATTAGATCTACAGAGCAAGGAAAGCGATCACACTAAGGTCATCTCATTTCTCGAAAGAGAAATGGGGAATGCGGCGAGCTTTGACCGCGCTTTGATCGTCCAACTTGTACAAAGACTACGCGATCAAGACCCCGACGTGTGGCCGGTCATGGAATGGATTGAAGAGCAACTTGGAAAGATAGACTCAAGCTCTCAGAAACTCATCCAACTCGAGCATCAACGACAAGCCGCCGCTCAAGTCACGATTGGCAACATTCTTGGAAGCATGCGCCTCTTAACGGTATTGGACTGGCGGGAAATTTTCGAAGACCTAAGCCTCGTCGACAAAGTGTTAGTGAAGGATCCGGTAGGGGCTTACGCCAACATGGAGTTCAGCACTCGCGACAGCTACAGGCATGTTGTCGAAATCGTCGCCTCTCGCTGCGACATCAGTGAATTAAAAGTCGCGCAAGCAGCTGTAGATCTAGCAGCGAACGCTTCTCGAGAGGCTAACGAATTAAAAATCGCGCATCACGTTGGCTACTTCCTTGTAGACAAGGGCCGACTCCGGCTTGAATCCAAACTAAGTTACCGCCTTCTTTGGAAAGAGAAGTTAGCTCGCCTACTTATCTCGCACCCCACTTTTCTCTATATCGGAATGATCGCCCTCCTTAGCGCCCTGGTGTACGCACTTCTCATTGGATACCTCGGAATTCACGATTCCCCTCTTTGGCTCGTCGTTTTGATGGGAATCGCTATCCTGCTCCCAGTCAGCGAATTCGCGACTGGAATCATCAATCACTACGTCACATCAGTTCTTAAGCCCGTCTCTCTTCCAAAAATGGACACAAAAAAAGGCATAGCCCAAAGCGCGCGGACTATGGTTGTTGTTCCCACGCTCTTTACCAGCAAAGAAGGCATTCAGAACTTACTCAGCTCACTTCTTGTAAACTTCATTGCTAACCGAGACAAGAATATCTACTTCGCGCTACTGGGAGATTTCTCAGATGCTGACCAAGAAAGCTTGCCTGGTGATAGCGATCTGATCGAATTTGCTCAGACCGGAATTAAAAAATTAAATGCCGAATACTTTCCAAATAACGAAGCACATTTCCATCTCTTCTCGAGATCTCGCAAGTGGAACCCTTCCGAAGAAAAGTGGATCGGCTGGGAGCGCAAGCGTGGAAAGCTTGAAGAATTCAACCTCCTACTTAGAGGCGCCACAAACACCAGCTATATTGTTTCCACGGCAGATGCTGCCTTCTTAAAATCAATCAAATACGTCATCAGTCTCGACTCCGACACACGCATGCCCCGCGATTCAGCCAGACGCTTGATCGGAACCATCACACATCCCCTCAATCATCCCGTGATTGATGTCACAACAGGAAGAGTGACTCAGGGCTATGGCGTTTTGCAACCAAGAGTCAGCGTATCTGCCGGCGGAAGCACCCGTTTCGCCAATATATTTGCCAGTCATACCGGGCTTGACCCCTACACCACAGCGGTTTCAGATGTCTATCAAGACCTCTTCCACGAAGGCAGCTTCACAGGCAAAGGTTTATATGACATCGACGTTTTTCAATCTGTTCTAGAAAATCGTGTTCCAGAAAATTATATTCTAAGTCACGATCTCTTTGAAGGATCTTTTGCAAGGTGTGCGCTCGTCAGTGATATCGAGATCTTTGACGACTACCCCACAAACTTTGACATTTTCGCAAAGAGGCTTCATCGCTGGACGAGAGGCGATTGGCAAATTGCAAGATGGATCTCGCACAAGGTCCCCAACTACCAGCTTCAATCGGTTCCTAATACTATTTCCCTCATTTCAAAGTGGAAAATCTTCGACAATCTTAGACGAAGCCTTATATCCCCCACACTTTTACTTTGCTTTACAATATTCTGGTCACTACTACCGGGCTCCCCACTACTTTGGTCACTAGCACTATTTCTTCTCATTCTTCTTCCCTCATATGTGCCGGTTTCTGATAGCTTTCTTACGGTTAAAACAGGAGTATTCTGGAAGGGTCACATCAGAAGCTTTGGAGTGGAATCCAAAAAGGTTCTCACCCAGGTCTTTTTTACTCTGGCGTTCTTGCCAGATCTTGCCTGGGTACAAGTCGATGCCATCCTTCGGACCTTCTACAGAAAACATGTCTCAAGGAAGAATCTACTCGAGTGGATGACTTTCGCAGCTACACAATCTCAGGAAAAAACTACACCGTCCCTGTGGCAGAAAACAGGACCGGGTCCACTGATTGCAGTTGTCAATATCGGGCTCATTGGCCTTGTCCGCCCGTCTTCATACCTTGTAGCAGGGCCCTTACTGCTGCTTTGGCTTGTGACTCCATTGATTAAGCTGTGGCTGTCTCGCTCCCCCACGAGAACTATCAAAAAACTAGGTCAGGCGGAACGCGAAAGCTACAGGAGCTTCGCTCGTTTGACATGGAACTATTTTGAAAGCTTCGCAACAGCTGAAGAAAACTGGCTAGCCCCAGACAATTATCAAGAAGACCCAACCCCGGTTGTCGCTCACCGAAGTTCGCCTACTAATTTTGGCCTTCAACTACTTGCGACATGCTCCGCAAAAGATATGGGCTACATCAGCCTAAGCGAATGCCTGGAGAGACTAGAGAACACATTCAAAACTTTAGAGAAGCTTGAACGACTACATGGTCACTTCTACAATTGGTACGATACTCAAACACTTCTGCCCCTGAATCCTCGTTACATCTCAACCGTAGATAGTGGCAACCTTGCGGGCCATCTTCTAGCCGTAAAGCAAAGTTGCTGTGATTGGATGAAGAAAGCAACGGATTGGCGAGTTGTTCGCAGTGGCCTCATCGACACCATCAGAATACTTAAGTTAGAGCTAAACCAAGAAATGCCTTCCACAAAAGGCCACTTGTCTGTTTCTCTTGACCAAGTTCGAGATGACATTGTCAATACCTTAAGCACACTAGAACTTTCCGAAAGCGAGGATTCATCTTCGTGGCTAGAAGACCTAGAAGGACTTTGGGCTAGGCTCACACAAGCAGAAGACATAATCTCGACACTAGCCACTGACTTGTCCTCGTATGCTCATTCTCAAAGCTACGACACTCTTAAAACTTGGACGACTCGTTCCATCGCCCAAGTCAAAGACATCATTCAAGACCGGCGTGAGACTCTGGAGAACGAGCTTCCCAGCCATAACTCTGCCAAGACCAAACGCCTCTATGACATCGTACAGTGGTGCGATGAACTTTTTGACGAGATGGATTTTTCTTTTCTCTACGACAAAGAACGTAAGACTTTTGTTATTGGATACAACATTGTCGATGATAGAAAAGACAATTCCTATTATGACCTTCTAGCCTCAGAATCCAGGCTTGCTAGTTTCGTCGCTATCGCCAAGAGCGATGTTCCACAAGAACATTGGTTCCACCTGAACAGACCACTAGCCAAGGTTAAGGGAGGACGAGCCCTCGTTTCCTGGACTGGGACCATGTTTGAGTACCTCATGCCACTTTTGGTTATGAAAGACTATCAAAAGACTCTTCTGCATGAAACATACCTCGCCGTCCTAAAACGTCAGATAGAGTATGGCGAACATATGGGAGTTCCTTGGGGAATTTCTGAAGCTGGCTACAACGCTAGAGATCTTCAACTTAATTTCCAATATGGTCCCTTTGGAGTCCCGGGCCTCGGACTCAAACGTGGACTCAGTGATGATCTCGTCATCTCCCCTTACTCAACCATGATTGCCGCCATGATTGATCCTTGGAAAGCCCTAAAGAATTTAGGCAAGCTTAAAGAGCTAGGCATGCTATCGGAGTATGGTTTTTACGAATCTATCGACTTCACTCCTGAGAGAATGCCTCCCCAGCAAAAGAGCTTCACCCTGAGATCTTTCATGGCCCATCACCAAGGCATGAGTTTGGTTGCTATCAATAACATTTTGAATGACAACATCATGCAAGAGCGTTTTCATACTGATCCCCTGGTTCAATCAACCGCACTTTTGCTTCAAGAAAAAGTTCCTCAAGAAGTTCTGCTCGCCAAACCTCGCCAAGAAGAAGTGAAACCGGATCCTGCTAGCTCTTATAGAACTTCATCAAGGCCTAGAAGCTATTCAAGAAAAGATCTGACAACCCCTCGCACTCAAATTCTATCCAACGGCAACTACTCCGTCTTACTACGTGCGAGTGGAACTGGTTATTCACGATGTGGAAAGCTAGCCGTCAATCGTTGGCGCGAAGATGCGATCAGGGATAACTGGGGACAATTCATTTATATACGCAACAGACACACTAGCCAGCTCTGGAGTGCAGGCTTCCAGCCTACGGCCACAGAACCCAGTAAATATGACGTTAGCTTTTCTGAAGACCGCGTAAACATTCATCGCCGCGATGAGAACATCACGACTCATACGGAAATCATCGTATCTCCTGAAGACAACGTCGAATTGAGACGAGTCTCCCTCAGTAACCACTCACTACATACAGTCGAAATTGAAGTCACGAGTTACTTTGAGACGGTCTTCGCTCCTCACGTCGATGACGTGGCTCACCCTGCCTTCAGCAATCTTTTTGTCCAAACAGAATTCATCCAAGCCTCTAACGCTTTGATTGCCACCCGTAGAAAAAGATCTGCGAAAGAAGCGGACGTCTGTGGATTCCATGTGGTCCTGGCTGAAGGACAAGATTTTGGAGTGCTCCAATACGAAACTGATCGCAATCGTTTTATCGGTCGAGGTCGAAGCTCCTCCAATCCTCTGGTGATCGATGAGCAAAGACCCCTTTCCAATACTGTCGGTTCTGTGCTCGATCCTATTTTCTCTTTGAGACGAGTCGTCCAAGTCAAGCCTGGTGAAACGACTCGCCTGTGTTTTGCCACCGGGATGGCAACATCCAGGGCTGAGGCTCTTGAGCTATGCGACAAATATCATGACCCGCACATTTTCTCCCGCGAAGCAGAACTTGCGTGGACTCACGCCCAAGTTCACCTTCGTCATTTGAATATCTCACCCTACAAAGCTCATCATTATCAGAGTCTCGCCAGTCACATCATATACTCGAACCCTTCACTACGGCCCCGTCCTCACGCACTCGCAAAAAATACAAAGTCCCAAACGGGGCTTTGGGCTTATGGAATAAGTGGAGATCTGCCTATCGTTCTCTCATCCATTAACGATGAAAAAGATATGCTCATGGTTCGGGAGCTATTACATGCTCACGAATATCTACGCCTTAAGGGACTAGTGTTTGATTTGGTCATCCTGAATGAGCGTGCGCCCAGTTATTTTCAGGGCCTTCAAGACGAATTGCAACGACAGATCCGGATCTGTGGATCAAAAGCATTGCTGGACAAATCCGGAGGCGTCTTTCTTAGAAGAACAGACATCATTCCCGAAGAAGATCTAGTTCTCCTGCGAAGCACAGCTCGTGTGATTCTTCAGGCTGGAAAAGGAACCCTTTCGGAACAACTCAAACGAGTCAAACTGAACTCTGCCGAATCTCCCCTACTCACTCCGAAGTTTTTACCTACTAAATCTCGGAGCCACGAAGCTGCAGAGCTAACGATTCCCGAACTGAAGTTCTTCAACGGCCTTGGGGGCTTTAGCGACGATGGAAGGTCTTATTGCATCGTCCTTGGTGATGAGCAGTGGACTCCCGCCCCTTGGATTAATGTGGTAGCGAATCAAAAAGATTTTGGTTTTATCATCTCTGAGTCGGGATCCGGATATACCTGGTCTGAAAATAGTCGAGAGAACCGTCTGACTCCTTGGTCAAATGATACCGTTAGTGATCCCACAAGCGAGTGCGTCTATATCCGTGATGAAGAAAATGGTGAATTCTGGTCCCCCACGCCACTACCTGCTAGAGGCAAAGACAACTACCTGATCAAACACACCCGGGGCAGTACGCGCTTTGAACACAATAGTAGCGGCTTGCAGCAAAGCCTAGAAGTTTTTGCCGCTCCAGACGATAGGGTAAAAATCACAAGAGTAAAGATCAAAAACCTAGACAAGACTCCACGGAACCTATCCATAACCAACTATGTGGAATGGAACTTAGGATTCTCAAGAGGTAGTTCCGCACCTTTTGTGATCACAGAAATTGACCCGAAGACTCAGGCAATTCTGGCACGCAACCCCTACAACAATGAGTTTTCAAATCGCATCGCCTTCCTCCAGATTTCCGAAACCGCTAGGGATTATACCTGTGATCGAAATGAATTCATTGGCCCTCAACGCTCACTTACAAACCCTGCGGCTCTTGAAAAGGTGGGCCTCTTGGGCACTTCAGGTGCGGGTATCGATCCCTGCGGGGCTCTTCAGCACAAATTCACCTTGGCACCCGGCGAGACGAAAGAATTCTTTATGCTTCTTGGACAGGGCGACAACATGGAAGAAGTGGATGGAATCCTTAGCAAGTTCTCAAGCTTTGCTGCTGTGGAAAATGCCTTCAAAGATTCACAAGTCTATTGGGATCTACTACTCGGTGGGCTGCAAATTCAAACTCCGGATGAAGCTATGAATATCTTGGTCAACAACTGGCTTCTCTATCAGACTCTTTCTTGCAGAATTTGGGCTAGGTCCGCCTTCTACCAATCTGGCGGAGCCTATGGCTTCCGTGATCAACTTCAAGATGTGATGGCGCTCGTTTACACTTCTCCCGACATCAGTAGAGAACACATTCTTCGTGCTGCCGGCAGACAGTTTCCACAGGGGGATGTACAACATTGGTGGCACCCCCCAACTGGACGCGGAGTGAGAACACGTTTCTCAGACGATCTCTTGTGGTTGCCGTTTGTGACAAGTTACTACCTTAAGAATACAGAAGACCTATCGATTTTGGACGAGACCTCTTCTTTCATTGAAGCTCCCCTATTAGCTGAAGGAGTAGACGACGCCTACACGCTTCCCGAGACTTCTAGTCAATCAGTCAGTCTACTGGAGCATTGCGCCCTTACAATTGATCGCAGTCTCGAAGTGGGCGCGCACGGACTTCCACTAATGGGATCAGGCGACTGGAACGATGGGATGAGCGAAGTTGGCCCCAAGGGCAAAGGTGAAAGTGTCTGGGTGGCGTGGTTCCTGTATACGACAATTGAAGCCTTCCTTCCCTATATCGAAGCCGCCGGGGGACAAGAGAAACGAGTCAAAAAATACAAACAACATCTCATAGATCTCAAAGAGGCAGTCGAAGCCCATGCCTGGGATGGTGACTGGTATCGAAGAGCCTACTTTGATGATGGCACCCCTTTGGGATCATCCACAAATGATGAATGCCGTATTGATTCGATCACTCAGTCTTGGTCTGTCTTATCTGGTGCTGGAGATCCCGAACGATCACAGCGTGCCATGGCCGCCGTGGATGAGCTCTTGATCGATCGAGGTGATGGACTCATCAAACTATTTACGCCGCCGTTTGATAAGGGCGTCCTTAACCCCGGATATATCAAAGGTTATGTGCCCGGCGTGAGAGAAAACGGTGGCCAATACACACACGCCGCGCTTTGGACATTGATGGCCTTTGCAAAACTTGGCGATGGCAACAGAGCGGCCGAACTCTATTCCTTACTCAACCCCATCAACCATAGCTCCACTCGGGCGGGCCTTCATAAATACAAAGTCGAACCTTACGTTGCTGCAGCTGACATCTATGGACTTTGGCCTCATGTAGGCCGAGGTGGCTGGACTTGGTATACAGGGTCGGCTAGCTGGATGTACCGTGCGGCCGTAGAATCATTGCTTGGCTTTGAGCTTCGCGGTGATACCTTGTCCGTGAAACCGTGTGTGCCTAGAGAATGGAATTTCTTCCAAATTGAGTACAGGTGGAAAAGCAGCTTGTACAAAATATCCCTGCGCCGTAATTCGAAGTCTCACTCAAAAGCTGAACCCATTGAGCTAATTGACGACGGTAAGATTCATGAAGTTGAAGTGCTATTTAATTAATCCTGCTCAAGCAACTTTCGAAGTTGTTTGAGCTCTTTCTGCCTAGCATCACTTGTTTGCGGATAGCTCATTTTTAGATCTTTCAAAGTTTCAAGAATAATTTGGGAGACGATTAAACGAGCATTTTTCTTATCGTCGGCTGGCACGACATACCAGGGTGCATGCTCTGTCGCTGTGTTTTGAATGCAGGAATCAAAGGCTTTCATGTATTCATTCCAGTATCTGCGCTCTTCGATATCGGCCTGGCTGAATTTCCAATTTTTTTCCTCTTCATCAATGCGATCTAGGAAGCGCTGCCTTTGTTCATCCTTAGACATGTGTAAAAAGATTTTGATAACGCGTGTGCCATTGCGATGAATGTGCTTTTCAAAATTTAAGATAGATTCGAAGCGCTCTTTCCACACATCATCCTCCTGAGCTGGCAATTCTGGAATTCTCTCGGCTTCTAAAATTTCGGGATGAACCCGAGCCACCAACACTTCTTCATAATACGAGCGGTTGAAGACACCAATCCGCCCTCTTTCAGGAAGGGCTTTGGTCGTCCGCCAAAGAAAATCATGTTCAAGCTCATTAGTGCTAGGATGTTTGAAGCTAAAGACCTGGCAACCTTGCGGATTCACGCCTGACATCACGTGACGGATGATCCCATCCTTCCCCGCTGCATCCATCGCCTGTAAAATTATAAGAATAGAATAATCATTGGCCGCATATAAAATACGCTGAAGATCAGAAAGTTCCTTGATGTTTTCCGCAAGAGCCTCTTTATAATGTTTCTTGGACGTGTAAAGCTCGTCTATATCCGTTGGCCACTTGCTTATGTCAAACTCACCCCTAGCGTCCACTCTGTAATCTTTTGTCTTAATTTTCATACATCTCCCCCCAAAGTTTCGAAACCCGATATTAGATCAAAAAGCTCTTCATCGATGCGACTTTGACGCATTTGATGGAAGGATCGTTGAAGGCCTTCCAATAGTTCCTCAATGTTTTTATCAGCTCGTTGCATGGCTGCCAAACGACTTGCATTTTCTGCCGCAAGCGACTCTGCACAGGCACGGAACAAGGCAATAAAAAGGTGCTCTCTAATTAAAGACTCCAAGACACCATCTCCGAAGATCTCGGGATTAAGATTCGTAGGCCATTTCTTTTCTATAAGCTGCAACCGCCACGTCGAGTCGAGAGGCAAGAGTCTCAGACACTTTGGCTTGTAACCTGAGCCAGATTTTGTTTCGTTGTAAAATAGATAAAGGACGCTCTGAGCCTCGAGATCTCCACAGTTTAGTAAAATGTCTCCGACTAATGGGGTGATAGCCTCTACGGAATTTGGCACTGGAAAAAGGCCCATTATTTTACCGCCGCCTTCCTCAATGCGAGAGCTAATTCTAGCGCCAACCACCCAAATCTTCGCGCTCGCAATATCGGCACCCAATTCCTCAATGACAAAATCAGCCACAACATCATTAAACTTCCCCACAAGTCCCTGATCCGAGGCGAAGACAATCGCAATCTTTCGGTATCCGATACCTGTATCTG
>Ga0100403_1001939_pt1 | contig 17499 bp, 12 predicted proteins | sample CryGeymet201501t_FD_83663 | JGI IMG/M metagenome (GOLD analysis project Ga0100403, IMG submission 83663) | Groundwater microbial communities from Crystal Geyser aquifers in Utah, USA - Crystal Geyser metaG 2015-01t | ecosystem: Environmental > Aquatic > Deep subsurface > Groundwater | place...
AACGACCCGGAAATCGGCGCCAAGCTCGCCGAAGCTTTCGAGAAGGTTGGTAAAGATGGTGTCATCACCGTCGAAGAAGGCCGTTCGCTCGAAACCGAGATTGAATGGGTCGAAGGTATGCAGTTCGACAAGGGTTACCTCTCGCCGCACTTCTCCACCAACATGGAGAAGATGGAAGCTGAGTTTGAAGACCCTTACATCTTAATCTTCGAGAAGAAGATCTCGAGCGTGCGCGACATGCTGCCTGTACTCGAAGCCGTCGCCCAATCCGGCAAACCGCTGGTGATCATCGCCGAGGACGTCGAGGGCGAAGCTCTCGCGACCTTGGTCGTGAACAAGCTGCGTGGCATCTTCAAGTGCGTGGCCGTCAAGGCTCCGGGCTTCGGTGACCGCCGCAAGGCCATGATCGAAGACATTGCCGTCTTGACTGGAGGCGTTGCCCTGATGGAAGACCTCGGCCTCAAACTCGAGACCGCAACCATCGAGCAACTCGGTCGCGCCAAGCGCGTCGTGGTCAACAAAGACAGCACCACCATCGTCGAAGGCGCTGGCAAGAAGAGCGCGATCAAAGACCGCATGGATCAGATCCGTGCCGAAATCGATCGCACTTCGAGCGACTACGACAAGGAGAAGCTGATGGAGCGTCTCGCCAAGTTGGCAGGCGGTGTTGCTGTGCTCAACGTTGGCGCAGCCACCGAAGCCGAGATGAAAGAGAAGAAGGACCGTGTCGACGATGCGCTCGCCTCGGTGCGCGCGGCGGCCGAAGAGGGCATCTTGCCTGGCGGCGGCACTTCTCTTTTGCGTGCTCAAGCGGTCATCGCCAAGCTCGAGTTAAGCGGCGACCAACGCCACGGCGCCGACATCATCAAGCGTGCTCTTGAAGCCCCAATCCGTCAGATTGCCCATAACGCTGGCGTTGACGGCAGCATTGTGGTTGACAAGGTACTGAGCAACTAGAACTTTGCCTTTGGCTACAACGCAGCAACCGGCGAATACGTTGACATGCTCAAGGCAGGCATCATTGATCCGGTCAAAGTTGTGCGCACCACGCTGCAGAATGCAAGCTCGGTCAGCACCCTGCTCCTCACCACCGAGGCCATCGTCTCCGAAATCCCGCAAGGTGTTGTGGTAGGCTGGGCTGATGGCGGATAGAGGCGACCTAAGTTCAGGGGTGGACCGTGACTTGATGGAGGCCCTCCACAGTCGGGGTATTCAGGTAGAGAGTCAGCAGAGGGAGTTAACCAGCCCTACCCTGCTCACGGGTAGTTTAGATTTGATGAAGGATGCGGATGCCAACATCAAAGCGATGAGGGCAGGCAAGACTACCCAGGCTCGCCGGGACTACCTTGTGGAGACTGCGGCGAACGCCAAGCGCAAGACCTTCGGTCGTCGTGTGACAGAGGAAGAGGCTCTGACTGCTGTCACAGGTCCGCAGCTCAGGGCTTCGTTATTGCGGATCATGAACGATCCCATTGCTTGGGGTGAGGCTCTTGGGTATAAAGGCACCCGTGATGGTCGTAAGAGGTTTGGGGACTTCCACAGGCACCTCTTGGCCAACGCAATGAACAATGTGTACAGCAGCACCATGTGCCCCCGTGGCCACGGTAAGTCTACGCTGTTGTCGGTGGTATATGCGAGTTGGTGTCTTATGCGGAACCCTCAAGAGCGCATTATGATTGCGTGTGCGGGTCTTGACCTTGCCTCTAAGTTGGTGGGGGAGATCAGGGCGCGGCTAAACGGCCAACTCGAGCTGGTACCAGGGCTGTACATTTCCGTGGCCGATATTTTTCCTCATCTTCGAGTGGTGGGCAGGTCCAACACTGACAGTAACAGCAGATCTATCATAGGGATGGGTCCGTGCGAGAGTTTCAACATTGCGGGGCGCAGTGTGGGCATGGGCCGTGAGCCGAGTGTGTTTGCAGGGTCTGTAGGCAGTAGTCTTGCAGGCAACCACCCGACCATGGCTGTGGTGGATGACCCGAGCACCGAGCAAAACTGTCGCACCTACGGGGGCAGACAGAGTGTGATTGATTTCATAGACCAGCTGGTGCCTCTGATGTACACCCCTGGTGTCAGTAAGGTTTGCCATATTGGTACTTGCTGGGCGAACGAGGACGTAAGCAAGGTGCTGCGGGATCGCCCTGAGTGGCACCAAGTTAGGTACGGGGTTTATGACTACGTGAGCGAGGGCAGAGCACTGTGCGAGTCGTTCAAGACGCTGAAAGAGGCCAGGGCCACGGAGGACAGCGTGAAGCCAGCCTTCTTTGCGGCGCAGTACCTTAATGAGCCGATCCCCGACGACGTTCCGTTATTCACCGCGACGATGCTAAATGCGGCATCTTACCCAGGGATCACTACCAAGGCCCTGGCGAGTAAGAAGCTCAGCATGTATCCAGAGCTTTTGTTGTTTGACCCAGTTGGGCGCCTCACTGGGCAGCACGGATCGAACAACGGGCTCATCGTGGCCCGACCGATTCCAGCCGTGGCTCTTGGCCTCACCCAGGACCGAGCAGGTAACCCACTCGCGGCGAACCGCAACATTTTCGTTATTACTCGCGCCCACGAGATTGAGGAGGGGCTTGAGAGTGCAATCAGTTGGATTGAGAGTGAGGTCACGGGGTTACATCCCAACATCAAGGCTATTTGGATCGAGAAGCTGGCTCAGCAGGCTGCGATTGGTCCGTGGCTTGAGGAGCGGGGCAGGCTGGCGGGTATTCGCATTCTGGGCCACAAACCTAGCGGCACCACCAGTGCAGAGGGTAAATACATGAGGGTTCTGGGCATTCAGGCGGCGCTACGGCGGGGTCTTGTGGTGTTCCCCTCAGACGGATTTCCAGGTAGGAGTGCGCTTTTCCAGCAGCTCCGAAACTACCCCAAGGTTGACCACGACGACATGCTCATGGCGCTGGCCCTATTAAGTAACATGCTGGAGCGTAAGGGCAATCTTCCGGGTCTTAAGCAACCAGTGCGCAACCCCCACCTCTCGCCCATCGGGGAGAGCCCCATTCATCGCCGCGGTCGACGCCAACGGGACGGGTTGTGGTAGGATATTTAGATGTCAAGGTGCTTGACGGGGTGATTATTGAGGCGTACCGTGGCCTTATGGGGCAGAAACAACAGTTCACAAGCGTGCTATGGCTATAAAGGGGCAGTTAAAGCTGTCTGATGCGGCAACGTCAGAGCTAGTTAGGCTTGTGCTGGATGCACAGACCCAGTGCAGTGCTGCAGCCTCTGGCACTGAGGTAACGATTGCGGACATTTACGCAGGTCGAGACTGGTTAAGTGCGCATGAGAGTCATGTACCTGAGCAAGGTATGCCGATTCAGGACTGGTATGACTCGGTGCGTAACGGCAAGGTATGGACGCCTCCTCAGACGATGGCGAACTTGCTCCAGAGTCGTCTGCGGTTTGTGACGGCGCCGCTCAACCCAGGGATGCCTACTCTTCACGTGAAGCCGCGCGTATTGGGTGCGGTGAGGCAGGCTGAGGCACAAGAGGAGATCTTCCGCATGGTGATGCCGGGTGCAGGGATGGAAGACGCGATGCGCGACTTTAGCCAGAGTGCAACGATGTCGCCTTACGCAGCTATCCGGGTTTGGTGGGACACAGACGCCGGCGTTCCCTACTACAATCGGTTCAAGGTGGAGCGGGTGAGTGCAAGGGACTGTGGTTGGGAGCCGTTCATGCGGCGTTTTACCTTCCACCGTTTTCTACGTGCGTTCGACGCTCTGCCCAGCGAGCACCAGAGTGCGCTACGGAAAGAGCGCAAAGAGGCAGGTCACGAGGACATTCTTCCTTGGCAGTTGGTGGAGGTTTTTGAGGTATACCACCCAGGTTTCCGTGGTGGTCATACGACGCTGCAGAATGCACCAAATAGGTGTCCTCGCAGTACTTGGTTACGGCTCAATGAAAGCAGCGATGGCGCGGTCGGCAAGCTTGGTGAAGGCGGCATGGGTACTTACGCAGGCACCGTACTGGTGAAGCGCTGTCCAATCGTCATCGCTAGCTTCCTAGAGCCTGCGGACAACGAGGACATTCCACCAGCAGAGGTTGCCTCCTGGCTACCCCCGTTGCGGGGTTTAGTGCAGGCTCTGGTGCAGATCAACCGAGAGGTGCGCACCAACAACAACATCATTCTTTATGATGAGCGCATTGAAGCGGAGCATATCGATCGCATCCAAGATGCACCGTCGAGTGCGAAGATTTACGTGCCAATTGCAACAGATGAGCATGGGGTGGCGCAGAAGATGCGCCCCATGGAGAAGAGCAACAACATTCAAGAGTTGTTGCTTGCTTTTAACGTCTTCCTAAGCATGTTCAATGAGGTACTTGGGGTCACGCCTACCAACATGGGTATCGCGGAACAGCCGCGCAAGTCGGCAACCGAAGCTGGCGCCATTGACCGCAACAGCAACATCCGCACGGCCGACCGCCTCAAGATCGTGGCCCAAATGTGGCAAGAGGTTGGCGCGGTGATTATGGCTAACCAACGCGATGTGTTAGGGCCTACTGTGGAGATTCTCATCAACAAGAATCTGTCGCAGCGGTTTGACGTGCCTGACGGAGAGGAGACTGAGGTGACTTTGCGTGTAGACCCGATAGAGTTGGGGCACCTGGGCAAGCAAAACGAGATCGACCAGCTCCTTGGCTGGGTGACGATTTACTCCAACGCCTTCCTGCAGTTCCGGGGTGCCTTACCCCGCATCATTCGCGAGAACCTTCGTCGCGTGGGCAAACTTATGGGGATCGACAATGTAGACGCCTATCTCGATGCCCCCGTGATCGAGGAGGGCCCAGAGAACCGCTACATCCAGTCGCTCGAGACTGGTGACGATATGCCTGTGCAGGAGCAGGATGATCACCCTCTGTTCATTGCCTACTACGGCGCGATTCTCGACCGGGCACTGGGCAGCACCAACCCGCTGCAGGTCCCCGTGGCCCGGCTGAAGAAAGCTATCGAGGAGCACCAACGGTTCTTGGACCAAGCACAGCGGGGTCAGAACTTCGCGCAGGGCCCAGGTAATGCGCCTTCTCTAATCCCAGGCTTTGACGGGCAGGGGAATGAACAAGCTGGTGTCTCCGGTTCTGACAGCTTGTTCCCACTAGACAAATCCGGACTACTACCAGGATAATGGCCGACGTACAACCAAACGAAACCTACGGACAGAGCGCGCCCCGCTCTGCCAGCACTAGGATTTACACGTGGGACTTAACCACGGGATTCAACTCCTTAGACGACCGTGCTGTGCAGATCTGCATGGAGGGGGTGAGACAGTACTATCTTTCCCTATCTTCCGCAGGGAATTTAAGTGCCTGTACGATTAAAGTAATTGGGTACCATGACGCTGAGACCGACACCGGAATTACTCTTAACAACGCTACAGGCTTCCTTATCACTGGCTCATTCACTGTACCTTGTTTAGGTACGGCCTGCCCTGCGTATATGGCACCCACAATGACTAATATAACGAGCACCGCAGGAACCACTAGTATGCAGCTAGTACTACAATACTAATGACTGCCCCTCATTGTTCCTACTGCCCAGACGTAATTCCTCCGCGTACTACGTCGAAAGGTAACGCAGAGTACTGCAAATCTTGCGGCTCTGTACTGTCACAGGTACAGCGTGACAAACTACGCGAGAAACGTGCATGGGTAAGAGAGGCGAATGCAGGTAGAGGAATGGTAACAGGAGAAGCCACTAGCAAATCCTGGAGCAAGGGTCGCAGAATCCCAGCTCTACCGTCATCGCATCCAGACCACATAGTAGAGAGTGCAAAGGACATGGAGAGGGTGATGCAGCGGCACAATATCTCCATGGAGACTGGGGATTTCGTAGATGATGCCTCGCGCCATAAGGCTGCAGCTACTGCGGCTGAAGCCCACCATAAGGCCAAAATAAAAAACAAGAGATAAGCTTGCGTGGCCCTGTTCTAGGGGTAGCATTCAGGTGTCTGGAACTTGGTAGTTCGTGACCTAGCGGAGCCTTCGAGGGTACACCGCGCCACGAAAGCCATAAACAATACTGGAGCCTACGGGTAGCCAAACATGACAGATACAAACATTGACCCGTTGGATGCTGCGGCTAAGGCTGCTAGTTCAACATCAACAGAATCCGCTGATCCCAAGCCAAAAGCTAAAGGGGCTGACGCAGATCTTAGCTCTTTGGAAGACCTGAAAGGTAAGACGCTAACTGATGAAGATTTTACTATGCTCACTGAGCGTGTAGCTAAGATCGCCAACAGTACCGCGGATAGCCGAGTTACTGCCGCACAGCGAAAGTGGGCACAAGACATCGAGAAGCGGATGGAGTCGGGAGAAATCATCGACGCCGAAACTCTCGAGCGGAAGCTTGCTGAGCGTGATGCCGCCATTGAGCGGAAAGCAGCAGCAAGGCAACAGCTTGTCGAGACACTTGCAGAGTTTGGTATCCCCGCAAAGAAGGGGGATAAGAAGTACAAAGCCTTTACTGAGGCGTACACCAAGGGCATCGAACAGGGGCAATGGACCCCAGCGATTCTCACCTCTCCTGCAGGCGTTCGCAGCATCATTCTCGCTAGCGATCTTGCACCCACTGACAAGGATAAGGACACCAAACCCGGTGATCGACCCCGTCCACCGCGCGAATCGGCTATTCAGCCTAACTTCGACGAAAACGGCAAGATGATAAAACCGGAAGAGGTAAAACTTACTCCAGAGGAGGCGCGACAAGAAAAGATGCGTCTCGCCTTGGAGAACAGCTAGGCGTGATGAGCGTCTGAGTAATGGGTATTTCGGGTCACGGTTTGGTCAGAGCCGTGGCCCACTTTTAGGGTAATCCAAAGAACTGAGTGAGCGGAGCTCTAGTAAGCCGAGGCTGGTAGGCAAACTAACCAACCAACTAAATAATGGCTGCTCCAACTTACACCCGTACCCTCGACACCTTAGCGATGATCGCCTTGGACGAGCGTACTCGAGACGTTCACTCCACTCTCACCCAGATGGGTGAAAAGTTTACCCGTATGCTCGTAGACAACGGCCGAGTGTTTGTTGTCAACGACGCTGAGGGCCTCCGTCACCCGCTTCGCTACGTCGGCTCGGAAGACCCAACGTATTACCAGTCCGATAACCTCGGTGGTGATTTGTACAACTACACGACTACTGCTTTAGACCCGTTGACGCAAGCGCAGTTCACTATGGTGAACGGATCGGTCAACATCAACTTCCCTCAGAGTCACCCTTCGGGCGATTTGATCAGCTACGTTGACCAGCGCGTGGGTGCGGTCTTGGAGGACATCTTTAACCTTGAAGAGCAGTTGATCTTGGACGGCGACTATCGTACGAGCGCCACCATGCAGGGCGAGACTCACGTTTCTCCTTTCTATGGCGACACTACGATTAACCCTGTAGCGGGTAGTCGGCCTACCAACCTGATGTCGTTCATGAACTTAGGCACCACACAGTCTGGGGTCGCGGCTGACCTTAACCAGACGGACTTGAAATTTGCAGGTGTTGAGGTTGATGAGGTAGGCACCGAGTACATGCCACAGAAAGCAGAGGTGTCTTCGGCCACTTTGGCTTCTGGCTTCTTCGATGATGTGCAGCAGATTTACATGGACGCCTACTACGGCCCCAATGAAAAGCCTACGCACATGCTCACTACCAAAGCCGTCTTTGCCAAAACCATCGACTTGATGCGTGCTGATGGTGCTCTCCCTGACCCGGTTCGTGCGAACCTAGGTTTGGACGGCACTGTGCCGTTCGCCTCGATGCAGATGGACTGGTCTCGTTACCTTGACCGTGACATTCTTTGGGATGCAGCGGCTGGTGCGCAGATTGGTGGTGATGCTCCGATCCTAGGGATCAACATCAACACCTTACGACTCAACGTCGTCAAGCGTGGTGGTGCTGCACCGCACGATCCGGTTGGCATCTTCGACTACATCGGTGACGGCATGACCTTGGCTCACGAGCTGCCGATTCTCTACCGTCGTCTCGCCTGGAAGCGTCAGCTTTCTTGGGACCGTGGCCGTCGCAGCTGCTTCCAACTCTACGGCTGCACCCTCGGCTAAATGGCCAGCACTCTAGTTTCTGCGCTTGAGACCAGACTAAAGAATCGTCTAGGCTTGGCTACTACCGTGGCCATTGGGGATTCTCGTGTACTGGAGGCAATGAATGCAGGGATTAGTCGTGCATACTCTGATGGCGTTCCTGGCTTAACGGCCAGGACCGTCAACGGGTATATTTACAGTGTTTTCACGGACACTATTGCTGCACACACTGCAGCTACGTCGGCGCTGACTTTCACCACTACTCCGGCGTATATCTTCCCTGGTGATGTGCTAACTGTTGACGGCAAGGATTATCTAGTCCACACCGTCAATCGAACCACCAAAGTGGTGGACGTGGGTATTCCGATTGAAGCGAGCAAGGCTGCTGAGGCAGTCTCAGTCAAGCGTAGGTCGATCAAGATTCCCGACAGCTCTGTGTACGAGGTGATGGTCAACAGCACTATCTACGAGCCGAGCACCCGTGTTGTGCTTTTCGAGGGCACCGACCGCACACCAGGGCATATTGTGGGTTACTCCGCGGAAACCGGGGAGACCTACATTAACCTTAGCCCTGCCCCTAGCGCGGGCACCGAAGTTACGGTAATGCTCCGTGGCCTCAAGTCGCGCGTTGGAAGCTCCGACTTGCTCGACATGCCCGAAGCGGTATTCGATGCAATCCTGGAGCGCGCGCGTGATGCTTATCTTTCTTGGTCTGGAGACATTGGAAAGATTGAGGCAGGCATGGCGGCGAGTAAGGTCAACGAAACTGGTGATCAACTAACCGGGTCCTCTGGATCCAGAGGTGTCCGTGTGCGAGTGTAACGGCTGCGGCCAGGTGCATCCGGACCATATCATCAACATCAGCCAACGGTTGGTGTCGAATAGGCGTTACCAACTATATAACGATTCGGTCTATTTGCTGGATGCGTCTCTGACTACTGCATCGGGCAGCACCCAACTCGTGGCGGAGTTGTTCTCGATTGAAGATCCAGGTGCAACGGTCACAGGGACAGATGACGATGATCTGCTCTGGACTTTATCTCATGCGGCAGGGCTACGCCCACACAGAGAGATCTGGACGCCAGGTCTGTATGCAAAGCATGGCCTGTTTGCTCAGGTTACCGCAGGCAGCGCAGGGGAGACTGGTTGGTTGCATTGCCGAGTAGTGCGCAGGTCCGAGTACTGCTGTGCGTTTGGTAACCCCCCGAACTTCTTGGCAGACTGTTGGGAAGCATCCGCAGGTCGGGCAGGAACCCCGCTATGGAGTAACTTCGATTCTGGCGAGATTAATGATAGCTGGGAGGACAGCGGCGGAGAAAACACCGCTCTATAGGTATGGTAAATCTCCGCATAGACAACCTGCCGATGCAGCGCCAAGTGCAGGTCACTGGTGGAAAGGCAGTGCTGCTACACCAAGAGGTGGAGCCAAGCGACATCCTCAAGTTGAGTCGACGCACAGGCTCAGTACGGCAAGGGCGCCGAGGCAGAGCTTTGGGTGCAGTGGTTGACGGGCTGAGCGGCTCGGGCTGCTGGGCACAAGACAGAGACATCGGTTTAGGCACCGACTTTACTGTGGGATTCTCTGTGTTGGTTGGGGATATCCTCGAGGCCACAGGGACGATCCTGCTGTGGAAGATTGCACGAAGCGACGGCGATTCCTTTGAGATCTTTCTTGTGCGGGATGCCACCGGGCTACTGCTGCGCGCAAAGGTTACTCAAGGCGGCGCCCCTTCAGTTTTTGCAGACAGTGGCTATACCACAGCAGGGGCCGACATCCACGTGGCCCTACGGTTCACGGCCAGCAGCAAGCTAGTAGAGTTCAACACTTCTGGAGATCTGACTACTGATACTTCAGTGAGTGCTGAAGCGCTGACGCTGGATGCGTCTGGATACAAGCTGTCAATCGGTGGCGACCCAGATTCGACTGAGCTCAAGCCTTTGCATCGCCCTTGTGTGATAAGCAACTTGGTGCAGTATCAGTCTTACATTGACAAGATTACCACGTTCCTAGGTACCCGCACACCTGTAGGGTCTCCGACAGACCACTTCAAGCTTGAAGGAGAGGAGGCATACGTGGACGATAACTCAGGCAGCGCAGACGAGAAGCTGTATGCCCTTCCTGCTCCCCCAGTCTTGAAGTCAGGGTTGCTTCACTTCAATGGGCGTAGTGCGGCATTACGGGTTGAGCTTACTACCGAGGTGGAGCAACTCTTTTCTACCAAGGTGCGCTCCGTTGCAGACACCCACTTCAGTTTTTACCTGAAAGGAACACGGGCCAAGACTGCCACCACTGAAGAGGTCCTCGTTGACTTCGGAGATTTGTGCAAGATCACCATTGTGGCGACCAGTGGGTTTGTTTCGTTTGTCTACAACGGCACCACGCTAACCACCAGCACTGCTACCATCGCTGATGGGCAGGCTTACGAGGTTTATGCTTCGCGCGACGGCGACACTTTGCGATTGAAGGTGATTGCGAGTTCTACGGAGACCCAAACTACAACCTCCTCAGCGCTTGTGTCGCCGGATCTGGACTTTGCGCGCATTCCTAAACTATGGATCGGCGCGGACGAAGATGCGACCCTAGCCACCAACTTTGGCGGCAGTCTAGAGATCTTCGCGCTGTTCAAAGAGTCGGTGATGTTTAACCCGGGCCCCGGCCCTGCAGCGTTGCTATATGTTGACGCAGGTAACCTTGACAGCGCAGTTGGCATTGAAGACCAAGGCCCGATCGGGGTAGGTATTCAACCAGTCTCACACACCACCGAGGACGCACACCCAGCCTACGCGCCTGGACCGATTGCCGACGCCACCTATGTTGGGGTGAGCGGAGGCGAAGTGCTAGGCGAGGGCAGCCTTGTTGGCTACGACGTGGCGACTCAGCGCTACCTGAAGAAGTTAGCCAAGGATGCAACCACTGCACGATTTGGCGAGAATCTTCTAATTACCAGCGGGGATAAGCTTCACGTTGCCCACACCCGCAAGCAGACCTTGCGCCCCCTTGGGGTGCCGACACCAAACACCGAGGTGAGCACACTTTCCGTGGCCCCAGGTGTTTTAGGTGGCGCCGCGGCCTATGGCTATCGTGCGGTCACGCGTGATGGGACTCACGGTCCTGTGCGCAGATTGGATCCGGTTGTCGCGGAAAATGCGGCAAAGGTTTTGCTAGGCTCTTCCGCGGGTAGTGGGGATGATTTGTCCTCCGAACTTGGAGAAACCTATGCACAAACCAAGACAACAAGCTCTAGCGTTTCTCGCTTGGATCTGGCTACGTCAGCAGGAAGGCCGTTCGAGACCGATGATGAAATCCCTCTTTCCGTCCACGCGCGTATACCAGACTTTGATCCGGATGAGTTGGATGAGTTAGTTTGGGCAAGGGGGATCTATGCCAACAGCGGCAATAGGACCCACTTCACCACAAAACAAACCTCGCTCAGCATTGATGTTGACAGTGACTGGACTTTGATGGCGGCGTTCCGCTATGAGACCAGTCCTGATGGTGGGGACTACATGCAGGCCCAGTCGATCATTGGCATTGCAAGGACTGAGGGGTTACGCAGCGGCAGTCAGGCGACGGGTACCTCAGTGTACAACGCAGACTTCTGTGCTGTGATTTATGACGGAGGCCACGTGGCCATGGAAGCAGATGCCGCAGGCTATGCCCCTTACGGCAAAACTTCGCCTAAGCTGGTGGTGTACATCAGTCGTCAGGAGTACTTCCAGACCTACGGCGATAGCGGCAGCACGATGGAGGCGATGATTGCCAACTACCAGCCGCTGACCTTCACCAACGACAGCTGGACTGCAGGCAATGATTATGCGGTGTACTTTGTGCGGTCCGGTGACGGTCTCACTGTGGTTGTGCATGACAAGACTGCAGGGACCAAGACCACGCTGACGGCGCGCTCCATGAGTGCTCTGGGCACGAGGATTGCGTACGGTCCGAAGGTACTCCCTGCTATCTCTGCCTACGACGGCAGCGACTTCTTCAGTGGCTGGAGCCCTAAGACTTCCAAGCGTGGGCTTGTGTTTGGTGGGGGCCAAGACTTCGCTATCCAGCCTCCTTTCATCAAGGAGTCGGACGGGCAGGCTGATGCAACGGATTACTTCACCACCTTCACCACCTACGACAAGTCCACTTGGAACTTCGTCTATAACAGCGGAGGCGGCGTGGCCCATTACCACTACAGGTTTTGGAGCCGCGCGGTAAACATCAACGATCTCAAGAACCACGGAGAGAAGAGGTACGCGGCCCAACCAGGGGAGCCGCTAAACTTTGACTGCCAGTATGACTTTGGCTGTGTGTTCGAAGATGTTAGCGAGACTGCAAGCAAGGTGGGCGACGGGCTGAGCACTGCTGTTCAGTGGTATGCATTGGGGAGAGCGCGTGCTACCTACACGGTGGAGTACTTTGAGCAAGACACTGCTGCGGTGTCTGCAAGTGAGCAACCTGTGGTGATTCTTGCCAACAACGGCACCAGCTACTCCGCGGCTCCCTTCAGCATTTACTTCTCAGAGCTCGGCAATGGTCGGGTTGTGGTACAGGCCAGCGCCCAAGAGGGCACCTTTGTGTTGAGCAATAAGATTTGGCCGGGGGCACTCTACAACCCGGTTAGGGTTAAGCTCCTCGAGGACTTTGATACTTTTATCAACGATTTCTACGAGTTCAACTGGTACAGCGTGAATCTAAAGATCACTGACTCGGGCGGTGGCAGCAGCCGAGGTTTTCAGGTGACGAGCTTTGCGATCAACGGCAATCGGATCTTTGATCAGAGCATTGGGGGCAACAGCACGGAGATTGCCACGTGGACCTCAGACTGGATTTACCTTGGAGGTCATAGTGATGGAACCACTGCCAACGCCTATGAGGTGGAGATTGGAGAGTTTCGTCTGTGGGATGACGGCTTTGGTCCTGATGTAGATCGAGGCACCGGCTTTGATTACTTGGTTGGGCGTGTACCGAGCAACAAACTCAGCGGTCTATTGGTATATGCCAAGATGCAACCTTCTGATGAGTACAACGGAGGTGCAGGCAAGGCATCTGGCATCAACAAGTTGTATCAGTATGGCACTTTGTCAGATGAGTTTGATTTGCAGGATGCGACTGGGCGCGCAGTCATTTACGATACCCGCACTGAGGCTCAGTCAGGGAGCGATCCTGCACCGCAAGTCTCCTTCCCAGAGAACCCGAGGGAAGACATCGTTGCTTACGAGCTTTGCCGTACGCGCTTCGTTCCACTGTTAGACTACGATGATGAAGCTGAACGACAAACTGCACTCGACACAGCTCGTGGGCGACCCCTTTTCTTGTTGGCGCGCATCCCGGTCGGGACCACCCATTTTTTGGATAACTCTCCCGATGAAACCCTCGGTGAGTCCATTCAATACGAGGAGTATTCAACCCCTCCCGTGGCCCAACATGTTGCGCTTTGGCAGGGTCAAGTCGCAGTAGCCACGAAGAATCGACGTGTGTTCTTTTCCGAGCCTGGGCCATTTGGCTGGGAGACTTTCCCTTCCCGGCTTATCTACCAAGCCCAATCTGAAGGTAGCGGTGGAAGCGACATCACTGCGATCAAGTCCACAGGCACCGAGCTTTACCTACTCGGAACGGATTGGGCTGTTGGTGTGGTGGGGTCCCCTGGAGCCGAGACAGAGGTTTCACTAGGCAACGGTGTGGGGGCATTCAACGCTCGCTGTGTGGTGAATGTTTCAGGCAAGGTCTACGCCTTCAATGGGCGGCTCTGGGAGTTAGACCGGACGGGCCAAGTGGATATCGTCGTGAAGGACGTAGGCGATGCGGTACAGGATTTGTTGCCCACCGATGCTGACAACTCGCGGCTTGCCTTAAGCAGGGATCTCCAGAGCCTGTTTGTGATCAACGAGACCACGGGCGACGCGTTGCGCATCTTCCTGCCTACCGGAAAGTTCACCAAAGAGAAGCGAGATGCCTTGGCCCTAGGGGATAACAGCAGTAACGTGGCTACTTGGGTGACTCTCGACGGGGCCTACGCCACAGAAAACAGCGGCACCTACAGCGATGATGCAGAAAGCACCAGTACCACAACCTTCAGCGCAGGGACGATTGCAAGCGATGTGTTCACGTGTGATTCCGCTCCTACAGATGTGCATGTCGGTATGCGCGTGGGTGTGGTCGATGCTAATGGTGATTCAGTAGACGGCAGGATCACTGCTGTGGCTTCCGGTGTGATCACTCTCACGAGCGGAGACCTCTCGTCGCTTGCAGACGGTGCGGGCACGATTTATTATGGTGTGTCGGCAGAAGGGTTCTTAGTGGACAGCGGCTATGTAGATACCTCTATCCGTGACGCCTTCCTTCGACATTTGGTGGTAGCCACACAAGCAGGTTCTTCGCTTGAGTATGGAGGTGCAGCCTCTCCTGTCACTGGTGACCGAGAGGCCCTAACTGACGTGCAGTTTGCTACTGTCGCTCAAGACCAATGCGGTGTGGATATGCGTGGTCGTTTTGTTAGGGCCGTACTACGTAATCGCACGCCAGAGCAGACAAAAGTAACTTACCTCGGACTAGAGGTGGAGACTCCAGATGGAACCTAGACCAAAGATGGGCAGCAATAATCAGCCTTCCGTGCATGGAGCGCGGTGGGATAAAGGAGTTGTGTTGAAGGGCGTATCCAACGGAGAAGGCGTAGCAGTCCCCGTCAACAACCCAAGGCGGGGCCTTCCTCGCCGGGGTATTTCGGGCACCAACGCTTCTTCCACTGTGAAGGTGGAGGGAGGCAAGGTGTTCGCCACCCCAACTGTTCCTGCAGGGGAAGAGTTCACTGTCGTAGCGGAGTACTAAAATGGGTCTATTCTCTTCTTCAGGAGGCGGCGCCATTCGCGCCTTGGCCTCGCGTACTGACGCCGGGTTCCAAGATGCCATTGGTGGCATCGAGGCTTCCAGCATTGCCAACCAGGACTCTGCGGTTCTACCCCTCAAGGCTCAGGCCGAGGTACTGAAGCAGAGCCAAGACTTTAGAGATCCTTTGATGGAGCAGGCCCTGACTGATGGGCTGCGCCAGAAGGCTCAGGCGGAGCGTGAGAAGGCGAACAGCGCTGCTGGCGTCACAGGAGCCAGTCGGGGAGACAACGCTCTCCTGGGCCTCCGCGCTGCGTCTCAAGGGCTGCTCCAGCACCGGAGTCACTTCCTCCAGAAGCGCACCCAGGACATCAGCGCCCTGAGCCAGCTTTTGGTGCAGTCGGGTAGTCTCCAGAGCAGCTTCTCTACGGCGCGCACTGGGGCTATCAGCAAGCTGCAGGCTGACCGCCTGTCTACGTTGGCTAGCCTGGAGCAGGCTGCGATCGAAATGGACAACCGACCGAGCGCCTTTGCGTCGATCTTGGGCGCCGCGATCAGCTCCTTTGCTGGGTCTGCGACTGGGTCAGATTTGCTCGGTACCGGGATAGGTGCTCTGTTTGGTGTTGGGGGTGATGGCCCCACGAGTGAAGCTGCAGAGGCGGCAGGATCAAACTAATGGAACTGCCTAAGACACAAGGCGAAGGCAAAGCAGGTAGCTCTGATCTCGGCTTCGCGCTGGGACAGGCGCTAAGTGCTGGACTCCTGGGCGGGCTGAGCATTGGGGCCAAGCGTGATTACGTCACCCCGTTCCTCGAGAACCAGCGCCGACTAGAAGGCTTGCGCGCGAAGCACGTTGAAAAGGTGGAGACCGCACGGTTGCTCTCGCAGCAGCCGGGTATGGCTAAGATCTTCACCGACTTTGGCGGGGGCGATCTTAACGTGGGCTTAGACCGCTTCGCGGCGATCGACACCGAGGTAGGCATTTCCATCCTCGAGAAGCAACAAGGCGCAGGTCAGTTTGATGCCTACGCAGAGGCGATGGCTGCTGCAGTTGAAGAGGGTGACCCAGGCGCGGCGCAGGCTTTGCGCGATCTAGTTGGCAGAGGAAACACCAACCTTGACTTGGTGAACGGTACTCTTGGTCAGCGGCAGCAGGTCAAGGACAACATGTTCCGCAAGTCGGAGCTGGAAACGGAGAAGGCGTCTCAGATGTTTCAGACGCTGACTGGGATGCTGCACGAGGGACTACGCCTCGACAAGATTATGCCTGTGGTGTTTAAGCAGTTCATGGGCGACGGCGGTGCCTTTGAAACTGAGGCAGGCAAAGGCATGGTCAACATGATGACTGAGGCTTTGACGGGGATTGATGGTGCCACCCTCAAGCAGCAAACGGCAACTATGCTGACTAAGCCCTGGTCGGAGATCCAAGGGGTAGGTGCGGCTGATCCGCAGCTATTCGCAGAGGTTTTAGGGTCTTTAGGTAGCTCTGCACGGAACCGACTAATGGCGGGGCGCCTTGGTGCGTTGGCTGTTTTGGAAGGTAACCCCGAAGCGCTCAGTCAGTTTTTAAACGGTGGAGGGAGTGCGGAGGAGGTAGAGGCATTCCAAGAGTGGGCCGCGGCAGGTAAGCCCGTGGACCCCTCCCAGATGCTAGCGAATAAGCAAGGTGATTTGCTGGACAAGATTGAAGGCAGCCTCAGCTCCTTTTCGGGCGATCGAGTTACGCAACTGGCTGCCACGAAAGCCAAGCAAGAAGCTGATGCCCTACGCCTGCAGAATGTAGAAAGCTCTGTCAATGCTTTCGTGGCCAACGGGTTCCTCGATGCAGGCGCTGCGAAGCAGTTGATGGAAGGATTGGATCCTGCCGAGATTGGGATAGAGAGCACTACAGGCAAGCTGATTCTTCCTGTGCAACACCAGAACAAGTTGGTAGCGCTGCTCTCAGACCGAGATCTAACCGGTCCGGAAGCGGTGGCGCTAGGTGCACAGCTGGACGACTCCTTCTCCGATGACACCGTTGCTGCATATGTAAAGGATGTCTTGGTACCTAAGATCGATCAGGCTAAGAGTCAAACCACTGCCCTTGAGGGGTCATTGAAAGTGCTAGAGCTCAACCCGGCAACGCGCACCCGCACTGCGCTGCGTCCTGTGTCCGAACAACTCACTAGGACATGGGAAACCGCTGTTCGCCCCGTGGCCCTACCGGAGAATTTGCCAGAGTACGAGTTGGACCCTACTAATATGCGCCAAGGTGCTTTTTCTTTGCTGAAGGTGTTTATGAACACGGGTGTTGCTCCGCAGGAAGAGCTATTAGTGTTGAAGGAGGCAGGTTATGCGTCTGTAGGACTGGATGATCGCGTAGGACTGATTAATCGAGATAATAGGAAAGAGGGTTACCGTACACTCGTGCAAGAGGTAACCCGCTTACGAGACACTTTTTATACTAAAGAAACCAGAAACAAACTCGCGCTTAGAGCGGCAGAGTTACGGAACAAAAAGTTTGCCTTTTATGAGTGGTACGACAGAGGCACGCGCAACAACGAGCTCGCGGATATCGACAGAACTATTGCTTTGTTGGACTCAGGGTTCATTGTAGGGTTGTCTAAGTTGGGTCCTGCCAACCGCGCTGCACAGCTGGCTAGTATGCACATTGTA
>Ga0100403_1001940_pt1 | contig 17493 bp, 15 predicted proteins | sample CryGeymet201501t_FD_83663 | JGI IMG/M metagenome (GOLD analysis project Ga0100403, IMG submission 83663) | Groundwater microbial communities from Crystal Geyser aquifers in Utah, USA - Crystal Geyser metaG 2015-01t | ecosystem: Environmental > Aquatic > Deep subsurface > Groundwater | place...
CGGCGCGGCGCTCGCCGACGCGCTCGCGCGGATCGGCGTCGCGCGCGGAGTCCTCGCGGCCGGCGCGATCGATCGCGCGCGCGTCGCCGCGGGCGCGGACGCGATGCTCCGCGGCTTCGCCGCCGCCGCATTGCTCGAGTCGTAACCCGATCAGTCGAGCAGCGCCGCGACGCCGAAGAGCTCGTCGAGCACGACGTCGACGAGCTGCGCCGCGCGCGCGCCGCCGCCCGCCGCTTCGGCGAGCGCGCGCCGATCGTGCGCGCCATCGAGCCGCTCGATCACCGCCGCGTACTCCGGCGGGAAGACGTACGTCTCGTGGAACGCGTTGACGACGTTGCACGGCTCGCCGAGCGCGGTCGCCACCGTGCGCCTCGCCGCCGCGCGCACGAACGCCGACGCGCGCGGCGCGCGGGCGATCCGCCGCGCGAACCGGGGCGGCTCGACCGACAGATCGATCACGCGCGCGCCCCACGCGCGCAGCAAATCGAAGAGCATCGCCGGCCGCTCGCCCGCGATGTCGCCGACGCGCATCGAGGCCGGGAACGCAGCGCGCACGGCCGCGAGCGCCGACACGCCGAACGCGCTCGTCGCGAGCTCGGACAAATCGGCGTCGTCGCTCCGCACGAGCCGCCCGTCGAGGAGCGTCGTCGGCGGCGCGCCGCGCCACGTCGCGTACAGCGCGTCCGCTACGGCCGCGTCGAGATCGCGCGCGCCCGCGAGATCCGCCCGCACGAAGAGGTCGCGTCGAAAGCGCGTGCCCGCCATCGCGTCGTCGAACTGCGCCGCGTAGAGCGCGGCGCGCTCGACCGGTAGCGTCGTCTTGCCGTGGAGCGACTGCGCGAGCGCATCGAACGTCTCGCGCGCTTCGACGCGCGCGTGCGCGGCCGAGCCGAACCAACGCAGCCCGTGCCGCTCCGCGCGCTCGGCGACGTCGCGCACGTAGAACGCGTCGTTCGTCTCGGCGAGCGCGTCGTGGAAGACGAAGTGGTTGAACTCGTCCTCCGGCCGCTTCGCGCGCGCGACCGATCGCAAGAACGACGACGCGGTCTCGCGGAGCGCCGCGGTAAACCCCGTCGTTCCTTCGAGCGCCGCGACGCGCTCGACGAGAGCCATCGCGCGGTTCACGCGCACGGCCGGGCTCGTCTCTCCGCGCACGTGCCGCTCCATGAGATCGCGCAGCACGCCGACGACCTGCCATCCGGGTTGCGCGTTGTAGCTCAGATAGAAGACGCCCGCGGGCGCGAGGTGCCGGCGCGCGGCCGCGAGGAGGTGCGTGCGCACCGCGTCGGGGATCCACGAATAGACGCCGTGCGCGACGACGTAATCGAACGCGCCGATCTCGAGCGGCGTCGTCACGTCGCCCTGGATGAGCGTCACGTTGTCGAGGTCCATCTCGCCGACGAGCTTCTTCCCGGTCGCGATCGCGCTCGCCGCGAGATCGACGACGACGAAATCACTCTCGGGGTACGCCGCGGCGAGCGGCATCACGTTGACGCCGCTGCCGCCGCCGAGCTCGAGGTAACGGCAGCGCGCCGGCGACGCCGCGCGCACGCCGTGCAGCGCCGCCATCGTCTGCAAGAGCGCCGGCCGCGTCTGCTCCTGCGCGCCGGTGTCGTAACGGACTTCGTCGTACGCGAACGCCCGCGCGTCGGTCATCGCGTCACTGCGTGACCCAGTCGATCCCTCGCGCGGCGAACTCGATCTCGGCGTGCGCTTTGTTGCCGATGGCGTGGATGACGACGCGCACCGGCTTCATGTCGGCGAGCTTGAACGCGTAGAGCACCGCGCCGTCGTAGCCGCGGTACTCGAGCGTGCCGACGCGCACTCTGCCGTCGCCCGACCATTTGTTCAAGTCGACCGGCACCGGCATCGTGACGACCACGTTCGAGACTTTGTGCTGCGTCTCGCCCTGCACGCCCTTCGCCGCCGGAGGCGCGATCCTCACGAACACCGGCGAGATCTTCAGCTGGTTTTTGCACGGCTCGCCGCACCCCGCCCAGTCGAGGCGGAAGTTTCGCGGCACCCATCGCTTCTGCTCGCCTTTGCCCAGCGCGAACGTCGCCGGTTCGACCTTGCCGCTCCCTTTCTGGAAGCGCGTGAACTCCGGCGAGAACTTGATGGTCATCTTCGCCGCGTCCTTCGACGCGGCGTCGAGCGCGGGGAAGCCGACCTCGCTGATGAGCGCGCTCTTGAACTCGACGACGTCGGTGATTTTGTACTGCGCGTCGCCGACGCGAATCGCGCCGTCCTTGCGGACGTGCTTGTGATCGAACGACGCTTTGATCCACTCGTAGAAGCTCTTCGACATCCCGGCGCCGGCGCTGACGACGATGTCCTCGTACTTCACGCCAGCGAGGTGCTTGTGCTGGACCGTGTTCGCGCCCACCTTTTCGGTCACGACGTCGGCCGTCGCGTGCCCGCCCTCCACGGAGTGAATCCATCCCGCCGGGACGCCGCCGATGTCGATCGCGAAGCTCGCGCCGGCGTGCGACTGCTGCGGCTCGGCCTGTGCGTCGGTCGCGCCGAGGAGCGCGCTTCCCGTGACAACTCCAGCGACCGCCACCGCGGCGAATTCGGATCTCATGCTCGCCTCCGGCGAGAGCTATAGCGCGCGCCCCTCCGACGGTCGAGTCAGAGCGCCTGCTTCACCAGCGCTTCGAGCTCGGCGTCGTCGGTGACGCCGGTGCGCACCGCGAGGACGTTGCCGGTCTTCGACACGACGACGAGCGTCGGCAGATTCTCGACGCCGTACGCGCGCGACGCGACGTCGTTCGCGTCGTACACGATCGGAAACGTGAGCCCGCGCTGCGCAGCCCACGCGCGCCCCTTTTGCTCCGCGTCGTTCGTGTTCACGCCGACGACGACGAGGCCGCGATCGCGGTAGCGCTGCGCGACCTTGTTGATGATCGGCGCCTCGGCCTGGCACGGGCCGCACCACGTCGCCCAGAAATCGAGGAGCACGGCTTGCCCGCGGAGCTCGCTCAGCGTCACCGCGCCTTTCGGCGCCTCGGGGTTCGGCTCGTTGAGCAGCACCTTCAGCGTGAAGTCTGGCGCGGGCTTTCCCACGAGCTCCGCCTCGCGCGGCTTGAAGATGCGCGGCAAGATCGCGAAGCCGCCGATCATGATCGCGACGAGCAACAGCACGCTCGGCGGAACGGACAGCGGGCGATCGTTTGCGTCGGTGGCCACTCTCGTGAAGGTGTAGCACGCGCGCTCCGGATCGCGGAGCTGCGCGCGTTCGGCGCTTACGCGAGCGCGCGGCTCGACGGTCGTGACGGCGGGACCGCGCCGCGCGCGCGCGCCGCGGCGATCGCCGCGGACGTCGGCGGCGGAAGGCGCACGACGAAGCGCGCGCCGCTCAGCCGTGCGCTCGCGTCGACCTCGATCGTCCCGCCGTGCTCGACGACGATCTTCTTCACGATCGCGAGGCCGAGCCCCGTGCCGTCCACTTTGGTCGTGAAGTACGGATCGAAGATCCGATCGCGCGCGTCCTCGGGCACGCCCGGCCCGTCGTCGTCGACGACGATCGCGGTGCCGTCGTCTTGCCGGCGCGCGCTCACGACGACGTGACAGATCACCGCGTCGGGCGCCGCGCCTTTCGCGCGCGCGTCGCGGATCGCCTGCGCCGCGTTGCGCACGAGGTTCACGAGCACGCGCCGGAGCATCTGCCGATCGATCGCCGCCGGCAGCGATTCGGTCGGCACCTCCCACTCGATCGACACGTTCTTCACGACGACGGTGTCGATCTCGCTCGACGAATCCGCGGAGCCGGTGTCTTCGAGGTGCCCGAGCGTCTCCGAGCACTCGCGGAGGAAATCGCGAAGGTCCGCGTCCTTGAGCTCCGCCTGCGGGAGGCGCGCGAACGACGAGAAGTTTCCCACCAATCGCCTCAGCGTCCCCACTTCTTCTTCGACGATCTCCAGCGTCGTATCGAGGAGCGATCGGAACTTCGGATCGTCGCCGCCGTATTTGCGATGGCACTCCTGGACGGCGAGCTGGATCGGCGTCAGCGGATTCTTGATCTCGTGCGCGAGCCTTTGCGCCATCTCCTGCCACGCGCCGATGCGCTGCAGGTACTCGATGCGCGCGCGCGACTGCTGCATCTCGCCGAGCATGCGGTTGAAGTTTCGCGCGAGCTCGGTGAGCTCGTCACTGCCGGTGACGGGGACACGTACCGACAGATCGCCGGCGGCGACGCGCGTGAACGCGACGGCCAGGCGGTTGATGCGCTTGGTGACGCCGCGCGCGAGGATGAAGCCGAGGAACGCGGTGAGAATGACGGACACGACGAGGAGCGCCGCGAACGCCTCGGTGTTCCACGCGGTGAACTTCGCGCTCTCCTCGCGCGCGAGCGCGAAGCCGTCGCGCACCTCGCCCGCGCGCTGAAGCTCCGCCTCGTACTGCTTGAACGCGAACGTCGCGACGAGCAGCGGCGCGTCCTCTTCGTCGCCGAGCGGACGGCGCACTTCGAGGCCGAGCTCCGTCTCCGGATCGAGCGGCCGCCCGCGATCGCGGGACGCGAGCGTGTGCCCGTTCGCGTCGTCGACCGAGAGCGACACGAGCTCGGGATACTTCGCGAAGTACGTCGCGAGGCGCGCGGCGATCGGCGCCTCGCCCGCGCCCGGACTCTTCGCGGCCTCGCGCAGCGCTTTGTCGGCGGCGATCGCGTCCGCCTGGTGCTTCATGTCGTCTTTGACGACCTTGATGTACTCGCGATAGAGGCTGACGCCGCGATCGAGCTGCTGCTGAACGTCCGGGTTCACCCAGATCGTCGCGCGCCGGAACATCGCGTTGCCGAACATGATCGCGACGCCGAGCGGCAAGAGCACCGTGACGGCGATGATGATCGCGAGGCGATGTTCGGTCTTCCTGAGCATCCCGGGCTCCTGAAGGTTAGCCGCTCGCCGCGAAGGGCCCGAAAAAAAGGCTCCGGCGAGGCTTGCGGAAGCGCCACTCAGAGGGTAGTGACGAAAGGGTGAGGCGCGCAGCTTCGCTCTCGCTCGTGCTGTTCGCGTGCGGCGCGCCGGGTGGCAGCGCGCACGGGCCGACGTACGACGTCGACGCCTCCGTCGGCGTGACGATGGATGCGGGCGGGGACGCGGGCGTTCAAGATTCCGGCGCGGACGCCGCCGACGCGTCCACGCGCACGAGCGCCGATCCCGACGTCTGGCAGAAGCAGCTCATCTACCTCGTGATGACCGATCGCTTCTTCGACGGCGACACGTCGAACGACGCCGCGGGCCAGCCCGGCTGCTTCGACACGGCGAGCCCGAGCCTCTTCCACGGCGGCGATCTCGCCGGCCTCCGCGCGAAGATTCCGTACCTTCGCGATCTCGGCGTGACCGCGGTGTGGATCACGCCGCTCTACAAACAGACGCCGCTGCGAAACGGCGCGTGCGGCTACCACGGCTACTGGGCCGACTACGCCGATCCGGACGACGGAGCGATCGAGCCGAAGATGGGGACGCTCGCCGACGCGAGCGCGCTCGTCGCCGATTTGCACGCGGCGGGAATGAATCTCGTCCTCGACATGGTGGTCAATCACTCCGGGCGAAACGCGCGCATCGTGACGCAACACCCGACGTGGTTTCACGATCCGGCGACGTGCGCGTCGCTCGGCGATCCGAAGATCTATTGCGCGCTCAACGGCCTCCCCGATTTCGCGCAAGAGAACCCGACGGTCGCGTCGTACCTGTCGGCGATGAGCCGCGGCTGGGTCGATCGCATCAAGCCCGACGGCATTCGCATGGACACGGCGCAGCACGTGCCCGCGTCGTACTTCGCGTCGTCGTGGTTCCCCGCGGTGCGCGGCGCGAGCGGCGACCTGTTCACCGTCGCGGAGATCTTCGACGAAGGCGCGTACTCGAACTACCAGCCGGAGCTCGGCGCCGGGTTCGACTCGGCGTTCGATTTTCCGCTCCACCGCGCGCTCGTCGACGCGATCGGAAAAGGCGGATCGCTCGATCTCGTGGCCGACAAAGTACAAGCGTCGATCCAAACGTGGACGCTCGCGCGCGCGCTCATGAAGACGAACTTCATCGACAACCACGACGTGCCGCGCTTCATGACCGACGCGGGCACGGGGATCGCGCCGGACGAGATGGCGACGCGCCATGGGCTCGCGCTCGCGGCGCTCTTCACGCTCCCGGGCATCCCGCAGCTCTATTACGGAGACGAGCTGGGCGCGCTCGGCGCCGCGCCGGACAACCGGCGTGACATGCCCGATTGGGCGTGGGACGCGGCGACGCGAACGCCGCACGCCGGATACCTGCCGAGTCCGCAGGCGGTGTACGCGCTGACGAAATCGCTCGCGGCGATCCGCGCAGGGAACGCCGCGCTGCAGAGCGGCGGCTTCAAGGAGCTGTGGCGTCCGAACGGCGGCGCGACCAACTTCTACGCGTTTCATCGCAGCGCCGGCGCGAGCCGCGTGCTCGTCGTCTTTCACAACGACGCCGGGGCGCCGGGGACCGTCGCGATCCCGTTCGCGGCCGTCGGCGGGATCGCGCAGGCCGATCGCGACGCGTGGCCCGACGGAACGGTGCTCGAAGATCGTCTCGGCGTCGGCGCGCCCGCGACGCTCACGGTGAGCGGCGGGAAGATCGCGATCGCGCCGCGAGGCAAATTCGCCGGCGTCTACGTCGCGCGATGAGGCGGCTCACGCGCGACGTCGAAGTGTCCGCGGTCGGCCTCGGCGCCGGCGCGCTGGGCGACGCGCGCGTCGGAGAGCGCGACGCGGAATCGCTGCTCCTCGGCGCGATCGATCTCGGCGTGACGCTCGTCGACACGGCGCGGAGCTACGGCCTCTCCGAAGATCGCATCGGCCGCTTCCTCGGCGCGCGTCGCGATCGCGTCGTCGTGTCGACGAAGGGCGGTTACGGCGTCGACGGCGTCGGCGATTGGACCGCGGCGGCGATCGAGCGCGGCATCGACGATGCGCTCGCGCGTTTGCGCACCGATCGCATCGACGTCTTCCACTTCCACTCGTGCCCGCTCGACGTCGCGCGCCGCGACGATCTGCTCGACGCGCTGGATCGTGCGCGGCGCGCCGGGAAGATCCGCGCGGCCGCGTACTCGGGCGAAAACGAGGCGCTCGCGTGGGCCGTCGCGAGCGGGCGCTTCGACTCCGTGCAGTGCTCGGTGAACCTGTTCGACCAGCGATCACTCGGCGGCGCGGTGGCCGAGGCGTCGCGTCGCGGCGTCGGCGTCATCGGCAAGCGCGCGCTCGGCAACGCGCCGTGGCGATTCGCGTCGCAGCCGCACGGCGACTATTGCGAAGCGTATTGGCTGCGCATGATGGCGATGCAGATCGATCCGGCGCCGCTCGCGTGGGACGAAGCGGCGATTCGCTTCGCTGCGCACGCGCCCGGCGTCACGAGCGTCCTCGTCGGCACGTCCTCGCTGGCGCATCTGCGTGACGCCGTACGCTTCGTCGCGCGCGGACCGCTTCCGGACGCGTCGATCGACGCGTTCCGCTCCGCGTTCGCGACGCACGACCGCGACTGGCGCGGCGAGATCTGATCGCGCCCTGCTCAGAGCTCTTGCCCCTGCTTCACCTTCATCCGAATGCGCCCGACGTTCGCGAAGTCGGCGATCGGATCGCCGTCGAGCACGAGGAAGCTCGCTTCGTACCCCGAAGCGAGGCGCCCGATTCTTCGCGCCGGGAAGATCGTGCGCGCGGTCGTCTCGCTCCACGCCTTGAGCAGCGCGAGGTTGTCCGCGAACCCGCCGTCGTGCAGAAACTTCGCTTCGTACGCTGCGGTCAGAAATGGCTCCTCGCCGCTGATGCCGTCGACGCCGATCGCGATCGGCACGCCGGCCGCGCGCAGCGTCTCGAAGTTCGCGTGCTGTTGCGCGCGCTCCGCCGCGAGCGCTTCTTCGGTCGGCGGCTTCGGCGGCGCGCCGTGCGGTGCCATCGTCGTCATGACGACGATCCCGCGCGACGCAGCGAGCTTGGCCGTCTCCGCGTCGACGAGGCACGAGGTCGCGTGCTCGCGGCAAAACGCGAGGCCGAGGAAGAACGGCATGTGATTGATCTCGTCGACGCCTGCGTCGACGGCGACGCGAAAGTCGAGCGCGGTGTCGACGTGCGCGCTCACGCGAAGCCCCGCGGCGTGCGCGCGCGCGACGATCGGCGGCAGCATCCGCGGGTCGAGCCCTTTGAGAAAAGCGGGCGGATAGTCGGGCGGCGTCGGCTGCCCGTTCGCGAAGAGGACGAAGGTCTTGATGAAGTCCGGCTTGCCCGCGAGGACGCGCGGCCACTTCGCGTCGAGGTCCGCGTCCTTGTCGATGAAGAAATAGGCGTGGTCTTCCATGTCGGCCGGCGTCATGCCCGCGAAGACGCCGCGCTTCGCGAGCATGTCGTGGAGCGGCGCGGGGTGACCGCCGGTCGACGTGAGGCCGCCGTTCGAGAACGCGACGTCGATGCTGTCGCGGCGGTTGATCTTCGCGCGAACCGCCGGCGTGAGGAGGTCAGGGATGACGTTCGGGTTCTTCACGTAGAAGATCCCGGCCGAGAGGAACGCGCCGATCTTCGCGTCGAGCCCGCGCTCGGCGTCGATGCCGTGGTGATGCGCGTCGCCAAACGGCGGTACGACCCAGCCGCCGCGCAGATCGACCTTTCGCGCGATCGGCCCGGGCGGCGTCTCGGCGAAGATGCCGCCCGACGCGTACATCGTCCGCGCGACGAAACGCGCGCCGTCGAACCACCGGCCGTTCTCCCACGCGACGACGTCGTTCGGCGACGAACGCGCAGGCGGCGACTCTCCGGCACACGCAGACACCGACACGGCCACGGCGAGCAAAGCGAGGCGCATGCCCCGTACTGGCTGCGACCGCCGGGAAGTTACACGTCACGCGCCACTTTCGTGCGCGTCACGGCCCCCACCACAGCATCTCGTGCGTCACGACTTTGCCGCCGACGCCGAGGATCACCGCGATCTTCTCGCCGTCGATCTTCACGCGGTGCTCGGGAAAAGAATCGGCCGCCCAGAACGCGCTCTTCTCGAAGCCCGCGGCGGTCAGCCAGAACATCGCGACGCCGCCTTCGCTCGGCCCGTGCACGACGAGCATCCGTCCGTCGCCGACGAGCGCGAGCTCGAGCCACTTGAAGCGGTACGCTTCGAAGCGCTCCGGCGTCGGAAAGTGCTCGCCGAGATCGCGAAGCTCCGGCAGGTGCGCCTTGATGTACTTGTAGAATACATCGTATCGCGGCTTCGCGATCCGCGGCAGTGTGCGGCTCGGCGCGATCCGTGGAAGCTCCTCGGGGCGCGCGCACGGCACCTCGACGTGCGCGCGGTAGCGATCGGCGAGCGTCGCCTCGGCGTCGTCCGCGAGCGACTTGAGCCACCAGTGAAAGACCGCGAGGTCTGCCTCGCCGGCGCGCGATTTCAGGCGCACCATGCTCTCCCACAGCGGCCGCCGCACGCTCCACGCGCCGCCGTGCGCGCGCACGACGCACGCGCCGACGTACGCCGCGCCGTGGACGACGACGTTGAAGAGCTCGTTCTCGGCGCCGCTCCCCGCGCGCATCCAGGCGTCGCGCCGCTCGCGCGTCAGCGCCGCGCTCAAGCGATGGACGCTCGCGTCGCTGAAGTCGAGCCGCAAATCGGCGCCGAGGATCTCCTTCGCGCGCGCGACGAACACGCTCGCCGCGTCTTCCAGGTGCGCCACGATGGACGGGTTGTTCGCGGGGTTCGCGTCGGTCGCACGAACCTTCGCGAGGTCGCGCGCGTCTACCGGGTAGAGCGGCAAAAACCACTGGCGGAAGAGCTCGTCCGCCGTGATTTTCACCGCCATGGCGACCACGAGTAGCACGTCGTATAAGGGTGCGCTCCCGCGATGCTGACGAACGACGTGCGGTTCGAAGGGTGGAACACCGAGGATTGGGTTCGGTTCCTCCATCTTTGGAAGCCGCGCGCATCGCCCGAGGTCGAAGCGACGCGCCCGCGCGGAGGCCTCTTCGTCGTGCACGACAGCGCGAAGATCCAGAAGATCCTCCACACGCGGCGCGGTCGGCTCGAGGCGGGCGGCCCGTGGCCGGCGTCGCTCGAAGTGCTCGCGACCGAGCACGGCGCGAGCTGGGCGATCGAAGCGTACATCGGCGCGCTCGACGAGGTGATGGAGCGCTTCGGCGCGCGCGTGAAGCGCCACGACGATCTCACCGCGCAGTCGCTCACGCTCGTGACGATCGTGCGCGAGATGATCGCCGAGGGCGCGCTCGGATCGTGGCCGTCGCGCCTTCGCGGCGTGCCGCCACCGACCGACGCGATGGTGCGCCGCGCGATCGACACGATCTGCCCGGACGGCCGCGCGATCGCGCTCGGCATGTTCAAAGACGAGGAGCTGTGGACCGCGATCGTCGCGCGCCGCCGGGGCGACGGCTTCGACGTCATCGCCGGCCCGGACGAGCTTCGCCCCGCGATGGGGCTCTTGTCCGGCGATTGGCGGCGCGACTACCGTCACCTCGTGCGCGCCGCCGAAGAACGCTACGCGCCGCTCGCGTTCGGATGCTTCGCGGAGCTCGACGCGTTCCGCGCGCTTCAAACCGACGGCCGCCCCGGCGCGTTGAGCCGCGCGGTCGCGGTGCGCGACGTCGTCCTGTCGCCCGTGCCGCTCGCCGTCGGCGTCGCGCTCGGAATCGACGGCGCGCGCTACGCTCTCGACGGCATCAAGGTCATGACCGGCCGCATCGATCCTCTCGGCATCTTCGATCCGCTCTTGCGCATGGTGCGCGAGCGCGTCGGCGCGGCGACCGGCAAAGACGTCCCCGGCGCGCTCGGCTTCGATCCGATGGCGGCGCTCCGCGCGCTCTTGCGACGATGAAGCAGCGCCTCCTCAGCGTCCTCATCGTCGCCGCGGCGACGCTCGGCTTGCTCCGGCACGCGCGCGTCTTCGATTACATCTGCGACGACGCGTTCATCACGCTCCGCTTCTCTCGCAACCTCGCGATGTACGGCGCGCCCGTCTACAACATGGGCGACAAAGTCGAGGGGTACACGAGCCCGCTCTGGATGGTGCTCTGCGCGCTCGGGATGAAGCTCGGCGCGCCTGCGGAGCTCGCGCTTCGGATCGTGTGCGTCGCGAGCGCGACCCTCTTGATGGCGTCGACGTGGCTCTTGTGGCGTCGCCTCGAGCCGAAGCGCTGGGCGGGCGGGATCTTCGCGCTCGCCGGCGTCGCGGTGTCGGCGCCGGTCGCGGCGTGGACGCTCGGCGGCCTCGAGACGCCGCTCTTCGCGGCGCTCGTGACGCTGTCGATCGCGCTCGCGTCGGGCGTCGCCGTGCGCGGGACGTGGCGCGGCGGGCTGGTCACGGGGCTCGTGTTGGCGCTCGCGACGCTGACGCGGCCCGAAGGTGCCGCGCTCACCGCGATCGTCACCTTCATCTCATTCCTCTTCGCGCGGAAGCGGATCGGCGGGATCAAGACGGTCGCCGGGATCGTCGCCTCATACCTGGCGATCATGGGACCGCACGAGGTGTGGCGCATCTCGTACTACGGGTATCCGCTGCCGAACACGTTCTACGTGAAGACGTCGGGCAGCGGCCTCTTCGCCGAAGGCATTCGCTACATCCGCTTGTGCCTCAACGAGATGGGCGAGCCGCTCACGCAGATCCTCATCGGCGGCCTCTTCATCCCGGCGCGCATGCTCGCGTTCGACGAGAGCCGCCGCTCGCGAGTTCGACGCGCGGCGCTCTGGATGGCGCGCATCTTCGTGCTCGTCCTCATTCCGTACGTCGCGTCGGTCGGCGGCGACTTCCTCGATCTCTATCGCTTCCTCGTGCCGATGTTCCCGCTGGTCGCGGTCGGCTGCGCGCACGGCATGACGCGCATCGTGCGGCGGTGGCCGCCGGGGCGCGCGCGAATCGTCGCGACCGCGTGCGTCCTCGGCATCACGCTCGGGCCGCACGCCTGGCGGCAGATCATCCTCGGTCAGCGCGCGCGGCAGCTCCAAGACAAGAAGCGCGAGAGCGCGAGCATCGAGCCGATCGGCTGGACGCGGCAGTACGCGCAGCGGTGGAGCGCGACCGGCCGATGGATCCGCGCGCACGCCGAGCCCGGCGATTGGATGGTGACCGGCGCGGCCGGCGCGATGCCGTTCTACGCCGGGCCCGAGGTGAAGAACCTCGACGTCCTCGGCTTGAACGACGCGTGGGTCTCGCACAACGGCAAGATCATCGGATCGCGTCCCGGCCATCAGCGCGAGGCGACCGAGGAGTACATGCTCTCGAAGCGGCCCGTCTTCATCTTCTTCACCGACCACATCGAGACCGCCTTCAAGCTCCCGAAGCGCGACAACGGCTGGGAAGCGAAGGGGTACGTGTGGACCGTCGCGAAGGTCGAAGCGGAGAAGTACGGCGCGCCGAAGACCTTCTATCACTACTTTTTGATGCGCATCGACCGGGCGCAGAAGCTCATGACCGGCGAGGACATCCAGACCGCGCTCGGCTTGCCGGAGTGACTCACATCGGGATCGCGAACATCACCGGCGGCATCAGCGGCTGACCGTCTTGCGTCTCGCGCGCGGCGTCGAGCGCGTCGACGATCGCTTGGAACTTCGTGTCGCCGTTCGCGCTAAGCGTGAACGTCGCGACGCCGACGTTGCCCATCGCGTTCCTCGCGTTCTCGAGGCACTTGCGGAGCGCTGCGGTGTCGTAGCGGCCGTCGACCTTCGGAACGGTCGCGCCCGCGCCGAGCTTCTCGCAGCCCGCCGCGAGTATCCCAGCGCCCGTTCGCACGACGTAGCCGTCCTTGGTGATGACGAGCGCGATGACCGCGCCTTGCATCGGGACGGCGCTCGGACGGAGCAGCGGCGCCGGTGACGCGGCAGGAGCGGTCGACGCGGAGGGCGCGACCGACGCGCTCGTCGTCGCTTTCGCGGACGCGCTCGGCGCGGCCTTCGCCGACGGCGCTGCTTTCGCGGACGCGCTCGGCGCCGCGCTCGCGAGCGCACCGAGGAGCGACGGATTCAGCGCCGCGAGCGACAGAACCGGAGTGGCCGCGGCCTTCGGCATCTTGTAGTCGATGCACGCGCGCCGCCCCTCCTTGTGCACCGCGAGGCACAGATCGTTGACCTCGAGCTGCCCCATCGTGAAGAGCACCTCCACGAGCACGCGGAACGGAACGCTCTCGTCGACGACGAGCGTCGCGCGCGGATCCTGCGGCGTAGCGTCGCCCCAATTCGAGCGAATCGCGTCCGCGAGCGCAGGCAACATGAACGACGCGCGCGTCCCGCCCTTGTACTCCGCGGTTACTCCTTGCGCCGCTTCGCCCGGCGGCGGAAGTGGAATGATGGCGGCGCGCGTCTCGCCGATGCGAATGCCGGTTTGACCGATCGTCACGACCATCGTGTCTTCGCGGTAGGTGCTGCGCGTCGTCGACGTCGGGAGCTTCACGTCCGACGAGTTGCTCGCCGCGGTGACCGGCCCTTGCGATCCCGTCGTGGTCGCGCCGCCGCTCTCGCGCTTGCATCCACCGCACAACGCCGCGATGGCGAGCGCGATCCCCAACCGCGATTTCATGGCGTGACGGTACACGCTCGCGCGGCGCGTCGCCATGACCGGCGCGTCAGGGTTGCGCCAGTCTGCCCACGCGCGTGCAGGAAAAAAGCCGATTCGGACGCTGGTACGCTTGTCGCTCTGCACCGGCGAGGAGGAATCGCATGCGCCACGTCCGTTCGATCGACGCCATCCGCACCGCCCTCGTCGCCGCGCTCGGCCTCGCGCCGTTCGCGTGCGGCGGCACCACCGAGCTCTCGTCGGCCGACGCCGGAGGAGACGCCGCGCCGCACGGCGACGGCGGCGTCCTCGCGTGCAAGAACCCGACGCCCGTCGTCGTCGGTGGCATCGACACGGGATACGACCGCTGCGCCGGCGGGACGATGCGCCGGCGCGCGATCGTCGAGTGCCCGGTGCGATTGCCGCGCGCGAACGCGACGTGTCCGGTCGACGCCGGGTCACCCGGATCGTGCAGCTCCGACGCGGACTGCACGGCGATGCCGCGCGGCTATTGCGCGCAAGGCGACGGCGGCGGTCTCCCCGGATGCTTCTGCAACTACGGCTGCGCGAAGGACAGCGACTGCGGCCAGAACGAAATCTGCGTCTGCGGCGATCCCGTCGGCTACTGCGCGTCGGCGACGTGCACGAGCGACGCGAGCTGCGGCGGATCGCTCGAATGTGCAGACTACACGCGAAACCCGGGCTGTCCGGGGAAATCGTTCGCTTGCCAGAAGCCGAGCGACACCTGCTTCTCCGACGCCGACTGCGCGATGGGCATGCAATGCACAGCCGACATGATGACCGGCCATCGAACGTGCGCGATGCCGATGTGCGCGGTCGGCAGACCGTTCCTCGTCGGAGGCGAAGCGCGCCTCGCGCCCGCGGTCGCGCGCGGCGATTGGAGCGCGGCGATCGCGCCGTCGACGCGCGGCATCGACGCGGCGACGCGCGCGAAGCTCGCGGCCGCGTGGACGGCGATCGGGCAGATGGAGCACGCGTCGATCGCGGCGTTCGCGCGGTTCGCGCTACAGCTGATGGCCGCGGGCGCGCCGCCGTCGCTCGTCGAAGCCGCGCAGCGCGCGATGGCGGACGAGACGAACCACGCGCGCGCCGCGTTCGGCCTCGCGAGCGCGTACGCCGGTCGCGACGTCGGACCGGGCCCGCTCGCCATCGACGCTTGCCTCGACGGCGGCGATCTCGGGAGTGCGATCGCGACGGTCGTCCACGAAGGCTGCGTCGGCGAGACCGTGGCGGCGATCGAGGCGCGCGAGGCCGCGGACGCCGCGTGCGATCCGGCGGTGCGCGAGGTGCTCGCGACGATCGCGCGCGACGAGACGCGCCACGCGGAGCTCGCGTGGCGGACGGTCGCGTGGGCGCTCGGCGCGGGCGACGCGCGCGTTCGCGCGGCGGCAAGCGCGGCCTTCGCATCGGCATGCGCCGGCGCGCGCGGCGCCGAACGCGAGGACGACCTTCTGCATCACGGCGTCGTTTCGAACGCGACGCGCGCGTCGATCCGCCGCGCCGCGCTCGACGAGCTGATCCTGCCCTGTGCGCGCGCGCTCCTCGACGACGCGCGCGCGCCCATCGACGACCCGCACCCGCGCGATCCGCGCCTCGCGCCGAGCGCGCTCGCGTGACGATCGTCTTCGCTTTGTCGAAGGGCGCCCGCTCGTGCAAACTCCCCCCGTGGCCAAACCTCCGTTTTCCGACGAGCCGTACATCAACCTCGAGACGTTCAAGAAGGACGGCACGGGCGTGAAGACGCCGGTGTGGGCCGCGCCGCTCGACGGCATGCTGGTCGTCATGAGCGCCGGCGACGCGTACAAGGTGAAGCGCCTGCGGCGCGATCCGCGCATGCGCGTCGCCGCGTGCAACGTGCGCGGCGTCGTCCGTGGCGAGTGGCGCGAAGGGAAGGGGCGCGTCCTCGACGATCCGGCGGAGGTCGAGCGTGCGCACGCGGCGCTCCGCGCGAAGTACGGCTTCCAGATGCTGGTCACCGATTTCTTCGCCGGGATCACCGGCCGCAAGAAGCGACGCGCGTACCTCGAGCTGTCGCTGTGATCGCGTCAGCGCGCTAACGCTTCGTACGAAATCGCGCGACGGCGCGCGGGTTGCGCGCGGGCACGCGCGTTGCGTTGTCGCGCGCCATGCTTCGAGCCTTCGGTGCATTCACGTCAATCGTCCTCGTCGCCGCCTTCGCCGCGTGCTCGTCGTCGCCGTCGGGCGCGACGGCGCAGGACGCCGGGCCCGCCGCGGACGCCGGCGTCGACTCCGCGCCGGGACCCGACTGCACCGATCCGGCGACCGCGCCCACCGCGCCGTGCGGGACGCTGTCGTGGGCGACGAGCCACGTCGCGTCGCGCCCGCGCAACCATCACGTCACGTTCATCGTGCCGACGAAATCCGGGCCGCTGCTTTATGCGATCGGCGGGGTGAGCAACGGCGTCGTCATCCCGAACGCCGACCGCGCGTCGATCGCCGACGACGGGTCGCTCGGCGCGTGGACGGACTCGGCGCCGTTGCCCGTCGCATCGGGCGGCCTCACCGGCGGCACCGTCGGCAACGTCATCGTCGTCGCCGGCGGACAGACGAGCGGCGGCGTGACGGACCTCAGCTACAGCACCGTCGTGCAGGACGATGGCTCGCTCGCGCCGTGGAAGAAGGGACCGTCGGTCTTGCAGAAGCGGATGCACCCCGGCGGCTTCGCGATCGGCGACAGCATCTACGTGCTCGGCGGCTTCGCCGATCCCAACGTCTGGGACGACGCGGTGCGCGCGACGGTCATGCCGGACGGCACGGTGTCGCCGTGGATCTCCGCGGGGAAGCTCCTCGGGCCGCGCTCGCACTTCAGCGTCACGCGCGTCGGCGATTACGTGTATGTCGCAGGTGGTCTCGCGGCGTCCGCGTTGGCGAACCCGCCGGTGCTCGACGAGGTCGCGCGCGCGAAGATCCAGAGCGACGGATCGCTCGGCGACTGGACGACGATGCCGAAGCTGCCCGAGCCGCTCGCGACGCACTCGAGCTTCTTCTGGGGCGGATGGCTCTACGTCGGCGGGGGCATCACCGACGCGGCGCACGAGAAGAAGCTCTGGCGCGCACCCATCGGCGCGGACCACGCGCTCGGCGCGTGGGAGCTGGCGGCGCCGCTGCCGATCGCGCGCGGCCACGTGCACCAGCTGCCGATCTGGAACGACCACGTCTACTCCGTATCGGGCGCCGTCGACTTCAACCTCGCGTCGACCTCGCACGTCGAGGTCGGAACGTTTCAGTAGCGGTCACGAACGCAGCTTCGCCGCGCGCCGCTCGGCCTCGTGGCGGAGCGCCTGCACGCGCGGATCCTTCTTCGTCGGCGGAGCGCTCAGCTTTTGTGCGAGCGCGTCGGCGCTTCGCGCGAGCGGCTCGAGCACGTCGAGCTCGTCCAGCGTCGCCATCGCCGCGCCGATGCCGACGCGCGAGAGCTCGTCCTTCACGTCCTGCGGCACGGACGGATCGTCCATCACGGTCTTCGCGATGCGGAAGATCTCGCGCATCGTCTCTTCGTCCGGAGCGTCCGCCAGCTCCTCCTCGAGGCGCTCGCGCTCCTCGTCCGAGAGCGGCTCGCCCTGCGGCAAAAGCGATCCGTCTTGCTCGAGCAGCGCGATCGCCTTGCGCTCGCGCTCCGCGAAATCGTCGGGCGCGCCGATCGGGTCCGCGTCTTCCATCAGCGTCGCGACGTCCGCCAGCGCGCGCTGCGCGAGCTCGGCGCGAGCGCGAAGCTCGTTGATGGGCGGGCGCTTCGTCTCTTTTCGATCGACCATGACGTCCTCCGAGTGCGACGGCCCGCTTCGCCGTCCCTGACTTCCTTGCACGAATCGACGCACGCTGCGTGTCCGAAATCGCTGACGAGTGTCGCGGCGCGGCGCCACGCGGCGCAAATGTCGCCTGGTGGCGCGGTGAATCGTGCGACGCTCCCGGCCCATGCGAAGCCAGAAGCCGTTCGTTCTCGTCGCGCTCCTCACGTTC
>Ga0100403_1001943_pt1 | contig 17476 bp, 34 predicted proteins | sample CryGeymet201501t_FD_83663 | JGI IMG/M metagenome (GOLD analysis project Ga0100403, IMG submission 83663) | Groundwater microbial communities from Crystal Geyser aquifers in Utah, USA - Crystal Geyser metaG 2015-01t | ecosystem: Environmental > Aquatic > Deep subsurface > Groundwater | place...
ATGAAGGATGAGACAGAAGTTAAATGGTTAATTAATTTGATTAGTTCTAAAAAACTCATTTCTTCCTTGTTTGGAAGTTCTGGAGGTTCTATTGTGGACTTTGAAAAAGCGTCATCTTCCCCAACTAATAACAAGTATTTTAGAGATTTCTTTAAAAAAATGAACAAAGAGAAGATAATTAATTTTTCTTATTTTAAAGAAAATTCTAGAGGAAATCCAATAAAGATTTATACAATAAATAAAGTAAAAATGTTAAAATATCTAAAAACATTTGATTATTACAATAAGGTTTCAAACATTGCTGTTGATGACTTTAAGTCTCTTAGAATTTAAATTATAGATATTAAATAACTAATCAATTTAGCTAATCCATGAAAGGGTAGATTTAAATAAAGTATTACAGCAACCTTCTTATAAATATCTATCCCATCTGTAAAGACATAAGTTATTTCTCCTGCTGTAAATTTATATATTACTAAAATCATATTTACTATTAGTATAAATAATAATCCAAATATTGCTGTCTTCAACATATTTTTATAAAGTTCTGATGTATTCCTTCCCCTTATGAATTTATAAAAAAACATAAATGGAATTGTTATTAAAAATATTAATCCTAACATCTTCCAAATAAATAAAGATACATGCCAATAATAAACTGTATGTTTCCATAATCCTTCATCTGGTTTTTCCATTCCTATAACTTTTTCTGGATTTTCTTCTAATAATTGAGTATTTTCATAGATTACCGAATCTGCATTAGTCATTGTTAATCCTACTTGTATTAAAGGATAATATGGATTATTTGTTTCTTTTGCAGTATCTATAGATGCTAGTATTGTTGGCATTATTGAAATGATAATTAAAATTATATAATAGTTTTTTATAAGAAATTTTAAAATACCCCAAGCACCAATTCTTGTGGTGGATATTACTTTAGTATTCATTTTTAAAATTTGTTATCAAAGTTCTCAAAGAATAAGTCTATAAGGTTATTTATATCTTTAGTATTTCCTTTAACTAAATCTTTTATTCTTAATCCCAAATAGTATTTTCCATATTCGGTATTTAAATATTCAATCAATTCCCTTTCTAAATTTTCATTTATTTTTAAATCATCTATTTTGCTTTTTATTTCTGGTTCTAATTTTTTTAAATTCTTCAATATTTTATAACATTTATAATACAATTTTGCTAGTATTAAATCATCTTCGTAAGATAAATTTCTAAGACTCTTTAATTTTTCTAATAATTCAAAATCTATTTGGTCTTCTTCAATCATCTTCGGCACCTTTTCCAAATATTTTTTCAAATAGATAATTATTATATTGTATATTCTTCCCATAATATCCATAATTGTTTAACAAAGTAATTATTCTTTCATCATTTACCTCTAATATTATCTTTTTTATATTTCCTTTGGTTAAAAGCATCTTAGCTCCTTTTAAAATTTCTAATTCATATCCTTCTGTATCTATCTTAATTAAATCTATTTCTGTAAAAGTGTTATCTAAAGTTCCAATATCTACTATTTCAAAATTTCCACATTTATCCATAAAAGAACTTCCCCCACAATTTACTTTAGATTCACCTCTAGAATTGTATAATTTTCCCCTACCTTCTTCTTCTCCCATTCCAATATTTAAGCCGATTATATTTTTTAAGTTGTTTAATTCTATATTTTTTAATAAAACATCAAAATTACTTTTATCTGGTTCTATTGAATATATTTCTGATTTTGGATTAACAAAACTAGCAAGAATTGTATATTTTCCAACATTTGCACCAACATCAACAATTATTTTACTTTCTTTTGCTAATGTTCCGAATAATTCCATAACTTTATTTTCATAGAAATTTGAGATAATATGCAAATCTGAAGAGTTCTTTCTGCAAAAGAATTTTCTATTCCCATTCTTAACTATTATGTCTTCTTTTAATTCACTTCCTAAAAAAGTATTCTTTCCCATTAATCTATAATAAATATATTTTAACTTTTCTTTGTTTATTCCTTTTCCTTTTATTTCTAGGAATCCTTTTAGTTTATGATTCTCTTTATTTAAATGACTTTCTTGAATAGATTGAGTTCCTAAATTAAATGCTTCTTTTGAGATATGAACTAAAACACGATTAAATGCTTTTGCACTTCTTGGGAAGTCATCTTCTGTCAAACTTCCCCATTTAGCGACAAGACTTTTTATTTTTTCTTTTATTTCCATTTTAATCTACTTGGAGCAAAAATTTTCCTTGAAGTTTTAATTTAACTTTATCAATAGATTTTTTAGTTTTTACATAAGCAAAATCTGTCCAATGTACCCTAAAAAATTCTTCTATAATATTAAAAACTTCTGACTCTGAGTAGGTTTTAGGTTTCATTTCACTTATAATCTGGTTTATCTTTTTCTTATTCATTTTAAACGCTTGGAGCAAATTTATTTATTTGTGAGCCATCGGCGAACGGACACATAATATTGTTGTTAAGAGTAGTTACTCCGTTCATTTTGAAACACCTTTTAATTTATGATTTAGAAGGTCTCTTAATTCTTTCATTTGGTCGGTTGTCATTATAAACTCCATGTTGGATTGGAGATGTTTTTCTTTTTTACTCCATTCATCATTATATCCTAAATTCTGCAAAGTCAAATCTTCGCCAATAGTGATAAGAGTAAGAAACTTATATTTTCCTTTGTTCTTTCCTTTTCCAATCTTCTTAATATCTCCAATCCAGCCTTCATTAAACTGATTAGTAAAACCGACAACTAAATGGTTTCCTTTGAGACCTTGGATTGTTTCTAAATTATGTTTATCTGGATAATATTTTTTCATTGTGTTTCACCTCTCTGGGAGCAAATTTTGGAATTTGGACGAAGTCTTGGAATATTGTTGTTTAAAGAAGTTGGTACCAAAGCTGAAAATAAATGTTGGTACCAATTTGGGAAATTACAACAACGATTGTAATTTCCTTTAAACTGATATTCACAGAAGTTTTGAAATTGGCGATTACTCATATTCAGCTTCTTCCTTGAGTAATCTTTCAGCGTCTTGCTCCAACTCTTTTATATCATAATTAAAATGTTTCTCACAGAAAGAAAACTCTATGCCCTTAACTTTTATTGTTTTTGTAGAACAGAAGTTACATAATGGTACTTGACAAACCCAACAATCATCAAGCCACATATTTTTTCTAATATCTTTCTTTCTACAAAAAGGATTTTTACATTCAACTTCGGCATCCATCAAAACACAATGGGGGCATAGTGGTTTCGGTTTGAGTTTGCTATCTCTTTGACAATAAGCAAACGACTTTTTGCAATCTGAACATTTTAATTGTGTCATAATAAATTACCTCTGGAGCATTTTTTTAAATTTGGGCTTTGCCTGTGAATATTAGCGTTAAGGAAAGTTCTCTTTAGAGAATTTGGGGATTTACGAAGTAAATCCTCTTTAACGCATATTATCGGCTCCGTAGGAAAATTCCGTAGGAATTTAGTTCCGAACTCGCCCGTTTCCATTAACCCCTCCTTTTAGTATCTGATTTAAAACTTCATCAAAACTTCTAACTTCCATCTTTAGTTTTAATTTTACAAGTTTCTCCCATATTTTTCTATCAATCGTTATGCTTATTTTTCCTTTTTGTGCCATTTTAATTGATTTCCACCTCATAATCCCCACAATAGTATAAATCGCATTTCTGATTTTTACATTCTAAATTTTCACATGCAGTGCATCTCGCTGTTTCGCAATTATTCTCTAACCATTCAATAGAAAGGTCTTCTTTTGAAATTACATAATTTTGTTTGAATGCAAGGTATTGACATTCATAAAATTCTGACAAAATTTTATTCACTTGTGATTGGAACTTATAACTCTCTAAATTATTTCTTATATAACAATCAGGTATTTTCACTCCGTTATCAAAATTTATCTCTTCTGTGCAATTTTGAATATCTGGTTTTTGTATTTTTTCAAATTCTTCTTGCCATACAGAACAATCCCATTTTATATATTCAATCTCTGAAACTTCTGTATTGTTTTTCGTAATTAAAAAAATATCTTTATTATTAAATAATTTAAATCCGATAAATAAAATAACTAAAATAAAAACACCAACTAGAATCATCTTTAAAAATAAATAAGGATGCTCAATATCACAATCTTTCTTCATAGAACTAAAAAATGGTTTATTTGAAAGAAGAAGATTTGTAGGCTGTTTTTCCACTTAAACCTAAATATCTGTTAAGTTGTCCAAGTGTTGTAAATCCTTTCCAACCTTCATCTGTTTCAAGAACATAATTAAACTTTTTTATTCCAAGTCTTTTTTTATCTGCTTGTGTAAGTTTTATTATTCTTCTTGCCATTTTTTACCTCCTTTTAATGTTTTTATCATTTAAATAGTTTTCCATTTTAGGCAAGATTCTGGTCTATCCAAGTTGTGCAAACATCTTTAAATTCTTCGTATGTTTTAAGACCATCACCTCCCCAAAATTTAATTGTCTGCAATAAATCTCCTTCACCTATTCTTCTAACTTCAACAATCCCTTTTTTTGTGTTTCCATTGTAAACAAAGAAAGTCCCAAATTCTGGCTTTTCTATAACCCTTTTATTTTTACTTATCATATTATATTTAAAACACGCTCCTTTATATACTTTTCGGTTTATCGGTTTTTACCTCTTTTATCTTCCCGCAATTATCACATACAAAAATATACCCCACTGTCTGAGGTTTCTTCCAAAAATACCTCCATCTAAATCTCCAAATTTCATCACTAAGATGCAAATCTCCTATTTTACATTTTTCACACTTCATTATGATAACCTCCCTTTATGTTGAGTTGCTCCAAGCGTTTAAGGGCGAGTTCGGAATTGCCGATAATATATTAGGATTTAGAGAAGTTAAAATCTCTGATTTTAATTTGGGCGAAGCCGTAGGCGTAGCCTCTAAATCGTTATTAAACTCCTTTGGCTCTGCCAAAGTCGGCGTAGCCGAAGTAAAGTCAGCCACCGATTGTTGAACCAGTCTTTTATTTGCTATTGCAACATATTCAGCATTATTATCACAACAAATAAAGTTTCTTCCTAATTGTTTACAAGCAACTGCTGTCGTTCCTCCACCAACACAATTATCAATAACTAAATCCCCCTCTTTTGTAAATGTTTTTATAAGATATTTAAATAAATCTATTGGTTTTTGTGTTGGATGGAATTTATTCTTTCTATTAGCATTAGAATATTGTATTATTGATGTTGGTAATCTCTTAGAATAAATCTTTTCACCCATATTTTTTAAAGAGTGCCCCTTTCTTAGTGTTACACAATCTTCTTTAAAATTAACTTTCTTATTTATTCTTTCTTTTTCTCTTTTAGTTTTTTGTGGATAATAAATCATATTTTTTCCATTACAAAATACTGCTGGACTTTTACTAAAAACTAAAATATTTTCATGTATTTTACCAAATTGAAAATTCATCAATTGAAAATTTGAAGGTATTTTTTTATCCCAAATTATTTCATATCTAAAATTTTCTATATTAGATATTATCAATTTTGAAGTAAACGGTTGGGATGCAGTTAAAACTATTGCTTTATCTTTTTTTATAATTCTATTATATTCTTTCCACAATTCTTTTAATGGAATTATTTCGTCCCATTTACAAGCAGTAGTTCCATAAGGCAAATCGCAAAGTATCATATCAACGCTTTCATCAGGCAGTTGCTTGAGTAATTCAAAAGCATCCATTTCGTAAACTTTATTTGTTTCTATCATCTTCTTGTTATGTTGCACCCTGCGTGGAGGTGGCTGACTTTATTGAGTTTAATATATATTAAACGAAGTCGGCGAAGCCGATTTGGGAAAATACAAAGAATATTGTATTTTCCGTTTAACTGATATTAAACGAGGGCGTAGCCCCTTGAGTTTTACGAGGTGCGTGAAGTTTCTCAACCATTTTCTTTCTCATACAATCCTGACAATTAGGACAAAAACAATATACCTTTCCATTTCCAGCAGGAACTTGAAAAGCAGTCCAATTTATTTCGTGGAAATCACTTAATAATGTTTTTGTCTTAACATTACAACAATCGCAAATTCTTTCTTTAACCATTGTAGCACCTCGTAAAATTTCGTTTAATATTGTTGTTTAGGATAGTTTCTGCGAAGCAGAAATTAGGGTGGAGAAAATCTTTGATTTTCGGAACTCCTAAACTTATATTCAGAGAAGTTTTAAATTTCACGATAGTTTCCCCCTACATTTCTGTAAATGGTCATAAAGTTTTGGAGCAGTTTCTTCAGATTTTTCTTCGTTATAAAGTTGCATAAGTATATCCCACTCTTTAACAAAATTTTCCCAAATAGGATAAGCTATTGCAACTTTGTTCATTATACATTTTACCTCGTGTTCAGTATATTCAAGACATTCAAAAAGATGAACACATCTCCTAAAATCTGAAGGGTCATAGGGAATTGTTGGGTCTTCCTTTATTATTCCAACAATTACTGAAAGTATAGTTAAACTGCTTTCTCCGTAATTCGACCATTTAGTTTTTTCCATTTTAGTTGAACAATGCTGTGGAGTGAAATTTAAAATTTGGACGAAGTCTTGGAATATTAGCGTTAAGGAAAGTTCCAACTTGTTGGAATTTGGGGAGTTTCATTTTTGAAACTCCTCTTTAACGCATATTAAACTCTTTTGCGTAGCAAAATTGCCGTTAGGCAAAGTTCGGGGTGTTGCCGATAATCTTTCCCTCGCTATCTGGCAGTATTCTTTACTGCTATCTATTCCTATGCCCACTCTGCCTAAAATTTTACAAGCGACAGGGATTGTTCCACTTCCACAATAAGGGTCTAAAACAATGTCGCCTTCTTGACTTAGCCTTTGAACAATATCCATACAAATGTCTAATGGTTTTTGTGCTGGATGTCCAAAGCCTTCAATTTCCATTTTAGATTTTGTATAAACATCATGATGACATTTTCCAAAATACCTTTCTTTTCCTTCTCCATTTTGGAATAATAAAATAACATCTGATGTGGACATCCAGCCATGCATACAAAAAGCTGAGCCAGTTTTTCTGTAAAGAGTAATAAATCTTAGATACTTCCAGCCGTTGTCCCTAAATGATTTTAATGCAAGAGGAAGTATCCTATTATCGTAAATTACACAAGCGAACTTTCCTTGTTTGACAATCCTTTTTAATTCTATCGCACATTGAACTATTGAAGCAACATCTAAAAGATTGTCAGCGTCTACGCTTGTGGAATATGACTGGCTCAGCTTGAATGGTGGGTCAAAGAAGGCTAAGTCAATACTATTCTCCGACATTGTTTTCATTATTTCTAAACAATCCCCTTGTAAAATTTTGCTTTCTTCCATTTTAAACTCCTGCGAGGTCATCCCTCAAATTGAACATAATATTTAGTTTAGTAGAGTTTTGCGATTGCCCTAAAAGTGTTCATTCTAACTTTTTCAGCACATTCTTTGCAATAAGGTATCATTTCTGCATCAGGGTCAGCCATACCTAAAGTTACTTCTGCGTCCTTATTGCATTTTGGATATGAACACTTTATTTTTGATTTCATTTTCGGTTATCTCGTTTTAGTTGCACCCCGCTGGGAGCCCCCCGTTCAAATTGAACATAATATCAGGATTTAACGAAGTCTGTGTAACAGATTTGGGCGAAGGTTCTTCCTGAGCCGTTAAATCCTTATTAAACTCTCCGTTAGGACAACTTTCATTAGAAAGTTGAGTTTGGGTTTCCCCGATTTCTGATAAACGATTTATTTCTTGAGTTGCTGTTTCTATAAATTGTGGATTGAGTTCAAATCCTATAAACATTCTACCCATCTTTTTGGAAACTTTAGCAGTAGTGCCAGAACCCATATAAGGGTCAAGAACAACATCTCCTTTTTCAGTTGTTGCTTTCAAACATCTTTCAACAACTTCTTCTGGAAAAGGTGCAGGGTGTCCTGGTAATGGTTTTGGGCTTATTTCCCAAACTTCTTTATATTGGAATGCTTGAGGGTTAAATTTAGGTGTTTTTCTCTCTTTAGTAATCCAAAAAATATATTCTACACAAGGCATAAACCTAATTGGTTCTAAAACTGGAGACGATTTTCTATTCCAAACAATCATCTGACGAACATTAAACCCACTTAACCATTCGTGAGGGAAAATCGTCTTGTGATTAACTATTCTTGGTTTATGATTGTAGAATATAGAACCATCTTTTTTAAGAACCCTCAAACATTCCCTCAAAACCATTTTTTGTTGTTCTTGATATTCTTGTTCTGGTAAATCATCTTTAAAGTTTCCATAATCTATATTGGCTTTAGTCCAACTATCTGTTTTACTACATTTTCTTTTGGCAGAATGTTTATTGTATGGTGGAGATGTAACTATACAATCCACACTCTCATTCTCTACTTGCTTGAGCAACTCAAGACAATCTCCTTGATAAATTTTGTTTAGTTCCATTTTAACGACTGCGAGGGGAAACCCAAATTGAGTTTAATATAGTGGATAAAAGATGTTTTTTGCGATAGCAAAAAATATGGGGATTTCGTAGAAATCCCTTTTATCTGATATTCACAGAAGTTTTGAAATTGGCGATTCATATTTTCTCCCCCAATTTAGATTCTATGAAAAAAATCAAATCTTCCCTTGATTCATCTTGTTCCATTTCATCATCCCCATAATAAACAAAATCTTCTTCAATATACTTTTTTATGATTTTGAGAAAATCTTTAACATCCTCAAAATCTAAAACTCCTGATTTACATCCCCAAGTAGGTTCTCCTTCTTTGTAGATTTGTTTATTAAGCTCTGCTCCTTTGTTGAATTGATTTTTTTCCATCTTAGTTTCTCCCGACTAACGAGCCAATTTCAAAATTTGGACGCAATCTGTGAATATATATTAAACGAACTTTTCCACTTGTTCCATAGGTTTCCATTGGAAATATGTTTTGTTTCTTATGGAAATTCATTTTAATTGTGATTCTTCTGATAAATCTTTAAATATGTCAAAGAACCTACTTCTTCCTAATTCACTTTTTTTATTTTGGTATTGTGCCATTTTCTTTAATTATAAACCCCCCTACTTTTATGTAGAGGGGTAGATGGTTTCCGATTTTACAATCGAGTTTGATTTAGTCGTATGATTTACAAAAAGAGTCGATATTTGGTTTTTCTTATTAAAGATTTTTCCTAATATCAGTCATGCGTAAATTTCTATATGAAAACATTTCAGTTGGTCTTGCCTTCTTACTTGATTTCATACTTTATCACTTCAACGCCAAATCCGAGTGACTATAAAACTCCCCGAAGGGAGTTTATGGTGTCCAATCAACAAGGACTATATTCCCTATATTTTTTTTGATAATTCTTTCTTTATTTTCATTAATCTTTTATGGTTTTTTCCTCTCTTATGATTATACATATTTGATTTTAAAGATTCTTTTGTTAATCCTGTTACAGGCATCCCACATTCACAAATTTCTTGTTCCATTACTTTTTCCTCCAGTTTTAATTTTCATTTTTTATTCTCCAAATATCCAAGTTTCTACCAAGAAGTTTTTCAGTTTTCTTTATTTCATCTTCATACCAATAAAGTATTTTTTCTTTTTCTTCTTTAGTTATTTTACATTTTTGTTTCTTTCCAAAAGCCAAAAACTTATAAACACTTTTTAAAAGTTTAACTGAAAAGTTTGGAATATTGTTTAAAAATGAATATCTTTTTTCTGGGTTTACCTTGAAGTAAATCCAATGAATCCACCTATTCTTTACCTTAGTTTTTGGATTAAAATTCTTAAACTCACTAGTCATTTGAGAAATTTCTAAAAAGTAACATAATTTATCAAACTCTTTTTGTGTATTATTATTGAAAAATTCTTCAAAAATAATTATATGAATATTTTCTCTTTTAAAATATTTTAAATATCTTTTTATATTCCTTGAATATCTTAAATTATTTCTTGCCCATAAATAGTCTTCAATTTTATCATTGTTGAATTTATCCATAAATAGATGAGAATATAAAATATCTGCTGGATTTCTTAAAATTATAACTATCTTCATTTCAGGATTAAATTTACTTATTTGTTCTGGAGCTATTTTTGAATGAAAATAATGAGAACCTTCTCCTATTGCTTTATGATTTTCCTTAACGCCTTCAAATTGTTTTAAATATTCTTTTTTATTATTATGTATGTGTGGCATTATTACACTTTTTTCTTCTCCAAAATATCTTGGGTATTTTTGTTCTGGCATAAAAACTTCTGGATGTTCTTTTAGATAATTCCAAATAGAAGTTGTTCCTGCTCTTGGAACTCCAACAATTAAAAAATTGGGTGCTTTATTCATTTTTTAACCTTTTCCAACTCTTTCTTTAATTTCTTCTCTAAAACTTTATATGCTTTTTCAATGGTTTGTTTTTCATTTAAAGATTCCATAATTCCTTGTTTGTATCCTTGTTCTCTTACTTTTTCTAACTGCTTTTCATCTACTTCTGGTTTTGGTATTTTGTTTTATTCTAACTTCTCTTAAAATTTCTATCTCCTTAAAATCATCTGTTTGGTTTGTCATAGAATATCATAGAAAACTATGTTTATAAATGTTTGTATGGGTATAGGTTATGGGTATAGATATAGCAAAGTTTATAAATAATAAATATGTTCTTTATCTATGAAGTTAATGAAAAATATTATAGAAAAACAATTAGAATTATATAATGAATTTATGATAAAAGGTTCTTATGCTAAAGCTATTTATAAATTTTATTGTGCTTACTTACTTTCTATTAATATACTTGATATTAAATTGAATGATAAGAAAGTTAATTTTATTAATTATTTATGGAGAAATATTCTTTATAAAAATAAAATAAATGGACAACATTTTAAAAAAATAAAGGAAATAATGACTAATGATATGATTTATATTATTAAAGCTGTTAATTTGTTAGAAAAATTAAGTTCTGAAACAAAATATGAAGATTTAAATTTCTGTAAGATAGATTATGTTGGAATGTTATCTTGGGAGTTTCCAGATTAAAATGGTTGAACTTTATACAATAAATCCATTGATAGACCAAATGGTTTTAACAAAACTTGGGATGTATTGCTCAGAAAGATTATCTGTTGATTTATATTACCTTGCAGAATCTATTAATCTTTTAATCTCTGAAATAGGTGAAGAAGTTGTTAAAAAAGAATATTCTAAAAAATATGATGATTGGGAAATTGTAAAGTCTAATCTTATAAGACTTCAAAGAATTCTATCTGAAAGCAAGATGTTTTATGATGCCATAACTGATAAATCTTTTAATAGAAAAACAATAAATGAAGTCCAAAAGATGTTTAAAAAACAATTTATAAATCATACTTCTAGAGTTCCTCTTCTTAATGAATCTATTTATAAATTGTTTGTTTTTTTAGTAAGCATCTCTACAATTCAAAGAAGACAAATAAAAGGAGAATACTTTAAGATTCTTGAACATAAAGACTTTAGAAAAATACCTTCAGATAAAAGTAATCCAAAAATTAATTAAAATGAATCCTTTACTTAAAAGAAATAAAATTAAGTATCGTTTGCTTAATGAAAAAGGGAAAGTTGTCGATACTTTTAGAACTTTGTCTTTATGTAGAATGTGGAAGAAAAAATTAGAATTTTCTACTGAAGAAAAGTATGAAATTGGATATATTTAAATATGAGAATAAAACAGGATATTAATGCCTTTGTTTCTTTGAAAGATGAATATGGGAAAGTAATTAATGAACAAATATTAGTTGTAGCTAAATCTGGTTATGGTAAAGGTTTAGTTTTAGAACAATTTGCAGAAAGATTTCATGCTTTAGGTTATATTGTTCTAGCTGTATCAGACCCTAAACATGAAGTAGAATTTGGTTATCAAATGTTTGAACCAGAAGAAAGATACCATCTAAATCATTTAGCATCTATTGGTAAACTTCCAGGAAAACAAAAAGTTAAACTTTATCATCCTTTTACTTTTTCAATTCCAACAAATAGACTTCTTCCAGATATGAATATCTTTACTATTCCTATTAAATCTCTTGGAAGAAAGGAGTGGGGTTTAATCTCAGAAGTATCTGGAGAAAATGAAACAATTTCTGTATTGTTAAAGGCATCTGCAGATATTTCTAATGAAGATGGGATATATTCTTTTCTTCATACTGCCCAAGATTCTATTAAAGGAAAATCTACTGAAAGAAAAAGAAAAGCAGACCCTAAGAATTTCTATCTTGAAGCTACATCTGGAACTTTTAAAGAACTAACTAGGATTTCTAATTATTTGAGACCTTTTAAAAATAACTTCTTTTTATCAAAACAAAGTAGTTCTCTTAATCTTAATTGGAAAGAAATATTAAATGACCAAGAAAGTTACCATGTTTTTGTTTCTAATTTTATAGGAAAGAAAGATGAAAAGCTAACAGATTTTATTGTTTTATATTTACTTGAAAGTATATTGAAACACAAAGAATATCTTAAAAGACCTGTTGTTATAGTTATTCCTGAAATAAGTATTCTTTGTCCATTTAAACCAGAAGGACATAAAAGATTTCTTGCAGAATCTGTAAAAGATACCCTAAAAGTATTGAGAAGTTCTGGAAGAGGAATGAGTAGTCTTTTAGATAGCCAAGTTTGGAATGATATTGATGAAGATGTTAAAGGTTCATCTACACAAACTTTACTTGGAGAATTTGGAAATGCTAAAGATATAGAAAACATAAGTAAATCTTTTTTATACAAAAGAGAAATAAGAGAACAATTAAGAAAGTCTGATACTAAAAATTCATACCTAATTAAAGGATATGAAGATGATGGTGGATATAAGTTCTTTTTTCCAAAGTCTATGCATGGAGAACCCCATTATAATTTTGAAGAGATGTATAGAAAACATTATCAATCTAAATTAAAAAGTTATAAAGTTTTAGTTGATAAAATGAGAGAAAATCTAAAGAGTGAAGAATTAAAGATTAAAGAAAAGATTAAAAATAAAGAAAAGAAAGAGAAAGAACTTTTAGATAAAAAGAATCTTGAAAAGGAGAAAAGAGAAAAAGAGAAAGAATCAACTGAAAAATCTAGTGATACAAAGGAACAAAAGATTGTTGAATCTACAGAAAAAATAATGAAAATTTGTTATGATATATTTAATGATGTTAATTTAGATAAGAAAGATAAAACTTATCGTTCTATTGGAAAGAAACTTAATTTAAACCATAAGACTGTCAAAAAATATATTGATAAATATTCAGATAAACAAGAAGAAAATCTTGATAAAGATTTTGTAGAATCTTTTATTGAAGATAATTAATTCTATTCTTTTGTGGATACTCAAAAAACACCTTTTTTACTTAGCTCTAGTATGTTTTTGATGGAGACCCCTAAAAATAGAAAAATTTAAATATCTATATTATTTCTTAATAAGATGGGCTATAACTAATATAATTAAAAAATAATTATTTTGTGGGTATGGGTAATGATAGAGACAAGAAAAAAAAATAATCAGGAAGGAATTGTATATTTGCTTTTATTAAAGGTTGATATACTTAAATCTTCTATAATTCCTTTCAATTTAGAGGTCTTAATTTGAATGGATACACTACTTAATCTTAAAAAGTTATCTTCTAGGAGAGATTTTAAAGGTTATACATTCGATAAAACCTATTTTTTAAAAATAAATAAAATAAATATGGGGTGGGGAAATTGGTGAAGACTTTGGGTTCTCGTGATAGAAGAAAAAGGAGAACTCGTTCAGACAAAGGAAAGAGAAGGAAATATTATAGGGGTAAAAAAGTAAGGAGAAGAAGAAAGGTTGGTGATTTTGTTAGATATGTTTCAACTAGAAAAAAAGACTCTCCTATTAAATTATGGTTTATTGAAATCTGCCCTATGAACAAAGATTCTTATTTTAATTTTTCAAAAGAAACTAGAAGATTTATGAGAAGAGTAGTTTATAGACCAAGATTAAGAATTGATGTTTACCCTGATGAAATAAATTGTAGGGAAGCAGTTGAGGATTTATGTGTTGAACATCTTTGGACTGGAAATTGGCTTTGTAGGGGTTTTTCAAAAGGTAAAAATTCTTATGAAGTAAAACCTGTTCCCTTATTTGAATTTAAAATAATCGACCATCCAGAAGGAATTAGATGTAGAATGACAAGGAATATAAGATTGTTTAGGTATTGGTTTTGGAAGAAAAATGGATAAAAAAAGGGTTTGTATTTATGTTAGGGTTTCAAGTGAAGAACAATCTAGAGAAGGATATAGTATTGAAGCTCAGAAAAAGAAATTAGAAGAATATGCTTTGTTTAAAGAATGGTTTATTTATAAGATATATATTGATGCAGGTATCTCTGCTAAATCTATTAAAGGTAGGAAATCTTTCCAGGATATGCTTGTTGATGCTAAAAATGGTAAGTTCTCTGGTATCTTGGTTTATAAATTTGATAGAGCTTTTAGAAATGTTAAGGAAGCATTGATTACACTTGATGAACTTAATTCCATGAAAATTGATTTTATTTCCTTAACTGAGAGTATTGATACAACTACAGCTATGGGAAAGTTCTTTTTTACAATTAATGGTGCTTATGCCCAACTTGAACGAGAACTCACCTCAGAACGCCTTAATTTTACACTAGATAGCAAATTTGAACTAGGGATGATGGTTGGAAAGATGCCTTTAGGTTATTATTGGGATAAAGTTAATAAAAAAGTAAAGATAGATAAAAAGAAGTCTGAAATGATTAAAGATATATTTTCTATGACCCTTAGAGGTATTGGTTATAAGGAAATATGTGAAAAATATAAATTGAAGCCACAAAGTTATTATAATATCATAAGGAATAAAGTTTATATAGGATTTATCCAATTTAAAGGTAGAGAGAGAGAAGGAATCCATCCACATCTTATTTCTGAAGATGACTTCAATAAAGTCAGGGAGATGCTAAATGAAAAATAAAAATATGGTTAAATTAATCTTTGTTTTTTTCTCTTTTTTATGTTTTCTATTTTGTTTATTTCTTATTTATACAAATATTCTTTATCCTGCTCAATTAAGTCTTAAAGTTGATTGTAATAAAATCTCCATTGTTGAGTTGAAAGATTTGGGTTATTATGTTGGAGGTTTTTATAATTCAAGTGAGAATAAAATAACAATAACAAATGAGACTTATATTTATGCTAGTGAATTTATTGGTGAACTTCAAAAGCATGAAAAATGTCATCAAGTTCAGTTTTCTCAAAATCGATTAGCAAATTGTAATCATAAGTTAATTCTTTATCTTAATGAAGTTGAATGTTATATTGCCCAAAAACTTCCAGATTCTTTTTATAATAAAATATATGGTTAATTTCTTGTCATTATAAAAAAGTTAAAAATATTTTATCACAATTTCCTTATTAAAAATATTTTTCTTTTTAAATGGTTTTTTCTTATTCTCGACGACAAAATAGCAATAGTGACACAAAAAGATATTTTAATTTTAGTGCCTTTCTATATGTATAAAGTTGTAAGGAGGTAATAATAACATGAAAATACAAGAACCAAAAATCTTGAGATGGAAGGATGGAGCTAAGTGTCCAGATAATTTAACAGGTCATATAATTGTTTTTGATAAACCTTTAATTGTTTATCAAACCAAAGAAGAAATAGAAATCCTGAAAGGAAGTGGTGTTGGTGGAGGAGATGTTAAGAGGATTTGGATAAAGCCAACAGGAAAAGTTGCTGAGTGTAAGTTTATGATGGCAGAAGGTGGCTTTGGTAGTTACTCTCGTTGTAGTGGAAGAATGATAATTGGGAAGTTCTTCAAATCCCTACAAGACATAGAAAATGACAAACCCTTTCACAAAGGAAACACAAAATGTTTTCCAGATGGATTCATTCCAGAACTTTTTACAGAACATGAAAAACTTTGAAACTTTTATGGTTTAGAAATAAACCCTCTTTTCTTTTTATTTTAATTTCTTTTATTCATAAAACCTCAATGGTAACAATAGCAAACTCTTTGTCACTCTGTATTTTCTTCATTGTATGTTCAAATATAAATTTATCATCAATTCCTAAAGCATCAAAGATTGAATCTACAAGGAATTTTTCTCTATTATTTGAGTCCTTCCTAGCTACCTTTCCTTTCTTTGTAAACCAGTTTTCGTTAATTTCTACCATAACTTTTAAGGGAACTTCTTCTTGAGCAAATAATGGAAATGCTTGATTAACTATTATCTCTTTTATTTCTTTCCTTAATTTCTTTGCTTCTGGTTTTAAATAAAATGCACCAAATTTATTATGTCCATGCAAGTGATTAATTGAAGGAGTTCGAAAAGGTATTTTAATTTTCATTTTTCTTTATCTTTTTCTAAATCCATAGCGTTCTTCATCTCCCTCATAACTTTGTTTTCTTCTTTCATCTTAGCTAAAGCATTTGCAGATACTTGACCCCTTGCCCAATCTTTCATACTTTCCCCTATAGCCATATCTCCCCCAAGAATTCCTCTTCCAAAAGTTTCAAGAATCCATGCCTTCTGACTTTCCATTTTTATCCAATTTTCTTCTGGAGTTCCCTTCATTCCTTCTGGTATTTTTAGAGGGTCTCTTGTTATTAATTTTATTACTTCTCTCCTTTCTGAAATATCTGTCTTTGGAAATCTTTTTATTTCCCCATTTAAAATCACAACGCTTTGAACATCTGCTTGTTTTTGGTCTTCTCTTTGTTCTATATCTAATGGGAAAAACTCCACTAATGAACAACCATTTTTCCTTTCTTTAATGCTTTTTAAAACTCCTCTAGTATATCCATCTGTGAATTCTTTTCTATAATCATTTTCTATTAAAGGCATATTTGGAAGAACTTCAACTTTCTCCATATTCTTATTAGACCTAGTTAAAAATATCACTAATCCTATTAAAATTAAGATACATAAAGGAATTATTATATATTCTATCATATTGCTGATTTCTCCTCTGCTTCTTTTTTCTCTAATTCGTCTCTTGCTTTTTGTGAACTTGGAATTACTCTTCTTGTTGATGTTTCTGGGATTCCAAATTTAAATGATGTTTTAGTTTCTTCAACTATTTCTCCTGGAGGATTTTCTGCTATTAATTTAATTTGTTTTTCTATTTCTTCTTTTTGTGGGTCTATTAATCTTGTGAATTCATTTTTAGGATTATTTAAGTTAATTATAGACACTCTTTTTTGTCTTTTTTCTGTTCCAAAACCTTCTAAGATTAGTATTGGAGTTGGTTCAGAACCATCCTTACCCCACCTTTCTAATCTACTTTTTTCTATTTTAAAGTTATCTGGGTTATCTTCATCATATTTTATTTCTCTTATTTCTCTTAATTTTGCATCTTTAATGTCTATATTTGTTTTTACTGAAACTTGTGAGTTTATTTTTTTTATCACATATATTAATAAGAAAATTAACCATCCAATTATTACAATAATTAATGCTCCAAAGAACCA
>Ga0100403_1001944_pt1 | contig 17473 bp, 26 predicted proteins | sample CryGeymet201501t_FD_83663 | JGI IMG/M metagenome (GOLD analysis project Ga0100403, IMG submission 83663) | Groundwater microbial communities from Crystal Geyser aquifers in Utah, USA - Crystal Geyser metaG 2015-01t | ecosystem: Environmental > Aquatic > Deep subsurface > Groundwater | place...
AATTTTTATTTCACCAATTGTACAAGAATCCGTAAAAGCATCAACTGCTAAATACACAGCTGAAAAATTAATAACAAAAAGAGAAGAAGTAAAATCTTTAATAAATACAATGATTAAAGAGAGATTAATGATGTATAATTTAGCAGTTCAAGATGTTTCAATAACAGAGTTTAAATTTAGTGAACAATTTAGTTCTGCAATTGAAGCGAAACAAGTTGCTGAACAAAAAATATTTACAGCGTCTAATGATTTAAAAAGAATTGAAATTGAAAAACATCAAACAATAACTCGTTCAGAAGCTATAAAACAACAAACTATAAATGCAGCTGATGCACAAGCATATCAATTAAAAGTTATTAGAGAAGAATTGGAAAAAAATACAGATTTAATACAATATAAATATATTGAAAAATGGAATGGTCAAATGCCAAATGTATTAACATCATCAAATGGTAATTTATTACAAATTCCAACAACTATCAAATAGAAAAAATAAAAAGAAATGGAGTGATAAATAATGGATAAAAAACAAGAAATGTTATTTCAATATACAAACAACGGATACGAGTTAATAGAGGACAATGGAACTTACTTTACTTTTAGACGAAAGTTTAATACATTAGCCTTCATATTGCTTTTAGTATTCACATTTATAGGTGGTTTACTTTACTTACCATATCATTTTACTAAAAAGAAAATGATAGTTAAATACAAATAAGGAGAAATAAATATGTTAGATTTATTTGGAATAAAAAAACTAAAACAAAGAATTGCAGATTTAGAAAAACAAAACAAATTATTAGTCTTAGAAGTATCGGACATAGTTAAACACAAGTTTAATGAAGTATCAAATAGCTTTGATAGATTAATATTAACAGAAGCAGATAATCTAAGAGCAGAATGGAAGCAGTTTGAAAAACATAATAAAAAGTTATTTCAATACAAAGAAAATAAATAAAGGTATATTTAAACATATCTGTCTTATATATTAATAGAAAATATATTTAGGTAGATTATGTGAAAGAAACCATTTCTTTAGAACTTTGTGGAGAAATAATAATTTACAATAGCTGTCTAAAGCGATATATTTTCAATAACAAACGATTTAAGAATTTAATTGAAGTCCAATGTTATTTAGAAGAATATAATACAGACTGCTTTGATAAAATAAGGAGTTATAAGTTATGAATTTAAAAAATATAAGTATCGGAGAATTAGATTATCTTAAATTACTATTAAAAATAGATATAGATGAAACAAAAGACAGTTTAGAAGAGATAGTTAAAGATAAACAAAATAATGTAAAATACTTTGGAAGAGATAGTTTATACAAGAAATTATATAAACAACAAGGTAATAAGATAGATTTATTTATTAAATTAGATAAGATAGTAAATTCAAATAATTTTTTGAGTGAAAAGAAAAAGATAGTTAAAAAGAAATGAATGTATAATTTAGTATGTTGAAATAATAGTAATTGACTTAAATCAATTAGAATGAATGCATGATAGATATAAAAAAAGGTGATAAAATGAGAAAAAATAGTGTGGATTTCATATCTTTTTATGAACAAGAAGATAAGATACCAATAAGTAAGTTAAAGAACAAGTATATAACCTTGTTTTTTGATGATATACAAGAAATGGGAATAGAAGTAAAACAGAACATACATGAATACCAATCAAAATTAATAATAGACCCTGAAAAAGCAACTTTAATAACAAATAATGATTTTTGTTTTATAAGAGTATTTGAACCAAATAGTAATGAAAGGCAATTTATAAGTCAATTTGTAAAAGACGAGATTGATAGCCACTTTATAGATGGGGTGGAAGAATGAAATTAAACATATTTAAAACAGAAAAACCTAATAATACAAAACTAAAACAAAGAATAAAAGAGCTTGAGAAATCAAGCCCTTATAAAACTAAATTAAAAGATTATTTATTAGAAGAAAAAGAAGCTATATTAAAAGAATTAATAACTAATTTAGATACAGATAGAAAAGTAATCAAATATAGCTTTACACCTTATAAAACATGTAATGATGAAAGAGTAGATATTTTTTTTGAAGAAAGAACACCAGTAAGCACAATAATAATAGTAAATAAAGCAATTAATTCAATATTAATACTAAAAAGAACAAAAGTGATTAAAAAAAGATTAATAACTAAAATATAATATGTAGGGACAAATATGGCACAAATCAACTATAATCCAAAGACATTAGAGAAAATAGAAGCTTATAGAAAGCTAATCTTAACAGCACCAACTCCTCAACAGGTAAAAGAGAAGTTAGGACTAAAGAACAAAAAAGCCTATGATAATCTAATGAAAGCTTATAAAGATGTATATAATAACGAAGAGATAAAAATACAAAGAGCAAATGAAGTAATAGAGAAAATAACCTTAGTAGAGAGAAAGGCATTTAATGATTACTTAAAAGGCGAGACCAAAGCCAAAGAATACACAGACGTATTAGAATATTGTCTAAAATTACTATCAAGATATGGTTTTGCTCCATCAGAGATAGAAAAGATACAAGTAGAGCATACTGGAAGTGTTAAGCTAGACTTAGTAAATCACTTCAAGCAAATAGAACAAATGCTTTTAGAAAAGAAAAAAGCTTTAGAACATAATATTGACTCAGATAAATGATTTTTTATTAGCAGGAGTAGATTTTCTCCAAAGACATCTTAACATCAGTCCTTATATTTATCAGTACCCTATAATTGATGCTGTAATGAATCCTGTTTATAAGCGAACAACAATAAGGGCCTCAACAAGAAGTGGTAAATCATTTATAATGGCCGGCATATTAATTGCTTATGCTTGTTATTATTCTAATTCTAAAATAGGTATAATCGCTCCAAGTAGAGATAAGACCAAGATTATAATGACTTATATATTAGATTTATTATCTTCTTCAGATTTAGAACAGGTAATAGATTTAGATATGATGGGTCTAACTAAAATGGAACGATTAAAGAGAGAAGTATCTAAAACCAGGGTTACTTTCAAGAATGGTAGCTCTATTGAGATAAAGACTGCTGATGTAAAAGGTAGAGGTTTTTCTTTAATGGGTGCAGGTTATAATGTAGTATCTATTGATGAGAGCTCAGAGCTAAATTCAGAGGTATGGACTAAGATTGCTAGAATGCTATTAGAAAACCCTAATACAAAGATAATAGAGCTATATAATCCTTGGTTTTTAAATCACTGTTATGACCATACCCAAGACCCTGATTGGAATGTAATTAAAATAGACTATCACGATTGTTTAAACGAGGGTAGGTTTAATAAAGAACAAATAGATATGGTTATGTCCGAGATAACTAATCCTATAGACCGTAGGGTTTTATTAGATGCAGAGTTTCCTGACACAGCAGACAATAGCTTATTTTCATATCAAGACTTAATCTTTTCAAAAAGACAAATAACCGAACCAAAAGAGAAGCCAGAGATAAGGTTAGGCATAGATGTAGCAAGAATGGGTAGGGATGATACAATTGCTTATTTAATTTATAGATATGGTGGTTTATTTATAGTTAAGAGAAAATGGACCTTAGATAAACAGAGATTAACTAAATCTGCAGGGGATATCATAAAAATAATAAACGAGATAGGTAATATTGATGTAATCCAGATAGACTCTACAGGTATAGGTGGGGGTTTAGAGGATAATTTAAGAGAATGGCTTGATAATAATGATAGTCATATAGAGCTTGTGCCTATTATCTTTTCAGAAAAAGCTAATGATATTCATAACTTAAATAGAAAATCAGATATATTCTTTAACTTAGCCGATTTATTTAGTAAGAAGAACATAATCATTTTAGAAGAAGATAGTAATTTAATTAAACAACTAAGAAACATGCAGTTTGAGGTTCAGAGTAATGGTAAAAAGAAGATACTTGATAACCAAGACAAATCTCCTGACTTAGCCGATGCTCTTGCTATTGGTTGTTATGTAACTAATAATAATGTAATAATAGACTTTGGGTGATTAATATAGACATACATTTATCTAAACCAGTTTTTTTCAGGTGTTTAAAGTGCGATTTATCAAACAAGCCAAGAAGACGGTCTGGGTATTATATAGTTTATATTAATGAGAATCATTTATACTTCAAATGCCTAATGTGTGGGACTAAGTATCGTTTAGACCTAGATAAATGCGAGCAAAAAATAAAGTTATATAAATAAAGAAAAGTATATTTATATATATATATATCTACTACTTAAAAAAAGAGGTTTATTATGGGTAATTCTTATATTCCAAGAAATCTTGGACAGACAAAAATTTTTTCTTTACAAACTAAAAAAAATTTAACTGGAAGTTATGCTAATTTTGGTGATAAAATAAATGCTGAAGGTTATAAATACATTGGTATTTTTATTGATACTGATGTAAACGATTCAGAAAATGTAACTATACAAGTTAAAGGTGCAAAAACTTCAACTGCAACTAATTTATATGATATTGACGGTCTTTCAGAAAAGACTTTATGGACAACAAGTGCTTCAAATGATTATTTATATTATGAATTTGAAATAGGTAATGTTCCTTTTATTCAATTGCAAGCGAAAGCAGGAAATACTGGTGTAACTGCAGGTTACTTAACAGGTGGGACAAACGCAGAGAGTACTTTTGGTACTTGGGAAGCTGTGACTGATGCAGAATTTGCCATTACAATAGATGGAACTGCTTATGATATAACTGGCATAGATTTTACTGGTGTAACTGATATGGATGATGTAGCTAGTGTTTTACAAGCAGCAATTAGAGCCGAAACAGGTTCTGAAGAAACAGTAGTATGGTCAACAGACCATTTTATAATTACTTCAAGTACTTTAGGTTCAACTAGTGAAGTAAGTGTAGCTTCAACTATATCTGGTGGTTCAGGAACTGATATTTCAGGTGCAGGTGCTTCTGATTGGTTAGATGCTGATGTAGTAGGTGGGACTGCAACAGCAGGAACTGGGACTATTGGGGCATTAACAGTAGAGTATAATTTAAAGTATTAATGTTATTTAAATATTTAATAGAGGTAGATTAAAATGGCAGGATTTAGAGATGGTTTAGCAGTTCTTGATAAGAACAGTCACGACAATTATAGTGTTAGTGATGCAGTAGGAAATAGATTAGACACAAGTTTCAGTGGTGGTATTTATAATAATAACCCATCATTAGTTGGACATGCAAAGGCTGGGTATTATCACATTCACAGTCCTGCTAAGGTGTATCCTACTTTAGATGATGCGGTAACTGTAACAGCGAGTGCTACTGGTTGGACGCTTGGAACTAAGGTTGTAATTGTTCCAGCTGACACAATCACAGAATATTTTGATATACATTGGGTTTTAGTTCACGCAATAAGTGCAACTGATGAGTATGACTCCAAGCACAGACGGCAGGGGTGCATTCCAAGACCCAACACACATCAGCTTCTGGAACGAGAACAGCTTCTGGTACTGGACTAAACCGAACTTAATGAAATACATTAACAACACAGAAATTAGATTTAGAGAGTGCAGGCTTGAGACCATCTATCCAACTGACTGGCATAGGGAGAACAAGATTTGCTATGTTATAGCACACTTAGAAAAATTATGAGAGATTTAGAGGGTTATAAAATGGAAAAAGAAAGAGTTTCATACAAAGACTTATACGAGTTGATTGGTAAATATATATCTGTGGTTAATGAGAACATCAAGGAAACCAACCAGAATGTAAAGGAGACTAACAATAAGTTAGATAACTTACATACTAAGGTTGAGAATATACTCATCCAAACCACCAGAACAAACGGCAGGGTTAATGCATTAGAGACTTGGGAAGCCGAGTGTAACAATATTATTAAAGAACTAAGACTAGACAACAAACTCCAGGACAAGCAGATTGCAATCACAAACAAGGACCTCGCAATGATTAGTGTCAAGGTAGCAGGTATTTTAACAGTTATAGGTTTTTTAATTTATATAACAACAGGTTACATAATATAGAAGTGATAAGAAATGATATATGAAAGTGCAGAAGACATAAAGCAAGCTAGACTCAAAGTAGTAGCTAATCCAATAATGGACCAAAAACCGATAAAGGAGGACACCGAGACAGGTTACACTTCATCTTCCTATGGAGAGAGGGGTTACATTAAGAGGTTCATACCTTATTTTATTTATCGTCCGCCTTTCGGTTATCCAAGAAGGGATATAGACATACTTAATGTCAGAAAGCTCGCACAAACACCTTTTGTATTTTCAGTAATTAAGACTTTATTAGATGAGATTTCTGCTTTAAAATGGGATATTGTCCCTTGTGAAGGAATAGAAGAAGAATCAGTTAAGGGTAAAATTAAGAACATTAAACAATTCTTATATAACCCTAATGATAATGACGAGTCTTTTAGAGACTTAGTCAGACAAGTCGGGAAAGATATATTAGAATTAGATGCAGGAGTTATAGAGAAAGTATATAATCGTAAAGGACTATTAACACAATTATTCGCAGTAGACGGTTCAACAATTTTATTAAACCCTGATGAACACGGGTATATGGGTAACAGAGTAGATTATGTTCCACCTATTGACCCGTCAGTTGTAACTCAAGACCAAATAAAGAACTATTATACTTATGTTCTAACAGAAGAAGCTGCTTACTTCCAATACAACTGGACTGGGGGTATATGGCCTGTGCCTTTTGGTAAGAAAGAATTGATATATATTAAATCAAACACAAGGTCAGATTCTATCTATGGTACATCACCTATTATGGTTCTTTATAACATTATACTCACTTTAATGTATGGTGCACAGACTAATTTAGATATGTATATCTCAAATGACTTGCCTAATGGTATTGTATCTATACTAAATGCTAATAAAGACCAAATTAAAGCAACAAGAGATTACTTCAATCAAAAGATATTACAAAACGATGAGTTTGGTAATAACAGAAAGAAATATTTTAATATACCTATTACCTCAACAGAGGCAAAATACACTCCTTTTAACTTAAATGCAAAGGACATGCAAATGCTTGAGCAACAGAAATGGTTCCAGGAAATTGTTCTATCTGTGTTTGGTGTGACTCCTGATGAAATTGGTTTGTCTTCAACTAATAGAAGCACAGCAAACGAACAATCAAGAATTTTCAAAAGAAAAGCACTTAGACCATTACTTAATTTATTTGAGTATAACCTAACCACAAAATTAGTCTGGGAGCTTGACCCTGCAAAAGAAGTTGAGTTTAAGTATGATGATTACGATATAGAACAAGACTTTAGAAAAGCAGAATTAAACGAGAAACTTAAACAAACCTGGACAATTAACGAGATTAGAAAGAAAGATAATATGGCTGAGCTTGAAGGTGAGGAATACGATAAAATAGCTGGTGCTGGTGGTATGCAACAAGGCTTTGGTAATTCCTTTGGGCAGAATGATTTCACAGGACAGGATAAAATAGACAACCAAGCTAATAAAGATGATATGTCCAATAATGAAAGAAGCCCAGAGAAAGAAGATAAGTTATTTGAAAGACCAGAAAGCCCATCTACTAAAACAATAGATAATGTTCCTAAAATAACTGATTCAGAGAAGTTATTAAAGAAAATGTATGATAATTTAGAAAAAACTATACTTAATGCACTTGATTAGATATGGCTAAAATGACCCCTGAAGATATTGAAAGATTACTTAAAGAGTTAACCTTACCTGTAGCTTTAGTTTCACAAATCCAAAGAGACTTAAGAATCTCTTTTGAGTTTGGAATTGAAGAAATAGAAAAGATACTCGATAGGAATATCTTAAATGTCAATCCTGCAATTAAAGAATACTTAGAGAACTATACTTTTGATTTAATTAAAGGTATGAATGAAGAGTTAGGTAATAAACTAAGAGACACTTTAAGAAGAGGTTTAATGAACGGCCAAAACTCCAAAGTCATAGCTAAAGAAGTTAAAGAAATATTTGAGATAACAAAGCACAGAGCAGAAATGATAGCACGAACAGAGACTGCAAGAGCCTATAACTATGGTGCAGATTCAGCAGCAAAAGCTTCTGTTATTACAATGGTTAAATATTACTCTGCAGTATTAGATGATAGAACCTCACCTCTTTGTAGAAGATTGTCCAATAAATATAACAAAGATAATCCAATACCAGTAGATAAGGATTTTATTGACCAAGATTCAGGCTGGAGAGGTTTATATCCCCCTGCACATCCAAACTGCCGTTCAAGTGCAATTTACATTCCAAAAAAATAAAGTTATATAAATAAAAAAACAGAGATAATATATATAAGGTGACAGTTTATGCAAAAACAAGAATTGAACTATAATATAACATTTGAACCACAAGAAATCATTACAAAAGGTATAAAAAAATACTTAATTAAAGGTTACTTTTCAACAATAGACGAAGACTTATCAAGCGAAACTGTTACTTTAGAAGGTCAAAAGGATATCTTGGCACAAGTAAAGGGAAGAGTAATAACCTTTGATGCAGAACACGAGATTTATTATGATAAGGAAGGTAAACCATTACCTAAACCTACAAGCAATCTTCCATTAGGTAAAGTAATAGATGCAGAATTAACCGATAAAGGTGTTTATGGAACAGTTGAGTTAAACCAAGATGCTCCAAGATTTAAGAACATCTGGGAGTCCATTAAGAACGGTTTCTTACATTCTTTTAGTGTCGCTTTCTATCCAGTAGAGGCAATTAAAAAGAAAGTAGGCGATAGCTTTAAGAGTTTTGTAAACAAACTAAACTTAATAAATATAACCTTAACAGGCGCTCCAATGAACCCAAATGCGACTTTTACTCCAGTAATGAAGAGTGCAATAAATCAATTAGATAGCTTTAATACTTATGATATCAATCATAATAACAACGAGGTGTATAACATGACAGAAGAAAATATAGCACAACCTCAAGAAAATTTAGAAGAAAAAGTAGATGAAGAAGTTTCAACATCTAATGTAGATAATGAAGTTTCAGAACCTAAAATAGATGTTAAGTCTATTATAGCGAGTTTGAAGGCTGAATTTACAGAATCTTTAAAATCTCAAAAAGACGAATATTCTAAATCTATTGAGGAAATAAAAGAGGGTTTTAATGTTGAATTAAAATCTTTAAAAGAACAAGTAACAAAATTAGAGCACCAACCAATAAAAAAAGCAATTAAAACAGATAGCTCCCAAGTCTTAGCAAAGAAAGAAGAGTTTTCAGTTTTTAATTTAATGTAAAGGTGATATGAGATGTACATAGAAAACAGTGCTTACGAAGCAAGTTTTGGGTCATTAAACAACGGTTCAGTATTCTACGACCCTTCTGAATCAAAAGAAAAAAACGATGCAAGATTAAAAGCATTAAAAAATTATTTATTTGAAAACCATCCAAGATATTCTACTCAATTAAAAGCAATGGAATCAACAAGTGGTGGAGTAGGAACAGCTGGTTATGCAATGTCTCCTGTTTATGTTGACACTATTTTAGTTGACAGAACAAGAAAATTTACTCCTGTTAAGAACATGCTTAAAAGAGTAACTAACATGGGTAGAACAGCAGACTTTAATGTTATTACTGCAAAAGGTGGAGCTTTCACTGCTGGTGAATATGCTAATCTTACAGAAACAAACACAACTTACGACAGAGCTTCAACTGAAATTAAATTCCTTTATTCAGTAGGTAGAGTAACAGGACAAGCTATCGCAGCTATTCCAGGTTATAACTTAGTAGGTTCAACTATAACAGGTTCAGGTTTAGGTGGAGACTCAACAATTGGAACTTCATTTGCTAATAACGCATTACAAACAGAAGTATTCGTTAAAATGAGAGAACTTGCAGAACTTGAAGAAAAACTTTTAATCAACGGAAATGAAACAACTTCAGTTTATGGTGGTGCAAACGGAACTGAATTTAACGGTATCGTTCAAACACAATCAACAACTAACGAAATAGACGGAACTGGTCTTGCATTAACAGAAGACTTACTTAACGAAGCTATCCAAGAGGCATTTGACGATTCAGGTAGACCTGACTTCGCAATATGTGACTCTGCAACTTATAGAGATATAATGGGTATTCTTTCAGAAAAGAAAATCTTAACACAAAACATGCAAGTAACAGAATACGGAACTGTAGCTATAACATGGTTTGGTATGACAGGTCCTATTAAAATCTTCCCAAGTCAATTCTTAACTAATACTACTACAAACAAATCAATTTACTTCCTTGACTCAGAAGTTTGGGAAATTAGAGTATTACAAGATGCAACTTACGAAGAACTTGCAAAAACAAACGACTCTAAAAAGTTCATGATTAAAGAATATATAACTTTAATCTGTAGAGCACCACAATTCAATTCAAAGATTAAGGCTTTAAATTAGGTCTTAAATAACTGGTTAGAAGGGCTTATAGCTCTTCTAATTTCAGGGTTTATGTCTAAAAAATATAAATAGGTGAAAACAAATGGGTGCAGTGAATACAAACACACCAGTAATTAAATTAACTACAATCGGTTCAAACAAGAACGGAGATAAGTTAGGTTATTTTACAGGTGTAGCAAAAGCAACACAAAATGATACAATTACAATAGTAGGTGTTAATCAATTAGTGAAAGTATTAAGTTTAAAATTAGATGCCACTGGTGCATTCGAAACACATACAGTAAGTGGAAAAATAATAACTTGTACTAGTGCAACAGGTTCAGCAACAGTAACTGGATTTGTAATATATAGATAAAATGGTGATTAGAAATGGCAGCAGCATTAAAGACAGCAACTTTTGTTGGTGGTTCAATAGCAGGTGGAGCATCAAAAGCAGGAGAAGGTATTGTTGAAGGTGTTTACACAGCAACAATTGCAACTACATTAGACTGGATTGTATTTTCAGACTTTACAAAAGTATTATATGTTCATGCATATAAAGATGCAGATGGTGTAGACGCAGAAGCATATATTGACGGGACAACTTTAAATAAAGTGTTTGTTACAGGCACAGGTGCAGTAACTATAGTTGTTAAAGGAACTCCAGCAACAGTTTAAGGGGAAATCCCCTTTTTATTTATGAGGTGATTAAATGAAAGTAAAAGGTTATGATGATAGAGGAAATCCAATTTGGGTTTCAGATGATTATCAAGAAAAAAAAGAAGTTAAAGTAGAACCAAAAGAAGTTAAAGCAATCAAGGTATCTGATAAAAAAATTAAAGAGTGATTAAATGTCCTATGTAACAATTCAAGAAGTTAGAAATATTATTGGTGTTTCAGATGTAACTGTAATTCCAGATGCAACAATAACCCAAGCTATAGAGTTCGCTTCTGATGAGTTAGATAGACTTACATTTACTACTTATCTTCCTGCTTTAGATAACGGGACAGCAACAGCAGGTTCAGCAACAACATTAACTGATAGCACAAAAACATGGGAAATTGATTATTATATAGGTTATTCAGTTTATATTTATGCAGGCACAGGTAAAGGTCAAATAAGAGAAATATTAGATAATGCTGCAACATCATTAACCGTTGCTACTTGGGATACAAATCCAGATACCACTTCTAAGTATTTAATAACTTATTTAAGCAAGATAACTGAAAAATACGATGGAACAGCAACTAATACTTTAATGATTAGAAACTATCCATTAATCCAAGTAGATGAGTTAAAGATAAATGATACTTCAATTAGTTTAGATAGACTAACAATTTATAATAATACAGGTAGATTAGTCTTAAATTCAGATGCAGAGGTTAATCTGTTCACAGCTCCAACAACTAAAGATAATTATAATTTAATAGATATAACATACCATTATGGAGTATTACCTGAATATAAGAGAAATGATTTAATCTTTCCAAGCTATATTAAAAGAATGGTTGGTATTATTGCAGGACTCCAAGCTATTGCTTACCAAATGGGTGGAACTTATAATGCATTATCTACCTTTACTGTTCCAAATTTAAGTGGTTCAATTGGGCAACAATACATTAATATAGGTGCAACAGCAGATAGACTTTTAAATGAATTAGACAAATTAAAATTAGAAGCAATTGGCAGATATCCTTACATGGTGTAATTATGGGTGTATATAAACAAATCAAAGATGCAGTAGATTTTTTTTATACTTCAGGGGTATGGTCTGGTGTATCTGTAACAAGAACCCCTATAACCAAAACAGTTAGCAATACATATGGTGATGAAACATTAACAGAAGGGACTAGTGAAACTATTAATTGTTTTATCAGTTTAGATTTTAAAAAAACAAACAGATACTTCACAAGTGAAGAAGGCGAGGTATTATCAGGTGATGCTTTTATATTAGTTAAATCCACACAGACCTTAAACAGAAATGATATAATAACCTATGATGATAACAAATACCGAGTAGCAGATATTTATAGAATGATGGTAAACGGTACTTTAACAGGTATCCAGGGTAATTTATTTTTAATTGAGTGATTATGAAAATTAGTATAGATTGGGATTTAGTGTTTGAATCAATGAAGTTTTATTTAATAGAAGAACTTCAAAGAAGAGCACCAACACATGATGGAGATTTAAAAAGAAGTATCACAGCTGCAATACAGGATGATAGGTTAGTAATTAGTGCTTTACACTATGCAATTTATGTTGACGAGGGTTGTTTATTTGGAAACTCACATAGATATAAGGTGCTTACAAAAAGAGGTTATAAAAGTTTAAAAGATGTTAAAATTGGTGATTTAGTATTAACCCACACAGGTAATTGGAGAAAAGTGATTGCTAAACCAGTAAAACCAATTATAAAAAAAATACCACGTTACACAATTAAAACTAATAATAATTCAGTTACAGTTACAGATAATCATTTAATATATTGTAAAAGAAACAATAAATGGATTTGGATAAAAGCAATGGATTTAAAAGTAGGGGATATTGTTAGAGAGGTTATATGATATGGGGGCTTTAAAAGGTAGAATTCCTTGGAATAAAGGTAAAATAAATAAGCCTAAAGTATTTTGTGATAATTGTGGAATTGAAGTAAGTGTTACTAACCATCAATTACATAACAACAAACATTTCTATTGTTCTCCAACCTGTCGTTATAAACATTGGGTAGGTAAAAATAATCCTATGTTTGGTAAACAAGTATCCCAAAAGGTAATTGACAATATTACTCGTTTAGGTAAGTCACAAATGGGTAATAAGAATCCTATGTTTAATAAAAAAGTAGATAGAAGTGGTAAAAATTATTTTTATGATGATGTAGGTCATCAATGTAGAAGTTCTTGGGAAGTTAATTTTGCCAGAATTCTAAAATATAATAAAGTAGATTATAAGTATGAGCCAATTTCATTTAGATTAAGTGATGGTACAAGTTATACTCCTGACTTTTATCTAACTAAAGAAAATAAATATATAGAAATAAAAGGGTGGGCAACAGAAAGTTTTAAATCTAAATTTGCTTTATTTAAGAAAGAATATCCTAATATTAATATAGAAATTATAGACACTAAAAAATATAATGTGTTACTTAAACAGTATATGCATTTAATTGAATATGAACCTGAAGGTAAACTAAAACAAAATTTTAAATTTAAAGAATCAGTTATAACGGAAATTAAAGTCACAAATTATAGTCCTAAACAAGTATATGATTTAAGTATAGAAATTGATGAAAGTTTTTTTATAAATAATATATTAGTACACAATTCAAGACCACATATGCCGCCAGTTGACGCTTTAGAGAAATGGGCAAAGGATAAGTTAGGAGACCCTGATTTAAAATGGGCCTTAGCTTATCATATTAAAAAATATGGAACTAAACCGAGTTGGTTTATTAGAGATACAATAGAACAAGAGCTTCCAGGAATGTTAGCAAGGGCTTTACAAGTTCCAGGTGCAATTAAAGTTGAAAAATAACTCAAGTGAGTTGAAGATAAAATGGCTTATATAGAACAGACAGAAATAATAAAAGAATATCTAAACTTTTTAAGGAATAGTGATATCTTAACAACAACTGTTAGGGGTGTAACTACTGCTACACAGAATTTTACTTCTACTCAAACTGGTTCAGAGACATTTACTTTAACTAACGCTACTACTTGTAAAAACATTAGAAGTGTGACTTATGATGGCACTCTTTTAACTTATTATACTGATTATACTATTAATTTAGATAGTGGGACAGTCACATTAAAATCTGTTATCCCTACAAAAACCATTGCTATTGTTTATGATTATGGGTCAGATAAAATACACTCTGATTATCCAAGAACAGATTTAACCCTTGCATCTTATCCAAGAATTGCATTTGGGATTTATGGATTTAATACTACAGTCGCAGGCTTTGGTAATGTGTTAAGGAGTAACTGGAGATTTGACATTAGGGTTTATTCTCCTACTAAAAAGCAAACTGATGAATTAATAGATACAATAAGACAGAAAAATATAAGTGCTTATGTTTCTTTAAACTGTGCTAATAGAATTTATCCTGGTAGTTTAAGAGATTTAGGAATGTATGATACTGAAAAAGGTAGAAATAAGATTTATGTTAAAGGCATAGATATAATGGTAATAAACAATTATGAAATAAATTAAAGGTGATTAAAAATGACAAACACTCCACAAACAGCAGGAAGTAGAAGTTATGTTCTATATGGCGAAGAGGCAACCTACAACACAGCAGGAACACCAAATCTGCATTTTGGGCTTGACACAAACTTTGACAACAATTTTAAAAACAACTTAAAATCTAATAGAGGTTTTAAAGGTTCAACATCAGGTGGTAGAGATGTATCTGCTTTCACAGCAGGTAAGGCTGAGCTTGATTTAAGCATGGACTTTGACTTTAACGATGAAGCAATATTAGAATATGTAATGGGTGACTTAACAACTGCAACATATACAGGCACAGATTTCCCTAAGAGTATTACAATTGCACATGCAATAGATAATGTTACAACAGATAGGGACGAGATTTATACAGGTTGTGTAATTAACACTTGTAATATTAAAGGTGCGGAAGGCGAGCCTGTGACTTGTAGTATGAGTTTAAAGGCAGCAGAATTAAATTATGATTCATCATTAACAACAAACACAGCATTATCATCAGATGCACCTTATACTTTTAGTGAGTCAACTTTTGAATTGCCAACAGGCACAGCAATAAATAATGTTATAAATGATTTTGAGATTACAATTGAAAACAACTGGACTCTTCATCACGGAACCAGTAGGACAGCAACAGCTGCAACTCCTGGAGAAAGAAGTTATAGAATAAGACTATCAACAAAATATGTAGATGATAATATATTAAATAAAGCTTTAGGTGGAACAGGTATTGCATCAGACACTCCAATACAAAATGCAACATTTAAGATTGTATTAACCAGACCTAATGATGATACTTTAACATTTACATTCACATTAGCTCCAATTGATAGTTATAACTTAAAAGCAGCTTTAAACGAGCCTATTAGTGAAAGTATTGATATAATAGCAAGTTCCTTAACAGTAGTTAAGGCTTAAATAAACCAAGAGGTGTAAACATATGCAAGTGCTAAACATTGCCGAAGTCGGTGAAATAACTTTAAGAAAAGTATCTAAAAGAGATTGGGAAATCATAAGGAATAACTGTATTTCTATTGATTTAAATACCAAGCAAGAAAAAACCGATGTTGGTAGTTTCATTAAATATTTAATTTTATTAGGAATTGAAAAAGCTCCTTTCTTTAAATCTGTATATCTACCAAAGTCTAGGATTTCAGATGCATTAATTAAAGAAAGAGAAGATGAGTATTATAATTCAGACATAGAACAAAAGGTATTTGATATAATCTCACAACATGTTAGAAATTATAATACTATTAACGAACCTGAAATTAAAGAAGTATCAAAAGAGTAGAGCAATATTTAAAGGGCATGAAAATCACACATGCTAAAACCAATGAGTTAGTCAGGAAGATATTGCTCTGTAAATGGTTGAATTTAAATCCTGACGAAGTAGAAGATATGAGTTTAGAGGATTATCAGTTATACAGCGAAGTTGTAATAAGATTAGAAGGGAAGTCAATTTTATGAGTGGGTATATAATAGATGTAAGAGTTTCAGGAGGCACTGATGTATCACCTGGTGGTGGGTCTTCAACAGGAACTGGTGCTGGTGGTTTATTAGAGGCTGGTGGAAAGTTAGGTGTAATCGCTGGTGCAGCAATGGCTATGCTATCAGTTCTAAAAGATATATTATGGGTCTTTAAACCTGTCCAGAACTTACTTAAAGGTATTGCTAGAACTCTTGGATTATTCTTACAACCTATCGCTGAATTATTATTTTTATTAGTTAAACCCTTATTAGATTTTATAAGGCCGTTAGCTTTATTATTCAGGGCAATGATGATGCCTGTTATGAATTTATTAAGGCAATATTCTTCAACAATGTCCCAACAAATGGCCTCTGGTGACTATGCTGGTGCAACACAGACTGGTGTAGATATGATTGGTCTTGCTCTTGGTGGTTTTTTCATATCAATGGCAAATACAATAGGGCAAGTATTAATAGGTGTAGTAGGCAATCTTTTAAGCACACTCGCAACTAGCTTAATAGATGGGCTTTATACTCTAATTAGGCCTTTATTAGATGTCTTTTTAGGCGATGCTGCAATGGCTAAGATTGATGCAAGTGTAGCTATGCTTAATGATAAAATAACCACTGGTTTTGATAATGGTATAAAGTTTGCATCAGAAGCATTAACTAATGGAACCACTACAATGATGGACGGGTTAGTTGGTTATTATACTACTAAATTAGAAGAACTAAAATCCACTGTTGAGATAGGTGCTCAAACTGGTATTGTAGCCCCATTAAATAATGCAGTTATGAATACAAGTGCAAGCATAACCACACAAACTGATAATCTACAAACCACAACTTCAAATTCATTAAATTTAATGAAAACAGATGTAACTAATATAATGGGAACTACTCTTTCAAGCTCGGTTCCATCACAGTTTCAAGGTGGTTTAAATATAATGCAAAATGCAATAGGTGTATTTGTAGACAATGCAGTAGAGGCTGGTAATAAAATATCAAGTATATTAAGCTCAGCAAGGTCAGAACAAAAAAATGTAACTCAAATAGGGCTTATTAATATTAACAGGATTAGGGGATAATAAATGGCTGACATAAGTTTAACAACTTCAAATGGCACAAAATTTACATTTGCAGAAGGTGAAGTAAAAACAATAAGCTCAAAGATAGTTTCTAATATTGAGACTCAAGAACTCCCAACAACAGGTCCTTCTGGGGCTTATGTGTTTGATTATCAAGGTCCTATTAAAACTATAAGTATAAAAGGCCTTTTATTTGCAACAGGCACTTCAAGGGTATCAGGTTATTCAATAGACACAATTATAGAACAAAAACAATGGCTTGAGAGCTTAATCAACGGAACTCAACAAGCTTTAACATTTACAAGTAACTATGAAACACT
>Ga0100403_1001945_pt1 | contig 17464 bp, 26 predicted proteins | sample CryGeymet201501t_FD_83663 | JGI IMG/M metagenome (GOLD analysis project Ga0100403, IMG submission 83663) | Groundwater microbial communities from Crystal Geyser aquifers in Utah, USA - Crystal Geyser metaG 2015-01t | ecosystem: Environmental > Aquatic > Deep subsurface > Groundwater | place...
AGTGCCCGCCCTCGGGCTGTCTGTCCTGCGCAGACGGGGACCCGGAGGGCCGGGGGGCCTGCGGCTCGCTCCTGTTCGGGGCTGCCAAGTCCAACCGCATGAAGGACTTCAAGCACTCCGCCTATGACCGGGAGGCGCAGCCATGAGCGGGATCATCCTGACGCTGTTCCTCTGCGGCCCCCTGGGTTGCGAGGAGAGCACACGCGCCTTCCCCCAGTTCCAGTCCTGTGACTTTGCCCAGGGGCTCGCTGATGCGATGGTCTCCCGGGCGGGGCCGGGCTCCTGGTCCTCGTGCCGGGAGGCTCGCCCATGAGCGCCGGGCGTCCGCCCTTCCCGGCGAGCGTGAAGGTGGGTTGGAAGCGCTTCAGGGTCATTGACTGGGACCCGGAGGTGGCTGCCGCTGAACACAAGTACGGCTACTGCGATCACATTGCGAATGAGATCAAGGTGGACACGACCCGGGGGCACCGGCAGGCAGCAGAGACGCTGTGGCACGAGTGCCTCCACGCAGCATTCGACATCGGGGCGCTCCACGCGCTCCCCGGTGCCGATGACGACCTGTACCCCGAGGAGTTCATGGTGAGCTTCTTCGCGTCCTGGTCAATAACGCTCCTTGGAGACAACCCGGCCCTGCTGGCGTTCCTCTCCTGGGCAGCATCACAGGAGGATTGAGGTGGCAATTGAGAGGGAGCATGGAGCAGTCCTAATCCTCTGCGACCACTGTAGCGACTACGTGGAGGGAGAGGACTTTGACGAGGCCCGGGAGGCGGCTGCCTCTGAGGGGTACAAGTTTGACAAAACCGCAGACGGCTGGGGACACACCTGCGCCACCTGCCTTAGAAATGGAGATGAGAAAGATGGATCAGGAATGCCGAATGAAGCCTGGTGAGAACCTGCTTGACGACCCGGTTGCCTGGGGGCGAGAGCTCATCAGGACCCACGACCACGACCCACTGTACACGGGCCTCCACGGCTACATTCAAGACGGGGGACAGAACCAGACTGAGCGCCGGGACTGGGTGCGGCGCTACATGCTCGCATACTGGTGCTGCTACAGCGTGGGGGCCAGCGCCTTCCTCGCCAGCCGCACCAGCGCAACGAGCTTCTGGGACTGGCTGGACGTGGCAGCGGAGAACGGCGACAGCACGGGACCGGCTGCCCTGAAGGTTGGACCCGACGCCCGGTGGCCCCGGGCCGCAGAGCGCCGCCACTGGCGGGGACAGAAGTGTGTCGACAGTGTGGCCTGGCTGCGGGAGCGCTTCCCCCGGCCCGAGGACGCGGTGCGGAGCCTTGAGGACCTCCCTGGGCAGATCAACCTCCGGGCCGTTGAGCTGGAGGTCGCAAGCTGGCCGCAGTTCGGGCCGTGGATTGCCTTCAAGGCAGCAGACATGCTGGAGCGTGTTCTGGGGGTCCCGGTTGACTTCCCGACAACGATCACCTCCATGTACCGCGACCCGAGGAAGGGCGCAGAGATGGCTGGGCCGCTCCTCGGGGGCCTCTCCCCACAGGAGGTCACTGCCCACCTCCTTGAGGCGTATGCGGAGCAGGACGCGCCACCGGCGGGGGACCGCAGGGTGAACGTCCAGGAGGTTGAGACAGTCCTGTGCAAGTGGAAGTCCGCCCGGGGTGGTCACTACTGGATCGGGAAGGACACCACCCATCACAGAGAGGAGCTGGAGCGCTGGGGCGCAACAGAGCTTCTCAACCACTACCCAACGCCCGGCGCTTGACCGGCCCCTCCCCCGGGGATAGTCTCGGGGGACCACAACCCCTAGAAATGGAGCACCAAGATGAGACTTTTCGGATGGTTCCGGCGCAAGCCCGACACCCCAGCGCCCACCCCGGAGGAGCGCTTCAGAGCTGCTGTTGACGAATTCAATGCGGCCTGGACCGAGTACGAAACACACACCCACTGGCGGGACCGCATCCGCCCCTGGATGGACTGGAATGAGCGGCGGATGGACCTCACCCGGATGACGCGGGAGCGCGTGGGCTGATGGTGTTCCGCACCCGATACGTGAAGAAGGGGGCGCACTACCACGTGCGCGTGTTCAGCGCCCCCAACCCTCGCCAGACGTTTGCCGGGATCGGCACACTGGTGATGTCCGAGGCTGACTGGGCTGAGTTCCGGGACGCCTTCAACGCTGAGCACCTGGAGGAGCCAACATGATCATCAACATCCGGGGGACAAACGGGAGCGGCAAGACCACGCTGGCCCGGTCCCTGATAACGCCGGAGGCCCAACCAGTGGACCTCATCTGGCATCACAACCCGACCAAGCGCGAGCCCAACCGCAAGTCCCCGATTGAGGGCTGGGGCGTCCCCGGCGGCTTCCTCGCCGTGGGCAAGTACAGCACGGGCTGCGGTGGCATGGACACCATCAAGACATTCGACCTTCAGCAGGAGGCTGTGACGGCTGCCTGCGTCTGGGAGAAGGCGGGGGAGGCCCCCCGGCACGTCATCTGCGAGGGCGTCCTGGCCTCCACGGTGGCGGGCTCCTGGGTGAAGTTCTTTGACCTCATGGCCCGTGGGCCAGTCTACGCCCCGGTCAAGACGCTGGTTGCCTACCTAGACACCCCGCTTGAGCTGTGTCTGGAGCGCATCCGCGAGCGCCAGCGGGCCACCGACCGGGGCGAGCGCGAGATCAAGGTGGAGCTGGTGCGGGACAAGATCAAGGCAATCGCTGCCACCCGCGCAAAGATGGAGGCCGCAGGCATCGCCACTGTCCTCCTCCGCCACGACCGCGCTGAACAGGACCTCCGGGACACGCTCGCAGAGATGGGGGAGGCGTGATGGACAGCAAACCGTTCTGGGAGTGGGTCAACGAGCGCCACGCCATCTACATCCGCAAGGAGCTTCGGGCCGGGCGGGACCCGGCGGACCTCCACGTGCCGCAGGACTGCGACCTGGAGGATTGCGACCCCAACCACTTCGCTGCTCGGGTGGATGGGCCGCTGACCGATGATCCGGTGCTCCAGCAGTACCGCTTTTGCAACGTGTTCCGCGAGCTGGACCGCGTGACGCAGTGGATTGACCGCCACATCCGGGAGCCGTTTGCTGATCACCCGGACCTCTGGCTGATGCTCGCCATCGCCCGCTACATAAACTGGCCGCCCACGCTCCAGTACCTCATGAACCGGGGCGAGGTGAAGTGCAACTTCAACGCCTGGCCCAACGACAACGGGCAGGGCCTCCCGCACTTCGCTTTCACGCCGCAGGGGCTCGGGGACGCCCTGGACGCCCGGAGCGCGACCGGGGAGAAGGTCTACACCGGGGCCTACATGATCCGGGCGGAGAGCAACCAGAAGGCGGAGTGGTACAGCTGGACCAAGCAGCAGTACATCGCCCGCATCGTGATTGGGCGGCTCTGGGAGGACCGGGCTGAATGGTCAGACCTCCTCAACCACGGCGGTGGATGGGTTCCACCGCTTCAGACCGTCTGGGAGCGCTTCCAGCAGCCCCGCTACATCGGCTGGGGACCGTTCATGGCCTACCAAGTGGTGGTGGACCTGCGGTGGACGCGCTACCTCCGGGACGCCCCGGACATCAACACCTGGTCTGCCCTCGGGCCGGGCTCCCGCCGGGGGCTCAACCGCCTGATGGGGCTCGCCCCCGAGGCCCCGCTGAACCAGCCCACCGGCCTCGCCCTGATGCGTGAGCTCTGGGCAGAGCAAGACGAACACCGCGCCCCCTGGGTGCCCAGGATCGACCTGAGCGACATCCAGAACGCGCTGTGCGAAACAGACAAGCTGCTCCGGGCTCGCTCCGGGCAGGGGAGGCCCCGGGCAATGTATGTCCCGGGCCGTGGAAGCTGAGAAAAGGAGAATCAGTTGAACATTGAAGAAGAAATGACCCCGGAGGCCCGCGAGGCCATCCGGGAGGAGGCCGCTGCCTGGGCTGAGTTCCAGCGCCACCTCCAGTTCCTCCGCGTCCAGGCGCAGCTCCCCTTCCGGGCGCTCCTCCTTGGCACCACCGCAATACTGTCTGGGAAGGTCCGCACATGATCACCATCGGCGCACGCAACGTCAACTATGCCCTCTATGCGGGGGCAGCCCTCCTCCGCCGGGACGGGGTGGAGAGGGAGAGCCGCAACGGCCCGGTCCTCCTTGCCCCCCACCCGGTCACAACCGTCTATGAGCGCCCAGAGGAGCGCGTCATGCTCCACCCGGGGCGGGACGCCAACCCCTTCTTCCACCTCTACGAGAGCCTGTGGATGCTGGCTGGACGCAACGACCTCGCCCCGCTCCTCGCATTCGTGAAAAACATGGTCAACTTCAGCGATGACGGGGGCGTGACCCAGCCGGGAGCCTACGGCCACCGCTGGCGGCACCACTTCGACAACGGGGACGATGACCGCGACCAGCTCGCCTGGGCCATCCGTCGCCTGAAGGCGGACCCCAACGACCGGCGCGTGGTCATCCAGATGTATGACGTGGAGACTGACCAGGACGCGGCTGACCACGGGGGCCGGGACATACCCTGCAACCTCTCTGCCCTGCCCTCCGTGGGCACGGACGGGCGGCTCAACCTCACGGTGTACAACCGCTCCAACGACATGGTCTGGGGTGCCTACGGGGCAAACGCGGTACACTTCAGCGTGCTCCAGGAGATCATCGCGGCGGGGGTGGGCGTCCCTGTTGGGCGCTACTACCAAGTCAGCAACAACTTCCACGGCTACCTCTCCACGATGGGGAAGGCCGGGGAGGAGTGGCCCTGGGGCGTGGAGGCGTCTCAGCTCAATGACGACCCCTACGCCTCGGGCGCGATCCTCCCGAGCCCGATGTTTGACGCCTCCTTCAACCTTGAGGCGTTCAGCGAGGACGTGGAGATGTTCATTGACGACCCCGCCCGCATCGGCATCCGGTCCCGCTTCCTCCGCAAAATCGCCTGCCCGATGGTCATGGCCCACCGTGCCTACAAGCAGGACGGGACGGCTGCGGCCCGCGAGGTTCTGGGGCAGATGCCCGCGCACACCGACTGGCGGGGGGGGGCTGAGCTATGGCTGGACAACCGCGATGCGGCCGCAGAGCGCAAGCGCCGCGCCCAGGATGACGGGGTGAGCCATGAAACTGACTGACCGCATCAGACACGTCCGTCAGGCTGGCCGGATCGGGCGCTGTCACCAGTGGCCCAAGGTGGAGCCGTACCGCAACGGCCAGCACTCCTGGGGCGTCTGCGTGATCCTCCGGCTCCTCTGGCCGGAGCGCCAGGACCTGCTGGACTTCGCCCTGTTCCACGACATCCCGGAGCACAACACAGGGGACATCCCCAGCCCAGCCATCAAGCGCCTCGGGATTGAGGAGCAGCTGGTGCGGGAGGACCGGGCGGTGATGAAGGTCCTCCGGCTCCCTGATGAGCACTCCCTCAGCATGGAGGACTGGCACAAGCTGCGCGCTGCGGACAGCCTGGACCTCTGGCTGTGGTGCTGGGATGAGGAGGCCCTGGGCAACCAGGCCGCTGCCGAGATGCGGCGTCAGATGGACGCCGGGTTTGACAAGAAGAACGCTGAAGGCGACCTCCCGCCGGAGGCCTGGAGCTTCATCCAGGACTTCCGTGCGGAGGGTTGGAAATGGATGGGAGCTATTGAATGAATCATCATGGACCTATGCCATATGTCCCGTGCCCTAACCGGGACGTGCCCAAACCGGGGTGGAGCGGACCCCGGACGCCTTGGGAACGCGACCCCCGTTTGAGGTACGCCAAGATTGTTTCGTGCCTCTTTGCTGAGTCCCGGGTAGGGCAGATGAAGTTGCTTAAAATGCCTCTGGGCATGGCGGGCATAACCAAGGAGGACCTCTGGTGCGAGGGCATCAGGAAGGTTCCGGGGCTCTTGGATGCCTTCCGGTCAAGGTTCCCGAATGAGGTCACACACCCGCTGTCCGACTTCAAGGGGAAGCTACACAACCGGCTCCTCTACATGTATCAGACGCCCACGAAACCGAGGCGGCGGGAGCTCACGATTGAGCACATCAGCCGCAGCGAGGATTTGAAATATTGGGTTCGCTCTGCCTCCAATCTGTATAATCGGGCCGGTTGCCCCAAGTTAGTGGAATTGGTTGACCTCTTTGCGGACCCACAGAACAAGGATAATTAGATGAACACGACTGTACAGCAGGTTGGCGGAACCCACTATGCCGCAGCGTACCAGCACTGGGACTGGGCTGCCGAGACGGCCCTGGGCTACCTGGAGAGCGCCGGGACCAAGTACGTGAGCCGGTGGCGGCAGAAGGGCGGGGCGCAGGACCTTGAGAAGGCAGCAAGCTACCTGGTGAAGCTCCAGAAGGTCGCAGCCACCGTCCCCCAGCTCATCCCGGCGGGGGAGCGGGAGCTTGCCGATGACGACCGGCTCCGGCGCTTCCTCAGTGCGGCGGATGTCCCGGCCACCGAGGCCCACATCATCGCCCTCGTGGACGGCTGGACCCGGGAGAACGGCTGGTTGACTGACGCCATCGACCTCGTTACGGCCATGGCGGAGGACGCCCGGACGCCCCGGCCCGACAACACCGGCCAGGCGGAGCCGTTCGGATACCAGGGGGACAGCGAGTGACAGACCTTGACCGCATCCTACAGGCGGTTGGGAGTGAGTACGGCCAGCAGAGGCATGCGCTGCTGGCCCGCTCCCGGGGCCGCAAGGACGTGGCGCTGGCGAGGATGGTGGCCATGTACCTCGCCACCCGCCTCCTCCCGTCCCAGTCCATGACCTCCATCGGGGGGTTCTTTGGCCGCGACCGCACAACAGTGAGGCACGCCCGCGACAAGGTGGGCGCGATGGATGACAAGAGAGTGAAGAAGCTGGAGGCCCGCCTTGCACGCACAATTGCCCCTGTTCACTCCTGACAGCTCTTGGACGCCCCCCTCAATGGCCGACCTCCCCACGGACTGGGGGAGGGGCCGTGTTGGGCTTGACACTGAGACCCGGGACGACCACCTGACCACGATGGGCCCAGGCGTCCGCCGGGGCGGCTTCATCGCAGGCATCAGCTTCGCCATTGAGGACGGCCCCGGCTTCTACCTGCCCATGAGGCACGGGGACGGGGGCAACCTGGACCCGCAGCAGGTCATCCGGTATGTCCGGGACATGGCCAAGAAGTTCCCCGGCTCGCTGTGCGGGGCCAACCTGGGCTATGACCTGGACTTCCTTGCCGAGGAGGGCGTTGAGTTCCCCGAGGTGGAGTGGTTCCGGGATGTCCAGGTGGCTGACCCCCTGATCAATGAGCTCCACATGAGCTACAGCCTGGGGGCCATCAGCGAGCGCCGGGGCATCCCCGGGAAGGATGAGGGCCTGCTCATGGAGGCCCTGGCTGCCTACGGCTACAAGGGCCGGTCAGCCAAGGGGGGCCTGTGGTCCCTCCACAGCAAGTTCGTGGGACCCTACGCTGAGCATGACGCCCGGCTCCCCCTGACCCTCCTCCGGCGGCAGGAGCGGGAGATTGAGGAGCAGGACCTGTGGGAGGTCTACAACCTGGAGAGCCGGGTGCTGCCCGTCCTCGTGAAGATGAGGCGGAGGGGCGTGAAGGTCAACGAGGACCGCCTGGCGCAGGTTGGTGACTGGGCGAGGGTCCAGCAGCAGGCAGCAATTGACGCGGCCAACGAGTTCACCCCCGCAGGCCACCGCCTCGCCCTGACCGACATCACCAACACGGGTGCCCTGGCCCTGGTCCTCCGGGGCCTCGGGGTGGAGCTGCCCAAGACCGCAAAGAGCGGCAAGGACAGCGTCACGGCTGCCGTCCTGGACGGGCTTGACCACCCGATAGGCGAACACCTCCGCAGGGCCAAGAAGATGGCCACCCTGCGCTCCACATTTGTCGAGAGCGTCCAGAAGCACCTCACCAACGGGAGGGCCCACTGCACCTTCAACCAGCTCCGCCGGGAGAAGGATGACGGCAGCGGGGACAGCGAGGGCGCAGCCTATGGGCGGCTGTCCTCCGCCAACTTCAACTTCCAGAACCAGCCCGCCCGGGACCCGGAGATTGGACCCATGTGGCGCTCCATCTATGAGCCGGATGAGGGACTGCTCTGGGCATCGCTTGACTACTCCCAGCAGGAGCCCCGGCAGGCCGTCCACTTCGCAGTTGAGGCAGGCCCGTCCCAGATCGGGGCGGCTGCCCACGAGGCGGCGCTGGAGGCGGCGCGGCGCTACAGGGAGGACCCCAGCACCGACTTCCACCAGATGATGGCTGACATGGCCGGGATTGAGCGCAAGCCCGCCAAGAACATCTTCCTGGGGCTGTCCTACGGGATGGGAGGGGCAAAGCTCTGCCGGGACCTCGGGCTGCCGACCTGCTGGAGGCTATCCTGGCAGGACGGGCGCAGGCGACAGTTCAAGGACTTCGCCACCCGGGAGGAGGTCATGGTCAAGGCGGAGGCCGGGCGCAAGGCTGGCTACAAGGTCCGGTACTGGGAGGCAGCTGGACCGGAGGGACAGAAGCTCACCGACACGTTTGACCGCCGGGTGCCATTTGTCCGCAAGATGGCCAACCACTGTCAGGACATTGCCGAGGCCCAGGGGTTCATCAAGACCCTCTCCGGGCGGCGCTGCCGCTTCCCGCTGAAGGACAACGGTGAGTGGGACTGGACGCACAAGGCGTTCAACCGGCTCATCCAGGGCTCCTCCGCTGACCAGACCAAGGAGGCCATCGTGGAGATGGACCGGCTGGGCTACCCCCTCCAGCTCCAGGTCCACGATGAGGTGGACTTCGGGGTGCCGTCTCGGGAGTATGCCCAAGAGGCCGCCAAGGTCATGGAGGAGGTCCGCATGCTCAACGTGCCAATGCGCGTGGATGTTGAGGTTGGGCCCTCGTGGGGCGAGGCCGTATGACAAGTGTGAGAGCTTCCCGGCGAGGTGCCGGGCGGCTATTCTGGAGGCTCCCCTGTGAGCAGAAATGGAGAACAGACATGACAATACTCAGTGGACAGTCCATCATGCGGAGACGCCCGGTGGTGGACCCCCAACCCCGGACAGAGGTTGAGTGGGAGGGGCGGCGCTTCACCTTCGGGTGCTCCCCTGCGGGGTATGACCTGCGCCTTGACCAGGTGAAGGGCGGCACGCAGCTCGGGCAAGAGCTTTGGAGGCTTGACCCTGGGGAGTTCGTGCTGGCCTCTGCCATGGAGGAGTTCAACATGCCCGGCGACCTCCTCGGGGTGGTCCACGACAAGAGCAGCTGGGCCCGGCTCGGGTTGGCCTGTCAGAACACAGTCATTGAGCCGGGATGGCGCGGCTGGCTGACGCTGGAGCTCACCAACCACAGCCGGGAGCCCCTGCGCCTCCGCCGGGGGGCAGACATCTGTCAGGTCATCTTCCACGTGCTGGATGAGCCCACGCTCCACCCCTATGACGGCAAATACCAGGACCAGGCTGCCGGGCCGCAGGAGGCCCGCTGATGGAGACGCAAGAGCGAGGCCCTGGGCGCTTCCGGGTGAGCCACCCCTCGGGGGCGTCCTATGAGGCGGACACTGAGGACCTCCGGCGCTCCTGCGCCCACCAGCGCGTCCTGCTGGCCGATGGGCTCCACCCGGACCCCGAGATCACCAAGGCTTACAGCCTGTCCAACAAGATGAACATCACCGACCGGCTGGATGAGTTCAAGTTTGAGAGGGTCCCATGCGAAAGATAGTGCCTCAGAAGCAGGCCAACAGGCACCTCCCGGATGAGGGCCTGTATGGGGACTGCCACCGCACGGCAATTGCCGTCCTCCTCGGGCTGGACCGGGATGAGGTCCCCCACTTCCTCCACGACAACTGCGGTTCAGAGGTGTTCAAGCAGCGCGTTGACGAGTGGCTGGACGCCCGGGGGCTGATGGAGATTTGGTTTGTCTATGGCGGCGACACGGACCTCAACGACATCCTCCGGTCAATGGACTACACCAACCCCGGGCTGCCCTTCCTCCTCGGGGGGAGGAGCCGCACTGGCGTCAACCACACGGTGGTCTGCCAGGGCGGGGAGATAGCCTGCGACCCGTCCCAGACTGACGCCGGGATCGTTGGGCCCACAGACCCTGATGGCTTCTACCACGTGACCTTCATCGTGAGCAAGGCCCCCTATGCCGAGTGAGAAGCAGATGTGGGACGTGCTCCGGCCCGAGATGGTGCGGCGCAAGACTGACCCCGTGCGTGTGGAGAACCCGGCGCTGCCGGGGACGCCTGACGTCAACTACATTGAGGGCTGGGCGGAGCTGAAGCACGCCGACAGGTGGCCGCCCCGGGGCGGACCCCTCCAGCTCAACCACCCACCCACGCCGGAGCAGCGCACCTGGCTCCTCCGGCGGTGGCACAACGGCGGCAACTGCTGGCTCACCCTCCGGGTTGGCCGTGAGTGGCTGATATTCCGGGGATGCGACGTGATCACCCTCTGGGCTGACTCACGGGACGCTCCCCCCAACCAACAAGAGCTGGAGGGCGCAGCAGCCTACCGGGGCGTGACCCCGGGCGGTGCAGCTGACTTCCTGGCCAGAGGGAGAGGCGACCAATGAAGGGAAACACATCTGAGGCAGTACAGTTCCTGCAGGCCTGGGCACCCGAGGGTCCCTGGGTCCTGACCTCCATCATGGTTGACGGGGGCCGCACCAACACCGCGACCTTCCAGGCCGGGGAGCAGAAGCGGATGGGCGACTGGCTGGAGGAGCGCCAGGGCAAGCAGAACATCTACTTCACAGTGAACCCGGTCACCAAGGCTGTGAGCTCCAAGCCCAAGAAAACAGAGATCAGGGGCATGGCCGCGATCCACGTGGACGTGGACCCGAGGCCGGGTGAGCCCCTGGAGAGCGAGCGGGAGCGGGCTGAGAAGATGCTGCGGGAGTTTACCCCACCACCCACCGTCATCATCGACAGCGGGGGTGGCTTCCAGGGCTTCTGGCTGCTGGATGAGGAGCAGCGGACAGACGGGAGCGAGGAGAAGGCCGCAGCGCTGGAGGCGTACAACCTCCAGGTTGAGGTCCTGCTCCAGGCGGACGCCTGCCACAACATCGACCGCATCATGCGCCTCCCGGGCACAGTCAACGTCCCCGGGGAGAAGAAGCGCAAGAAGGGCCGGGTGGAGGCGCTGGCCCGGGTTGTGGACGTGGACTGGTCCCGCATCTACAGCCTGAAGCAGTTCACCCCGGCCCCCCGCGTCCAGACAACCGGCCCCGGCGGAGGGGGAGGGCCGCAGGTCAAGCTCAGTGGCAACATTCCCCGGCTGGAGAGCCTTGACGAGCTGCCACCCAACGTGACGCCCCGGACCAAGATGCTCATCGTCAACGGCGATGACCCGGATGACCCGACCAAGTACCCCAGCCGCTCTGAGGTCCTGTTCGCAGTCCTATGCGAGCTCATCCGCGCAGGGGTGGAGGACGACATGATTGCGGCGTGCGTGCTTGACCCGGACTACGGGATCAGCGCCCACGTCCTGGAGCAGCCCCGGCCCCAGCAGTACGTGGCCCGGCAGATACAGAGGGCCCATGAGGAGGCGATTGACCCCTGGCTGCGCAAGCTCAACGAGGAGCACGCAGTCATTGAGGACATCGGGGGCCGTTGCCGGGTGATCAGCGAGGTCATGGACTTCGCCCTGAACAGGGAGAGGATCAGCCGCCAGAGCTTTGAGGACTTCCGCAACCGCTACATGCACATCCAGGTGGTTGTGGGGCAGGACAAGGACGGCAATGACGTCAAGATGCCCCTGGGCAAGTGGTGGCTCCAGAACCAAAACCGGCGGCAGTACCGCACAATCATGTTCGCCCCCGGGCGGGAGGTGGCTGACGCCTTCAACCTCTGGCGGGGCTTCGCATGCGAGGCCAAGCCGGGCTCCTGTGACCTGTTCCTCCAGCACGTCCACGACAACGTGTGCGGTGGGAATGAGCAGCACTTTGAATACTACATGAATTGGATGGCCCGGGCCGTCCAGAAGCCAGACAGCCCGGGTGAGGTGGCCATCGTCATGCGGGGCCGGATGGGCACCGGCAAGTCATTCGCGGTCAAGGCGTTCGGCTCCCTCTGGGGCCGCCACTTCCTCCAGGTGTCGGACAGCAAACACCTCGTGGGGAGCTTCAACGCCCACCTCCGGGACTGTGTCGTGCTGTTCGGTGATGAGGCGTTCTATGCCGGGGACAAGAAGCACGAGGCGATCCTCAAGACCATGGTCACAGAGGAGACCATCATGATTGAGGGGAAGGGGGTGGACGCTGAGGCAGCCCCCAACTACGTCCACCTGATGATGGCCTCAAACAGCGACTGGGTGGTGCCCGCCGGAACCGATGAGCGGCGCTTCTTTGTCCTGGACGTGGGCGACAAGCAGATGCAGAACAAGGACTATTTCAAGGCCATCCGGGCGGAGCTGGACAGCGGGGGGCGTGAGGCCCTGCTCCACCTCCTGATGACCCGGGACCTGACTGGCTTTGACGTGCGGCAGTTCCCCAAGACAGAGGCCCTCCAGGAGCAGAAGCTGTTGAGCCTTGGGCCGGAGGAAAACTGGTGGTTTGAGAAGCTGATGGAGGGCCGCACCCTCTCTGAGGCGGACGGCTGGCAGGGCGAGGTCATGAAGGCAGACCTCCAGCGCGATTACCTGCTGTATGCGGAGCGCCAGAAGATCATGCGCCGCGCCTCCCCCACAGCCCTCGGGAAGTTCCTGAAGCGGGTGCTCCCTGGGCAGTACCCCCGGGCATTCCAGCGCTGGGCGGAGGTCAGTGAGCAGGACCAGTACGGGCACGAGCGCATCAGGAAGTCCAAGGCGTGGTTCTATGAGCTGACGAGCCTGGAGGCTGCCCGGGCGCACTGGGATGAGCGGTTTGGCGGACCCTACCAGTGGCCCGAGGACAGCGCTGAGGACCCCCGGGACCCGTTCTGATGGCAAAGGACACAGGCCTTGAGTGGGTAGTGAGGGAGCTGGAGAGGGCCGGTGTGCCCTACACCGTGGAGCACGGGGGGGTACACGCCAAGGTCCGCTTCACAGTGGGGGAGGTGTCGCAGTTCTACGTCTGCACCCAGAACAGGAATGCCGGGCGATCCAAGCGGAACGCCCGGGCGGGCATCCGCCGGATGCTCAGACAACTAGGGGCGCTTGACTGAGGTCCAGCCCCGGGGATAAGGTTCTCAGAGCCCCTGGATGGTCCGGGGGCAACAGAAATGGAGCACACCGTGACCAAGACACTGATGCTGGCGGGGCGCGCACTTGAGCTCGCCCAGGCCATCGACCAGACCATGTCCGACACCAACGACCGCATCGGGGAGCTGAAGGCCCAGGCAGACAGCCTCCACAAGGCTGCCGTGGCGCAGGCAGAGCGCCTCCAGGGCGAGCTGAAGCACGAGCTGGGACTGGATGAGGACGCCTGCTGCCACATTGACCTGGACTACCTCGCTGAGCACGGCATCGCCTTCGCCAAGACTGGCTGCGAGCGCCCCAGCGGCATCGGGGACCTCCTGGGCCAGCTCCTGGGCCGCAAGTCCCCTGATGCCCCCTCGGGTGCGGGGCTCCACTGATGCCCCGCACCAATGACCTCGGGCTGAACCTGGTGGATGAGTTCCACCAGGCATTCGGCATCCGCCAACCAGAGGCCCCGCACATCCCTGATGAGCCGGTCCACCTTGCCCTCGCCATCTACCACCAGCAGGCAGCCCGGCTGGCAGAGGAGCTCAAGGCAGCCTCCGCCCAGGCGGGGGGCAGCGTCCTCCTCATCCGCCTCCAGCTCATCCAGGAGGAGCTTGCGGAGCTGGCGGCGGGGTTCATCTCCCGGGACCCCGTGGAGTGCCTGGACGCCCTGGGTGACCTCAGCTACGTGGTTGACGGCACCTACCTGACGACCGGGCTGGCGGACTACAAGGAGCCCGCCCTCATGGAGATTCACCGCTCCAACATGAGCAAGCTGGACGCCAACGGTGACCCCGTGATTGGACCCTCGGGCAGGGTCCTGAAGTCTGAGCTGTACAGCCCCCCGGACCTCGCTGCGGTCCTGTATGACGGGGAGGCTGTCTGATGCCTGACCAGCCCTACAGCTACGTGCTGACGGGGGAGCGCCGGGCAATGGTCATCCAGCAGCGCATAGGCGGGGGCTGGACCAAGGTCGCGGACACCCGGAGCGAGTACAAGGCCCGGGAGCTGGCGGAGGGGCTCAACGCCCTCCGCCAGTCAGACACCACCCTACAAGACATCGCGGCACTGGTGAAACAGTCCCAGATCGGAACCCAGGACCCCATCGCGCAGTTGCTGCTACAGAGGGGCCTGTTAAAGCAGGAGGACTTCAAATGCACCTGATGATTGACCTTGAGACCCTGTCCACCGCCGGTGACGCAGCCATTGCCCAGATCGGGCTCAGCCCCTTCTGGATTGACGGGGACGGCCCGCTGGGTCCTGGCCTCCACATCAACGTGGACCCCCAGAGCTGCATTGACCACGGCCTCCGGGTTGACTGGTCAACGACGCATTGGTGGATGATGCAGGAGCAGGCTGCGCGGGACGCCCTCCCCCTCCCCGGGGAGGGGACGCCCCTTGGGCAGGCCCTGGACCAGGTGGATGCCTTCATCACAGCCCTCAAAGAGGGACCACTTTGGAGTGAGGGGCAGCAGCTCCACGTCTGGAGCAACGGGGCAACCTTTGACATCCCCATCCTCACCAATGCCTACACGCGGCTGAGGAGGCGGGAGCCCTGGAAGTACAGCGCCGGGCGGGACACCCGCACCCTCGCCATGCTCGCCCTGAGCGCAATCCGGCCCGAGCCCCGGCTGAAGCACCGGGCGCTGGAGGACGCTGAGGCACAGGTGGGCTGGGTCCAGAACATGTGGAGGATGGCCCAGGGGCGGAACGTCTCAACCGGGCCTGCCCCGGGCGGCTCTGGCGAGATTGTTGCCTGAACGAGGGAGGCCCAACAGGGAGGGTGCCAGGCCCCCCTCTGGCTGGCCAGCCTGACAACAACCCTACCCCCGGCGGAGTTCGGGGGCAAGGGAAAGCGCTAGACCCCGCAGGGCACTGTCCATAGGGTCTACTTATCCCCGGTGAGGGGGACATCAACGGGACAGGCGCTCACCAGCCCCCAGCACGAGAAATGGAGCACATCCAATGAACAACAACATCAACATGAACGAGCTCATGGCTGAGGCCATCGCACGCAGCACCGGGGAGAAGGCCTGGGACAAGCGTGACGTGGACATCGAACACCAGGGCACCAAGATCACCCTGCCGGGCGAGCCCGGCCCGATGCCGCTGCGCAGGGCCATTGAGGCCCTGGAGCGCAAGGCTGCTGACGAGGAGACTGAGCTGGACGTCAACGAGGTCATGGACGCCTTCCCCGAGGACGCCCTGGTGGCCCTGAACATGGCCATGAAGGACAAGTATGGCTGGGCGAGCCCCACCCCCAAGATGTCCTTCTTTGGGCCCATCGCCCCGGACCTGGTGACCGTCCAGACCGGCCCGGACGCTGATGAGCAGGTCCAGGTCCCGTTCGGCCAGTTCACCCTCCCCGGCGTGGAGAACCCGGTTGAGGTCCGCCGGTCCCGTGGGCCCAAGGGTCCGGTCCTGGTCCTCTCCGGCACCGTCCGCAAGCGGGAGGCGTCCGTGGTCCGCGACCTGGCCAACCTCGCCCGGACCATCCTGAAGTCCAGCTCCATCTACAAGGGCAAGGCCATCCGCCTGAAGGCCGATGACGATGGCGACCTCATCACGAGCGAGCCCCCGGAGTTCCTCCAGACCCGCTACATCAACCCGGAGGAGCTGGTGCTCAACCCGGACGAGCTGGAGCAGGTCAAGGCGTCCCTCTGGGCCCCCGTCCAGAACACCGCAGCGTGCGTGAAGCACAACATCCCCCTCAACCGGGGCGTGCTGCTTGAGGGCACCTACGGGACCGGCAAGACGATGACGGCCAACGTGACCTCCCGGGTGTGTGTCGACAACGGCTGGACCTACATCCTGCTGGATGACGTCCGGGCGCTGAAGGAGGCGCTCCTGTTCGCGCAGCGCTACCAGCCTGCGGTGGTGTTCGCTGAGGACGTGGACCGGGTTGCCGGGGAGCGCGACCAGCGCGGCAACGACCCGCTCAACACCATCGACGGCGTGCTCACCAAGAACGCCCAGGTGATCACCGTCCTGACGACCAACCACGTGGAGCGCCTGGACCGGGCGATGCTGCGCCCCGGACGCCTGGACGCTGTCATCACGGTCAAGGCCCCCGAGGCAGAGGCCGTCCAGCGCCTGGTGCGGCTCTATGGCCGGGGCCTGGTGGACGCTGCCGAGGACCTGAGCGAGGTGGGTGAGGCCCTTGCCGGCAACATCCCGGCCACCATCCGTGAGGTGGTGGAGCGCTCCAAGCTGGCGATGATCGGCAACGGGCGGGACACCGTCACCGCCGGTGAGCTGCTGGTCGCCACCAAGGGGATGGAGCGCCACCTGAGCCTCCTCAACGAGGTCAAGGTGGAGCCCTCCGCTGAGCACGTCCTGGGTGCCGCCTTCGGGCGGATCATTGAGGAGCGGATCGGCGTGGACGGGGAGCTGCGTGAGCTCCTGGGCGAGGCTGCTGGTCACATCCGGGAGAGCGCTGTGGCCGTCCTGGGCTCCAACCGGGCCGTTGCTGGTGCCGTGGACAAGGGCTCCAGCAACGTCGCCAAGGCCCTCAAGCCGATTGCGACGCAGGTGGACGAAATCCACTCTGCCACCACCGAGTAAGGCGGGTTGGGCGTGGGGTGCTCCATGCGTCCCACCCTGCCTGAAGCCCCGGCGCTCCCAAGCGCCGGGGTGTTTTTCGTGAGGTCAACAAGAAAGTTGCCGGAGGGGGCTTGACTTATCCCCGGGGCGTTGTTAGTTAGGACTTATCCCCGGTTGGCGGGGCCTAGAAATGGAGCACTGAGATGATCAACCTTGAGTACAACGCTGGCGGCGCACTGGTCCAAGTCCACACTGACTTCAGCTACACCCCGGCGGAGATGACGCGCATCCGGGATGCCGGCAACCACATCGTCAACCGCAACGACTTCAACAGCCTGACCGACGCAGAGGTGGCAGCCCAGGACGCAACCGCGCTGACTGGCACCACCTACATCGCCACGGACGCGGGTGGCTACGTCAGCCCCCGGTTTGACGTCAAGCGCCTCCCCCAGGTTGGGGACCAGGTGAGCTACAGCTTCAACGGCGACAGCTACCCGGACGGGGAGATCAAGGCGATCAGCCCCACGCTCAAGGTCATCACCACCACGACCGGCGGACGCTACCACCGGCGCGGCCAGACCGGCTCCTGGGTCAAGGGCGGCACCTGGAGCCTCGTCCAGGGCCACCACAACAAGCGCAACCCCAGCTTCTGACCGGCGGGGGCTCCGGCCCCCTCCACCCCACAACCCCTAGAAATGGAGCACGACATGACGCACGACCTCATCAGCTACCGGCACCGCGCCGACACAGACAACAAGACCCGCTTTGTCCAGTCAAGGGGGGGAGCTGGTCCCCTCCTGGGCGGACGATGTCCAGACCCACGAGGCCCCCTGGCCTCCGCAGACCACCCTGGCTGACGCGTGG
>Ga0100403_1001947_pt1 | contig 17450 bp, 20 predicted proteins | sample CryGeymet201501t_FD_83663 | JGI IMG/M metagenome (GOLD analysis project Ga0100403, IMG submission 83663) | Groundwater microbial communities from Crystal Geyser aquifers in Utah, USA - Crystal Geyser metaG 2015-01t | ecosystem: Environmental > Aquatic > Deep subsurface > Groundwater | place...
ATCGCCTATGGGCGCTGGCGCGGCTTCGCGGCGCAGTACGCCCGGAGCAACCCGCCGGCACCCGGTCGCTACGTGCTGCTGAACACTCGGGGATCGCAGGAGCGTGAGGCTATCGTCGAGGCGTTGCGCCCGCTCGCGACCGTTCACCGGGGCGTGTCGTAATGGCTGAGCTGATGTCGTCGAAGATCAAGATCAAGGCCGAAGGGCTGCCCGACAACGCGCCCACGATCGAGATCCACGGCGACAACATCACGATCAACGTCAACAACGCCGACGGTGACCGCGATCAGGATGTCAGGATCAAGCGTCTTAAAGAGACGGCCGGCAGCCAGTCCGACTTGATCATGTTGCTATACGCTAAGATCGACGTTGCTAGACTAGAGATCGCCGAGCGAGATCGTAACATCGCTACTCTGAATAGCACGCGAGAAGAGCTGCTGTGCGGCTTGCGTGATCGTTTCGATCGGCTCAAAGGCGAGCTGCACACGGCGAACGCCGAGATCGACGCATTACGAGCAGGGCGCAAGACGATCTGATGTCCGGCGAGCCAACATACAACGAACGCGGTCGACACGCCGCTAAGGTTGCTGACCTTGCGCTGCTAGGCTATCGCACAGATCGCTTCAGGCAAAGGCTGGCGACCGCGTTTGTTGTCGCCCACGCCAAGTGGGGCGGGCACAGCCACGACGACACGCTGATCGATATGACTGAGCCGTTTGTCAACTGCGTATCACTGGACGGGCCGATCAGTCAAAAAACCATGCGAAATATGCGATCGCTAATCACTAGTGAGGCGTGGTTTCCGATACCGGACGCCATCCGGTTCTTCTATGGATCAGGTTTCTGGAACCCGACTATGAACGACGACATACTGCGCGTCGAGGTTGTCGAGGTTGTAAACCAGCACAAGCTGTCATCGCTGAGGCTGTGTCAGTGGTCCGAAGTGTATTGGGCGCTGACTGATTGGTCTGTTGATCTAGTGCTTAACGTGATCGACATTTCTGCATCGTCTACAAACGTCGATACACGCAGGCTGTACGGATTCACCGACTTCCAGTATCTAGAGTTTGACTCGGACTACGAAGACTTCGTCGCGTCAGGGCTTCGTTTTGACGCGTGGGTAACGTCGCGTAGGAAGCACTTTCGCGAGACGTACGAGGCGGCTTAACACACGTGTCGATCCTCGAAGACCTAGACGCGATCAGCGCGGGTCTGCCGACCGCCGGCAAGCCCGCGCCGATCGAATCGCAAGCGCGGCCCCACTCGAACAACCCTTACGGGGGCGAGTGGGGCCGGCGCTCGCCGCGCATGTCGCCCGACCTGCATCGCGTCCTGAGCCTACCGTACCGCGATCGATCGAAGGTCGATCTCGAGGCGGTAACCGAGCTGATGACGTCGAGGCTTCGGCGCGAACGCGCAACGCCGTGCTCCTGCCAGAGTCGCGGTCGACGCTGCATCCTGCGACTAAAACCAGTGCAAGCGTGGGCGCTTTACGAGCTTGCCCGGGTCGGGGGTATTCTCGGAGCGATCGGGGTCGGAGCCGGAAAAGCGGGGCTTAACATCCTAGCTCCGACCGTATCGCCCGGCTGTAAATCAGCTGTGTTGTTACTGCCGCCAAAGCTTGTTGATCAGTTTATCCGTGAATACGAGCTGTGGGATCAGCACTGGCACACGCCGACACTAGTTCACAAAAAACAGGCTTGGATCGATAAGACGCGACCCGGTCGACCGTCGTTGTACATCGTGCCTTACTCGCGGCTATCGCGCCACGAAGCGACGGAATTGTTGTTACAACTCGATCCCGATCTCGTCATCGGCGACGAAGCGCATCATCTACGCAATATTGATACCGCCCGCGGCGCCCGCTTTCTGAACCTGTACAGGCGCAAGCCCGATACCGGATTGTGCGCGTGGTCCGGCGGGCTCACCGATCGGACGATCCTAGACTATAATCACTTTGCGTCTCTCGCGCTCGGCGACCGCTCGCCGCTGCCGCTCGATCCTGAGGTCGCGATCGAATGGTCGAACGCGATCGATCCGCCCCCGCCAGACCAAGATCCCGCGGCGCCCGGCGCACTGTCCGCGATGATTCGCGGCGACGAATCACTACACAGTGCGTATCAGCGCCGTTTGCTAGATACACTCGGTGTGATCGCTACGTCTGATTCAGGTTGTCCGTCGTCGCTGTATATGCATGCCCGCGATCCGGGCAAGGTGCCGCAGGAGGTTATCAACGCGATCAACACAATCCGGTCGACCGGGATGCGCCCCGACGGCGAAGAGCTGCTCGACGCGCTCGCGGTATCTCGCTGCGCTCGAGAGATGGCATCGGGATTCTATTACTACTGGACGTTCCCGAACGGCGAGCCCAAGTCGCTGATCGAGTCGTGGCTTGAAGCGCGCAAGCACTGGCACGCCGCCGTACGAGCGAAGCTGACCGATCGCGTCGAGCACCTTGACTCGCCCTTGCTGCTCGCGATGGCGGCAGAGCGCCACGCGCAGGGCTACAAGGGACCGGCGCCCACGTGGAACGTGGGAACGACGTGGACGCGATGGCGCGACTTGCGTTCGCTGGTCAAGCCTAAGACCGAAGCCGAATGGATCTCGACGTACCTTGTTGACGACGCGGCGAAATGGGGCGCTAAGAACATCGGGATCGTCTGGTACCAGTATCGTGCGTTTGGCGCCAAGCTCGCCGAGCGATCTGGTATGCCACGCTTCGGTGGCGGCAAGGATGCCGTCGAGATACTAAAGGAGCGTGGCGACCGGACGATTATCGCGTCTATTAATTCGCACGGTGAAGGGCGCGACGGACTACAACGGATTTATGACACGCAGCTAGTCGCGAATCCTCCTGAGAGTAAACGTACCGGCGGCGCGGCGAAGTGGGAGCAACTAATCGGTCGGCTGCATCGCGAAGGGCAGGAGGCACCGGTTATCAACACGTACGTGTACAGGCATACACAGGAATTGTGCGACGCGTGGGACCGTGCGCGCCAGCTAGCACTATACGTAACCGATACGGTTGGTTCGTTTCAGAAGATTCTGGCGAGCGACGAAACGTGGTAGCGACGGATAGATCGCGTGACACGATCGCGCGTTGTTATCTTCAGATCGGCGGGGCGCAATTCCGCGGTCGCCGATGTCAGGACAGAACAAGCGTAAGGAGAAGATCAGAGTATGAGTAGCAAGGCAGATATCGCGAATGCAATCGCAGGTGCGAAGACGTTCGAGAAGGGCGAGCGTGTTCGTTCGGGAATTTACGAGTATTCGCTCGAGAAGTTCCAGATTAAGACGGGTGGATACAAGGGGGATTCGATCGTCGTCGATCTGCGGGTCGACAAGGCGGAAGCGTGTGAGCCGGACGTGACGCCGAACCCGGTCGGATCGATCGTATCGGTCGTGTGGAACATCACGAAGAATCGTGATATGGCGCTGGCGAACGCTAAGTCGCTCGCGCTCGCGCTCACGAACCTGACCGAAGATCAGCTCGTCAAGCAGCAAGTCGCGCTCAACGCCAAGTGCGCCGCCGAAGGTAGCGAGCCGTTCTCACTGCTCGGCAGGTGGATCGCGAAGGCGTCGAACCTCGGTGAGCAAGAAGGCTTGGCTGTGCAGCCGATGCGCGGATCGAAGGTGCGCGCATCGACGGCGCAGATCGAGACCGAGAAGTCCAAAGGCAAGCCGCGCAGCGAGTGGCTTTGCGTGTTGAACTTCAAGCCGATGCCGGGTGCGAATACACCCGACGCGGTTGCGGCGAACCGTGCGCGACTCGACGCGACGACGCCGGTCGCGGCACCACCCGCGGCACCACCCGCGGCACCACCCGCGGCACCGCCGCCCCCGGTCCAACCGCCGCCCGCGCCCGCTGCGGACCTCGGCGGCGACTTCCTGAACGGGCTCATGTAGCACTAGACTAATCGTCGACCGCCCTGTTCCAACAGGATCCCGGGTCTCAGGGCGGTCGATAATTTTTTAGGGGCGGCTAGTTTGCGCGGGGATCACAACCACGTTACATCGGTGCAAATCCGAACGCCCCACTGAAGCGATCGACAACCGAAGACGAACATCGATCACTTCACCACAGAACTAAACCATGAGGTCAGAATCGTGAAGGTATACGTCGCTTGCAAATTCGAGCGCAAGAACCTAGCCCGCAAGACTATGCGCGCGCTCGAGATCGACGGTCACACGATCACGTACGATTGGACGTCGCACGAGAATTCAGACGATCTCGACGAGCAGCGCCGGCAAGCCTTCAACGATATGCAGGGCGTTTGGAACGCTCACGCGATCATCGTCAGACCGAGCACCGGTCGTGAGATCGGCACGTGGTTCGAGGCGGGATTTTTGCTCGGCTGTAACGTTGCCAGCGGTACGCGTGGCGTCGTGATCATCATCAGCCGGAAGCCCTGCACGGTGTTCGAGGCATTCGGTCGCGTGCATCGGGTCAACACGCTGAGCGACGCCCGCGCGCTGCTACGGGTGATCGAAGCGCAGCACGAGGCGGGCAGCGTGCCCGACCCGGAACGGATGTTAAACTAAAGTGCCGCACCACATCTCGATTCACGGTCGCCGTGGCGCGTGGACGCAGACACTAGACGGCGAACGGTTTTTTCCGCTCGACCCGCGCCCTGAAGACTTCGCCGGGCGTCAGCGCATGATCGCCGAGCAGCTCGCGAAAAAACCGCGCTACTCGGGCGCGACGCCTAACGTCTTCTACGGCAACGCCGAGCACTGCTACTTGGTTAGCGTTTGGGCGCATCACCTAGCGTTAGACACGCATGAAAGCCGCGCGTTTGCACTGATCGTCGCGAAGGTTGGGCTCCTGCACGACGCGAGCGACGGACCTCTGACCGATCTGCCAACGCCAATCAAGCACGACATACCGGAGATCCACGACGCGTGGATTCCAATCGAGCAGTCCGTCAGCCGCGCGATCTTCGCCGCTTTCGGGCTGCGCAAGTCGTCGGAAAACCCGCTTGTGCGGGCGCTGGTTAAGCAGGCGGATCGCGAGGTCGCCAACGCGGAAACGCGGCTGCTTGCAAACCCCGAGCTTGCTGGATTCCCGGAGCACGCGACCGCCGACGTCACGCCGCGCGGGCTAGAGTGGCGCCCGGCGCGCGATTTGTGGCTCGAACGATTTTACGATCTGTTCGGAGACCGTCCGACCGGATCGAGCGTTTAAGTATTTGTCATGAGCACAAACACGCATATCCCGAAGAAGGCGCGCGCAGCGGTCGCGATGTCGACCGCGATAGCAATGATGTTCGCCCGCGCGCAGATGTCCAAGCGCCGATGGCAGGTTGGCCCGCCCGCGCCGGCATATAACCGGCGCAGTAACCAGGCGAAGCGTCGCCGCATAGAACGCAGGTTGCGGGGAGGTCAATAGTGTATATCACTAGATCAAATCTATACGCATCGCTCAAGGCTGTGCTGCCTTTTGCTTCGTGCGATCAAACCAGACAGCACCTGATGAGTGTTTGGTTCGAATCCGACGCAGACAAGCAAGCGATCAATATTGTTGCCACGGACGGTCACACGCTAGCGCATGCGCACGTTGCCGCTGAGATCCCCGACTCCGATCGGGGTGCGTCGGTGCTGTTTGCAGCGTGCGACCTGAAGCGAGTGATGACTACAGTCAAGGCGACGCGCATCCAGCAATCCGAACTTGTTGATCTGAATCTGCGTAGCGGTCGCATCACGATCGGGTCTGATGCCATCTACGCATCAATTGTGGATCACGACTTCCCAGCGTGGAGAGCGTTAATCGACTGGTGTGGATCTGCTGAAGACACGCCCGTGGCGTTCAATCCAAAATACTTGTTGCGCGCGGCCCGGGCGGCTCTGGAGTTTGATTATAATAAGCGCGACACTGGTTTAGTTGCGCGCTTTCAGGGCTGCGATGCGGGATCTCTATTCACGATCGATGCTGGCGCTGGCGTTGGCACGCTATCTATGATTGTTATGCCGCGCAGGGATCCGGCGTGATCGCCTCCGTCGCCGAGTTCCTTCGGCTGTTCTGGCTGAGCATCGTCGACGCGATCCAGCAGTGGTTAGGCGGTGCCGAGCCACGAGACGAGTGGCGCGCATGACTCGACCGTGTCCCGGCTGTCTGCTGTCTGTTCTTGTGCCCGTGTTCGGCGGGCTCGGGCGCATGGGTCAGTGTCGTCGGTGTGGATGGACCGGTCCACTACGGCTCGAGCACGCGCAGCCAGTCGCCGAGCCCGAACAGCTTGAACCGGTCGTCGACGTCGAGCTCGACCCGCACGCGGTCGAGATCGTCGAGCGCGTTCGCGCGAAGTTGACGGGCGGCAGCGATGCAAACTAGGCCGCCTTTTCTGCGCCCATTCTGGCACTACTACGGCGCGAAGTGGCGCGCGGCGCCGCTGTATCCTGCACCGACGCACGACACGATTATCGAGCCGTTCGCAGGAGCCGCGGGATACTCGCTTCGACACTACGATCGCAACGTTGTACTTTACGACAAATACCCCGTGGTGGCAGGAATCTGGCACTACCTAATCACCGCGCCCCCCGCTGAGGTCGCCTGCATTCCCGTCGACATCGAGCACGTCGACGAGCTGCCGTCATGGGTTCCACAGGAAGCGCGATGGCTTGTCGGATTCTGGTTCGATCGTGTAGCACCACGACCGAACATGACGCGCGGAATATCCCAGGCACAGTTACGCAAACGCAATGATGGTATGTTTGTTGGCTGGACAGATCGAGTGCGCGATCGAATCGTTTATCAAATGCAGTTCATCAGGCACTGGACGATCGTCGAAGGGTCCTACGCCAGCGCGCCGCCAATCACTGCGACGTGGTACGTCGACCCGCCATATCAGCGCGCAGGCCATGCGTACATCTGTTCTTCAAAGAAGATTGACTTCGCGCACCTCGGTGCGTGGTGTCGATCGCGTCGCGGTCAGGTTATCGTGTGTGAGGCATCGGACGCAACATGGTTGCCGTTCAAACACCTGGCAAACATTCAGGCGAATGGCGGCAACGGTTCTAACCAGCATTCGTCTGAAGGGATCTGGACGAACGGCGAAACGATCGACGCGCAACTCGATCGCATCCTAGGGGTGCCATGAAGACTGAACTACTGGATCGCTTACCTGCGATCGGTTTCGCGTTCGATACCGAGACGTGGCTGACTCGCCCGAAGTTCGTGCCGCCGCTCGTGTGCGCGTCGGTCTCTAGCCTCGCGCTCAAAGGTCGGCTGCTCGACAAAGCCGAGGCGCGCGAAGAGTTCATTCGCCTGATGAATCCCGGTCCCGTCATCGTGACGGCGAACGGCGCTTTCGATATGTTCGTGATGGCGCACGATCTCGCGCGCAACGGTCACGACCCGGTCGAGATCCTCGAGCTGATCTTCGCGAAGTACGATCGCGGCGAGGTCTTCGACGTCTTGATCGCCGAGGCGCTCGACGCGATTCAGCTCGGGTGTCTCGGGTACGATCCGCGCACGGGTCAGAAGCTACGCAACGCCGAAGGCAAACAGACCGGCTACTACTCGCTGTACTCTGTTTGCGATACGACGTTTAACTATCAGGGCAGCAAGGATGCCGACGCGTGGCGGAAGTCATACGCGCTGCTTGACGGCGTGCCGATCGCGCAGTGGCCCGAAGAAGCGCGCAAGTACCCGGTCGACGACTCCAACCACACGCTGATCGCCGCGCTCGTGCAGTGCGGTCACCTGGGGCGCAACGCGGGGATCGCCGGGCTGCAAACCGCCGAGCGACGCCGTGCACATAACTTACACGCAATGGCGGACATCGCGCGCGCGTCGATCGCGCTGCACCTTGGCGCGTGCTGGGGATTCGGTATCGATCAAGAAGCCGTCGAGGCGCTCGCCGGCATCGTCGAGCCAACAATCGCAGCTGGCGCGAAGGCGTTCGAGGATGTTGGACTGATCCGCGGCCCAGATGACAAAAAAGCTGGAACGAAGGATCTAGCCGCGCTTAAAAAGCGCGTCGTCGAGGCGTACGGCGTCGGCAAGCTCGCGCCGTGCCCGTACTGTCAGCACACCAAACACCCGAAGACCGGCGAGCACTTGATCGGCAAGGTGCTGAGCCCGAAGAGCGGCAGCCCAGTCAACGATCCCGCCTGCGGCGGCACGGGATACGATCTCGCGGCGATCGGTCCGGTACTACCGCGCACCGACAAGGGCGGCATTGCGACCGCGCGCGACGTGCTGATTGACTCGGGTGATGACGTGCTTTACGACTTCGGCGAATGGGGCGAGCAAGCTAAGATCGTCAGCACATACATCCCCGCTTTACGCGACGGCTTACCGCTGCGCCCGAACGTGCCGCTGGTAAACGAGCGCGCCAGCTACGCGGGCATTGTGCAGACTATGCCGCGTAAAGGCGCGGTGCGCGACTGCGTTGTTGCGCGCCCAGGTACCGTTCTTAGCTCGGTCGATTTTGGGCAGGTCGAGCTTTGTACACTTGGGCAGATCTGTATCTGGCAGATCGGTTACTCGAAGCTAGCCGACGTGCTGAACTCAAAAGACTCAACCGGCGTACCGATGGATCCGCACGCCGTGTTGGGCGCCGATCTGTGTGGTCGCACCTATGACGAATTCCGCGCGCTCCTGCTCGGCGGCGACAAGCAGCTAGCCGACTATCGGCAGGCTGCGAAGTGGGGCAACTTCGGATTCGGCGGCATGATGGGACCGCCCAAGTTCGTCATTACGAACCGCAAGGCACCCGGCATGACGACGAAGGCGCCGAACGGCAAGGCGTACAAAGGCGTTCGGTTCTGCTTGCTGATCGGCGGGCGCCCCGCGTGCGGCGAAGAGAAAATCACCGAGTGGTACGATCGCCCGCAGTCGCCGGTATGTAAGGCGTGCGTTGAAGCCGCGATCACGATCCGTGAAGCGTGGTTCTGTCGCTGGTCCGAGATGAAGGCGTATTTCGACTTCATCAAACATCAGGTCGAGAACTACGGCACGATCACACACTTTGTCAGCGGCGTCGTGCGGCAGGTTGACTCAGTTACGCAAGCAGCGAACGGTTATTTCTCGAGCCTCGCCGCCATCGGCGCGAAGCGCGCATTTTACGCCGTCACGCGCGAGTGCTACCTAGCCCGCCCCGGCGACGCGCTGTACGGATCGCGCCCGATCGGGTTCATTCATGACGAAGCGGTTTGCGAGCACCCGGTCGATAGATCGCACGCCGCCGCCATGCGTGTAACGGAGATAATGCTCAGCGAGATGCAGAAGGTGACGCCCGACGTCACGATCAAGGCTGAACCTGCTCTGATCCGCCGTCTGTATAAAGACGCTAAGCCTGTGTACGACAGCGCCGGGAACCTAGTTCCGTGGGAGCCGGGATCGGATGACTGACGACGATCGTCGACTCGCGAAAAACGCGAGGGCTCGCGAGGCTTATGCGCGGCGGACGAAGGATCAGCAGGCTGCTAAGATCGCATCGAAGCGCCGTCGCCGATCCGACCCCGAGAAGAAAGCACGCGATCTCGCAGCTCAGCGCGCCATCCGAAGGGCGTGGTCGCCGGAGCAGCGCGCGCACAAAAACAAAATGGCGCGCGAGTGGCGCGCTAATAAGATGACTGACGATCAGAGGCAGCGGAACCGTGAGTATATGCGGCGGTACGGCCTCATGCGGAAGTTCGGTATCACGCCAGAGCAGTGGGACGCCATGTTCGATCAGCAGGGCAGGTGCTGTGCGCTGTGCAGCGCCTCTGATCCCGGCAGCGCGATCGGATGGTCTACAGACCACGATCACGTCACCGGCGCCGTTCGCGGTGTGCTGTGCCACCCGTGCAACGTGCGAATCGGTCAGATGGGGGATAACGCGGCAGACGTTGTCGCCCACGCAAACGCGATACTTGAGTATCTTCGTAGACCGTGCCCGATCGATCGTGCGTTATAGGGTATAAAGGCGCGTCTCCTGTTTACGACAGCGCGGGCAACCTTATTCCCTGGGAACCTTCGGAGGATTAAAAAACAATGGACGATTTATCAACGCGCCGTGCGGCTCTTGACTTCACCGAGGCTGAACGCAAGCGCGACGTCGAAGCCGAGCGCATCCGGCGGCGCGATCACTTCGTTACGAACGTGATCGCCCTGCGCAACGCGCACGAGGCGGGAACCGAAGACGTGGTCGAAACGTACGCCGAGCTGGTCGGCGAAGACCTCGCATATATCGAGGCGCTCGCGCTCGCGGTTCCCGCGGGCGGCTTGCGCGCGGCGCTCGTGCGGTCGTTCGATCTCGCGTGGGCGGCGGACGTATGACCCGCAAACCAATCCAACTAGGCCGCAAGTCAACCGCGGCGTCGACGGCGTTCGTGACCACGAAGCTCGAGCACGCCGGACGCGCTCTGTACTTCGACGGAAACCAGAAGATCACGGCTGGCAACGGTACCTTTGACAGACCGAAGCCGAACGCGTTTTCACTCGTGCACGTCGAAGACTGCCCGGGGTCGACGCCGACGTGTCGCGCGTCGTGCTACGTTCATGAACTCGAGAAGGCTGAGCGCGATCTGGCTGCTATGTACCGGCATAACTCGACGACGATCCGTGAGATCCTCGCGCTAAGTGGCGACGAACAGCTCGCCTGGGCGCATGTCGTCGGTGACTGGATTCGCAACCACGCGATCGGCGGCTTCCGCTGGCACGTGTCGGGCGACATATTCAACGCGCATTACGCGGCGTGGATTGTCACGGTGTGCGACGCGTCTCCTATGGTCAATCATTGGCTGTACACGCGATCGTTTGATCACGTGTGGCTGCTGACGCAGACAGCAAACCTAGCAGTCAACCTGTCGTGCGACGCGGACAACTACGGTGATGCGAAGTTTGAACGCCTGGTACACGCGTCGTTAAAGGATCTGCGCCTGTGCTACATGACGGTCTCGGGCTACGTGCCCGCCGACCTACCTTCGGGATCGGTTATTTTCCCTGACTACTCGCTGCGCGGCATCGGTAAGGGATCGTGGTTCGATAGCCTGAGCCCCGATCACAAGCGCATGGTTTGCCCGGTCGATCTGGTATCCAAGTCGGCGTCGATTCGGTGCGGTGTGTGTAAGAAGTGCTTCTGATATCGATAGACCGCGTCGACGGTCTCACGCGTTGAAATCCAAGTCATGAAGCCGATCCTACTCACGCCGCGCGCGGTGCTATTCCAGGGCGAAGCGAAAGCGATCGCCGACAAGCTGCCGCCCGAGTCCGTCGACGCAATCATTACCGACCCGCCCGCCGGGATCGGTTTCATGGGCAAGTCGTGGGATTCGGACAAGGGCGGGCGCGATGCGTGGATCGCGTGGCTCGCCGATCAGCTCGCGGGCGCGTTCCGCGTGCTGAAGCCCGGCGGTCACGCGCTCGTGTGGGCGCTACCTCGCACGTCGCATTGGACCGCGATGGCGCTCGAGCATGCGGGATTCGAGATTCGCGATCGAGTCTCGCATCTGTTCGGCTGCGTTCCGCTCGGGACCGAGATCCTAACAGCCAACGGCTGGCGCAAGTGCAATGAAATCAGAACGGGCGATCCCGTCGTCGAGGTTGACGCCGTTGGGCGCGCGTCGCTCGCGCCGCTGCAGGGCGTATCCGTCTATCCCTACGCTGGTGATATGATCCGCGTAAAGACGCGATCGACCGAGCAGGTACTGACGCCTGGGCACACGGTACACGCATACGCCAAACGCGGGCGCTGGAAGCACACGGTAACAGATAGCGCGCTGTCGTCGATGCCTGCCGACGTTCTGATCGAGAACACGCCCGGCACGGTCGGATGGGTTCTGCCGCTAGCTGCGCGCGGCGCCGAAGTGCGCGCATCGCTCGGTAGCGTCGATCTTGCATCGCTGATTGGATGGGTTGTTACAGAGGGGCACTTCCACCGAGACGTCGAAGCTGTGTCGATCTATCAGAACGAAGGCGTCGATGCCGATCGTATTCGCGCGCTGCTAGCGCGCCTCGGGATCGCGTTTTCCGAATACCGACGAACGCGCGACAACTACGACGGCACGCCGCGCGATTCTGTGCAGTGGTACCTGAAAGTCGGTGCGTGGTCGACGTGGCTGCGCACGCTGCTAGCCGGCGACAAGCCGACGCCGCCCGAGTGGCTCGCGTGGCTCCCGATTGACGAAGCGCGCGCGCTGTTCGAGGCACTCGTCGACGGCGACGGATCACGGCACAGCGATACGTCAGGCGCGTGGTATCAGAAGCGGCCGGCGGTGCGCGCGTGGTTTCAGACACTGTGCTTCCGTCTCGGGTTTCGCACGTCCGAAAACGTCAGCAAAAGCGCGATCAGCTGGTGTATGGTCGACTCGACCGAAGTGCAGCGCGGATCGCATCGTAAGCGATGGGCGTCAACCGTGCCGAGTGACGGCGCGGTCTGGTGTCCGACTGTTCCGAGCGGGCGATGGGTCGCGCGCTACCGCGGATCTGTGTTCGTCACCGGAAATACTGGATTCCCCAAATCGATGTCCGTGTCGAAGGCGATCGACAAAGCACTGGGCGCCGATCGGATCCCCGGCGGATCGTCTAACACGAACTGCGCGTATATTCGCTCGGGCGTGGCGTGCCGCGGACACGGCGAAGAGACGTCACAAGCTGGACAGACGATCCACACGCCGGGCACAACCGCAGGCTCACCCGAAGCCGCCGCATGGGACGGCTGGGGAACGGCACTGAAGCCAGCCTGTGAGGATTGGTGGCTCGTCAGAAAGCCTTTCAAGGGCACGGTCGCGGCGAATGTTCTAACGCACGGTACCGGCGGGCTGAACATTGACGCGTGTCGGATTGGCACGTCGAAAGAAGTCGGCTTCGATCCGAACGTTGGGCGCTGGCCCGCAAACGTCACGTTTGACGAAGCCACCGCCGCGATGCTTGACGCGTCCGTGCCGCCGAGCAAGTCGACGAAAAGGACGCAAACGGGATCGCGTGCGCGATCGATGTCAAACGAAAACGTGAAGGGCGGTTTCGCTATGACAGACGGGTCGACGTCATACGAAGACAGCGGAGTTCCGTCGCGCTTCTATTACGTAGCGAAGCCGAGCCGACGCGAGAAAGACGCCGGGCTCGCCGAAGCCGGGCTCGAGCCTAAGACCGGCGGCGAGGCGACCGGGCGCAAGGATGACAGCGCCGGCACGAAGAACCCGCGCGCGGGCGCAGGTCGAACCGGCGGCGCGCGCAACTCCCATCCGACCGTGAAGTCAATCGCGCTCATGACGTGGCTGATCAAACTGATCACACCGCCGGGCGGTGTTGTGCTCGACCCGTTCGCGGGCTCGGGCTCGACCGGCGTCGCCGCGCTGCTCAGCGGGTTTCGTTTCGTCGGCGTCGAGCTGGGGGATGGCGACGACGGCGCGCGCCATATCGCGATCGCGAAGGCGCGGCTCGAGCACGCGATGAAGCCTGAGCCGGCACCCGATCCCGCGCTCGTCGACGAACTAAACTCGCTGCTGAACCCCAACCGCTGAAGGAAACCATGGCATCGAAAAACGATCAATACGTGAAGCACTGTCACCACGACGACGGCAACAAACACTCGTGCGCATACGTCGAGCGCGTCAACAAACAAATCCCGATCGCGATGCGCGCAGCTGACGATCGCATGCTCGAGTACATCAGCGAGCACGGCCGCCCAGACTCACCGGTAGAAGCCGGTGACATCTGGTCGCGCTACTATCACGAAGAAATGAACGCGGTTTGCGAATCGGAAGGCATCCGGCGCGGCGTTAAGCACCCGCCGGTCACGCTCCACTAGGAACACCAATGGGCAGAAAACCAAAAACAGATCCTAACGCGGCGATCATCCTGTCGCAGCACGCCGAAGATGTCGGCGACTTCGCAATCTACCCTAACGCGAACACACGCAACGCCGCGGAGGTTGCCTACTGCGGGCTCGAGCTTGCGGGCGAGGTCGGCGAGATCGCCAACGCGCTGAAGAAAGCGATCCGTGATGATCATTTCGGCAAGGAAGGACGCGCGCTCACGCCTTCGCGTCGCCTGCAGCTAGTTGACGAAGCCGGTGACTCGCTATGGGCGTGGTGCCGTCTCGTATATTCGATCGCTGCAACCCCTGACGAGGTGGCGCGTCACAACATCGCGAAGCTAGAGGCTCGTTTTTGCGATCCCGAGTCGCCGACTTACAGCGAGACGATCGCGCACCGTCGCAGCATTCGCAGGAAGCGGCGATAGATCGTGCCGCCATGCAAACGATGCGGGCGCCCTCGCCACTTGCCGCCGATGCTACCGGCGCGCATATCGTCTGGGCTTATGTGTACGTGTGATCGTATCTCGGATAGCTGTCGGATCGGTGGCTGTTTGAATCGTGCGCGATACTGCGTCAAGCAGTACACGGGTAAGTGGCTATCTATGTATTGCGGGATACACGACATCGAGCACAATGGCGGACGCGGCAAGCTCGCGCGCGATCTGCATCCTAGCGATCGGATAGATCGGTGACGCTACTAGCCGTCGACCCGGGTCGCTGCTCGGGTATCGCGTGGTATGTCGACGGGCTGCTAACGGTCGCGATGACGTGCCGTACTCGAGGTGACTATCGTGCGTGCGGCGACATGATCATCAAGGCGTTCCCGGCTGTGCCCGCGCAGCTCGTGATCGAGAAGCCGCGCATATACAACCGCGGCGCGGGCATCACCAAAGGCGACCCCAACGGACTGCGACCGCTACTGCAGTTGATCGGCTACCTCGCGCACGCGTACCGCGGCACCGAACTAATCGAGGTCGAGCCCGCGACGTGGAAGGGTCAGGCGAAAAAGGAAACCACGCGCGCAATGTCCGAGCGGCGCCTGAGCGCCGCCGAGCTCGCCGTGATACCGCCCCGGCTGGCGCACGACGGCTGGGACGCGATCGCGCTTGGGCTATGGGGGCTCGGACGTTTCGAGCGCAAACGGGTGTTTCACGGAGCTTCTGACGACTAGACGCGGATGCGCCTTTCGTCAAAATCGTTGACTCGGATCACAGGGCGCGAGTATGATCCGCCCAATGACGCGCACCGCCCTGATCGCCATCGCGCTCGCCGCCTGTGATGCCGTGCCCGGCAACCCGCGCGCCCCGCGCCCCGCGCACCTAGACGATGCCGCCGAGGTCGCACGCGATCTGTGGTCCGATGAGTTCGGCGTTGATCTGCCCGCGCCGCCGCCGCCGATCGAGTGGCTCGCTGGGGATTGTCTGGATGTGGACGCCCCGGGATACGCGTGCGTGCGGGGCTGGTACGCAGGCGGCGCGATCTACCTCGCCGCGCGCCCCGCTATCGCAGATACCCTGCTGGCACACGAGATGCTGCATTGGGTACTCGACCAATACGGCGACAGCGACGGGACCCATGAGGCGCCCGCGTGGCGTACCGCCCTACCAGACGTTGAGGCGGCGATCCTCGCATGGGAATTGCTCCAAAGCGAAACGCCCCGCTGAGCGCATCCTAGCGCGTCTGACGGGGCGTCGTGACTTGTAAGCCGGCTTACGCTATTCGTATTCGGCGAACGTCAACCCGAACTCAGCTGCGATCTGGCGGTAGCGCGGCCAAAGACTCGCCGCAGCCATCAGCTCACCCGCTGCGCAAATGCGCTCGCGGTGCAGTGCAATCAGCGCGCGCACGAGCTGGGTCGCAACGCCAACCCCGCGCGCATCCTCGCGCACGTACACTCCGACGACGGGTCGCCGGTCGAGCAGTTCTTCGAACGTCACGCACGACCATGCGTAGGGCTCGCAGTCGGCGTCGAGCGCAATAAGCGCCCACGTCGACCCGTCGTAACAGGCCCATCTCGACATTGCCCAGTAACCTGACACAGTCAGATCGATCAGCTTCGCGCGCATAGCTGCGTCGACCGCCCCGGTGCGTGTGTGCAGGAGCTGCACTAGTCTCCGCTCCGATCGCGCCAGCGTACGATACGATGGTCGTACGGGTCAGTGCCGCGATGATGATCGTCAGCGTGGGGCGGAAGCTCGCACGTATATCCGCAACGCTGATCGCCGCAGCGCGCATCGAGACCGCCGAGCGCGACCGGCGGCGCGTCGACAAGCTCGTCGACGCCGTAGCGCGTGACGCGCTCGGCGCCGATCGTCTCAGGCGTCTTCGCCGCGACAACTACAGCAGCGTCGACGATCTCGCGCGATTCCGGGGTGCCGCCTAGCTGCTTTCGGATCCATTCTTTCGGCACCGTGTGCCGCTTGCCAGACAGCGAGTCGACGAATCCGGGGGCGCTCGCGTCGCGCTTCCACGGCTGCCCGGGATCCTTCGGTGTTAAACCGAAACGCGTAGCTTGCTCGATCGCCATCGTCAGCGACGCGATTGCGTGCGCTACGTGTGGTAGGAATGACGCCCCGACTTTCGCGCCGGGTGTTGCGTCGGTATCGGGTGCGTACGCCGCCGCGCGCATGCCGTCAACATCCTCGAGCAGCGGATCGCCGGCTTGATGCAGCTCCATCGCATCGAGAGTTTCGACGACATGACTCAGGGTCGCGCGCAGGTAGCCGCGATAACGCTCGAAGTTGGCGCGCACGTCGAACGGATCGCCATCCGCCGGTCTGAGGTAGTTGGCACGCTCGTACTTGTCACTTCCGTATTCATTCGCGCGCGCGGCGTACACCATCCCGGATTTTCGACAGTGTGTCAGGTCCGGCTTTACGCCGCTGTTGAGTGCCGCTTTTAGATCCTTCACTTCGATGCCTTCCGTTTGGTTTTCGTTTTTGCGTACCAGCGCCCCGACGCGCTAACAAAGATCGCCTGACGCTTGCCACCCGGGTAGCCGAGCACGTGGCAACACGCCCATGAAGACGGTCCGCGCGCGTAGCCAAGTGTCGGCGCGGTTACGCCGACCTGCCAGCAGCCGTGGTAGATACCTGGTGAATGCCCGTGACCGATCACGCTTCGGATTCCGATGCGGCTCATGTTACGCCGCGTACCACGCGTTCCGTTGGGGCCCAAATGCCCGTGCTGTCCTAGCTCGACGCCACCGATTACAAACGATTCATCGGCCGCGAGAAAGCGCGCGGGCTTTTTTAGGCGCGCGCGCACGTACCACGAAAACGGATCATCGTACGCGTATCCATCGGGCGTCTTACGCATACTCTTGACGATCGCTGTCCACAGCTCGAGCCAGATTTCAGCGTTATGGGGCTCTTCGCGCGGCGCCATGACTGACGACAACCAGCGATCTAGGTGCTCGTTTGGGTGGTTCGACCACGGAAATATGTTTGTTGTCCACGACGCCGTGGTGCGATTCACGTACGCGGCTCCCGCATCCATCTCAACACGCAGATCGTCGAGCCCCAGCTTAGCAGCCGCGACACGTTTGATCGCGCTATTACGATCGTGTGGATTGATCGCATACATGTCGACGGCGTCGTGACGGATGGTAAATGTCGGACGACACACACCACTAATCGAGTCGACGCCGTGATATGTACCCTTCTCGAGTTGGCGGTGTGTGAACGGCGCGTGCTCGTCGGACACCAC
>Ga0100403_1001951_pt1 | contig 17373 bp, 16 predicted proteins | sample CryGeymet201501t_FD_83663 | JGI IMG/M metagenome (GOLD analysis project Ga0100403, IMG submission 83663) | Groundwater microbial communities from Crystal Geyser aquifers in Utah, USA - Crystal Geyser metaG 2015-01t | ecosystem: Environmental > Aquatic > Deep subsurface > Groundwater | place...
CCTTGCCGAACCGATAGACCCGGCAAACCCGGCAATATTGCGAGCAGCATTGCTGTCCGCGTGCAGCCGTGTTCCGCACTGGCAGGAGAAGCGATGCTTCACCCGCTTTCCAAGCTCCCCACATACGCTACAAGTCTGAGATGTGTAAGCGGGGTTGATGTAGACCACGTACAGCCCAGCGCCTTCGGCCTTGGTGGTGTCACACCCACTTAGCAGCACACCCACTACGCCCAATGCTATACACATGATTATTGCTAAAAACAAAGTACTTGCAATGGGTACGTCATCATAACCAACAGGGTTTGACTCTATTCCAAACTTCTTCTTAGGGTCGTCGTACTCTTCTTTTGTTCTAGTTACTATTATTGTGGCCACCCCAAGTATCAAGAAGAACAGAATAGCTAGTCCCATGGAGCACCTCCTGCTATTTGTCTTTCTACTACGTATTTCCAGACAAGTATAAATACCCGTTGTTAGTCAAGCTAAAGTAAGAAGAGGCAGATAAGATCGCGCCGCCTGCCCCTTGGTCTATCATCTGAGAGTTTCTACGTTGGGCTCTGGTATTGGCAATAGGACTTACGCCTCTGCCATGTACTAGCGAGTCCCAGTTGCGTACGCCTCTGAAGATCCTCTGGCCCATGGAAGCCCCTGAGCCGAGGTTAGCTACCTTTGGACGAAGCGCGCCGTGAGAGGCCATTAAACGGTATTCAGTAGAGTCTACCTTTTCCTTAGCGGTCAGAAATCGACCTGTGGACTTGGCAAAGGCTCTATTTGAAAAGTCCACACTGAAGCTACCAAGCTGCTTAGAAGTGCCTCGCGCGAGATCCGCTTTGAAAGAGATAATCTCTGCTGCGTCTAGTACAGAGCCCCATCTTGTAAAGAGTATTGCATCATGTATTGGGCTCTCTAATGAGAACCTGCCACCTGTGAGTCTCCAGGCTTCAATAGAGCGCTGCAACACAAGCCTGTTTATGGTGTCGTCGTAGTAGTCGTCTAGTGAAGGACCGACGTCTAGTCGGACGGTGCGTGATCCTGAGAACATAGGAAAGAGCTTTGTAGTAAAGATAATGTTTACGTTTTCACTCATGGTGTTACCAGAGGAACCAATTATACTTGCATCAACAGTTACTATCAGCTCTGCATTGAAAGGGAATGTATTTAACTGAGGGTGATCACCGACCCCTAAAACAGGTACTGTTCTTGTCCAAGTTAGGGTATTAGACGAGGCCAACACGGTTCCTGTAGGGAGTGCTATAGGGAGATCGGAGTCTTGCAGGTAAAGCTTTGGGTCGCCGTTACGGTCAAGGTTTCCGTAATAGGCATCAAGGTCAAGAATAGGATTCATTTCTATAGAGAACATAGTATCTGCGTCAAAAGCGACCGTGTCTAATGTCTCCGAGAACGCAATTACTATCTGACTAAGGTCTGCGTTATTGGTAGAGAAGTAGTCTGGGGTAACCCCTGTTAGTGTTATGAAATTAGTAGATAAGGCAAGCTCTGCCTCTTCTCTAATAGGCGCTACGTGGTCTAGATCTGTCCTATCTGTTATTTCCTCAAGGCTTACAAAACGCTCTGTCTTTACCCTAAAGTGGATAATACTTGAAGTTGCTAGATCATCAGACGTAGACGATTGAACAGCCCCTGCTGGTAAGGCGATATCAGCCCCTACCACCATAAGGGTGTAAGAGACGTTAGAGCGTAGTTCTTTAGCCGGAAGGAGGGTTACTACGGTATTGGAAGACGAAAAAGAGAAGGCGCCGCCTACCGTCTCTCCTGTCTCATCGTCTGTTAGGACAACAGTGCCTTCCGATACCGTATCTGTGTCTAGCGCTACCGAGAACGTGATCTCTATATTATCTCTAGGATCAACGTTTGTGGCGTTGTTTGTTGGGTTTATGACGGTAATAGTAGGAGCGGCCATGTCTCACCTTTAGCAGATTGAACAGACCTGTCCTTTGAGGTCTCTCAAGTACCCAAACAGCTTTCTAGGCGGAAGTGAGACTGTGTCGTTGGCGTACTCTACTATGTGCCTTCTCAGAGAGTCTGAGTCAGCGAAACAGAAAATAGCCTTTGTAGGCTTACCGAATCTGCCTTTTCGCAGCAAGTCATCTAGTTTATAGCCCAAACACATAAGGACCGCTGCTGTTTGTATGTCTGTCGTTTTGTAGGTAGAATCAGACACTGGGCCACCTGAGGGGTATGATCTGGCCACATGCCGGAGCTGACCGTCGTTTGCCTGTGCTTCTTCTACCTACTGTACCATCAAGACATACTACTGTTGACTCTTCAGAAATAGTGCTTCCGGGGATATTTATCATTGCTACCCCATCTGCCTTCTGAGTGAGGAGAACAGCACCCTTATTGTATCGGGATATTAGAGAGGCTCTTGTGTTATGAAGAAAAGAAAGAACGTCACTTCTGTAAGGCCCCTTCACTTCCCAGAAGGTAAGCTCGTCTATGAGAGGGGCTAGTACAAGGGGGTCTTCTGATGTGTCTATCCAAACTGTGATTTCTGCCTGTGCGTCTTGTAGGTCTTTGAAGATGTGAGGTGTTGCGCCGTCTTCGATGCTGATGTCCGAGGGATTCATCGGGGTCTCCTATTGAGAAGGGCCCCTGGGCCAATGCCCGGGGCCCTTCTTTGTTACCTACCTGGCCCTGTTATAGCTTACGTCGGGAGAGGAGCCGTGGCAAAGTCCCACGTACCCTTGTCCTCGAAGTCGTAGCCCTTGGCCAGGCTTATGGCCGCGATCTTACGAGCAGCATAGCCCTCGTTGAGTACGGTGAGGCCGTAACGCTCGCGCAGCTTGACGAAGCTGATGTCCTTGCGCGGGTCCTCGAAGCGGTCAGTCATGATATCCTCGTCGATAACCATGACACCCAGCTCTTCACGGTCGCACATGAACATGTCAGTCGTGTTCGCGCCAGAATCGTGGCTGATCATCGGGGAGACGACGATCTGCAGCGGAGCCGGGAACAGACTAGGAACGTCACTGTAGTGCCCACTGGAGTACGACAGCTGCGTCGAAGTCGAGCGGGTACCGTAGTTCGGATCCCAGGCAGGGCTCATCCCACCAGGACCACTTACAGTGCGGAAGAGCGGACCACCGTTCGCAAACCCAAACGCACGCATGCTGGGATCACGAGCGAAGATCAGCCAACCCATCGGGTTCATGAGCAGGGTGTTCGGAATGAACCCGTCGTTGACGAGGTCAGCGTACACCACGTAGAGGTCGTCCAGCCGAAGGGTGTTGTTCTCCGACCCGTTGAGGTCTCTACCGCTCGTGTTACCGTGGTCAGATGCCCCGCCGGCATTGTCGTACGCAACTACCGCGTTGTCCGAGATCAGGTTTGATACTCTCTGCTCCTTGTGGCGAGCAAACGCACGCCCAGCAGCTTGGAACAACATTGACATGATGTCCCACTGGGAGTAACGAAGTACCTCTTCGGTGATGGCTACACAGCCGCCGGTCTTACCCATCTTCACCGTCTGAATACCGGCAAAGCGGGGGCTCTCCAGCTCTGGGTAGTTCTCGCCTTCCGCCATCTCCTGAACGCCTCGCATGGCACTCATCGCCGGGAAGGTGATGTGGGTACCAGCAGAGAAGCGGATAGGACGAAGCAGGCTAGTCAGAACCAGACGAGGCTCGACAGCTTCCTTCACGATGTTGGAAATGACGCGGGGCATCAGCACAGTAATGTCGGGGGTCGCCAAGGCGTCCACCAACTTCTTGTACGTAATGCGGTTCTCCCATGCTTCGGCGTCCGACTTGAACATGGCACGATCTTCACGCCGCACGAACCCGCCGTTACGCCAGATGGCCTCTACATACGCCATCTTCTTCTGGAGGCTATCGGACTTGGCCATAGCCTTCAGTGCATCCTCACCGACTCCACGTGAAGCCAGCATCCTTCCTACATGCTGCTCGACCAGCTTCTGAAGGCTCGCCTGATCAAGCTGGACAGTCGGAAGGCTATCCTCGTTTGGTGCCATCTTAGGATCCCCTTACGCCAGAGTGATGTTGATACGAGCCTTATGCACCACGTAAGTCGTGGTACCAAGCAGGTAGAAGGACTCGTTTACGCCGCGCCCACTAGTACCTGTACCAGGTAGTCCTAGACCAGGAACCGTGTGGACCTTGTCCAGCATGTCCTTGGTCGTGTCAATCTCGATGATCTGGAGGCAGCGCCCACAAATCTGCTCAACCGAGTCGCTAGCACTGACCCACAGAACCGGCCAGCCAAGAGAGCCCGCCTTGACGAGTCGGCCACCAGCAAGGGTGTTCTGCTCTTGCTCAGCCGCAACACCTGACGCACCGTCTGTGCTCTGGTAGATGAGCGGAATCTCGTAGTGGTAGTCGGTCTTGAAGGTTACGTTCGGCTGCGGATCCGTAGCGTGCGAAGCAAGGCTATGGCACTTGCTGTAGTAGTCGTAGGTCGCAACACCAACTGGGAAGTTGGCCGCAACCTGCTTCGACGCAGCACCGGCCACCGTAACAGCAGTCTGAGCACCAGTGTTGTACTGGTCGATGTCCGCCGTAAGGCCGATATCGTCCGCCGTGTAAGTCAGGGTCGTAGCGTTGAGACCGTTTGCCGGAACAAGCCACTTGGTGTTGTCTACCGCACCAGAGTTCAGTGAGGTAGCATCAATGGCTACGATCTGGCCAGCAAGGATCACCTTCCAAAGATCGTGAACCTTATCCTCAAGAACCACAGGAAGGGTGTACGCCGGAAACACCTCAAGGGCTGGGGACACCCCATCGTCGATTTCACGCAGCCGAGTCAGCTGTACCTCGTACCCCCGAGGCTGCCTATTGGTCTTGGTGTAAGCCATGTTACTGCTCTCCTCTATGGAATGCGTTGAAGACCCGGTCAGCGTAGCTCTGCGTCTGCTTCGGTCCTACACCGGCAGTGCCACTGTCCTTGGAACGATCCGGGACAGTGGGGTCTGTCACAGAACCCCTTTCAACTGTGGGACGTACCCCACTTGACCATACCTCGTCATCTACCAAAGAGTCCTTGAGGGACTCTATGCTTCGACCTGCTAGCTTCGCTACTTCAGCCGTAACACCATCCTCAGTCTTCGAGGCGGCTACCGCTGCCGGGTTTCCACCAGCTAGGCGAATGCTGAACAGACGCTTAGCAAGGGAATCCTTGACCTCTCTAACTAGAGAGGCATTCTCATCCAGAAGGCGGGCGACCTCTGTCTTCAGGGCATCTGCCTTTACCTGAAGGCTCTTGTCGCAGGAGCACTCGGTAGATACCAGAGCCTTCTCTTCAACCTTAGGCTCGGAATCCGCTGGGACCGTCGCTGTATCAACAGCAGGCGCGGCTGGTGCTTTTTCAGGCTCTGTTTTTGTGGCCATGTCTTTTGGCTTTACTCCACAATCCATTGATGCGTTCTTTCGTGAGAGGCAAGCCCTTATCCGCGCCTTAGTTTCGGACGATACACTCGCCCGACTCAACAGTCTAAAGCCGGCTCGGACATGAGCACAATCATTTGCAGGAAAACTTCTCTTTGGTCCGCAGAACGAGCCAGTCTTTAGTGACTTCCTCTGTTTTGTTGAAAGCTTAGCATCTTCAAGTTCTTTGATAAGGGCAGTTATGTCTTCTGTGGACAGACCATCCTCTTTTTCCATTAGAGTGTAGTCGAGGATGTTCTCATCTATCAGACTCTTTAGTACATGAGCATAAGCAAAGGCCTCTTCGTCCATGTACTCTTCGTTGGGGTCATCTTCTGAGCCCTCTTCGTTTACAGAGCGAACCCAGCCGTCTTTGTCTTCCTTGTGGTTGCCCACTACGATAACCTCCTTCTCACTAGGAAGAAGCAGACTGTATTTCTTGTCACCAAAGGATAGTGAGTCGAAGTGTAAAGGAATGGAGCCCACACTTAGGCAGTCTCCCTTCTCCAGAAGTGCGTTTACTATCTTGTGTGATGTGATAGAGGCCTTCTTAGAGGCTGGGATGTTGACGAAGGACCATTCTTGGTACTCTATGTCCCCTGCTCTTAGGTAGCACACAATACTACGCTTTGCCGCGTCTTGGCAGTTTTCTACCTTGTATACTTGGTTGGGCACGTGTTCACATCTCTGGTCAGTGGCCCAGTCAGAATTACAGACGGTGCAGATCAGAGCGTTAGTCACAAACCCCACAGAGGTTGTTAGATAGCGCTTATCCATAACTTTATCTACAGCGTCTTGGTCGGTGATAATGGATACCAGCTGAGTTACACCTGTTCCACCTTCAACAACAAGGTTCTCGTCTTCCTTGTTGTTTACAAAAGTACGGTATCTATAAGCATTTACTCGCCCAATAGGATCACAAGGTTCGCCGCCGAACAGCCCAGATACGGATTTATGATTTAGAAGAACAGGCTTTGGGTAGTCCGCCAACCAAGAGGCGTTGCCCTTCTTAACACGACGTTGTGGGTATAGACGTCCGTTTGTTGGCTGCCCTGAGAAGGTGGCATCGTGAGTGGTCTCAAGAACTACCTTTTCTCCTGCAGTTACCGCCGCATCGTGCAGGTGACGAGCTGCCTTGTAGTCGCAATACTTTGCACCATCACGGAGTATTGGACTATCCGAGGCAACCAGGTCATATACGTCTGCTATTCGTACAGTAGCCATGATGCCTCTATGCGCGCGGCTTCAGCGAGATCTTACCGAAGGTATCTGGAGCCTTGTTCTCGCCGCCAATGGCGTACGGCGTAGTCGCACTCTCAGGAAGAGGCTTACCCTTGGGACTTCTGCTAGGGTGCTTCCTGGTCTTCTCTTGCTTATTGATATCCTTCTCGACCTGGGCCCAGTAGGTCTTGTTGTAGCCCAGTTCCCGGTTGGGAGTCGTCTGGCCTGCTGACATTGTGTGTCTCCTATCTAAAACTACTTTTTTGACATCCTCCTCGCCCTAAAGGGCTGGGATTCCTGTAGGAGTCACGCTGCATGGCAGCGTTCCTTCCTACAGGGCGGTTCCTGCTTTACCAGGGGCCTTGATGGGCCTAACCCTTCACAGGCAGAGACGGCAAGCCCTGCCGCCTTGATGTTCTTCCAGTAAGTGTATTCAGTTCTTGGACATTATGTCGTTACTACCACGACCTCACCTCCAAGCTCGTGCACTTTCATTATACTGGAGGAGCTGCCGTCTTTAGCCTTATGTCCAAAGCACAACCACCTATCTTCAGAGGTGCCCCTTCTAGTAACAGTAAGGCGCACTCGTGTAAACAACAGTGGTATGCGGCCGGGAGGTATTTTGGTTGTCAGTGTTCTTTCTTTACCCAAGGAAACTCTCAGGTGTGTAATAGGAGCACTCTTTAGGAAAGAGGAATCTATTTTTTCTTTAGGAACTTCGGTACCGTCCTTCAGAGTAGCTGTCCAATCCCAGTTACGGAGTCTCATCGTATTCAATCCTCAAGGTGGTAAGGACCCCTGTTCTGGTATTTTTATTTACAGCAAGTTGTAGAACGATATAGTCAGATTTTGAAAGAACAGATATGTCTGTGATGGTTCCAGACAGAGATCCGCCAATGCCAATGTTTGCACTTGCAGGAGAGGAGGATGGTAGTGTTTGGGTGGCTGCGGTAGACACTGTGTTTATAGGGGTGGCAAAAGTAGCAGCAGAATAACCAGCTATTACGGCATTAGTACGTATTACATCGTCTCCCCTAGGAGAATTCCCAGAAACCCAGATTTTTATATTGCCCACTGAACTATCGGTGCCCATATCGGTTACTTCTAGTTTGATCCACTTTTCGTAGCTATAGACAGTAGCTGATGGGTTTATCTGTATTCCGTTTTCTGAGGATACTGCCTCAGCTTCGTCTGCAGATACAAAATCTAAAGAAACAATCCCTGTTGTCTCTGTAGCAGCCGCCGTATTGTATTCATTCAGTCTTACGGTGGCCATTACTTGAGGACCTCAAGTAGGTTTTTCCTTACGGACGAAAACACCCAATCAAGATTACTCTCTGTTACGAAGTCAAACAGGATGCAGGCATCGTGCATCTTCTGGAATTCTTCTGGAGAGAACATATCTGGGACACAATCAAAGAGAAGCCTATAAACTCTGTCGGCCTTGTCTGGTAGGCTTGGTATGTTGACAGAGAACAGGGCCTTTATGTTCTTGAACAACTCGTCTATGCGGTACTCGAATATGTCATTCTTTGTTCTACCCTTAGAGGCCTTTGTGCCGCTTTGATTAGTAGGCATGTTTTTGTTGGTTGTTAGATTAACGGCGGCATCTGCCTTAGACTTAGCCGTTAGTTCTATTCGTGGCTTCTCTATAAGCTCGAAGTACAGCCTATTTCTTTGTTCCTCAGAGATAGGTTCCCTGCCTATAGCAATGCGGGCCTCGTCCTCATCTATGAGGTTGGCCTGGTACATGGCCATATTGTGATTCTCTACGGCTCTCTGCTCTTCTGTATCAATCTCTGGGAATAGGAATAGGACCCTGTTCTCCTCAGAGATTAGGAAGCCACCCTCTTCTAGAAGCTCATCAAAGAGTAGGGTGAACGACTCCTCTACTGAGTCCTGGAAGTCCTTGCATTGGAACTGGAGACCCTTGACCATCTCTCCAGCGGTGCTTCTATTAGCAGTCTCGCCCGTACCCATATCTACAGTAGATAGATTCAGGCCGGTCATGACTCTGTTTTGGAAGTACTTCAGGTACTTAGTAACGTCCTGAGGCTTGATGTCTTTGACTTCGATCTGGTGGCGCTCAGAGGTTACGAACACACCCTCTGTGTCTTTCCCAATGATGTCCTCTTCTGCTCTAGTAACTTCAGAGGACTCATCATCGAACTGCATAGCAGGCTTCTCTTTGTAGCCAACCTGCCAGTGGATGATCGGGAAGGTGCCTTTGTGTACCACTAGGTGAGCAAGCTCTTCTATATTTCTGAGGAGGCGAACATCATCTAGGGTTGGTATAACAAAGGGGGTGCCCCAAGCAAAGCCGTCTTCTACGTCATATGCGATGTGCATGATGTCTTCTGGTTTGAAGAACTTCTCTAAATAATCGTACTCTGTGTCGCCCTCTATTTCTTGGTGGTAGCCAGTTACTACACCCCAACGGTTGCGTTGTATCTGCATAGAAGAGGGAGACGCCAAGAAGATGCCTGCTATTGGCTCTAGCCATCTACCAAACTTGTTGCGCGCCTTACCAGATGATTGTAGTGGGTCTCTACGAAATGCTAGGAAGGCATTGGCGTATGCAACTACGTTCTTCATGACGTTTCGTACTGTGCGGGAGAAGGGTATTTTTGTTGCAACTTCAAATTCAAGTAGCCGCTTTCGAATGTAGGCTACCGTGTTCGGGTTCTTGCCTACCAGGTTCCATCCCTCCTTCAAGCACAAGGCTACGTGCTTGGCAAAGGAGCGGGAGATAAGCATCTCTGTGGTCTTGGCTCTGGCTACCTCACCAAGGTCGTAGTCGCAGGGTCGATACTCCTTCCTGTCTTTAGACACGTACCCAACAGTGGATGGGCGCACATGAACAGAAGGTACTCGTATAGGAAGAGAGATAGGAACAGCAGTGCCTTGGCGTACAAGGTCTGCCCATGGGTTTTCACCATTCCAGCGAGTAGGCAGCGTCTCCATGATATCTTTTACTCACCTTGTGGGTTGTCAGCGCCGTTGACGCCTTCGGACGCTGCTATCTCCATAATTCTGTCAGCAGTCTTTTCGATATCATTTTCATACATTTCTTTTATACGTCTGATAGTAAGGGACTCGTTTATCTTGGCTTCCAAAAGAGAGAAGTCTGGGCCCTGATCGTCCAACGGACAATCCGTTGAGACAAAAGGCATTATATCTGGTATCCGGCCCTCAGAAACTTCTTCTCTCAAGAACTTGGAGTTCCACTTCTTTTTCTTGAACTCTCTAAAGCTCTTGGGCTTATCGTTTACGACTATCTTTAGGCGTTTATGCGCGTCCCCAAAGACTTCGGCCGAGCCTGTGATGATGTTCTCGCCGTTCTTGACGGCGGCTTCCATGCTCTCGGCTGCCTTGATTACGTACTGGATGCGCTGGAGAGTCATGCGGACGCGCTTTAGCTCTAATACAAATTGTGACTTGAACACAACCCTGGCTTCTTGTGCCCTAGAAGCGAGCAGAGCCTCTTCGAACCTCATGAAGATCCAGCGCTCTATCTCTTCTATTCCTGTAAGGGCCATGTCTACCATCTCTGCTACAGGAGGGCACTCGTGGATGATGGCCCACATATCTGGGTCTCTTTGGAACCAACAGAGTAGGCGCTTAGACGCCATTGAGGCAAACAAGATTACATCATGTAGAAGGTGCCAGATAAACGCCCACCAGTTACCACCATTGGATAGCTCTATGGCGCTGTTTAGTCTTATTGAGATCAAAGAGAGGTAAGCAAGATATACAGACTCTAACAGAAGAAGAACAGCCTTAGGTACCTGAATCAGCCACTTTAGAGAACATATAGTCTCAAGGTCTAGCTCTTGCTCGCTTAGGGCGGATGCCATGTGGTCTATTGCATTATTGCTGGCAAACGCCCTCTTCCACATAACCTTAGCTAGATCTGGATGCATACTATCCTTCAGATAGCGCTTTCCTATAAGAAGATCGTCGTCCAACTCATCTCTGATACCAACGGTGTCTGCATAGAGAAGCCAGGGCTCGTACCCCAGCTTCTTGGTAGTAGCCAGGAACGAGTGCGCGAATCCTACAATAACCCGGGCATCTTCTGGTGTCTTAGTAGCTGTCTGGAACTCAGCATTAGGAGAAGTAGAAAAGTCGAACTTCTGAGCCTCCTCCATAATCTTTTCTACATCTACTTTCCCGCCACTTACTTCTTCCACGGAGCGCCTGATCTGGTCGATAGTGTTATTGGTGTACTTGATCTGGAAAGCTATAGAAGCAATTACCGACGCGAGAACAGGAACAGCCTCTATGCCCGGAGGGTACTTGTTTGCGGTTTGCTGTTGTGCCTCAAGAGCCTGGAAGCCCCGCTGCATTAGCTGGAGAGTCAGTAGGTAGGAGGCCTGGCTAGTGGCGTACTCCGCATCCTTCTTAGACATATTTGCTTGTCTAGCTAAAAGTAAAGAAGATAGGCTGTTGTCGCCTGTATCTTGATAAATACGGTAAACGTCAGTCACCTCTTCTGTAGTTAGATTCCTTCCAACATCAAGCCTACGCATCATGTCAGCAAACGTCTTGAAAGTTATATAGCTACCATTACTGCTTGGGTCTTGTCTATTGAGAGCTGCTCTAACGGCGACAGCCTCATTACCAACAGGAATGCTCTGAGCGCCTACAGCGCTCGTTATAGCGTTCTCAAGCTCCTTAGCCTTGTCTCGTATCTCCTGTATGTTATCGAGCAGCTGAGGGGCTTCTGGGGGTCCTCCTGGCTCTTCTGGCGGTGGCTGGGGTGTGCTGTTTGCAGAAAGCTCACGCTCTCTATTGTAGGACAGGTTCTTGTCGTCGAAGAGGCTTCCAAATGAAGACATTAGAACGTCCTACGCTTTGGCGGCGATTTCCGAGCGAAGTAGTCCACTTTTTTGGATACTACGCTCGGCTTATGGAACACCGCATTGATTGCATCTGAGATTACACCCTTATTGTGAGGTGTATCAAACCCACGAGACGTTATATTGTGAATTCTCTTTTCTTCTTCTCTTTTTTCTTTGATGCTCTCTTTAGTAAGCTCAACCGTGATAACAGAGAAGGGGTACTCTACCTTAGATTGATTACTTGATTTACTATCTCCAGAGATGTGGCCTATTCTAGATACCAGACTACCGTTTACCAGATCTGTGTGCTGCAGCCAGAAGCCGTATAGCGCCAACATCCAGGATGTTAATATGTGGTCGTTATCTTGGGAGTAGATCGGGCGGCCCTCATTTGTATACCGAAGTACTTTGTAATCAAGGATCTGGTTTACAAGACCTTCAGTGCCTTCTGATTTATTCTCGGACTGTGGTAGCACAATCTGATCGTTCTCAAAGCGTCGAAGGCTTAGGCTGACAACAAGGGGCTTTACATCCTTTTTTGTCTCACCAAGGTAGGGGTCGTTGATCTTGACCTTGCCGCCCATATGGACGCCAACTACCTTTGTTAGGAGACCAGTTTTAGGGTAGTTCTTTCCGTGGTTGTGTAGCAATTCGATATTAGTATTGTGTAGGCAGAATCCATTTCCAACAAAAGAGTGAGCATCCTGTACCTCTATGTCTACAAGACCACTCACCTCACCGATTTCTTCGAACACAGCGAAGGGAACAAGGAAGTAGTTAGGAGTCTCAACTGATTTTCTTCTGTCTACTCTTTTTGGGTTCGGTAGTTGTCTATGAATAAACTTCGAAAAGCGATCCATCTCCGTTGAGTTCCCAGAAATGTCTATACGCAACTGAGGGAGGTTGTTATCTCTGGATGGCAATAGATAAAGACTTGGTAGGATACCCTGGTCTATAAGAACCTGCCTTATCTGAGATACTAGATGAAAGCTTGTCATTGCAAGGTGTAATGTTGTGTTATTGTGGTTCCTACTTACGTGCCCATCGCCCAAAAATAAGGCGTTTACACAAACACCTAAATCAAGACCGAGAAGGCTGCTGTGTAATCTCTTGTTTGCACATCCTTTTCCACCGTAGTGAATAAACAGAGCAGCCACGTATTTTCCACTTACAGTGACACGAACTTGGTCTTTGTGTTTTACATTGTGGGTCGTTTTTGTCGAAGTAGTAACTTGGTTAGGGAATAAGAACGTGAGGGATGTTATTAACGATTGGAATTCCTCGCTATGGTTACCAACTGCCTGAGAGAACTCTATGCTATTGTCTGTGGCAGAGCCCTCTGATAAATACCAACCAAGGGCTCTGAGGAAATGCTCTCCTTGGATATCCAAATACCTAGATGTCGGAAAGTCTGTTTTGTAGCCAAATTTACTCCATACATGTGTGTCGTCACACTCGAATGACTCGACAGGAAGAAATGACATAACATCTACAACTGTATTAGATGGGCGCTGGTGCTTTGTCTTTACAATAGCAACAAAATCTCTGGTTGGGTCCACCTCCTCACATGTTCTCCACTTAAGATCTGCTTCATTGAAAGATTCATCGTTAAATCTATCTTTTGTTCTCAACGTGAGAAACGGGTGGCAGTAACTAACAACGGTTTCTAGGCACTTGATAGGACGTACCTTATAAGACAATTTAGCTGGACTTGTAACCTTTCCTAGAACCTCTTTGTAGTCACCAGCTGCTGTAAGCACCCTGGTGCCTATGTGGAGATCCTGTATTTGATACGTACCATCCTCTGTTTGGATCAAGGTGTCTGGTCCAACGCAGTGGCCAAATCCGTAATCGACATAGATGAAGGTAGGATTCCAGGTGGTATTTAGCTCTATGATTTTATCTACTGCCTTTAGCTGAGTGAACTCTTCCCTGGATACTACGACCTTTCTGACTAACCAGAACTTCTGGTCACCTGGGTTGAAGCCAACAACGGCTATTTGGGCGCCTGTGTCTGTCTCGTTCCAGTCTACGCCTATTATGTAGATCCAGCCGCTCCTTTTGTGAAGCGTTTGCATATCATAATCTTGAGTAGCACGATCAACTAGCTTGGGCGGGAATACACCTTCTTTTAGTACTGGGAAGTCTGCGTCAAACTCTGCTGTGTAACCAGAAATAGAGTATGTGTTCCTGAACCACTTCTCTATTTCTGGGGTCCACGTAGGAGCAACGCTAGAAGGGAAGTGGAAGGTCTTAAAGTTGTGTGATGGGTCCGAAGACCATTTAAAGAAATATTCTCGCTTACCTGTTGGGGTTCCTGATATCCATAATTGGACTCGTGGGTGGGATGCCATGATGGCCATAACCGATTCAATATCGTCTTTTGATAAAAGGTCACATTCGTCGATGGCTAAAAAATCCGCATCCTGACCCCTAACCTTAGAGGCCTTAGAGCCTGTCTTTACACCAGCTGTAAGAGACTTGATAGTAGAACCATTTGTGAACTCCATGGTGTGGGAGGGGGAACGGACATAGCGTTTAATCATAGACTTCATAGTCGTTGACTCTTCAAGCAGAGCGTCGATCATCCCAAAGACAAGCTCTGTGTGTTCTTGGAACGGTGTGATTATAAGACACTTCACCTTAGGTCTAGTGGCGGCAGCATGTAGAGAGGCTATTGCTAGTGCGGCTGTTTTACCGGCTCGTCTGCCGATTCTAAGAACTTTGAACTGGCTAGAACAACTCAACACTTCTTCCTGGTACCATCTCGCTTTCCACCCGAATTCTACAAGGGCCCATTCTGCAGCATTCAGGCCCATTCCTACATAAGCAGACTCTATTTCTGTTAGGCCTGCTTCTTTGGCCATATTGAATGTCTGGATGTCAGCGGATAGGAAGCAGTTTATTGGGAAGGACTGTAGCTTGCCGGTATCTACATACTCTTCATATTCTTTCTTACAACCAAAACATAGATGACACCTACCAACAGGTCTGTTTGCATCAATAGATTGGGGGTAGCTAGTACAACGCTCTTGGGCTCGAATTACGTCTTGTTCCAACCTAAGCTCCTGGCTCTCTGTAACCCTATACACCATCTATAGTACCACGCAAACATGCTTATACTACGGCAGAAACACAAAGACAACGGGCCAGCACCTATATCTATGTGTGGTATATACTACTCTGTTAGAGACGGGAGATAATAGCATAATGGACCTGCCTGTCCTACTTGCCGAACAAGAGGGCATTACCCTTCAGCTAAGCCACCTAATTGCCATTGGTGTGCTGTTGTTGTCTGGGTACGCCCCTCTAGTGGCTGTTATCAAGGTTCTTTGGTCTTCCACCAAAGGGCTTCAGGATGACATCATGAAAATGACGAAAGAGGCTCTTCCTATCATAACAGAAGTATCCCGCATTCTTGATGATCACAATAAACTAGATGCAGAAAGAAGCCACATTGCAGAAAAGATAGAGGCTCTGATAAAGACAGAGACACGTAGTGATGAAAATATGGCATTAGTAGCAGAATATACAAAAAAGAATCTTGAGCTTGAAAAAGAAGGGAAACTCCTTCTTAAGGAATTGGGAGATAGCATAAAGGATCTACACGTCTGGCACGATAAGGATGATCCAGCCCACACAGGGGCCAAGATTTGGTGGGGTGTGTCTGGGATAGAGATTAGAAAAGAGATGATAAGACAACTAAATAGAATAGAGGCAGGCATAGGAGAAATACAGGAAGCCTGCACCGTTAATAAGTTGACAAGAGGAAACCAAGGAGACAGCGATGTATAACTCCTGGTGTAAGAATGCACGTGAGGCGGCGGCCAACGTTCTTAGAAGTATTGATGAGGTTCTCATAAAAGCAAAGATTGCCAAGGATATTACGTCGAGGATGACAGAGAGTATTTCTGCCATACTTCCTGTAAGCGGGGGCCCTAAAGGACCCCGATCTGTGGAAGAAGCAGACTTTTGTGGGAGTGGGCCCTATAAAGACCCCTCGACTATGGTGTCAGAGATCGAGAAAGAAAAGAGGGGGTTTTTAGGGCCCCCTCTTACAGAAGACGGTAAGCAGAAGCGTACAAATATGATCAAGGCTTTTTCAGAGTTGAAGGCAAGGTTACTAGCATCGTAACGGTTCCCCGCCCTAAAGGACGGGGTCTCTCGGAGCTTTTCTGATGAATGCCGAGGTTTTACGGCGCTTTCCGATTAGATGTGCGAATAAGATGCCTCTCTACCGAAGGAACTTCTAGTATTAAGCTGCGATTCGTGAATAGCGGCTAGTCCCGACTGCCTCATTGTTGCATTAAACATGGTGTCATAGAAACGCGGCTTGATATCCCTTGGTTTCCCTATCTCTGTAAGATAATCAATAGCCAGACCGCCTATACTAGTTACTCCTTCTACCAGCATGTAGCTCATTAGGCCCTTGCTTATGGCCTTCGCCGCAATACTAGCACCAAGACCGATGCCGCCGCCTATCTTGCCTGATAGTTTTGTTCTCAACAAGGGAATTGTGTATCCTAGCCCCTCTCTTTCTGCTATAGTACCAAGCTCCCTGCCAAACGCAGCACCCATCCTTCCCATACCCTTTATAGCAGAAAGACCCCCTCTGCCACGAACCATAGTAGCTTTTGCAACAGCCCTAGAAAGGGCATCTGATTGAAGTTTGGCATACGCCCTGGCGGCGGCCCTATGCTCTATGGCTGTTGCGGAGTTGTCGTAGATGTGGCTCTTGAACCACTCGACTTTGCCTGTCGTAAACTTTGCAGGAGAGTATGCTCCTGCATTCGCTGGGATTCTAGTTAAGGAAGATGCACCCCAAGCACCAACCAAGTCTGCGCCCCACCACAGCCCTATCTCTCCGATGGGACCAAGGCCTGTAATTGAGCTATATTCTTCTTCCATCTTTTATCGCCTAGAGTAGGATTTAGCACCGTAGTGTATAGCCATACCTACGCCAGCAGAGTTAGCGTAGTTCGGCCCCATTCCCTGTACTGGAACACTGTCGTACTCATCTTGGAAACCCTTCTCTACCATATTAGAAGAATAAGCGCCCCCTGCGGCTATCAACCCAAGAGCGGCAAGGACAGGGTGTTTGAATGCGAAGGAGGCAACATTTAGGCCGGCCGCCATCGCTGTCTCAGATAAGGTACCTCTGAATGCTTTTGCTATAGATGGTATTTTCGCGGTAACCTTACCTGTAAGCTTATTTATTCCCTTACCAGCAAGGTATCCTAAGCCTGCGCCGGCTCCTAGAATGCCTACGGTAGCTGCTCTATACTTAGAAGACCTACGTAAAGAGCCATAATCAATAGAAGCAACCATCGCCGCGCCCATACCAATACCAATACCAGCAGTGACTCCTAATACACCCTTACCAAATATTCTGTGCCATCTAGTAGGGGAAGTAAGGATGCTATAGCCCATTCTTCCTGCACCTATGATTCCAGCAGTAGCAGCACCTATAGCTGCCCCTCCAAGAGGGCTTGCACCGAATATACGAGCACCCGTTGCAGCGGCTAGGCCATACGTTCCTGTATTACGTAAAGCTGCTCTTCCCTTGAAGGCGCCAACAGAGCTTGCAGCAAGGGCAGTCCCTGCAAAGGCCCCCACAGTAGGGAGACCAATCATCTCCCCTATGTCACCAACAAAGTACTGGGATAGTAGAGGAGATAGTACCCCGCCCATGTTGAGAGATCTTACTTTACTTTTATTCCGAAAGACCCGTAAGTAATTGGAATTTTGTAGATGCGTATCCGAAATAACTCTTCGTACTTGACGCATCAAATCACCCCACGCCTAGAACTAACAGGACTACGTCTTGGTTTCTTTCTTGGTTCCGCAGTACCACCCAGGTCATAATACTTTACTCTCACATCCCGGATGCCCGATTTGTTTGCATTATC
>Ga0100403_1001952_pt1 | contig 17372 bp, 23 predicted proteins | sample CryGeymet201501t_FD_83663 | JGI IMG/M metagenome (GOLD analysis project Ga0100403, IMG submission 83663) | Groundwater microbial communities from Crystal Geyser aquifers in Utah, USA - Crystal Geyser metaG 2015-01t | ecosystem: Environmental > Aquatic > Deep subsurface > Groundwater | place...
ACTTGTTCATGACCATTTAAAAAATCATCTTCCTGCAGAATCTTTTGAAGTTTATGGAGTTGGCTCTAGCTCCCCTCGACATTGGGGAAAAGAGAGAAAGAGCAAAGATGGTCAATGGCTTTGCAAAAGAACGGGACGCTATAACGCTTCATATGAAATCCCACTTAAGAGAAAGCTCTGTTCAGGAACAGAGGATCAATCGATCTTTAGTCACATCAATCGATTCAGATCAAACCTCGTCGTTTTTCAATTTTTAGGAAACTCAGTTGGTTTTTCAGAATCTCAGATTAATAAAAATATCAATGAGCTCTTAAACTCTTTGGGGAATCAAGACTGTCTCTTCATCACTTCTCCTCCTCATTACTTTGAGCTCGAAGAAAAAAATAAAGTTCGTCATGAAACAGAAAACTATTTCATCAAAGCTATTGGTTCTCGATGTAAAGTGATAAGAGGTATGAGCGAAGAAAATCTCAAGGTCTTTCAATACCAAAGAAATTATTACTTAAATGATAAAATTCATCTAAGCCAAGCAGGTGCTCAAGCCTTCTTTGAACAATTTAAAAATTCTTTGCCTTAGTCTTTGAAGGCTTTGAAAGTTTTTTCCGGCTTATTCTTTCTCTTAGTAGCAGAAGCCAGTTTTTCTTTCTTTTTCACTGAAGGTTTTTTGTATTCCTTGCGGTCACGATATTCGCGAATAACACCGTAAGACTCGCAAAGTCTTTTGAACTTGCGAAGCGCTCTTTCAATTCCCTTAGCATCAATGGCCACTTCAACATTAGATTTCTTCGACATTTGAAAAACTCCCAAAAATTTTAAAGCAACCTTAGCATAACTTCATCAAATGAAGAAGAGGGGACCTTCTAGAGATCCCCAGTATCTATTTGTGGACATGATTTTTCGATAAAAGTCTTTAAATCACGGTCAGTTACAAACTTTAAGACCGCTCCATCAACCCCGCCTCTTTGGTCATAGATGAGCTTAAAAAGGTTCGAATTCTTCTGCTGGCAGCTATTTCCAAGGGCATCCTTAAAGGTACTCTTGTTATTCATATGGATTCGCGGCAATTCACCAAAGGTCCACCCCTCATCCAATATAAGGCCTTGAGTTGGGCTCAATTCAAGTCCGCCTCTATTTGTACGAGTCACTGTCCCTTCATCTTCGAAATCGATTCCAGTCGTCGCAATGATTTTGGAAGCATTCAAATCAAAAGTAAAAGTAGCTCCATTAGGAACTTTAATAATAACTTCTTCGGCTTGCTCATCAAGAGAGAAAGCGAGTTCTTCAGTTCTTGGGAAAAAAGAAAACTCTCTGGCGCCAGTATCAGTGCTTGGAGATCCCGCACCAAGTGAAGCAAAAATCATCAACCAACTTTGGTCGCCAAACATATAATCTCTATAAATCGGCCATTGATTATCCGGATGAACAGATAACCAACATTCTCCATTCACTTTATAAAGAGTGAAATAAGCCCCCGAGTATCTTTTGTGAAAAGGTTCTGAATCAACACACTTGGTGAAATTCTGAGCCCAAAGTTGAGAGGTAAAAAGCAATGAAATTAAAATAATTATTTTTTTCATAAATATCTCCTAGAAGTTAAAATCGTAAAACGCTTGAGGCCCAAGTAAATCCCGATCCAAAGGCTGCCATCGCGACAACCATTCCAGGTTTGAGTTTTCCAGCTTTAATTGCATCTCTCATGCCTAGCGGAAGAGTTGCTGCAGTTGTATTTCCGTATTCTTGAATAGTATTGAAGATTTTGTCTTGAGGAATGCCTGCGATTTCTGCCACTTTATCGTTTATACGAAGATTGGCCTGATGGAATAGAAATAAATCAACATCTTGAAATGTAAAACCACTTTCACTAAGCGTGTGAGAGAGGGTTTCGGCCATTCTTTTTACAGCATGAGTAAAGACTGCCTTTCCATTCATCTTGGGATAATGAAGACCTTCATCTAACATCTCTTTAGTTAGTCTCTCTGTACCAGTAAAGGCATTTCCAGGAGCTGCGATCCAAAGTTCTTTAGCGAAACTGCCATCAGCATGAAGATCATTTCGAATAATGAAAGAATCTTTTTTTGCATCTTTAACATCAGCACGAGAAACAACCACCGCACCTGCTCCATCTCCAAACAAAACTGAAACATCGCGACCAGAAGGTGTTTTATTCAGTCCTTTAGAGTGAATTTCGGCGCCAACGACCAGAACATTTTTGTATTGTCCAGAGCGAATAAAATTATCGGCCATGGAAAGACCATAAATAAAGCCAGTACATTGCTGGCGAATATCAATAGCAGGAATGCCTGGAACATCTAATTTTGCTTGGAGGAAACAACCTGTGCCTGGAAAATCGTGATCAGGACTCAAAGTCGCAAAGATAATCATATCGAGTTCTGATTTATTAATTCCTGAATTGGTGATGGCTTCTTGAGCAGCATGAAAGGCCAAGTCTGAAGTTGAAACTTCAGCAGCAACCCAATGACGGCGCTCTATTCCAGTTCTTTGGACTATCCATTCATTTGTTGTATCAAGGATTTTTTCGAGATCGGCATTTTGAACAGTAAGTGGAGGAACATAAGCTCCCACTCCGGTAATTTTTGAATAAATATTCATTGCTACATCCTTGTTAACAATTATTAAAAACTATTTAAAGTTTACATTCTAAGTAATCTTGGCAAATTTTCTGCATGGCCTCGTGAGCGGAGTTGAAGGCTGAAATAATCGAACCGCCTTTTTTACCAGCTGATAAGTCGCCAATCAAAAAGAGACCAGGAATAGAAGTTTCAAATCCATCTTTAACCACAGGCTCTTCGCCGTTAAAGGCAATACCCAGAAGAGATAAGAAGTTTTTAGGAGTTGATCCCCCTAAAGCATAGACGATGACATCAAAAGTTTTGGAACCATGTTCTGATTCGCCAAAAACGACTTCCACTTTACTTTCATTCGGTCGAAGTTCAGTGATATTACTTTTCAATATGGGAGTCACTTCTTTGCGATCAAATAAAGCAATCAAACTTTTCTGATTAATTTCATTCATGCGAGAAAAATCATCTTTTCGGTATGAAAAAGAAACTCGATTTCCTTCTTGATTCAAATATTGAGCGTATTCAGAAGCACTATCACCACCGCCAACAACTAATACGTCGCTATTGCGGATAGGTTTTGTTGTGATATCGAAAGTAATTAAATCGCGAACCTCTGAAGGAATAGCGTAATCCGGTTTATTAGGCTTACCCATCATTCCAATGGCAATGACACAAATTTTCGCTTCGTAACTTCCCTTGTCAGTTTCAACTAAAAAGGTTCCGTCATCTCGTTTATCGATCTTATGAACCGAGTTGAGATACTTCACGTTCATTTTGTAGCTTTCAATCGCTTGATCTAAATATGAGATAGTATCGGCCTTGCTTGAATCAGAAAGGCACATAACTCCTTGGCATAATGCGGCCTTGCCTTTGTAATTGGCCGTCACAAGTTTTTGATCGGGATAAAATTTTCTGATCGACCAAGAATGGGCTTCGGATTTTTCTAAGATAACAATTTTTTCAGATGGAATTCCTGCGAGCACTGCTTCTGCGGCCATACTCAGACCAGCAGGTCCTGCACCAATAATGATTAGGTCGAGCATAATAACTCCCAAAATACAGACCATTCTATTAAATATCAGCTGTTATCAACTGGCCAAGCAAATACCTGACGCAAAGCGTCAACTGGCTATCTGATTGAGATATGGCCATCATCGATTTTTACCAGTTGTCGCACTACTCACAAAAAGGTAGACCTTTGCCATCCGCATTACGAAGGACAAAAGCATGAAAACGATGACAACTCTCACTCTTTCCTTGATGACATGGTGTGCTCAAGCAACTTCAATCAAAGACTTTAAGCCTTTTGACTATGAAGTTCTTTTCACTAACCCTGAATGCAAGCTCTATGCTTATGATCAGCCGCAAATCAATTCAAATGGAGACGAAGTCAAAAGCAAAACTAAAAATGCTTATTGTAAGTCTTCTGATTCTTCTCGTTCACAAAACCGCTCTGACTCTCCACACTCAAGATTTATAGATTGGATCTCTGACACAAAAACAAAATCAATTTTTATGGCCTATCTCTCTTTTAGCAAACATTCAGTGGCAGAAGAGTTGTGTCGTGCTGTCAAAAGAGGCGTTAAACTCACCATGATTATCGATTCCAATAATGACGGCGATGTTAATCGCATGCGTGAACTTGATTACATTTCAAAATGTGGTCAGAACTCAACTGATGTTCGTCTTGAATTGAGAGGCGGAGAAGGTAGAGGAAGCAATAAACTTGGCTACGCTCATAATAAGATTTTCTTAATTAATTTTGATATGAAGGGAGAAACTAAAATTGCTTTCTCTTCAGGAAATCTTTCTTCTGGTTTGGCCACTCATCATGAAAATTGGCATTTTGTCACAACCAACTCGTCCTCTTATTTTGCTCAAGCTCATCTCTGTCTCATGAACGGGATGCTAGATCACCACGAAGGTAAGAAAGAATACGCTCAGTTTGTAAAATCTTGTAAGTCTAAGATTGATGTTCCAGAAGAAGATGATATGAAAACTTTCTTTGTTCCAGGTGAAGGGCCGCAAGCATTGGCCGTCATGAAGAAAAGTTTCGGCGAATCAGACTTGATTCAAGTTGCGGCACACCGTTTTTCATTAAATGTTCTTGAGCAATTAATTAAAGAAAGCTTGATGAAAAAGAAGACCGTTCAGTTGGTCGCAGATGACGATCTTCATTACTCTGCAGTCTATAAAAGAGAAATCGGGCGAAATATGACCAATGAAGCATACAAAGTGAAGAACCTTGAAGCCAAAGGTCTCCAAGCTCACTTTATTGAGACTTGGATGGATAACCTTGAAGCTCCAGAGAGCCTTCAACTTCATCATAATAAGTTCCTTATTTTCACAAAGAAAAATCATCCATTTGCTGTCTTTACTGGTGCGGGAAATTTGACCAATGCGGCATTTCAAACCAACTTTGAGAATTTTTACTTCACAACAATCGATACAGTGGTTGAAAAATTTGCGGAACAGTACAAATATCTGTTCAGTAAGCTCGGGAAATCTTCGAGAGAATTACCGAGTGAGTTAGTTTTACCTTAGGCAACTCTCCTTTTTCACTAATTCTTTGCTACAATCTCATTATGAAAATGAGACTCATTTACTTTTATGCAATCCTCGCTATTGCTTTCTTTTCTTGTTCAACACCAGAAAAGAAAGTTGAAGAACCTTTGCAATATTCAGAACAAACTGAAAAAACATTTAACTCAATTGAAACTGAAGAAGCTCAAATACTTGAACGTTATCGCCAAATGAGAATGAAGAACTGGGATAATTATGTCGGTAAAAAGAGATATGAAAGTCCTGCTGCAGATTATGCTCGTAAACGCCAAAGAGAAGCTGCACCTATAGTCCGTTCACGACCGGTTCCTCAAGCCCCTCCTCCCCCTCCGGAACTGACTGAAGAACAACTCAAGGCCATTGAAATTGAAATTAATCAAAGAAAAAGTATTTTTTGCATGAAGGCCAAGACTGTTAATCGCTTTGACTCTGAAGCAGACTGCCAAGCCTTTGTTGAAAATAATCATTACGAATGTATCAAGCAATTTGGTGAAAGAAGTAAATCACTCGTTGGCTGTTTAAAAGGTAAACTTCGATGATCTCTCTTTGGATAGAAACAAAAGTCAAAGGACAACCACTCAAAATCTTTGAAGGATTTAATGAAAATCTTTTCAGGGCGCTGAAGCCTCCTGTCATGAGTCTTGATGTCTTAAGATTTGATGGCTGCAAGATTGGAGATCAAATTCATCTCAGTGTCGGAGCGTTAGGTATTACTCAACCATGGATATCCATCATTACTGAAGTTCATCGCGATGATCATGAATGCTATTTCGTTGATGAAGGCAAACAACTTCCAACTCCCTTTTTTACTTGGAAGCACACTCATCGGATAAGAAAATTTGATGATTATCACTCTCTTATTATCGAAGACATTCAATATACTTGTCGGCCTCAATTTTTAGAGAAGGTTCTGAGTCCTTTACTCAAGTTCCAATTTTCTCTACGTTCTTCTGTCTATCTCAAGTTTTTTTCTTGATTAATATCTTGAGCTTGGCATGATAGATGTATGAATATACAGAATGCTAAATCCGAAAATCTTATCCCTACATTAGATCCAGTTTCAATGAAGCGAACTCTTCAAGGATTAAAGGCGCGCGAGAAAGAAATCTTTGCTTGGCAAAACATTGATAATCAACGAATCAGCATGACTATCTCTACTGGAGATTTTATTCTGGGGGAAAAGTTATTCATCTTTAACAAAGAAGTATGCAAAATATTTGAAGAATCAAAGCCTCTTTATTTTTTTGCAGGTCCAAACACCATTATTTTCAAGGCTCAAGTCTTAGCAAAGAAGAATGAACATTTGGTTATTGAATATCCTGAGTCTATGCAAATTGAAGAATCACGAGATACAAAAAGATTTTACTTTAAGCAAAATCTAAAATTTTTAAATGTTTCAAAGAAAAACAAAAATTCAACACCGACTCGCGATAGAGTTTCCCTCTTTGATATTTCTGAAAGTGGAGCCTCATTTACTCTTAATGATTTTCAAAAGCAAAATATTGATTCGAAAGACTCGCTCAAATTGCATTCGATTGATGACCAAATTCTATCTCCCTACTTAAATGCAGAAATAAAATATATCGTTCCTTTTCGTGTCATGGGAACTTCGTTGCATAAAGTGGGAATTCAATTCGATAGACTGCTTACGCCAAGTGAGCTCAAGACCATTATTTAGATCAAAATTTTCCTAAAAGTAAGATTGAGCCGAGGCTCAGTTAATTTTGTTTTTTTGGGAATTTGATGTTTCCAGTATTTTTGCAACTCTCCGCTCATGATCAAAAGAGAACCGCTTTCGAGTAGAATATCTTGTCGCTCACCAGTTTCTTTATGTTTGAGTTGAAAAACTCGAGGACTCCCTAAACTTAAGGAGGCAATTGTCGGTTTTTCCCCTAGTTCCTTTTCATCATCAGAGTGCCATCCATTAGAATCTCGGCCGTTCCTATAAAGATTGACGAGAACACTATTAAAGTCAATTTGGGCCATGGCCTCAATTTTGAGCTTTAGTAGCATGAGTTCTTTGGTCCAGGGTTTTGGCTTCATAGAAAGCCCAGAATAGGCATATGTGGCTCCAGGGTCTCCAAACCAGCACTGAAGCCTCGGGATATCTAGCCACTTGCCAAATAGACGGATTTTATCCTGGCTCCATGGCAGATTTTCTATCCAAAGTCTTAACAGTTCAGATCCTTCTTGAGGGCTCAGAAAGTCCCTAATATAGGATAGATGTCCATCCCGAATTTCCATATTTCATTAAACCCTTTGATGTTTACATCGACAAGCAAAGTCCTATGAAACTGTTTCATAGTCTCTTTGTTTTTCTTAAAAATATGTTAGAAGGACGGCAAGGGGAAATCATGAAAAAAATAATCTTATTGTTGGCACTTTTTAGTGCTCAAGCTTTTGCCACAAGTCTGCCTCAATACGTTCGTTCTCAAAAGAGCAAAGTTGAGTCGTTGATAACTGAAAAGTACGAATATACTTTCAAGGTTGATTACGACACGATGAAGTGCTTAGAGCGCACTAAGTTGGTTGAAGGGATTGAGCAAAAAATTGGAGTTTGTCTTATCAATGCACAAGCAATAGAAGAATCTGCTCGTGTTGTTTTCTCTGTCACTGTTGCTTCAAATTATGATGGTACTGGTGAAACTGATCGTGAAATTTCAATCGCACTTGTCGACTATAACTTATAAAAAAAAGCCCCTCTAACGAGGGGCCCTTTATCTAAACCGCATAAAAATCGTATTTATGAATTTGTTTTTTTCTATGACGAGCTTTTACACGTTGTTGTTTTAGTTTTCGAGCTTGTCTGATCAATGTCTCTCCGGCCATTTTAACTGCCTCTCCTAAACTACTCGCCTTCTTTTTAACAATCAGCCACTTGTGTCCAACCTTGGCGCGGATGACTGTACTGTGAATTAAAGGACTTTCTTGATGGGCTTCGACTTGAACTGAATCTAAATCAGGTTCAACTTCCTTCAACCAACGTTCTGCTCTAACAAGATGAGTGTGGGATTCAGAAGACTGTCTATGTTGCATAAAACCTCCTAGGTTTGTTTCATGCACTAACTCTACACCCCCAAAGTCAGGAGCGAATAACAGTCATGTCAATTCGATGTCAATTCGTAATTAACGGTGATTTCCGCCGCGATTACCGTCATTGCGCCCATTGTTAGGTCCGCGATTTCCCTGAGGACGACGATCATCTTTCTTTGGAACTTGAGGTTTTGAAACATCTAAAGTTGGGCCGTATTCACGACGGTAACGACCGTTTTTCGCAAATTCACTCTGTTGAGTAGTACGACAGTTGTCATGTATTTCGAGTTTGTCTGCGCAAGCAGAACAAATCCATTGTGCATCTGTAAAAGGCGAGCGATGTCTAAATTTTTCAACGTCTGGCTGAGTGCAATTGCAATGCTCGCAATAATTACGCAGCTCCTGATGCTTCTCAGACTGCTTAACTTCACGCCCCTGCTTTGACTTGCGTTCGTTCTCTACTTTTGCTGAACGAAGTCCTGCTTTTAACAATGCATCTTTTAAACTGTTGGCCATAAACCCCACCCTTGTGACATTTCACGGTCATTCTAACTTAAATAAATGAAGAGGGAAAGATGAGACGGTTAAGCCGTTTTGCGCGCTGATTCCAAGTGATCTTGAAGATCAGGAATACGACCATTATCAAAGAGAATCTCTTTTTGAATTTCACTTAAACGATTGTCGTCATGAGCAAATTCACTCATAGTATCCCAATTCAGTTGAGAAGAATGATGAATCTTCTTTTCTCCATCCGGATAAAGACAAACCAGCGCACCGGTTTCAACTTCGTCAACAATCACTAAAACAGTACCATTATTATGCAAAATTTTTGCTCTCGTCATTGCTAACCTCCTTGTTTTTCAAGCTAAGCAATAAATCATTATAGCAGAACTCAATTCAAGCTTCTTGATCTTTCGTTTAGACAGTATTAACTGACAATTTCAATAATTTAGAAGTGATGAATAGGCAACTTTTGCCTGATTAAGGACAACTGACTTTGAGTAATTGCTGGCGGTTGAGATCAAATCTGGCCATGGAAGAACCTATTCCACCGATCGGTTTGGCCGTCACAATGTTTTTGTCCATGCCAACGACTTTGAAGGTATAGATACCAAAAGGTTCTTCGACACAATCGCTTTTTGAAAGATTGTATTTACCAGAGCCTTGCTCGGAACTACTTGAACAAGAAAGGGCCAATACGCTTAACATAAAAAAGAAGAAATATTTCATAAGACTATTTCAGCATTTTTGAAGACGAATTGGCAAAATATTTATTTATCACCTTTCGAGGTTGAATTTTTCTTTGATTTTTTTTTTATCTCTTCTGATTTTGTGGTGGGCTTTGCTTCTTGATTCCAATGACGTTTCGTCATCATTTTGAGAGGAATCATCATTCCATCTTTCATAAGAAAAGCGGGACCTATTCTCATTGCTTTCAATTCTTCTTCTCCTAAAGTTGCGTACCTCCACATAATGGTACCAAAAATTCAATCGTCAAGGTTCCAAAGCTAGAAATTGCCTAAAATTTTGGGCATGACCCTCGTAATGCACTGAATTCCATGTTCACTATTTATTATTTGATGATCAGTTTTCAACAAATTACAAAAACTCAGTTTGATTTTCAAAAAATGATGCAGAATGAATTCATCACGAAGCACGTATGTTTGTAAGGAGGATAAATGGCAATCCCATTGTTATTTAGAGAAATTTCCCATATCGCTCCGGCTCCCCCTTGACGGTACCTGATTAAAATTAATCGATTCTGCTGACCCCTTTCTAGGGGATTATTATGGGCTCATGTTTGCCCTATGTGATTACTGACCTTGATACCTCGAATTAGACATTTTCCGACGTATAACTGAGACGTCCTCCACTTACGGAGCAGGCCTCTGGTGCCTTTGAATGAAAGCTCATGCTTGAGGATGCAAAAACGAAGGTATTTATTCAACCCCCTACTTGCTAGGGGGTTTTTTATTTTTGAGGAACTTCTATTCCCAACACCATATAAAGCGACTTGCAGGGTTGTTGAAAGTTGGGAAAGTCAAAATGAACTGACAACATTTCGTCGATAAATCCTTTGCGATCATCATAGGCGAAGTTGGACTCTATTAATTTATTGACGTAGTGCCTGGCCACAATCAGCATTGCCGACATCTGATCAATTGAGAGACCTTTGAGACCATTAGGAAAGCCACTTCCATCTGGCAGCTCGTGATGCTGCTCAATCGCCCGAAGAACTTCTCTACCAAAAGCATTTTTCATTCTGCCTAAAAGTCTAGCTGCATCCGCGGGATGGGTCAGATATGACTTTGACCATTTTGTGCGATCACCATTGGCCAAGATAACTTGCATAATATCTTTATCACTTAATGTGAAATCACCAAACAATGAAGCTTGCATTATTTTTTCATAAATTTGAGGAGGCCAATTAAGTGCACGTACCAAACCTATACAAATAAAACCAACTAACAAATTCTTCAAATGTTCATCTTGATTTGTAACGATGAAAGGCTTGAAGTACTGGTTGATACTTGGAGCTGTCTTTACCCAATTGAGAACCTTATTGGCGTTCTCTTCTCCGGCTGCAACGAGATCATCATCGAGGCCAATGTATTTCACAGCTTTACCAACAAGCATTAGGATTTGCTGCTGACTTAATGACTTGCTCGCAAGATCATCGTCTTTCATAAAAAAGCCGGTCAGACCACGCTTTATAGAGCTTAGAAAGAGAAAATAATCTTCTTTAGCAAAGAGAATGTTTTGCAATCCTTTCTCTTTATAATTTGCCATTTTACCTTTTAAATCATCATCTCCAAATTCAATACGAACTCTTTTTTCTTCAGACAATGGAATAAAAAAACCTGACTTGATTTTATCTGAATATTTGATGGCAACATCTATCGGCATAAAAAAATAGACGACACCATCAATGACGACTTCTTTTGCTAATTCCTGCGATTGCTGTTGTTTATCTTCTTCACTCATTTTGCATCTTTCCTAATAGAGCCTTATTATACATTAATGAGGAGCATTTAAGTTAAAACAAATTTTAACCCAATTTTTCTATGTATAAAAAACTACCTTTTCGAACAGTTATTAAAATCATGAATTTTTGGCCACCTTATTTAGGAGCGGGCGTCAAAGTCAGGCTTATAGATGCTCAAAATCTTAAGATTAGAGTTGAAATGCCTCTTAAAATCTTCAACAAAAATTATATTGGAGTTCATTTCGGCGGCTCACTCTACTCCATGGTCGACCCATTCTATATGTTGATCTTGATGAATAAAATTGGTCGGGATTTTATTGTGTGGGATAAAAGCGCCTGCATTAAATTTGTGCGACCAGGAAAAGGAAGAGTCTGGGCCGAGTTCGACATAGATGATCAAACTGTTTTAGATATTCAAAACAAAACCAGAGAACTCAAAAAATATGAACCTGAATTCAAAATTGAAATCAAAGATGAGGATAATCAAGTTGTCGCCGTCGTTGATAAAAAATTATGGGTCAGTTTGAAGAAAGAAAAATCTGATGATCAGTAACTTTTCCGTTCTGATAAGTAATAGCGCCCTCAAATGTTGAATTTGAAAAGACGAGTGGAATAAAAAGCTTATCCCCATCCCATAAATTGAGCTCTAGGATTTTTTCTTGCGATATCCATTTTAACTCGCCCTCATGATTGAGCTTTATTAGTTCTCCTTCAAAGTGATGAACGGTGTAAATAAAGACCAACCAATCTCTGCCATGTTTATCAAATTTGGGGAAAAGAATTTGACCTTTAAAGGATAGCTCAAGAGCATCAAGGCCGCTTTCTTCTTTAAGTTCTCTGATAGCACATTGACGAGGAGATTCCCCTTCTTCAAACTTTCCACCAAGACCATTGTATTTATCAAAATGCAGATCATCCGGTCTTTGATTTCGATGAATCATCAGAACCTGATCATCTTGAACAACATAAACGAGAGTTGCTAATATCATTTTACTTACCTATGAATTTTTCAGTTTCAATAAAGGCTGGAATTCCAAACTTGAGGCTTAGATTCTCCGGTATGTCTGCCCGAATAGATCTCAGAGCAATGGCACCATCACCAAACAATTCATTATCCCCGTAAAGAATATCTCCCCAGATAACAAATCCAGCTTGATTCATATGAACTCTTAGTTGATGTGAGCGACCAGTAATGGGATGCAACTCCCATATTGAACAAAGATACTTTTCTAATTGCCCTTTCTCTATTTTACTAACTTCAGTGATTGCTTTTTTCCCATGAGGGGCTTCAAATGCGCGTTTCTTCCCTCTTACTAATAAATTTTCCCATTTCATTGGAGCTGAAGGAAGATTTTCTATTTTCAAAGAGAGAGCTTGATAGGTCTTTCGAATGGTATGATTTTCAAAACCTAAATTGAAAGCTCGATGAGCTTCTGCATTTTTTGCATAGAGGATTACTCCTGAAACTTCTCGATCTAAGCGATGAACAGGAAAGAGTTGAAGTTTCAATCGATCTTGGAGCCAAAAAGAGAGGCAATCTCTTTCTTCCTTTTTGCCATCTCTGCCTGGAACGGAAAGCCATCCGCTTGGCTTGTGAACTGCAATAATATGTTCATTTTGAAAAAGGATGGATTTCATTGATGGAGATTGCAATTTAAACCGACTCTACCAAACGCAAAAATTCAGAAGTTCGCGCTTCTTTTGGATTACTAAACAGCTGCTCTGGTGGACCTTGCTCCAAAATGATTCCTTGATCCATAAAGACCACTCTATCGGCCACTTCTTTGGCAAAGCCCATCTCATGGGTCACAACCATCATTGTCATGCCTTCTTTCGCCAGATCTTTCATGACTTTTAAAACTTCTCCCACTAGCTCAGGATCAAGCGCTGAAGTTGCTTCATCAAAGAGCATGACTTCAGGTTTCATCGCAAGCGCTCTAGCAATCGCCACTCGTTGTTGTTGACCACCAGATAAGGCCCTAGGATAGAAATCTTTTTTGTCAGTAAGTCCAACGCGATTTAAAAGATCGACGCCTAATTGTTGTGCTTCTTCTCGCTTCATTCCAAGAACTTGAATAGGTGCTTCAATCACATTTTGAAGGGCCGTCATATGCGGGAATAAATTAAATTGTTGAAAAACCATGCCAATTTTTGTTCGCTGAAGATTAAGTTCAGACTCTGCTCTTTTAACCCAACGTTCATTATGTTTCTTAATTCCAAGAGAATCGCCGTTAAAGAAAATCACTCCACCAGTTGGTTGCTCTAAAAAATTCACACAACGTAAGAGTGTCGACTTCCCAGATCCAGAGGGACCAATGATCACCACCACTTCACTTTTTTTGACTGAGAGATCAATTCCTTTGAGAACATGAGTTTCGCCAAAAGATTTCACTAAGCCTTTAAGTTCAATAATAGGAGTCATTATACGCCTCCTCTCTTTTCGAGTTTTCTTTCGAGATGACCGGCCAGAACAGTTAAGCCGACGACTAAAATTAAATAACTAATGGCGGCCCAGAAATAGACTTCCCAAGGGCGTAAAAACTTTGCGCCTAATCTTTGAGTTGTATAAAGAAGCTCAGCTAGTGCAATAACAGAGACGAGTGACGTATCTTTGGTCAAAGCTGCAAGCTCGTTAACAACTGGAGGGATTAAACGTTTGTAAGTTTGAGGAATAATAATTCGTCTCATGCTTTTGCTATAACTCATTCCCAGGGCTCGAGCAGCTTCCATCTGGCCTTTGGGAATTGATTCAATAGCGGCCCGAAAAATTTCTGCAAAATAAGCACCTGCATTTAGGGACAAGGCCAGAACACCTGCAGGAAAAGAATCTAACGTGATATCAAACAGTGGAGGTACAGCGAAGTAAACGAACAAAATCTGAAGCAGCAAAGGTGTGCCTCTAAAAATTGTAACGTAGATCAACCCTAGAGATCGGATCACTTTAGATCTTGATATACGCACTAAAGCGAGAACAAGCCCCCAGAATAATCCAAGAAAACCACTTATGAGGGTTAACTTAAGAGTGATCCCCATTCCTTCAAACAGTCGAGGAATGACGACATCAAATGAAAATTGCCAAAAACTAAGTTGTTCGCCCAATGAAATTCTCTCTACATTTTAAGAACTGGATCTTTACCAAACCACTTCGTATAGATTTTTTTATAAGTTCCGTCTTTCAGCATTGCCTTGAATTGAATTTCAATCGCCGAAGATAAAGCTACATCTGTTTTGCGAATGGCAATACCAATGGGCTCAGGAGCAATCGCCTCACCTGTGACGACAAAAGTTTGTGGAGCCAGGTTGACGTAATAATTTCCAACGGGTTCATCGATGACGATAACTTCTGCCTGACCAGCTTTAATAGCATTAAACGTGTCAGTCGCTGCACTAAAGTTTTTCACTGATTTTATTTTAATAGTTTTTTGAAAATTCTCGACTGCTTCTGAGGAAGTTGTATCTTTCTGAACGGCCACAACAAGACCATTCAAATCTTCTTTACTCTTAACAACTTTGCCACCTTTTTTAGCAACAAAGATTTGTCCCATTCGCGCATATTCAACAAAGTTAACCACTTTTTTTCTATCGTCAGTGATGTTCATCGAAGAAATAATAACATCATAACGCTTACTAGCGAGTCCTGCTAAAATACCATCCCAAGGCATCACAATGAACTCAGCTTTTACCCCAAGTCTCTTGGCGAGCTCTTTCGCAAAATCCACATCAAATCCGATGATTTCACCTTTCATGTCTTCAAATTCCATAGGAGGATAAGTAGTATCAACCGCCACTTTGAGTGTGCCATTTTTGCTAACGTCACCTAAATCAGTACTGGCCATCGCCATTGATAAATTTAAAAAAAGAAAACACATCAGAAATCTCCGAACCATAAAGCCTCCCAATAAGATCTTCTTAAATGTACTTATTTCAACACTTCCGGTCTAGGAAACTTTGTTCTATGGTAGATGAAAGTTATTTATTCTTGAGATAAGGTGATTACCAATGTCGCAAAGCAAAGATAATAAAGTATTTAAGGATGCACCTCCCTATCTTGCAAGAAATCTAGGTTCCTTTCCCTATAAATTGGTTTTTTTCTACGCCCTAATCTCCATCATTTGGATTACCTTTTCAGATCGTGCACTTGAATCATTTATCTCAGACCCCCATCAACTTTCAATACTACAAACTTATAAGGGATGGTTCTATGTCATCATCTCGAGTCTCATTATGCTTTTCTTTTCCTTAAAACTGATTCGTTCTGCAAAAAATGAAGCCGAACTTCTCAGCATGAGACTGATTGATGAAGCTCCCGATGCCATTGTACTCTTTGATATGCAAATGGGAAAATTTGCTTATCAAAATTCCTCCTCTGAAAAACTCTTTGGCTACACCAACAATGAAATGAAAAACTTATCCCCACTTGAAATAAGTCCACTTCATCAACCGAATGGCAAAGCTTCTAAAGATGCTGTAAAAGACACTTTAGAATTGGCACTTAAAGGAGAGAATCCAAAGATAGAATGGCAACATCTCCATAAATCAGGTCGACCAATAATGTGTGAATTATGGCTTTCACTCTTTAAATACGGAGATAAGTCCTACATTCGAGGGAGTATGACCGATATTTCAGATCGTATACGACTGCAGAATGAAGTTCAGCACTTGCAGAAAGTTGAAAGTATTGGTCAATTGGCAGGTGGAGTTGCCCACGACTTTAATAATTTGCTTACCAGTATTGTTGGCTTTGCTGAGTTGGCAAAAAATGCAAAAGATCCCAATCATCATCTAAATAAAATTTTAGAATCAGCTCAAAGAGGCTCTCGTCTCACGAGACAACTTTTAACCTTTGCGAGAAAGCAGGTTGTTGAGTATCAAGTCATAGATGTCGATAAAGTGCTGACTTTTCTTATTCCATTGATTGAAAGACTGATTAGAGAAAATATTAAATTAAGCTATGTAAATAGGGCCCAAAAAAGTGCTCGAATAAAAATCGATTTGAGTAATTTTGAACAACTTATCATTAATTTTTGTGTTAATGCTCGAGACGCAATCGTAGATCAAGGCGAGATTCATATTACTCTAGACTCAAGTGATGAATTTGTTCAAATCATTATTCAAGACAATGGCACTGGTATTCCTCTTGAGAGTCAATCCAAAATATTCGAACCCTTTTTTACAACTAAAGAAAATGGACAAGGCACAGGACTTGGATTGGCCATTTGTCACAGCATTGTTCAACAAATTGGTGGAAAACTTTCATTTCATAGTGAAGAACATATTGGAACTTCATTCATTCTTGAACTTTCAACGACGACAGAACCAGTCAATACCAAATTTTCATTTGTATCAGAACCCCATTCGTTCAAAGTTGAGGGAACCGAAGTTATTCTTCTCGCTGAGGATGATGATTTTATTCGGGAATACCTTGAACAGTCATTAATCCAACTAGGATATACCGTTCTTATTGCCGCTGATGGTTTAGCTGCTTTAAATATTTTTGAATCAAATCCAAAGATTGATCTCATTATTACTGATGTGGTAATGCCAAATCTTAATGGCAAAGAGTTGATTGAGAGAATTAATAAATTAAATACTAAAGTGAAGGTCATTTTTACTTCGGGTTATCCGGAAGAAACAATTTCACACCACGGAATTCTAGAACCAGGAATTCACTTTATTCAAAAACCATTTACAAGAGATGCTTTATCTCAAAAGATGAGAGAAGTATTAAATGAAGCTTAGAGAATTTGAGATAGGAACTGCTGACCACGCTCAGATTTAGGACCACTAAAAAACTGATGCGGGCTATCTTCTTCGACAATCTGACCTGCGTCCATAAAAATAACTCTATCAGCAACTTCTTTGGCAAAACCCATTTCGTGGGTTACGCACATCATGGTCATTCCTTCTTTGGCAAGATCAACCATCACATCCAAAACTTCTTTGACCATTTCTGGATCGAGGGCCGAAGTTGGCTCATCAAAGAGCATAATTTTGGGTTGCATACAAAGCGCACGAGCAATCGCCACACGTTGTTGTTGACCACCAGAGAGTTGCCCTGGATATTTAAGTGCTTGGTCGGCAATTTTCACTCTTTCTAAAAGCTCCATCGCCCGTTTTTCAGCAGAAGCTTTCTTTTCCTTTCGAACTTTGATCGGTGCTAAGGTTAAGTTTTCAAGTATAGAGAGATGAGGAAAAAGATTGAATGATTG
>Ga0100403_1001956_pt1 | contig 17356 bp, 19 predicted proteins | sample CryGeymet201501t_FD_83663 | JGI IMG/M metagenome (GOLD analysis project Ga0100403, IMG submission 83663) | Groundwater microbial communities from Crystal Geyser aquifers in Utah, USA - Crystal Geyser metaG 2015-01t | ecosystem: Environmental > Aquatic > Deep subsurface > Groundwater | place...
GGGTGCGGGACTCCGACCTCGCAAGAGCGTCCGGAGTCCCGACGCCTGAAAAGGGTGCGGGACTCCGACCTCGCAAGAGCGTCCGGAGTCCCGACGCCTGAAAAGGGTGCGGGACTCCGACCTCGCAAGAGCGTCGGAGCTAACAGCCGCCGTGCGTAAGCATAGAGGTGCGAGCAGAAACGTCCTTGGGCGAAAGTCTAGGGAGGACCCGATCCCAACGTAGAAGGTCCGTCTCCGTTATAGGGATAAGAAAACGGAGCTGAAACGGCTAAATCCTTATGGGGTGCAAGGCCGTACTCCAGTGCTTCGCACTGGAATTTTCAAGTAACAATTTTCAATTTACAAACAGTTTGAAAATTGATCATTGAAAATTGGAAATTCCAATGCGGAGCATTGGTTTGTGCCGCTTGAGCCCGAGAGCAATCAAGGGCCCAGACAAATTGCAGCCTCGTCCCGCCTTAAGGCGAGATCAGACAGAATCCGGCTTACGAATTGGCTAAATAAAAAACCGTCCTGAGTTTATCGAAGGACGGTTTTTTATCCTCACAATTCAGTCTCAGAACGCGCTTTACCGTAAGCACAGAAATCACACTCTAGTGAAGCCAATGGCAAAGAATCGCTCTCCAAACAATGTCTGGCCTTTTTAAGCGTTCCATCAATCCAGGAATCGTCACCGACATAGGGAATAAGCTTAATGTCGAACTCTAATTTGCCGTCGAAAGCTTCAGCGTCGGTTTTCCCGTTAACATATACGAAATAAGCGGTTTTAGACACCTTGAAATCGTTCCTGCGGAACAGCCACTGATAAACTTCAACCTGGCGCTTATAACTGTCCTGCCACTCGGCATCAAGATTTACCTCGCCGTTTTTGGAGGTAGCTTTGTAATCTACCACGATTAATTCGCCCTTAGGATTTACCCAAACGTCGTCAATCCCGCCTGTAACCCTGAAATTCGTCTCCGGATGGATGTACTCAACTCCGCCGCGGCGTGAATCGCGCCACAACTCAATGTATTCATGCTTGAACGGCACCGCCTCCAGTCCGTAGTGTTCCATCAGCGGATGCGGGTCGCCTTTCGCGCGGTAAATATCAAATTCTTTCTTCAAGAGCGCATCAACCGCAGAGTTTAATGAAAAGGGATACCCGGGCGGCTGGCTTATCCCGAGGCGCAGATTGAGATAGAAACAGCGCGGACACTTGATGAACGACTCTATTTTACTGCGGCTAAGTCTGAATGGTTCGGAGGCTTCAGGATCAAATAGTCCTCGCGTTTTTCGGGGATTGTAGTACTGCGACATAGTTCTTATGATACGCCATAGAGGCGTCTTTTTGTATCGTGTGATAATATATTTACTGATGGCTGTTGATAAATCTTCAGTCGAAAAGGAGCTGGCCCGGCCGGCCGGCGAGATTTCGATAATAAAACTGGTTGATTCGCTCGTTGATTACGCTTATGACTCTCGGGCCTCGGACATCCACTTTGATCCGACAGAAGACAAACTAAACGTCCGTCTCCGCATCGACGGGGTGATGCACGGCGCTTTCACTTTCCCCAAAGAAATCCAAGAGGAAATTATAAGCCGCATTAAGGTGCTATCGGGTTTGCGCACCGATGAGCATCAGGCAGCTCAAGACGGACGTTTCAAGTTCACCGCTTCCAAGGATTCCAAAAACAAGGTTAAATTTGATATCCGGGTTTCCGTTATCCCTACCTATTACGAGGAGAATGCCGTACTGAGGTTGCTCGCTGAACAAGGTCAGTCATTCACACTGGAAGCGATCGGTTTTTCGGACCATGATTTGAAGATTGTCAAAAAAGCGGTCACCAAGCCCTACGGTATGATCCTGGCGACTGGACCAACCGGTTCGGGAAAAACTACCACTCTTTATACCATTCTTAAAAATCTAAACACGCCGGAGGTTTCTATTATTACTATCGAAGATCCGATTGAATACTCCTTGGAAGGAGTAAATCAAATTCAGGTTAATAATCAAACCAGTCTAACTTTCGCGAACGGCCTACGCTCCGTTCTACGACAGGATCCCAACGTCATCATGGTCGGAGAGATACGCGACAAGGAAACCGCCGGGATAGCCGTGAACGCTGCCTTGACCGGCCACTTGCTCCTCTCAACCCTCCACACCAACGACGCCGCGACTACCTTGCCGCGACTTTTGGATATGGGCATTGAGCCATTCCTGATCGCCTCGACCATAAACATCGCCATTGGCCAGCGATTGGTCCGCCGGATCTGCCCGGATTGCAAAACTAAGAAAGAACTTACGGCCGCCGAGTTCCAAAATCTTGGAAATAGCCTGCCGCCGGGAGTGCTGGGCCCAAATCGGACGTTCTACTACGGAAAGGGTTGTAAAACCTGCGGTGACAGCGGTTACCTAGGCCGCATCGGCATTCATGAAGTGCTGGAGGTTACCGAGGCAATCCGTGAGACCATAACATCGCATTCTTCTGCGATGGAGATTAGGAAAATCGCCGTAAAAGAGGGAATGACCACCATCCTGCAAGACGGCTTAAAAAAAGCAGAAGAAGGAATTACCTCTATTGAGGAAGTATTGCGAGTTATGCATGAGTAAGTTCTGGAATTCTGTTCAAAACGTTTTTCTCCGCATCCCCTTGGCCGAGCGCATTCTTTTCGCCAAGCATCTTTCTATGATGCTGAAGTCGGGTATGACGACTGTGGAGAGTTTAAAACTGGTGCGCCGGCAAATCAAAAGCCGCCGATTCGGGACGTTGCTCGACAGTGCGATAACCGACGTCGAAAACGGCCAGTTCCTCGCCGAGGCTTTTGCTCCCCTGGAACACGTCTTTGGGGAGCTGTTTATAAACATAGTTAAGCTTGGAGAAACGAGCGGCACACTTTCTGAAAATCTGGAGTACCTGGCCGGCGAGATGAAGAAAAGTCGCGGACTGCGAGCGAAAGTAAGGTCGGCCGTGATTTACCCAATCGTGATTCTGGTCGCTACTCTGGGCCTTACCGGCATACTGGTCTTTTTTGTATTGCCAAAAATCCTGCCGGTTTTCGCGAGCCTGCGGATAGATTTACCTCTTTCAACTCGCATACTGGTCGGGACGGCGGTTTTCCTGAACAACTACTACCTTTGGCTCATCGGAGGATTTATAGCGGCAGCGCTCGTTCTGCCTCTCCTCCTGCGCTTGCCCAAAATCCGCTATGCCTACCACCGTCTCATACTTCTTACCCCGCTCGTCGGGAGAGTTTCGACAAACTACAATATCGCCAACTTGACCCGCACTCTGGGGCTCCTTCTTAAAAGCGGCGTCAAAATCGTGGAGGCAGTTACGACCGCCGCAGATATTATGCCCAACCTGATTTACCGCAGAGCTCTTAGGGAGGCGGCCGAGGAGGTAAAAAAAGGCGGCTCGCTCTACCGCTACTTCGAACAACATCCCCACGTTTTCCCCACGACTGTAAGCCGTATGATTGAAGTTGGGGAGAAAACCGGGAACTTGGACGCCAACCTCTTGTACCTGGCGGATTTCTACGAAAGTGAGGTTGACGACACGGTGAAAAACCTGGCGAGCACTCTGGAACCCGTTCTTCTGGTAACGATGGGGGCTTTGGTGGGGTTTGTCGTAATCTCAATCATCACTCCGATATACGAAGTCACTCAAAGCCTCGGCGGACACCGCTAAAAATGAAACAAAAGGGGTTCACTCTGCTTGAGATCATAATCGTAGTCGCGTTGTTCGCAATCCTTGCGGCGCTGGGCCTTTTTATCGGTCTCGATCTCTATCGCGGCTACGCTCTCGCCTCCGAACGCTCGACTGTGGTGAATATTCTGGAGAAGGCTCGAAGTCAATCCGTAAATAATATCAATCAAACTCCGCACGGCGTCCACTTCACCGGCTCCGCCTACGTGATTTTCCAAGGAGCAAGCTACGCATCGCGGGACCAAAGCTACGATGAGGTTATTACCTCCGCCCCCGGCGTTACCGCAGGCGGCGTTACCGAGACGGTCTTCACTCAACTTGAAGGCAGCGCGAACCCAACGGGCGAAGTTACCGTGAGCAACGGCCTGAAATCTATGACTATCTCCATAAACAATGAAGGAAGGATCAATTGGTAACCGAGGGCAAAGTGCTCTTGAACTTCTTATTGCTCTTACGATACTCGCTTTGAGCATCTCAACCGTCATAGTTGTCGCTTTCAGCAACCAGTCTGTGTCGGTTGATTCAGCGCGCAACAACCAGGCCGTCTACCTGGCTCGCGAGAACTTGGAAACCGTCCGCGGCCAAGCCCGCCAAGATTTCAACTCCGTTACTTCCAATTCTTCCGCGAACGGTCCATATCTCCAAGAGACCATAGTCCAAAATATCGACCCCTATACCAAGAAGGTGACGAGTCGGATAAGCTGGACCACAGAACCTCTGCGGCCGCAGAAGATAGAACTCGTGACTATCCTTACCGACTGGCAGAATGTCATGTCGCCTCCCGATCCCGCGGATTCCGGCGGCGGAGGCATCTCTGGCGATTGGAAGAATCCGCGCACGCTCGGCTCCGTTGATTTAGGCCCGGGTAATTCGGCCACCGATTTGGACGTCATTTCGAAGATCGTCTATATATCGGCCGAAGCTTCAGCCGCCGCCAAACCAGACTTTTTTATCATTGACGCAACCGACGGTCAGAATCCTTTTATTGTCTCCAGTTTGAATACCGGTCCAAGTTTAAATTCGGTAGATGCCTCCGGAAATTACGCTTACGTAGCGAATAAAGAGACTGACGCCGAGCTTCAAGTGATTAATGTAAGCAATGTCGGCTCGCCGTCTCTTGCAGCCTCTTACGGTGTCCCCGGCGTTTCCGGGTCTTCAGAAGGAACTGCCGTTTTTTATTCAAATTCAAAAGTTTATCTCACAATGAACAAAGCAGACGGCCCGGAGTTTCACGTCATTGACGTTTCAAACCCGACATCCCCCTCTCTTTTGGGCTCATTCGAGGTCGACGACAACGTAAACGATGTTTACGTAAGAGGGGACAGGGCCTATCTTGCGACCGATCTGGGAAGCGCGGGCCTCGTGATACTTGATGTCTCAAACCCGGCCTCTATTACTCTTTTGGGGCAAGGGTACTCGGGCGATACCAATAGCGTCGCTAATATTAATGATTCTCTTACAGTTATCGGACCTGCCCAAGATTTCTACACAATCGATACAACAAATCCGGCAGATATTACGACGTTGGGCTCTCTTAACGTCGGGGATGTTATGAACGATTTGTACCCTCGGGATTATCTTGCGTTTATTGCTACCTCAAACAGTAACCGCGAATTTCAGGTAATTAATATTGCTTCAAGCACCGACCCGACGCTTTGGAGTTATTTTAATTTCCCTCAAGTCGCGACGGGCATTGATTACGAAGACAATATTGTTTACGTCTCCGTTCGCAGCAACGACGCTCTGCGCATAATTGTTCCATCACCGTAAATAGATATGAAAACCAAGGGATTCACTTTAATTGAGACTGTAATTTATGCAGCCATTATCTCGATGATGATCGGGTTTGCCTTGGCTACGGCCTACCAACTGATCCAAGGCAGTCAGAACCTGAACGACAAAGCGATAGCGGAAGAAGAGGCTAATTTCATCATCCGTAAAATCGAGTGGACCTTAACCGGTCTCGTGTCTGTGAACTTGCCTTCTGCCGGCAGTTCGGCTCCGACTCTCTCGGTCAACAAGATTAGTTTTGCTTCAAACCCTCTCGTCTTCAGCGCCGATGACGAGCGCAACATTCTTTTGCAACGAGGTCTCGACCCCGCCACGCTCCTGAACAGTCAAAACGTCGCAGTAAACAACCTGAACTTCACTCATCTTGCCGCCGTCGGCAACACCCCCGAGGCGGTGAAGGCCAGCTTTCAGATCAACGGCAATTCTTACGAGACCACCATTTATGTAAGGAAATGAAGGTAAGGTTTACTTCGGGCTATATCGCCATAACCTCGGCCATAATAATCTCGGTGCTTGTAATGACGCTGGTCTTCGCAACAAGTTTTTCGGGGTTTTCGGGCCGATCCAATATTCTTGACGCCTACTACAAAGAGACAAGTAATGCCTTGGCCGAGGCCTGCGTCGCCACGGCACTGTCCAAACTTGCGGCCAATGGCTCCTATACTGGTAACGAAAACATCACTGTGGACGGCAACCAGTGTGCTGTGCTGCTAATTGAAACAGCCGGCGGACAAAAGATAATTAAAACCAAAGCAATCTTTCAAAAAACCGTGACCAACTTGAAAGCGGTGGTAGCCGCTGCGGATCTATCCATAGTTTCATGGGAAGAACTGCCGGTGCTCTAACTGGCTGTTAATAACTAAAACCAAGACAGTCGGGAATATAGTATAATTATGAAAAGGTCGAAACGAGTAACACAATAATGTCGCATAAAAAAGGTTTTACCTTAATCGAAATTTTAATCGTAATAGGCATTATCGCCATACTTGCGGGAATAGTCATCGTCGCTCTGAATCCGGCAAGGCAGTTCGCCCAAGCCCGGGACACCCAGCGGTGGAGTAACGTTAACACCATCCTGAATGCTATAGGCCAAAGGACGGCTGACAACAAGGGGATATTCGAAACAGGATGTGCCGCTGGCGTCATACCCACTACTTCAACCAATATGGCTGTAGGAGCGGGGAATTACGATATAGCCCCGTGCATCGTTCCGACTTACGTCTCCACGATGCCGTTCGACCCCAGAACAACGGGGGCTCACTACACTTCGAACACTGACTACGATTCCGAGTACAATGTATCTCGGGACGCTACGACCGGTCGGATAACCGTGAACGCTCTAGGAGCTGAATTGGCAACCATTTCGGTAACCAGGTAGCGGACTGCTTGAGGCAACAAGTTAATAAATCCGCCCAGCCCTCCGTGTGTGAATTACATTAGAAGATGACTCCACATGTTTAGAGGGCTGGGCGGACTTTCTTAAATTTATGGCTGTAAAGATTAGAAACATAGCGATTATCGCGCACGTTGACCACGGCAAAACCACTCTGGTTGATGCTTTATTAAAACAATCCCAGAGCTTCCGGCTGAAATCCGGCGCGGAGTCCAACCTTATTATGGATTCGAATGAACTGGAGCGAGAACGCGGAATTACTATTTTTTCCAAAAATGCTGCAGTAATTTACTCGCCCAGCGGCGAAGCGGGCGGCGACGTGAAAATAAATATCGTGGACACTCCTGGTCACGCCGACTTCGGCGGGGAGGTGGAGAGGATAATGAGAATGGTGGACGGCGCTTTGCTCTTGATTGACGCCAAGGAAGGCCCGATGCCGCAAACCAAGTTTGTCTTGAAAAAGGCGATTCAGGCCGGACACAAAATAATCGTGGTTATAAATAAGATTGATAAGCCCGATGCCAGGCCGGTCTGGGCGCTCGACCGCACTTTCGACCTTTTCGTGGAGCTCGGCGCCTCCGATGAACAAACCGACTTCCCAATAATCTACGCTTCCGGCGCGGCCGGCAAAGCAGGGTATGACCACAATTTGTATAACATGACCGATATCCGTCCGCTCTTTGACGCGATTATAAAATACATCCCCGAGCCCAAAGTTGACGCTTCTTTACCGTTGCAAATGCTCACTGTGAACCTGGCTTATGACAACTACAAAGGCAGGATCGCGATCGGACGCCTATACTCCGGAACCCTAAAGAAGGGGACGAGGGTCGCGCATATTGATCGTTCAGGGACAATCAAAAAAACTCAACTTACCTCGGTCATGGTTTTTGATGGGTTGAGTCGGATCGAAGTCGAATCTGCTTTAGCCGGCGACATCGTGGCCATAGCCGGCATACCCGATATTTCCATCGGTGAAACTATCACCGACCCGGAAAATCCGCGGCCGCTGCCCACGATTGAAATTGAGGAGCCGACGGTCAAGATCAATTTTTCTATAAATACATCGCCGTTTGCCGGCAGAGAAGGAAAGTACTCGACATCGAATAATCTCCGCGACCGCCTGATGCACGAATTAGAAACCGACGTAGCGCTTAAAGTTGAATCGGCCGGGGCTTCTGACTCCTGGGTGGTTTCCGGGCGCGGCGAGCTGCACCTTTCAATCCTGATAGAGAAAATGCGACGCGAGGGGTACGAGTTTCAAGTCTCGCGACCGCAGGTGATCGTAAAAGAAATGGACGGTCCTCCTTCGCCTGATGGCTCCGGACGGACAAGTATAAAACTGGAGCCGATCGAGCGCGTCTCAATTGAAGTCCCGGAAAATCTTATGGGTACGGTAATAAATGAGATGGGCGTGCGCAAAGGAACGATGGTTGATATGCGGGTGGAGCACGGGACGGCCTTCATAGAATTTTTAACCCCGACTCGCGGGCTTATCGGTTTCCGCAACCAGTTTTTGGCTAGTACCAAGGGCCTGGGAATAATGAACTCGCTTTTCGAAAAATACGGCGAATATAAGGGTGATTTTGAATCTAACCCCCACGGATCGCTTATAGCATCCGAGAGCGGCGCCACCACCACTTATGGCCTCTTGAACGCCGAAGGCCGCGGAGAATTGTTCCTGGGGCCGGGCGTAGAAGTATATGAAGGTATGGTTGTAGGCGAGAACGCTAAGGATAGTGACATTAGGGTTAATGTCTGCAAGGAGAAGCAGCTTTCTAATATGCGTGCCAAGTCCGACGGCGGAATGGAATTTTTAAAGACTCCCCGGGATATGACTTTAGAGGAAGCAATTGAGTTCATTGGTGACGATGAGTTGGTGGAAATAACGCCAAAATCAATAAGGCTCCGCAAATACTGGCTTAGAGAAGGGGATAAAGAGCGGACCAAAAAAGGACTGTTGTAAATCGCAAATCGGAAGGTTCATAATCATAGTTTTATTTCTTTTTCCAACCACGGAATATGTTTGTGCTCCCGTTTCCAAAATAAATCCTCCCAAATATAATGCACCGCGAGTTGTTTATATTTCCCGTACCGTTCAAAATGTTTGAGGAGTTTTGGAACCGGAACAGGATTTTCTGGGTTACGATTGAAGAAAAGTTTAGAGTAAATTTTCTGCTCCCATGGAGAAACGTGATTGAAGAAATCCCAGTGATGGAAAACGTCAAAAAGAAGATACCAGATGGTTGCCGGCCCAACGCCATACAATTTAAGAAGTTCCTTCATCTGCTCATCTCTATTTTGCAATCGTAATTTAGCCCCATCAATTAGCCCTTTCCTAAACTGCTCGTCTATCTTTTTTATTGATTTTGCTCGATAGCCAACCTTAAGTTTTCTCAAATCACTTTCTGAAACCCTCGCCAAATCACCTGGATTCCAGAAGCACCATAGTTTTTTGCCATCAAATTCAAGCTGGGTGCCATAATTTTCAAGGAGAGCCTTGAACATTTGGATAGATCTTCTTACTGTGGCATTTTGAAGCACTATGCCTATAATCAGGTATTCGTAAAGACAACTGGGATGACCGGGTCTCATCCCTTTCCATTTTTTAATGATAGAACTTAGGATTTTGTCGTTTTTGAAGAGCTTATAGAAGTCGGAAAGGTCGAGGTTTAAATTATACAAATACTTTATTTCTTCAATGAGTGATGCAACTGTTTGGTCAGAAATTCGCTTGGCTGTATAGATTTTAATCTTAATACGCGGCATGTTTATTGTGCCGTTATTAATGAATTTGATGCCGAGAGGTAATCGTTGCCACCTCCATGTCTGCCAACGAATGCCTGGCTCCCAATGATTATCGCCCGAGGTAAAATGGTCCGGTTTATGGAAAGTTGGATCGAACGCAAATGGAGGGGTTGGAATAACTGTTATAGTTTTCCGTAATTTAAGTCTTACAAGTTTCATTTTTCTAATTGTTTTTTGCCTTAATAACCATTTCTGTCTCAGGAATAATGACGCCACTTTTCATCCTAAAGTGCTCGTTTTGAAATTGTTTACCCGTCTCAACAAAACCGAGTTTCCTATAAAAATTAATCGCATTGGTGTTATAGGTTGCTACTTGCACGATTGTGTCTTTATCGAGATCTAAATCCTTCTTGGCTCTTTCCCAAAGTAAATTACCAATTCCTTTACCTTGATACTCCGGAAGAACATACATCGCTTGTAGTTGGTTTTTATCTGGGTGTTTTACAATATTACAAACACCGACAACTCTATCGCTATCTTTTGCCAAGAAGAACACTTCATTATCTTTCGGGTGAGCAATACGATCTGCTCTTTTTGCTAACGATTCTTCGGTAAACGAATTTTTGAATCTATCCTCAATATCGTCCACCGTAATGCCTACCTTCTCGTTGGGGTAGGTTACAAGCCAAGTTTTATAAAATACTTCAGCGATTCCCCGTGCATCTTCCGGATTCGCTATAGAGATTTTTATTTCGGGCATTTTTCTTTATTTTCCGTACTCATATGGAGGTTCTGTAGCTCGGACAAAACAAGAGGAAATTTTGTAAATCCATCCTCAGCGGTCATATGGCCCGCTCCGGGTAAAATAACGATTTTAGAGCCAATCTCGCTAAATTTTTGTTTGTTTTCTTCGAGGGCCCCGTATGGATCATTATCCGAGATGATCAGCGTCGATCTTGGAAGCACTGTTCTTATCTTTTCGAAATTAATGGGCCCTTCTATCCAGGGTTTTGCTGTTTCTTTTACTTCCTCATTTTCTAAGTTTTCAAGATTAAACCAACCTGCGACAAATATTGCTCCGCCTACCGTCTCAAGCGGCCCAAAGCGATATGTATCTAAGTAACGCAGTATTGCCTGACATCCTATACTGTGACCTATAAAGTAAGTGTCTTTGTCCGGTGTTCCTACTACATTCGCCAGGTGGCCTACCCACTTTTCTATCACGGGCGTATCAATGTCGGGCATATCAGGAACTAAAACCTCATAGCCCCCTTTTTCGAGTTCAGATTTGAGCCATGGCCGCCAATCACCGTCAGCTCCCGCCATCCATTGATGAACAATAATTACCCTTTTCATTTATTCAATTGTAGCAAAGTTAAATCTAGATTATCTGCTGCGGGACAGGGATTCGAACCCCAGTTTCCTGGTTCAGAGCCAGACGTCCTACCACTAGACGATCCCGCAATTACGATAAAAAACGAGGCGTTTTGCCTGCCTCCTGAATTGTAGTCAGTTCGAGGCGTGAGTCAACGAGTTTAGCTTTCACTCGTCGTAGAGAAGTTTCATAAAATATGCCCCCTTGTTTTTCACGTTTTTGCGTTCGGCGACCTCTTTCGCCAGTTTTAGGAGTCTAGCCGGACTCTTCGTTTTTGCGAGTTTCATGTAGAGGGATTTATGTCCCTCATCCTCCAGAATTTTTGCGAGGTCCAAGCCTACCAGTTGATGAAACGAATATACCTTGGATTCCTGCGCCCGCTTTTTTAGTGTCTCAAGGTACTTATCCATTGTTGCCATTATACCAAAACATTAATAAGCGATGTCACGAGGCGTGACATCGCTTCAATCGGTTCGCTCGGTGATCACAAGAAATGTAATTCTTGCGTTGCCTCGCTGCCGATTGTAAAATAAGTTGTATATGGAAGAGCAAAATAGAGAACGCACTAGTACGCGTCCCAGAATCAGGGTCGTGTTCGTAGTTACGGCTTTGGTTTTAGCCGTAGGCGTCGCCGGCGGAGCATATTACTTGGGATTCAGCCGGGGTTCGGCGCAGACTAAAAATATCTCGATCCAGGGCATTTCCGGCGGCGAGACTCCTTCGAATGTGAGCGCAGATTTCTCGCTGTTCTGGCAGGCTTGGAACGAGCTAAAGAGTAAGCAGATTAACAGCAAGAACACTGACGACCAGAATATGCTCTATGGAGCGATCAGTGGCCTCGCCGGCGCTTTCGGCGACCCCTACACCGTATTCTTCAATCCCAAAGATGCGGATAAGTTCAATAGCGACATTCAGGGCAGTTTCGGCGGCATCGGCGCCGAGCTTGGCTCTAAGGACCACCAAATTATAATCATCGCGCCGCTTAAAAATACTCCAGCTGAACGTGCCGGATTGAAACCGCAGGACGCGATTTTGGAGGTGGATGGCGTTTCAATTGCGGGTCTCACGATTGACCAGACGGTACAGAAGATCCGCGGCGACGCCGGTACCAAAGTAACGCTCACTATCATGCGCGACGGTTGGGACAGCTCCAAGAAATTTGAAATCACGCGGGAGATAATTAACGTGCCCACGGTGGATTGGAGTATGAAAAATGGCGACGTAATTTACCTCCAACTCTACAACTTCAATGCCCAAGCCGAGAGCCTGTTTTACAACGCGATGCTGAACGGGCTGATGAAGGGTGGCAAGGGACTTGTGTTGGATCTGCGCAACAACCCAGGCGGCTACTTGGATGAAGCGGTGAACTTGGCCGGCTGGTTCGTGGATCGCGGCTCGGTGGTGGTGAAAGAGCGTTATGCTGACGGGCACGAACAGGTTTTGAGGACGAACGGCAACCAGGCGCTTAAAGGTTTCCCGGTAGTTGTTCTGGTAAATGAGGGATCTGCCTCGGCCTCGGAAATCTTGGCTGGCGCCCTTCGGGTGGATCGCGGGATCAAGCTAGTTGGCGTAAAAACCTTCGGCAAGGGCACGGTGCAGGAAGTTGATAGTTTGAAGGACGGTTCTACGCTGAAAATCACCACCGCTAACTGGCTTCTGCCCGACGGCACGCTGATTGATAAAAACGGTTTGAATCCGGATTACGAAGTGAAGCTCACGGATGATGATATTAAAGCCAAGCGCGACCCGCAGCTGGACAAGGCTCTAGAAGTTTTGAGGGCGGAAATTAACAAATGAAGTCGGTTAGAAATCTGAAAGTAAGTAATTAGTATACTATAATACTGATCAGTATTATAGTATACTGCGGGTAGTGTTAAGATGTTCAGGGGTTTACTATCTCACCGACTGAAATCTCAAATGGGATGAAAGTAATATTTATCAGAGACGTAAAAGGACTCGGCAGGAAAAATGAAGTAAAGGAAGTTTCGGACGGCTACGTTCGGAATTTTCTTCTTCCGCGCGGTTTTGTGAAACTGGCGAGCAACGCAGCTTTGGCGGAGTTAAAAACTAAAGCGATATCGGATGAGAAACATTTAGAGGCCCTGCGCGCGAAGGTGCGTAAACTTGAAACGGATATAGAGAAAGTTCCTCTTGTGTTCTACCTAAAAGTAGGGGATCACGACGAAGTTTTCGGATCAGTTACCGTTAAAGAGATTGAGGAAAAACTTAAAAATGATTATCCAGCGGTTCGCGACGAAGATTTTGAGATAAAAACCGAGCGTCCGCTAAAAACGCTTGGCGAACACGACGTTGAAATAGATTTCGGTAGGGGAGTAACGGGTAAGATAAAGGTACTCATAGAAAAAGCCTGATTAGGGTTTGGCCACTAGGGTATAGGGTTTAGGGTGTATTTTAATTTTCGATTACCCTAGACCCTATTCGCTATACCCTAAACCCTCGTTTTCGGTATGACGGAAACCATTTTGGCATATCTTGTGTTCCCGTCGAAGCGAGTTTTTTTCTTGGAAGTGAATTTAACCGTGCCGGACTTCATGGCAAAGAGCGTATCGTCCGCGCCGGATTTGACGTTCGCTCCGGTTAAATAATGTGATCCACGCTGGCGGATGATAATCTGGCCGATCGTGACTTTCTCGCCGTCCTGGCGCTTTACGCCAAGGCGCTTTGCCCTAGAATCGCGGCCTAATTTAGTTGAACCTCCGGCTTTAGTATGTGCCATTTTTATTCAAACTTGTTTGACTATAAAAATGAGCATCCCGCCTCGGCGGGATAGCCATTTTCATATATCAAGCGGTACAATTATGTCGTAAAATGCTGGGTTTTGTCAATCGGATGAAGGAGCGGGTTAAGGGGTTGCGGCCAATACTTGGCGAGCCTTATTTCAAAATAGGAATATTTGTTTTTCTAATAAGCCTTCTATCCTTCGGCATCGGTTATATCGCCGGCCGCGACTGGACTCCGGCGCCGATAGTTATCGAAAAGAGCAGCGGCTGACGTTGTTTTATTCTCCTTCGCCCGAATACCGCGGCTTGCCGCGAGGATGAAGGCGGGGAGAACCCTTCCGTAGCTCAAAGAGCGCAGGAGGGTTGGCTTCGGAAGAATTTCAATACCGCACCGCTTGCGGTGCGGTTCTTCATTGTTTTTGCCTCCGGTTTGTGATGGAGGCGCCGTGGGGGTAGAATAGGCTTGCGGCTCTAAGCCGCTTTTATATGACTAATTTGCCTGAGGCAATAGGAAACCTGATTGCCGTTACCGGAAAGGAGGATGCGGAAAAAACATCTCAAAACGACGCTGATGTGGTTTCGGTTGACGACGTGGCTGCAAGGGTAGCCTCTTTCTACGAGAAAATCAGAGACTTGGTTGATTGGCGGGAGGAACATCTCTTAAGGAAGGCTGCTATTGCGCGCGTTTTGGAGAGACGGTTGCTCTTGAAGAGCGGCCATCTCTCCGGCGAAGAGGGGTTGGAGACTTCGGAGCAGTTTATCAAGGAACTGGTAAGGAGGGGCCATTTTCCCAACCGTAGGTTGCCTGCGGCAAAGATAGCGGAGGTAAGACAGGTTTTGGACAAATATGCTGCTATCTTGAGAGGTGCGTCTTTCAAGAACCTGCGCGAGGGAAGGAAAATGGAAGAGTGGCTTGTGGGGATAGCATCGTACGAGATTGAAATTACCCTTGATCCCCATGAAAGGGAACTTGGTCTGGTTAATTTTATGGCAGGGGATGTGGCGAGCCGGCTTAAAATTAAGGGCAATGGGAATGTCACGGAGGAAGAAGCCAAACTTCAGATTTACGTCGCCGCCCACCGCGCTTTATTTAAGATGGATGACGCTGTGGTGAGTTATTGTCTTCTGGAGAATTTTTATCGCGATTGGCACAACCTCACCGAAGAAACAATCACTTCCGTCGCCGCGCATCTTATGGAGATCAAAGCGGCTATTGATAAGATCTTAAACAATCCTCTTTCCGAAAGTTTCTACAATATCGCGGAGAGGTATGACACTCCTTATCTTATTTTGGGAGATCTGGTTTTTGAAAATCCCGCGGCTTTCCCAGAATTGATTTCCCAGCCGGAGAAATTGGACTCCAAGATAAAGGACTCTTACAAGGCGCGTCTCGTGAGACTGAAAGGAAGGATAGGGAGAGCCGCGTTTTACAGCACGGTGTCTATTTTTCTCGGCAAAGTTCTTGTCGTTTTAGCTTTGGAGATTCCGGTGGACAGGTACATGCGTGGGCATTTCAACTACGTTGCTATGTTGACGAGTATTTTAGTGCCGCCTATCCTGATGCTTTTCCTAGTTGCCGGCTCCAAAATAACCTCCACGGCTAATTTCGAGGAAGTTAAAGGGAGAGTAAAAAGTCTTATTGCTGGGGTGGGGCTGACCGATTACTATGTTTATTTTCCCAAAAAGAAAGGGTCCTTGTTGAGGGTCGTGCTTCAATTCCTGTATTTTTCGAGTTTTATTGTTTCCTTCGGCTTCGTTTGGTGGCTGCTGTTGAAAGCCGGTTTCGGCCCGTTCTCAATAATCGTCTTTATACTCTTTATGTCGCTGGTCGCTTTCGCCGGCACCAAGATCCAGCAGCATGGCATGGAACTGATGGTTGGGGAGACCAAACGCGGCTTCATCGCAGGGCTTTTAGACTTTTTCTTCTTGCCGGTAATCGAGCTTGGCAGATGGCTTTCGCGCCAGCTTGCCCACTACAACGGTATCGTTTTTATCTTCAACTTTTTAATTGAGACGCCAATCCAAGTGTTCGTTGAATTCCTGGAGCAGTGGCGCGCTTTCTTGAAGGAGAAGAAGGAAGAGATACACTAGTATACTATAATACTGATCAGTATTATAGTATACTAGTACCCAATTCTCTTTAGCCAATAGTCGTTTTCCCACTCCCAGAGTTTTTTGGCGCCGAGGAAGGCGTGGTAATCGTCGTACCAGTAGGGGAATTCCTGAAGTTCTATTTCGCCTTGCATATCCGACCACTCATGTTGGTCGGGAGAACATACGACGACGCCATTATTGCGCGGCGTTCGGATTTTCTCCCGGCCGCCCTTCGTGCGCCTTATCGCGCCGCACTTCAAACATTTCTGGACCTGGTCTATCCGCAGGATCCAACGGGTCTGTAGATTTTTAAATTGGTCCTGCAGCGCGGCCATATAAGCGGAAGTCTGGAGGTTGTAGTCGCGGTAAATCGCCTGTGAAGTTTTAATATCCAATACGCCGAACTTGCCGTCAATAATGGCTAGCGAGTCAATCGTGCCGGCGTAGCGCTCATTGTAATTCACGACGCGCTTTTCAACCCATTCCGAGTCAACATTGATTTTAGTTTTCTCGAGGAAAGCGCGTAGGGCTTTTATAGCCGGCGCGACCGTTGGGTCTATATCAACATCTTCACCCTTCAGTATCGCTTCTGAAGTTTCGTGGACCAGCGTTCCTTCATTTGCCGATACCTTCTTGATGCTTTCGCCTTCGGCAAAATTGTTGAGCTCTCCGTAGAAACGGTATAGCGCCGGCTTGGCTTTTATATTTACGATGCTTGTTACCCGCGGATACCAGATATTGCCTATCTCATAGCCATTCAAGCCCTTAAAATGTTTCTCGTCGTTGTAGTACATATATAAGTTGTCTATTTTACACTTGGCAGCGAGACCGCAAGAAGCTCACTTTCTTTTTGCGGCGAGCGAACCAAGTGAAGAATATCGCGCGCCGCGATGTTCTAACAGCCGCGGGGTTATATCCGCAATATCCCCGGCGCCCATCATCACTACGATTGATGATTTTGTTTTGGACGATTTAATAATGCTCTTCAAGATGCCCTTTAGATCCTCGCGGTGGGGGAGATATACCACTTCCGGGTGCTTTTTATTTTTGGCTATGGCTCTGGCAAGCTTCGCGGCACTTACATTATGCGACACTTCGGCGCGGCTCAGCGCAGGCGCATCCCTGCCGTTTACCTTGTAAGCGTCGAGTAGAATCAGCGCGTCAACCTTGTCGAAACTTTCTCTGAAATCGTTGAACAAAACCTTTAGGCGGTGCAGCTGATGCGGCTGGAAAACGCAGATTAACTGGGCTTTTGGAGAATGTTCGCGGAGCGCGGACAAGGTTGCCTTGATTTCAGTCGGGTGGTGGGCATAGTCGTCAAAAACCTTTACTTTGTGTCTGGCGATCCTCATTGCGCCTTTGTATTCCATCCTGCGCCATGCGCCGCGATAGCCGGAAACAGCACTAAGGATATCGTTGTCATCAATTCCCAGTGATCTTGCGGCGAGGGCCGCTGCCAGAGAATTAGATAAGTTGAACCCTCCGAGAATTTTCAACGCCTTTTCGAGCCGCGCGATAAGTTTTA
>Ga0100403_1001957_pt1 | contig 17355 bp, 19 predicted proteins | sample CryGeymet201501t_FD_83663 | JGI IMG/M metagenome (GOLD analysis project Ga0100403, IMG submission 83663) | Groundwater microbial communities from Crystal Geyser aquifers in Utah, USA - Crystal Geyser metaG 2015-01t | ecosystem: Environmental > Aquatic > Deep subsurface > Groundwater | place...
AAGGGTGAAATGAGGTAACCAACCATGAAAATTGTACACAAAACAACAGTCTCAAAAACAATCCAAGCACTTAAAATTATTACATTAAGCATGCTCATATTCGGCTCAACTCAAGCTCTTGCTCGTAAACCGGCAGTTGAACCTGTTCAAGGCATCTCAATTGATGAATATAAGGAAGTCAGCCCGGCCCAAGAAAAGGGATTTAACTTTAGTAATGAAGAAAGAGCCCCGGCCAATAATAAGGTTGAAAATGCTCCTGAGCAAAAGACTCCAGAATCTGCTCCTGTATCTTGGTGGCCACTTTTGGCACTACCAGTTGGTCTAGCGTTCATGATGTGGAATCTTCTTCAGAAAGGTGCTCAGAAAACTCAGCTGCCAGATAACGTTGTCCATTTGCCTAAGCGCAAAGAAAACAACGATGATGATCATATCAAAAAGGCTTCTTAGTCCGCTGTTGTCCAGCGGCCTTTACCTTTATAAAGCATCACTCTTGAAATGAGATTGTATTTAACAAGAATGTCTCTCATTCCATCACCATCTAAATCAAGAACACTGACATCATAGGGTCTTTGATGATAATGCTCGCGCTTATCATTTTGCTCATCCCAAATAATTGGTCCAGATTTATAACTGAGAGTTTTCAAATCTTTGTTGTCGATGGTTACGACATCAAGTCGTGAAGTTCCCCTTGATCGCAAATAATCAACTCTCCCCTCAAAGAAGTGAATCAAAATGGCCGAGGACTTGGGTGAAAGCCAACGAAATGAAAGCCGATAGGGCCATTGACCAGGTCCGACACCAACAAGTTTTTGTTCTAAAACTTTTTTGCCATAGGTATCTTCTATATAAAAATGAGTCTGCCCGTCGCGATTAGCGAAGAAAATATTCTCTTGAAGAAGATCACCGTTGATATCGATGAAGTAATTCTTTGATCTCGCTTTATAATGAACTTTGGCAGGTTCTTCTGCGCGAAAACTCTTGGGAACGAGCATTTCCCGAAAGGTTCTTTCGTCCTGGGCCCAAAGTTGGGTCCATGAGCAGAAAAAGATTATGACAAGACATGTTATATTGGCCATCCCCTCTATTTTACATAACTTTTATAAAAGCACCTAATCAGGCAAGGGTTTTCATTTCATGTCCCTTTTGCCAGAATCTAAGGACACACAACACTTGAGAGGCACGATCAACTATGAAACTAAGAGTCCAATACATTCGCTCTGAACAACAATTCTTTGAAAGAAAATTCGATAATCAAGGCTTACCAGAAAAGGCCAAGATCATCGATTTAGAAACTCTTCATACAAATCCTGCCGACATCGTTCTCTTTCCAAAAAATCTCTCTATGAACTCTATGGTTTTGGGTGAACTTGATAAGGTTGCCAAATTCACAACGGTTAAAGAAGTTGATTCAGAAGAATTCACTTATGATCGTTTTGAATCGATGACTTCAGAAGAAGCTTTGAAAGAATTTTCTAAATTAAAAGAGCAATGGTGTCTTCACAATAATCTTCAATTAGTCGAAGAACTCTTTACTGTGACAGATCACCTTAAAAAACTATTTCCAAATGACCGTTCAACATTTATGGAAGAGCTTTGGTTTATCCTAAAGCGCAACCTCGGCGTAAACACTTTGAAGATTGTTTATAACGATCTAGAAAAGGCACAAGCAGAGAATGAAAAAGACAAGCTTGTACGCATTCATATTGAAGGACTCCCTCATCCTGGGCCAACCACTGCCGGAGCCTTTGGAGATCAATTGATGGGTCATTACGAAAGACAATTTGGTCTACCATTTGATATTGATTCTTATGATTCTGAGAAAGGTGAACTCGTAGCACTTGCGACTGTACAGAAGAGCCCAATGATTATTATGGCCAATCTGACTCACTTTAGTCGTCTACAAATCAGCTTAATGAAAGCTCTTTTTGACGGTTTAAAATAATTTACAGAAATAATTCGATGATGAGATCTAGGTCCTTTTCTGAAAGGCTGGGACCTACTTCTTTGAACTTCTCTGGATTTTCTTTATAAAAGCCATGAAGTTTCTTTTTTAAACATGATGATTGAAAAAAACCAGAACAACTAATTCCTTGAAAAGAAGTTTTAATTTCATTTTCAACTTTCAACAATTTATCGTGAACACCATCTTGCTCAAAAAATTTATAGATGAGGTAAAAGTTATCCATTTCATTTTTATTTTTTACGACTCCATCTTGAATTAACTTATCCCCTAATTGAGAACTACAGTAGGCACTTCCTCGATCTTTAAATTTAGTGGCCATACTCCCATCACCATTGCTTGCTTGATAATTAACTTGATTGAGGATACTCATGCAATCCATGAGCAATCCAAATCCATATTCATGAAGAAGGTCATCAGCTGTAATTTTAGATGAGAAGACGAATCCCTTTTCAAGAAGATCTTCTGAAACATCAGCTTTTTTTTGTATTTCTGAATAGACATATTTCTTGATACAGCTCATTTCTGAATACTTAATTGAAGGGCAAAGACTCTTACCTTTCACCCAGTCTATACCCTTAACTGCAGACATGATTTCATTTTGAATTTCATACAGATAAGATTGACCATTTTCTTTTAGAGCTTTTTTCATTTCATTAACGCCACCAAAAAAGCAAAAAGCCTTCTGATCCCTTGCTTCTGATTCTTTTAATGAATTTTCAATTTTTTCATCAATACAACTAGAGTTAAGTTTTAACCCAGGTATCCCTTTTATATTAAATGACTTCGCATCTATTGAACGAACATTAATGAAATTATGCGAAGAAGATATAAAAGAGCTCGGTTCAGCTTCCAAGCATTCTTTAAAACTTTGGGCCATTTTAAGTTCTGAAATTGGAGATTTAAATTCTTGCCCTTTAAAAATTTTATCTTTGAGAAAGGTATAATGCTTAGGGCATTTTGCTTTAAGTTTATCCGGAGTTAAGAAGTAATAGGCAATCGATTCTGCAAAGTCCTCGCTTGGTTGAGTCCCTGCATAGCCAGAGATAAAGCAGGTATCTTTAGCTTTGGCCGTCCAATGGACAACGTCTTTTATCTTACCATCATCCCCTTTCTCTTTTTCCGTATGACTTACCCATCCATTCAAGCGATTAAAGCCTTGAGTCACAGATACTTTTTCTCCATTTAATTCATCTGACAACGTTTGATTATCAATTTGATGACCAAATTCATGAATGATAGTCTTAATGGCACTTTCTACTCCTCTTTCTTTAAGAGAATTGTAGGTAAAGGTTATTTCCCCTGGAGAAAAATAGTCTATGGATTTTATGGCAACTCGAGGCTTGGCCCATGCCAATGTATTAGCATCTCCCTTAAGACTATAACCCTTGGGAGTAATACTTAATTTATCCATCTGTCTTAAGTAATCAAAATCCTTAGGGAGATAGCGAAGAGTTTGATGAAGAAGCCGAGTTTCTTCCTTGGCCCAAATATACTCATCTGCAACGCTTTGCTCAGTCGACATGTAATAACCTGACTCTTTATAAATACTAAAGGCCCGCATTGCTGTCTCTTCGTCATTGTTGAAAGCGACTTTTAAAAGACAAAAAGCATCACTACAATTTTTAGCATTCGCATTAAAAAAGCTTGAAGCCTTCTCTCCAACCGATTTTTTTATTAAATCAATCATATCCGCTCGACCAGTGACATTTGCGCCTAAGATTGATGCTTTTATCTGGCGAGAAGGCGTTACTAAATTTTGATTATAAGCATTTTTAGCATCATCTAAATAATAGGATTCAGGGCATGAAAGAGACTGTGTTAATGCTTTTTCCAAATCACCGACATTGAGATGAACTTCCGGGTCTTGATACTGACAACTCTCTTGGGCCATTAGCACTGGACTTAATAAAATCATAAATGTCAGGATCAATGATTTTATCATTTCTTCTTAATCTCCGGTTCAATCAGAGATTTGAGAATTTCTTTAAATTTTTGTTGCGGTTTATCTGTCTTGAAGGGTTTGGTGATTTCAATATTGAGAATTTCCATTGGAAGTTTTAAATTGATCTTTATTCCTTCATTCGGAATTGCCATTTTGTACCATTCCGCTGGTTCATCGACATGAGGACTCTTTTCTAGCAGAACAAATTTTTTCTGAAGCATCCAGTTTTGAGCTTTCTTTTGATTTATCTCAGTAATGAAAACTTCTATTAAATGATTTTGAGAAAATGAATATTGATAATGACCAAAATCATTTTTCATTTCATATTTTGTGGCGTCTATTTTTTTGGCCGATGATTGTCGCTTCAGAAACTCAGCACGGTCCATACCAAGTCGGTATTCATTAATAGCACTTTCATCCTTGGCAAAAGCCATAGGTAAGAATTGAAGGCATAAAAAGAACAGAACACACCTTTTGAACATTCGTACTTATCGGTTAAACCGACTAAAAAGGTTAGGATAAAAAGGATTCTAAATAGCTGATTTTATTTTCCAAAACGCCCGAGTTTCTCTCCCCCAAGCACGTGAAAGTGAGTGTGAAAAACGGTTTGACCAGCGTCGGCTCCACAATTAGTCACGACTCTGAAGCCTGTTGAATCAAGCTGCTCGTCCTGAGTCCATTTAAGAATGGCCTTGTACACGTCGGAGATTTGATCTGGTGAATCTTTAGTCATGGCATTGATGTCATGACTGTGTTGCTTGTGAATAAAAAGATTGTGAATCTTCGCCATTGGATGAATGTCTTTAAAAGCATAGACCAATTCATCTGAGTAGACTTTTTCAGAGGGTATTTCACCTTTGATGATTTTACAAAAAAGACAATCACTCATGCTTAGTTTCCATCATTTCGACGTTCAAGTGAAACACCTAAGTCGACAAGTTTCTGATCAATGCGCTCATATCCACGATCGATATGGTAAACGCGCTGAATTTCGGTTTTACCTTCAGTACAGCAAGCAGCGAGAACTAAAGCAGCAGAAGCTCTTAAGTCCGTACACATAATGGGAGCCGCTTTAAGAGGAGCCTTACCAGTAATGATCGCAGTACTTCCCTTCAATTCAATTTGAGCGCCTAAGCGAATCAATTCAGGAACGTGCATGTAGCGGTTTTCAAAAATATTTTCAGTAATGAGTGAATACCCCTCAATTGTCATCATGAGAGCAACGAATTGCGCTTGAAGATCAGTTGGAAATCCAGGGTACGGATGAGTTTCAAGTTTCAGAGGCTTCATCTTAGATGGCTTAACATGAACAGAATCTTTACCAACTTCAATTTGAGCACCAGCAGCTTTCAATTTATCAATCACAAAATCGAGATGCTTCGGGTTGAATCCTTTTACAACCAGGTCTCCCCCGGTCATAAGTGCGCCACAAATAAAAGTACCAGCTTCAATACGATCTCCGATGATCGTATAATCCGTTCCATGAAGTTCATTAACGCCTGTGATGTGCAACGTCTGAGTATCGACGCCTTTAATCTTGGCACCCATGCTAATCAAAAAGTTGGCGAGGTCACTTACTTCTGGTTCAAGCGCTGCATTTTCAATAACAGTTTCACCTTCAGCAAGAACAGCGGCCATCATTAAATTTTCGGTTGCACCAACTGAAGGAAAGTTCAGAGGTAAATGAACACCTTGAAGCTTTGTCGTTTCAGCATTGACGTAGCCTGCTTCAATTTTAATATTGGCACCCATCTTTTCAAGATTGGTTAAATGGATATCAATCGGACGTGTGCCAATGGCACATCCACCTGGAAGAGAGACTTTACCTTTTTTGAAGCGAGCAAGAAGAGGTCCCAACACACAAATCGAAGCTCTCATGGTTTTTACTAATTCATAGGGAGCTTCAGTTGAAGTGATATTTGACGCATCAAAAGTCCAATCATCACCTTCAATAGTGATTTTCACACCCATCACTTCCAAGATTTTTTTCATGGTATTGATGTCGCGAAGCTTTGGTACTTTTCTTAAAGTAATGGGTTTGGCACTTAAAAGCACACCCGCTAAAATGGGAAGACAGGCGTTCTTGGCCTTTGAGACTTCTACGGTTCCGTTGATTTGAACAGGACCTTGAATGATAAATTTATCCATTTGATTTCTTCTCCCATTTTAAATAGCGATCGCGTTCAGTATAATCCTTCACCACTTCAACCTCAAGCCATCCTTTTTTACGGGCCATATCTGCTAAATGCTGCAAATGATGCTCATGACCTTCCATCAAGAAAAGCCCACCGACTTTAAGAGACTGTGTTATTTGGTCAAAGAATTTTGAAAACCATTGATCATAGTCATTATCTTTTAAGAAAAGAGCAATTTCAGGTTCGTGCAATTTGACCTGATGATGAACTTCTTGAATATCCTCACCCTTTTTGATGTAAGGAGGATTTGAAACAATCAGATCAAACTGTTTTTGATTGTTTTTTAAGCGATCTCTTTGCTCAAACTTGACTCGAGTCTCAGGATGAATCGTGTACTGAAGACGATGATAATTGAGTTCGGCAACTTTAAGAGCGTCATTTGAAATATCAATGCCAGTGAGATTCAGTGGTCGATTGGCCGCTCTCGCTAAGGACAAAATTAAGCAGCCTGAACCAGTCCCTACATCTGCAACAGAAACAAAGTCTCGACCAAGATTCTCAATAAACTGACTTCCCCATTCTACCAATCGTTCGCTCTCACTTCTGGGAATGAGGACATTTTCATTGACCAAAAATTCAGATTGATAAAAATAACTATGTCCGGAAATATATTGAAGCGGTCTTCCAATTTTAAGACCGTTAAAAAATGAATCTATTTTCTTTTGATCCCACAGACCGTAATTGATATCCCAAAAATGCTCTGGTGAAATTTTATGCCCAACGGAGCAAGATTCTAATTCTTGTTTAATACGATTAAGACTTATTCCCGGATATTGGGACACTAGCCACGACTGATGATCTTGCCAAAATTTCTCCACTCGTGACAGGAGACATTCTGGACGACCTTTACGATTCAAAGATTAATTCTCCTGACCCTTTAGCAACTCGGCCTGATGATTAGCAACTAAAGCTTCTGTGAACTCTCCGAGATCACCGTTAATGACTGAGGGAAGATTATGAGAAGTGAGACCAATACGATGATCGGTAACACGACTTTGAGGATAATTGTAGGTACGAATTCGCTCGGAGCGATCACCCGTTCCGACTTGATCTTTTCTTTCGGCCGCTTCTTTTGCATGAGCTGCTTGAACCACTTGATCAAAAATACGAGCGCGTAAAATTTTAAGCGCTTTATCTTTGTTTTTGAGTTGTGATCTTTCATCCTGACAAGCGACGACGGTTCCCGTTGGAATATGAGTGACTCGAACAGCAGAGTCAGTTGTGTTAACAGACTGACCACCTGCTCCAGATGAACGATAAACATCAATTCTGACTTCATTGAGATTCAATTGAAATTCAACTTCATCAGCTTCTGGCAATACGGCGACGGTAATAGTTGAAGTATGAACTCGTCCTTGCGCCTCTGTTTCAGGAACGCGCTGTACTCTGTGTACCCCAGATTCCCATTTTAATTTTGAGTAAACCTTTTCTCCAGTAACGCGAATGATGACTTCTTTGAGTCCCTTGTCTCCGCCTGAAACGGAAATATTTTCAACAGCAAAACCTAAGTCTTTAAAATAGTTTTGATACATTCGATAAACATCGGCCACAAAAATAGAAGCTTCATCTCCGCCAGCGGCAGCACGAATTTCAATAATCACATCTTTGTCATCGAGAGGATCTTTAGGAAGCATGAGAATTTTGAGTTTCTGCTCGAGAATCTCAATTGCTTGTTCGTTGCTTGCGAGATCTTCCTTGGCCATTTCACGAATTTCTTCGTCTTTCTCATTCATGAGAATATCTTTTGTGCCTTTCAAATCTTCTTTGGCTTTTTTATATTCAAGATAAGCGGCAACCAACTCTTCAAGATGCTTGCGCTCAGTAGTTAATGCCTTGTATTCAGCTTGGCGTTCATACAATGAAGGATCATTCATCTTTTCAGTGAGTTCTTCAAAGCGGCGAACAACGCCATCGAGCTTATCAAACATTGTCGACATGCTTAATTATCCGTTCATTGATTCGAGGAATTCGCCATTGGTCTTGGCCTTCTCGATTCTTGAAAGAATGAATTCCATGGCATCAATCGTACTCATTGGATGGAGGACCTTTCTAAGTAAAAACACTCTTTGTAAAGTGCTTGGCTCCATGAGGAATTCTTCCTTACGAGTAGAAGATCTATTGATATCAAGAGCAGGGAAAATTCTCTTTTCAAGAAGTTTACGATCCAATTGAATTTCAGAGTTACCAGTTCCTTTGAATTCTTCGAAGATCACTTCGTCCATTCTTGAACCAGTATCAATCAATGATGTGGCAATAATTGTTAATGAACCACCGTTTTCAATGTTTCTAGCAGCACCAAAAAATCTTTTTGGTCTGTGAAGAGCATTTGAGTCAACACCACCAGAGAGAATCTTACCAGATGGAGGAACAACAGTGTTATAGGCACGAGCAAGTCGAGTAATTGAATCGAGAAGAATAACAACATCCTTACCCGCTTCAGTTAAGCGCTTAGCCTTTTCAAGAACCATTTCTGCCACTTGAACGTGACGGTTAGCAGGTTCATCGAAAGTAGAAGAAATAACTTCTGCTTTCACGTTACGCTTCATATCTGTCACTTCTTCTGGTCTTTCATCAATCAGAAGAACGATCAAAACTGCATTTGGATGATTGGCACTAATGGCATTGGCCATATCTTGAAGAAGAACCGTCTTACCAGCTTTCGGTGGAGCTACGATCAAACATCTTTGCCCAAAACCTTGAGGAACAAAGAGATCAATCATACGTGTTGAATAATTGGTTGGATGAAATTCCAATTCAATTTTCTTCTCAGGATAAAGCGGAACCAAGTTATCAAAGAGAACTGTTTTCTTATGATCTTCTGGAGTTTGATCATTGATGTGGTTTACTTTTAAAAGTGCAAAGTAACGCTCACCATCTTTTGGAGGACGAATCGTTCCTTCAAGAGTATCACCTTTTCTTAAGCCGAAACGACGAATCTGTGAGGGAGATACGTAAATATCATCGGCACCTGGGAGGTAATTATAAAGAGGTGATCTCAAAAAACCGAAGCCATCAGGTAGGATCTCAAGAACTCCACCGCCAAAAATTTCTTCTTCATTTTGGGCCTTGGCACTCAATATAGAAAAGATCACTTCGTGACGTTTCATCGCAGATGGGTTTTCAACGCCTGCGCCTTCGGCCAATTCGTTCAGTTTTTTGATGTCCATTAACCTGAGTTCATCAAGATGCATTAGGTACTCCTCTCATTATTCCTAGACGTGGATTATGCTAGTATTGAATTAAAAAATTATTTGAATTGAAAAATGGTCAGCTATTAGTTTTCGTCCCCTTGAAACAATTTGAAATTGCTGATGATTGAGCTGAATTATTTTGGATGATTTCTCTCTAATAATAGCTTCTGGATTCGGCTTGTCAACAAATAATGAATCGGATACTTTCCTAGAACGTGAGCATGATCAACAATAACTCCAATAATTTCAAGCAGTTCCTTAATAAAAGGGTCTTGGCCATCGACTATGGTACAAAAAATGTCGGTACCGCGACTTTTCAACCTGGGCATGAACCTTTTCCACTCGAACACCTCTTGGTTTTAAACAAAGGCCGCGAAGCCTTACTGAAAGAGTTAAGCTCGATGATTGAAGACGAATTCATTGAAGTTGTTGTGGTTGGTCTCCCCCATCATAAAGACGGAAATCGATCTGCAATGACTGAAGAAGTGGATAAATTTGCTCATAAACTAAACGCAAAAAATCCCAATATTCCTTTCTATTTTCAAGATGAAACTCTTTCAAGTACCGAAGCTCACTCCAGAATGAAGAACTCTCCTAAATACAACTTCAAGCTCGATATGAGCCGTGTCGATTTAGTTGCTGCAACAATAATTCTGGAGGACTTCATCAACGGTGAAACGCCTTGCCCCATCTAAGCCCTCACGCTTATTCTATTAGCCTGTATTAACCCGTAACAGGAATTTTTAATGACACGCTATTGGTGGGTTTTTCTTTTAGCTGCCCCTTTATTCGCTATTCTACTGGCCGGGGTCAAAGTTTATTACTCTATTCAAATATGGGAATACCAAGGACCGGAAGTCGTTTTTGAAGTTCGACCGGGTGAAGGTTTTTCTTCGATCAATTCTCGCCTTTCCAAACAAGAACTTATTTCAAGTGCCAAACTTTTTCATCGGTATGCTCAGATCAATGATCTCATGACAAAATTTAAGGCCGGTCAGTATCAAATCACGCCAGGAACAAACATGATCAAGATGTTTGATCTTCTTATTTCTGGTAAGGCGATTACGGTTGATGTCACAATTCCCGAAGGAAAAAATTTGTTTGAAGTGGCAGAGATTGTTTCAAAAACTGGAGCCTGTTCAAAAGAAGAGTTTATCAAACTTGCGACTGACCCAAAATTTGTTAAATCTCTCGGAATAGATGCCGAGAGAATCGAAGGTTATCTTTATCCAGAAACTTATAAATTAAATCCCAATACTCCAGCTGAAACTTTAATTAAAACAATGCTCTCTGTATATAAAAGTAAAACTGAAGAACTTAATCTTGATCAAAACCCTATTGGCCTCACATCTCATGAAGTTATTATTTTGGCTTCCGTTGTCGAGAAAGAAACAGGTGCAAAAGAGGAAAGACCCAAGATCGCTGGCGTTTTTATCAATCGTTTAAAAAAGAGAATGCGTCTTCAATCTGATCCAACGACTATTTATGGAATTTGGGAGGAGTATAATGGAAATCTTCGCAAGAAGGATCTCCTAGAGTATACGCCTTACAATACTTATAAAATTCCAGGACTTCCGAAGGGACCGATTTCAAATCCTGGCATTGAATCAATCAAGGCGGTCCTTCAGCCTGAAGAACATAAGTATCTCTACTTTGTTTCTCAAAACGATGGCACTCATATTTTTTCTGAAACCTATTCAAAACATAATGAAGCTGTGAATACTTTTCAAAAAAACTCTCGCAATCGCCAAGGCAAAAGCTGGCGCGATCTCAAAAAGAAATCTAATGAGGCCAATCCATGAGCTACTTAATTCCTTTATTTTTATTGTTCTCTCTATATTCGTTCGCAGTTGATTGGATCGATGGCAAGAAACCTCAAGCCATAAAGCTCGAGGGAAAAGAAGGTGCAAAACTCGATGGTACTGCTTGGAGCTCTGACGAAAGTCTTGGCAAAGTATCGATGATTTTTTATGTTGATCCTGATGTGAAAGATAAGAATGACAAATTAGGTGATGCCTTAGCTGCTAAGAAGTATTCAAAAGACAAAATTAACTTCTATGGGATCATCAACATGGCCGCGACTTGGATGCCCAATTTTATTTTGAATGAGGCCCTCAAGCAAAAACAAAAGAAATACACTGAAACCATTTACGTCAAAGACTTCACTAAAAAATTAGTCAAGGAATGGTCACTTCCCGATGATGAAAGCAATGTCTTACTCTTTGATCGGGAAGGAAAATTACTTTGGCATAAATTTGGTTTGGTCGAAGAATCTGAAATCCCCAAAGTCCTCGAACTTATCGAAAAGAATTTCTAGGTGCGTGATACTTTTTTATGGGCGTTTGCACAGAATGCATATGCCCATAAAAAAGTATCACGCACTAATAATCAAGACCTGATTTTCTGATGTGAACTTTCGGCTTGGCTTCCTGATTATTAATTGTGCTTCCTACAACTTCAGCGATCACCACTTCGTGGTCTCCTGGTTTTGAAATTGAAACGAATTTACAGTCTATCGCAGACTTCGCTCCATTAATAACCAATCCACCATTTGATGTTGTCGTATGTTCAATTTGAGTGAAAGGAGATTGTCCAGGAGCATAGCCACTCCAAAAGTGACGAAGATATTGAGACTCGTGTTCACCAACAATATTGATAGTAAAAACTTCGCCGGATTTAATCGCTTCATATCCAGGGCGATCACTCTTGATGGTAAATGAAACAAGTAAGGGCTTAAATGAAACCTGTTGAACCCAGCTGGCCAAATATCCGTCTTTTTGTCCATCGTGATCAACTGCCACAATAAAGAGCCCAGATGGGATATGTCCAACGGCTACAGGTATATCAGTATTTGTCATAAAACCCCCTCAGATTTACTTTGAAAGTACTTTAAAGATGACGCTCGTTGATTGTCAATTATCTAAGGAAGACAAAGACTTAGACAGCTAAAGTCAATCACCGATTAGACCGATAAGAAGGGCTCTCTACTCGGGTATCTAAGGGGCAACATTTTCTTAGACGTTTTACCCAACGATCTCGGGTTAGAATATTTATTGATACTGCGAAAGATATCGAATGGAGGAGCTAATGGATAAATCAACACTAGAGGAACTTAAGAAAAACCTCTTAAGCATGAAGGCCCAAATTTTAAACAGTGGAGTCATGCAATCAACAGATGATTTGGAAGTCTCTTCAGATGATCTTGCTGATGAAGCCGATTTGGCATCAAATGTAATCAATCAAGAAGTTTCTTTTCATATAAGACATCGTGAAATGCAGAAATTGCGTATGATCGACGATGCCCTTTATCGTATGGAGCAAGGTCAATATGGACACTGCGAAGAATGCGATGAATTTATTGGCAAGAAAAGACTGTTGATTCAACCTTGGACGACTCTCTGTATTACCCATGCGGAAGAACAAGAGCGGCAGGGACAAAAATTTTCTAAAGGCGCATAAAAAAAGCCCCTCTTACGAGGGGCTTTTTTTTAGAATTGATTTAAGTGATCTAGTTTTATTTTCTTTGTTCGTGAACTCTTCATCACCAGCTTTTGAACTTCTTGCTTAAGTGGATTCCACTGCCGCTTGACCTTGTATTCAGTCACTTTGATTTCTGCTGCTTGTACCAGCAGGGTCAGCGCAATTCCGGCTACAAATAGTGCTAGTGAAATCATCTTACGGTTAGTGTTGTTCATAGAAACCTCCTCAATACCTCTACTCTCTTGAAAACGTCCTGCTTTCTTCCTAAGAGTAACCACATAAGAGTCAGCATCCTTGCCGTCTCTATACCTGAGTAAAAGCAAGGACCTTGCCAAAAAATAAAACCGCTTTTCAAGCACTTAAACTTCGACAGAAGAGAACCAGTAGCACTTTGCCCCATAAAAAGGGTCTCAAAGGACACCAGTTTTACTTAGTAAAATTTTTCTTTAACCGAAAAGGATGTGTGAAATTATTGAGAAATACAAAGATTATTACGCTATTTAGCATGATCGTGCTCACCTTTGCGCTGGGTGCTTACGCCAATTTTCATTACTTAGAGAGAAATGAAAATAAAACCATGAGTTCAATTCGTAATAAATCAATGATTTATGTCAAAAACAAATTTCAATCCATTGACACTGCAGTAGAGTGGATGGCCCAACGTCTTGACTATTTAGGTCCAGAAGCTGAACTTCAATTTTGGAAAACGGATGCTAAAAATTATTTGGAAGATATCAAAACGATTAAAAGCATAGTCTTCGTTCAATTCGAAAAGTCATATACCGCAAAGTTGTCTAACAATGCTGTCACTTTTGAAGGAGCTGCCCTCTCTGAAGAGCTCATGACCATCATCAACCATCCTTTTCACTTCAAATATCAAGAACTCAATCAAGTCGTCCTTGTTAAAAATCTTTGGAATCAAAAAGGGTATATTATCGCCACAATTGATCTGAAGGAAATTCTGCAAGAATCCATAAATGGCTTTGAAGAGTATTACAATATTTCATTACAACGGACAAATCAGATTGAATCATTGAATGATATAGTCTTCAAAGATTTTATCTTTCAAGTAAATGTTAATGAGAAAAATAGAGCTTGGTTTGAAGAACCTAAGTTCATAAGTGGAGCTATCATATTTCTCGGATTCATCATTGGCTTTATTGTTTCTTATATCATGGCCCTTTTCCAAAGACTGTCAGAAGAAACCAATGACCTCAAGATTGTAGACAAGAAAATAGGTCTTATTTTAGAGAGTTCATCACTAGGCTTTTGGACCTGGCATCCTAAAACGTCTAAGCTCAGCATGGACAGCAATTGCCTTCAGATGTTGGGTTTTAGTAATAATGAAGATATCTCACTTGCTGAATGGTCAGAGTTGATTCATCCAAATGACAAAAAGAAATGTGTTGAATCTCTTAGCCGCTATCTCTCAGGACAAACAGCGAAGTATGAAAATGTTCACCAAATCAAAAGAAAAGATGGAAATTATATTTGGGTTCTCGATCGAGGTCAAATAACCTCAAGAGACGAAAATGGTGATGTCGCCGAGATCATGGGAACTTACACAGAGGTGACATCTTTAAAGCAATTTGAAATTGAAGTTGAAAATCAAAAAGATGAACTCAAAGCGCTCATTCAAGCAACTGATGATTCCTATTTAAAAATTAATTCCGAAGGTGTCGTCAAGAGTATCTTTAAATCAGCCAATGATGTCCTCGAATTAGATGCCAGCAAATTAGTAAATCAAAAAATCAACGGCCTTATGACAAAACTTGGAATCGAAGATTTTAATCAAATCTTAGACCTCCTCCTTTTATCTCAAAGAGAATGTGAATTTGAATTTTCTCATAAGGTAGATGACCAAAAATACTTCTTTAAAGTAAAAATGAATCCGCTTGCTGGGGACCATGTGCTCATCTCTTTTAAAAACAAGACATCTGAAGTTGAAGTTTTCGAAGAAGTAAATAAACAAAAATCTAAATTTAAAACTCTTTTTGAAAACTCTCCGTTTGGGATGGCTTACTGTTGTCTCGATGGAACGATTGTCGAATCCAATCAAGCTTTTAAGGACATGATTGGTTATACTGATGATGAAGTTTTAAAACTTACTTACTGGGACCTGACTCCTCGTAAATACGAATCTCAAGAAATTGTTCAATTAGAATCGCTTGAAAAAACTGGTCGCTACGGTCCCTATGTAAAAGAATACATTCATAAAGATGGCTCTTTAATACCAGTTGAATTGAGCGGTATGATCGTAGATTTCGACAATGGCGAAAAGGCGATTTGGTCAATCATTCAAGATTTAACTGAAAAGAAAAAGACTCAGCAACTCTTAGAAGAACAAAAGCTTCAGGCTTTAAAAACGTCAAAGATGGCGGCCCTTGGTCATATGAGTGGTGGAGTTGCTCACGAAATTAATAATCCACTCACTATCATTTCGGGCAATACGACAATGTTAAAGAAGTCTTTAATAAAAGATGTGTTAGACAAAGAAAAAATGGCCCATCGAATTGAGACCATTGAAAGCAATATCGAAAGAATTTCTAAGATCATTCAAAGTCTTCGGCTCTTCTCTAAAGAAGGAGATCTTTCTCAGCGTGAAGATCTCGAAATCAACTCAATCTTGAGTTATGCTGAAGACATGATCAGCGAACGACTCAAGTCTTACGGGATCAGCTTAAATATTGTTGGTAATGCAGAATCTTTTGTTAATGTGAGTAAGTTTCAAATCGGTCAGGTCTTTTTTAACTTATTAAACAATTCAATCGATGCCGTAAAAGATCTTCAAGACCGATGGATAGAAGTTTCCATTCATGAGCGCAAGAATAATATCATCATTCGTATTACTGATGCTGGAAAGATTGAAGATGAGAAAGTCATCGAAAACCTCTTTACCCCTTTTTACACTACAAAAGATATTGGTACGGGCATGGGTTTAGGATTGTCTGTCTCTAGAGGTATTGTCGAATCCTATGGCGGTTCATTAGATGTCGATACAAATGACACAAACACTTGTTTTGTAATGATTATCCCTTCTTGCGCCATAGCCAAAATCGCTTAATTAAATATGGCCATTAATTCCGAAGTTTGATATTTTTGCAAAGAGGTTGCAAAAATATGAAGGTAAAGACTGACTGGAAAAATAAATTAAAAGAATTTGGTCTGAGCGTTACAAGCGCTCGTTTATCTATTCTTCAATGGCTAGAAAAACATCATGGTCCTTTTAGTGTAGAAGAACTTTTCGAGAAAATTCCCGGAACTTATGACAAAGCGACTTTTTATAGAAATCTTAACTCTTTAGCTGAAATTAATATCATTAAGGAAGTTCAGCTAGGAGAAGGCTTCACTCGCTATGAACTGAATCATCATGAAGATCATCATCACCATCATATTATTTGTCGCATTTGTAAAAAAATTGAAAGCCTAGAGATGTGTTTCATTGAAGAGTTTTCAAAAACCATTAAGAAGTTGGGTTTTATTGATATTTCACATCAACTAGAATTTACAGGAACATGTCAAAAATGTTCAAAAGGAATATAAAATGAAGCGCATATCTTTTCTTTCTCTCGCTTTCCTTCTTCTAAGTGGATCACTCATGGCCAAAGAAACGAAATGGCCTGAACTTAGAAATAAAAAAGACGCAAAAGCTAAGGCGACATCTAAAGCGACTAAAAATCCTTTCGACGGTAAGAAAATTTCGATAAAAGGTTTTTTACTTCCACTCGATTTCGAAGCGAAGAAGATTTCCGAATTTCTTCTTCTGCCTTATGTCCCAAGCTGCATGCACGTCCCGCCCCCTCCAGCTGATCAAGTAATTTTTGTTAAAATGAAAAATACGACAAAAATTGAACCGACTTATTATCCAGTCCTAGTTGAAGGAACTCTCAAATCAGCATCTGCAAGTTTCGAAATGTTGGAATCAGGATGGGAGATGACTGGAGAAAGCGTAAAAGAAGTAAAATGAGTGCTATTCAATTAAAACATTTAAAATTTCATTACACTCAAGGTCCACTGGTTCTCGATATACCTGAACTTAAGATTGAACAGTCGGAGAAGGTTTTTATTCACGGATCTTCTGGAACTGGTAAAAGTACCTTTCTTAACTTAGTGAGTGGAATTTTAAGCCCTAGCCAGGGCGACTTATTAGTACTGAACCAAAACATGGCCAATCTTTCGGCCGGTGCTCGCGATCAATTCAGAGGGAAAAATATTGGCTATATTTTTCAAAGCTTCAACTTGATTCCTTATCTCACTATAAAAGATAATATTCTTTTAGGTCAGCATTTTAGGAAAAGTGACTTTAACATTGAACAAAGAGCCGATCAGTTGGCGAAAGATCTCAATATTTCCGCTCACTATAATAAAAAGGCAACTCAACTCAGCCTTGGCCAGCAACAGAGAGTCGCTTGCGCCCGTGCGTTAATTGAAAAGCCTCAACTCGTTATAGCTGATGAACCAACTTCTTCTCTTGATGAAAAGAATACTATTGAATTTATGAATCTTTTAATAAAAGAGTGGGAAGAACTCAAGTTTACACTTGTCTTTGTCAGTCATGATTTAACGCTTGCTCGCTATTTTGAC